>Ga0182024_10018951_pt1 | contig 12750 bp, 9 predicted proteins | sample P32metaG_FD_120480 | JGI IMG/M metagenome (GOLD analysis project Ga0182024, IMG submission 120480) | Permafrost microbial communities from Stordalen Mire, Sweden - P3-2 metaG (Illumina Assembly) | ecosystem: Environmental > Terrestrial > Soil > Wetlands > Permafrost | place: Sweden: Stordalen... | reverse complement strand
TGCGAGGATGTCCGTGTACCAACCGCCGCCCGGCGCGATTTCCAGCACGCTCTGGTTCGGCGCCAGGCCGAAGAATTCGAGTGTGTCTTTCGGGTGCCGGTAGACATCGCGCGCCTGCGCCTTGTCTCCCCGATACGGCGCGGCAATGGCGGTATCGAGTGATGTAGATGCGGTAGGCGTCGCGCAGGACGCCAGCAACAGGGCTGCGGGCAACGCCAGAAAAGCACGCCGCATGAGACGGGGAGTAAGGAGCATTTTCATGCGGGCCATTATCGGGCAAAGCGCGGCGCTTGTCAGAGCGCGTCTGTTTTACCCCGCGCGACCTTAAGGTTTCTAAAGGGGCCGCGCGCATTACAGGCTCACTATGAGCCCCGCATTCAAGCGCTTAGAGCAGCGTCCTGACGTGCCACAGCTCTGGAAACAACACTACGTCCAGCATCTTTCGTAAATAAAGCGCGCCGCTGGTTCCGCCCGTGCCTTGCTTGAAACCGATGATCCGTTCGACGGTGGTGACGTGGCGAAAGCGCCATTGCCGGAACGAGTCTTCAAGATCGACAAGCTCTTCCGCCATCTCGTAGAGTTCCCAATGGTGCGTGGGATCGCGATACACGGTGAGCCACGCTGCTTCCACGCTGGCGTCGTGTGTCGTCGGCTGAGTCCAGTCGCGCTCCAGACGAACCGGCGCGATCGGGAAACCGCGGCGCGCAAGCAGGCGGATGATTTCATCGTAGAACGAGGGTGCTTCAAGCGTTGCCTTGACCTCGGCGAGCACGGCCGGCCGATGCGCATGCGGCTTGAGCATCTGCACATTCTTGTTGCCAAGCAGGAACTCGATCTGCCGGTATTGATGCGACTGGAATCCGGACGATGCCCCTAGATAAGGCCGCATTGCCGTGTATTCGGAGGGCGTCATGGTTGCGAGAACGCTCCACGCCTGCACCAGCTGATCGAGTATGCGCGAGACACGCGCAAGCATCTTGAACGCGGGCGGCAGGTCGTCGCGACGCACGGCAGCGAGCGCCGCGTTGAGCTCATAAAGCGCGAGCTTCATCCATAGCTCGCTCGTCTGGTGCTGCACGATGAACAACATCTCGTTGTGGTCGGGCGAGAGCGGGTGCTGCGCCGAGAGGAGCGTGTCGAGCGAAAGATAGTCGCCATAGTTCATCGAACCGGAGAAGTCGAGCTGTGCGTCATGCCAGCCTGCGGGCTTCGGCTCAGGGTTGCCGGCCGACCCATAACCCATGGGACAACCGCCGGAGCCTTCGCTTTCATGTGGGTGTGTCATCGTGCGTTCTCCGCTTGGATCAGGTAACGGCGCCGCGTTCGGCGAACTGCGGCGCACGCCACGCTTCGGTCGCAAGCACGCCGCGCAATGTTTCAACGGCGTCCCATACATCCACATAGCGGATGTAAAGAGGCGTGAAGCCAAAGCGCAAGACGCGCGGCTCACGGTAATCGCCAATCACGTTGCGCGCGATCAGCGCCTGCATGACCTCGTAACCGTGCGGATGTTCAAAGCTCGCCTGCGATCCGCGTTCAGCGTGCGTCCGTGGCGTGACGAGCTGCAATGGGAAATCGGCGCAGCGCGTCTCGACCAGTTCAATGAACAAGTCGCTCAGCGCCAGCGACTTGCGGCGCAACGCGGCCATATCGGTTTGCCCGAACACATCGAGGCCGCATTCGACGAGCGCCATCGAAACAATGGGTTGCGTGCCGCACAAGAACCGGCCAATACCGTCATCGGGCCGATACTCCGGGCTCATTTCAAACGGCTTTTTATGGCCCCACCAACCCGACAGCGGTTGCGAAAAAACATTCTGAAGCCGCTTCGGCACCCAGATGAACCCGGGCGATCCCGGTCCGCCATTCAGGTACTTGTAGGTGCAGCCGACGGCGTAATCCGCGTCTGCACCGTTGAGATCGACCGGGACCGCGCCCGCCGAATGCGCCAGGTCCCAGACCGCGAGCGCGCCCGCCTGATGGATCATGCGGGTCAACGCGGCCATGTCGTGCATGGCGCCGGTGCGGTAATTCACGTGCGTGATCATGGCGACAGCCGTGTTCTCGTCGATAGCGCTGGCGAGTTCGGATGCGTGATCGACAAGACGCAGTTCATAACCGCGATCCAGTTGCTCGATCAGGCCTTGAGCGATGTAGAGATCGGTCGGAAAATTCGAGCGTTCGGAGACGATGACACGACGCTTCGGATCGCGCTCGTTGGCCACCCGAAGCGCCGCCGACAGGATCTTGAAGAGGTTGCTTGAAATGGTGTCGGTGACGACCACTTCGTCCTCGGCCGCGCCAATCAACGGAGCCAGCTGGTTGCCGAGCTGCTTGGGCAACGCGAACCATCCTGCCGTATTCCATGAGCGGATCAAACCGTCGCCCCATTCGCCGGTGATGACGGCGGCGGCGCGCGAGGCGGCGGCTTTGGGCGGTACGCCAAGCGAGTTGCCGTCCAGATAGATTGTGTCGTGGCCGAGCGCAAACTGGTCGCGCAAACTGGCTAGCGGATCGTCGCGGTCGAGCGCGGCGGCATCGTCTCTATGGTTCATTGAAGCGTATTCCGGTAAGTTGTCTTGGCTGTCCTGGACGGAAATTCGCGCCTCGCCGCCCGTGTGGCGGAGCGCGTGCCCATGCCTGAAAGCTTAGCCGAGAACGGTCTTTAATTGATTGCGAAACAAACGCGGCGCCTGGGTGCCGGTGCAATATTCTTCGATGAAAACCGCGCTTAAGCGCGATAAATTGATTGCAATCTGTTATGCGCGGCATTCGGGTGCGCTCACCAAGCCGCGCGCCGTGTCCGCTAAGCTGGCGCTAGCTCGCCTGCAGCCGCGTTACTCGTTACCATTGCTGCGAACCTCAACTGCCAACCTTGGGCTTGCGTCCTGTCCTTATTTAGCCTGCCACTTAGACCACCGCCCATGACCCAACACATTCTTGCCTCGACCCTGACCGACTCCGTCGACCATCACTTCGACCAGGAGGTCCAGTTCCTTTCCGCGCTGGTGCAAAAACCTTCGGACAATCCGCCGGGCGATTGCGCGGGGCACGCGGAGATGGCGGCGCAATGGCTGGAACGGATCGGCTTCACGGTCGAACGCCATGCGGTGCCAGCCGACGATGTCGCGCGCGCCGGCATGATCAGCGCAACCAACCTGGTGGTTCGCCATCGCTTTGGCGCGGGGCCGGTGATCGCGCTGAACGCGCACGGCGACGTGGTGCCGCCCGGCGACGGCTGGACCGCCGATCCGTACGGCGCTGAGATCCGCGATGGTTTCATGATCGGGCGCGGCGCGGCGGTATCGAAGTCGGACTTTGCAACCTATGCGTTTGCGTTGAAGGCGTTGATCGAGAGTGGCGCGACGTTCGGCGGGACGGTGGAATTGCACCTGACCTATGACGAAGAAACCGGCGGCCTGATCGGGCCGGGATGGTTGTTGAAGCAGGGGATTGTGAAACCCGATTACGCCATCTGTGCGGGTTTTTCTTATTCGATCACGACCGCGCACAACGGCGCGATCCATCTGGAAGTCACGGTGCGGGGCAAGTCGGCGCACGCTGCCCGGCCCGATACTGGCCACGACGCGCTGGAGGCCGCTACGGCGGTGCTGAATGCGCTTTACGCGCATCGTGCAGCATTGCGCGAGATCCATTCGAAGACGCCGGGCATCGACCACCCCACGTTAGTGATTGGTCTGATCAAAGGCGGCATCAACACGAATGTGGTGCCTGACAAGGTGAGTTTGCGGCTCGACCGGCGCGTGGTGCCAGAGGAGAACCCGCAAGACGTGGTCAAGCAATTGAAGGCGCTGATCATGGCGCCGGTGGAGGGTTTGCCGGGCATTAGCGTGGAGATAGAAGAGGTGCTGGTTACATCGCCATTGCGCTCGCTAGAGGGCGCCGAGCGCTTGTCAGAAGCGCTGCAACGCGCGGCGCTGGTTACGCTGCAGCGAGACATTCCTACCGAAGGCGTGCCTCTTTATACCGATGCCCGCTTGTATTGCGAGGCGGGTGTACCGACCGTCATTTACGGCGCCGGTCCACGGACGCTGCTTGAGGCTAACGGACATCGAGCCGACGAGCGGGTCGCGCTTGAAGACTTGAAGGTCGCGACGAAAACAGTTGCGATCGCGCTTGCCGATTTGCTAGGGCAACCCTAAGCGGTTCAATACTTCGTTCCTTAGCGGCTTCGCAAAGGAACGAAGCCGCTTCCCGCACCAAGCCAGCCGCACCAAGCCAGCCGCACCAAGCCAGCCGCGCCTCCCGGCAGCAAGCCGGAACCTTAGGCCGCCTCGGTTTCCCAATCCACCTGCATCCCAAAGCCCCTCCGGCCAGGGGCGTTCAGCACGTCTTCAAAAACTCGAAGATAATCTACGATGTCGTTATTTCGAGTTTTGCCGCGGCGCCCAGCCGCCGCGAAGCACGACGGGTCGAACCTCAATCTCGATTCAAATCACTATGAAAACATCCGAAGAGACAAAGCATTCCTGGCTTTGGCTGGTCTTGCTCATTCCCTATGTCGCATTGCTCTGGCTGCCTTTTTATAACGATGTCCGGCCTTCTTTCGCGGGTTTCCCATTCTTCTATTGGTATCAGTTCCTATGGGTGCCGCTGACTTCGCTCATCATTTACATCGTGTATAGAGGTGTCAAATGAGCGGCGACCTCGTTCCGGTCAGTCCGGTAGCCATGACCGTCTTCATTGCATTCTTCCTGCTGGTCACGGTAGTGGGATTTTTCGCGGCGCGCTGGAAACGCGGCGACCTGACGCAACTTCATGAATGGGGTTTGGGCGGCCGCCAGTTCGGCACCGTGATTTCGTGGTTCCTGGTAGGCGGCGATTTCTACACCGCCTATACCGTGATCGCCGTACCCGCATTGGTGTATTCGGTGGGCGCATACGGCTTCTTTGCGCTGCCATACACCATCATTGTTTATCCGTTTGTGTTTGCGGTCATGCCGAAGCTTTGGAAGGTGGCTCATGCGAAGAACCATATTACGGCCGCCGATTATGTGCACGGCGAGTATGGCGGCAAGTGGTTCGCGGCGGCCGTGGCGGTGACCGGTATTGTCGCGACCATGCCGTACATTGCTTTGCAACTGGTGGGCATGCAGGTCGTGATCAAGGGCTTGGGCGTGAGCGGCGAGCTGCCGCTGATTGTTGCGTTCGTGATCCTCGCGCTCTACACGTACACCAGCGGCTTGCGCGCGCCGGCCATGATTGCGTTCGTAAAGGACATCATGATTTATATCGTGGTGATCGCGGCGGTGTGGCTGATTCCATCGAAACTCGGCGGCTACGCGCATGTATTCGATGCCGCCGACCAGTTCTTCAAAGCCAAGGGCGGTGCAACGGGCATCATCCTCAAGCCAACGCAGTTCACCGCCTACGCGTCGCTCGCGTTAGGGTCAGCGCTCGCCGCATTCATGTATCCGCATACCATGACCGCGGTCTTGTCGTCGTCGTCGGCTGCCACCGTGCGCAAGAACGCCATCTTCCTGCCGGCCTACACGCTGCTGCTCGGCTTGATCGCGTTGCTTGGCTACATGGCGATAGCCGCGGGCATCAAGGTGCAATCCGCATCCGACGTCGTGCCGGCTTTGTTCGGTCAGTTGTTCCCTTCATGGTTCGTTGGCTTCGCGGCCGCGGCCATTGCAATCAGCGCGCTCGTGCCGGCGGCGATCATGTCGATCGGTGCAGCGAACCTGTTCACACGCAACCTGTGGCCGATGATGGCGCGTGACATCACGCCCGAGAAGGAAGCGAAGACAGCGAAGCTGGTGTCGTTGGTCGTCAAGTTCGGAGCGTTGCTGTTCATCGTGTTCCTGCCGACGCAATATGCAATCGATCTGCAATTGCTCGGTGGCATGTGGATCCTGCAGATATTCCCGGCTATCGTGTTCTCGCTCTATACACGGCGCCTGAACACGCCGGGCCTGTTCCTCGGCTGGCTGGCCGGGATCGTGCTCGGGACGGGCATGGCGATCGCGCAAGGTTTGAAGCCAGTGTTCGCGCTGCATGTGGGGGGAGCTACGTATCCGCTATACATCGGGCTGATCGCGTTGGCGGTGAACATCGTGGTGGCGTTTGTTGTGTCGACAGTCACGCCGAGCCGCGCACAGGTTCATCAGGTAACGTAAGAAGACATGCGCGCGCCATTGCCCTGGTCCGTCTCCGGGACTGGCGCGCGTGGTTTGTCCTCTGCGTGTCCGACCGGTAACCTACGGCGGCGCGGGTTTCCTGACGTCGCTCGCCCGTCGTTCGCGACACGTTCAACTATCGTTCACTTGATAAAACATCTAGTCGTTTCTTCTCCGCGGCGCCGGTCGTTGTTGACGGCTGCCGTCATGGTTCCCTTTGTTAGCGCTCGTGCATCATGGCGCGCGACAAACACTAACGCGTCGGCAGAAGACCAGCTCAAACAACTGGAAAACAGCGCGGGAGGGCGGCTTGGCGTAGCCGCGCTGAACACGGCGGATGGGTCGCAGGTCAACCATCGTGCGGACGAACGCTTTCCGATCTGCAGCACCTTCAAATTAATCCTGGTGTCCGCACGTACGTAACTGCAAACCGGGCTGCTGGGCAATACCACCGGTGCCGACAAGATCGCAGCCGCTTTGCCACCGCATTGGATGATCGGCGACAAAACCGGTTCGGGCGACTATGGAACGACTAACGATATAGCGGTACTTTGGCCGGCGGGCGTAGACCGCATTAATAGTATCAACGCTGCGGCAATAAAACTGTCAACTAGGCAGCGCTTCGCACTCTCGTACCCTTTGAGCCTTGCCCGACAAGCGATTGGGGATTGCGAAATAAAAGTGTCACTGCCACCGAAGCTCGAGCCGACGATACAGCCACGCCGATCGACCATCATGATCGGGGATATCTCCCGCGACACGGGAGTCGGCTTTGGGCCGCTGAGCGCAGGGCCTCGATTGGTTGATTTCCGAAGGTCACCATCGCAGCTCTAAGTGTTTCCTAAGTCTTGTATGGGAAGCTCTATCTCGATCAGGTTTCTGGCAGACTCCCCCAATCGCACGTAAGAATTGTTTCGCCACCCCGGTTCTGGGTGGGCGCGTTGTTCGGGTTTATGTCGTCGTACGCGCGACGCTATCTTCTGGAATCGGCTGCACCGGCGTGCGGAGCCTGGTCCCTGTCATAGCTTATCAATCCATCAGCGGCGGTTAAGCCCTACATGTCCACTCATGCATACAGTTCTCATTCACGCCTTTTTGCGAGCGGCGTCGTTTTTCGCTCTACCATGGCGTGAAGTAAATATCGGAAAGTAGACGTCCTCCCAACGCTGGACGAATCCTCCTTACACGCGTCGAACCCTCGCAGACTGCTTTCCCGTTCTCACCCGGTTGAAAAAGCAGTGCAATGGGCGTCGATTTTTGAACACCAGTTGCCACATCCAAGGATGTCCGCACATGAGAGTGCTGCTTGTCGAGGACGACAGGATGATAGGGGAATCCATGCAGGCGGCTCTCAGAGACGCTGGTTACGGCGTCGATTGGGCGCTCGATGGCGAGTCCGCGCTATCTGGATTTGGAACCCACACCTACGACCTGGTGCTACTGGACTTAGGCCTGCCCAAAAAAAGCGGGACTGCCGTTTTGCGCGAGATCCGCGTACGGAACAGTCAGGTACCCATCTTGATTGTGACCGCGCGCGATGCTGTCGATGATCGCGTCGATGGACTTGACGAAGGCGCGGACGACTACATACTTAAGCCCTTTGAGATGGCTGAAGTTTTGGCGAGAATTCGAGCGGCGGTGCGCCGGCGCGGCGGCCTCGCAACGCCTATCATGACAAACGGCGTCATCAGTCTCGACCCGGCCACTCGCGAAGCAAGTAGGGGAGACCTGCATACGCGGTTATCTGGCAAGGAATTCGCCTTGTTGCACGCGCTTATGATGCGACCCGGCGCGATCCTGTCACGCTCGGAGATAGAGGACCGTCTTTATGGCTGGAACGAAGAAGTTGAAAGCAACGTTGTTGAATTCATTATTCATGCGATTCGCAAAAAGCTAGGTGCTGACGCGATCAAAAATGTCAGAGGCGTGGGATGGTTGGTTTCCAAGGAGCACTAAGCCAGTCACTGCGCGTTCGGCTGTCGGTCTGGCTCGCAATTGCGATTGTCATCCTCGCCGTTCTCGGTGCCTGCTTGTCCTATAGCTTGGCATTGCATGAAGCCAATCAGCTGCAGGATAGCCAACTGAAGCAGGTCGCTTCGCTGATCACGGCAAGTAACCTGCCAGCGATGGAGGCCGGATCGCAGCAGTACATCCCCGACAGCGAACCTCGTGCAAAAATCGTCGTGAAGACTTTAACCGCGGGGCAGGAGCCGTTCAGCGTTCCCAGGTCAATACCAGACGGTCTCCACACAGTCAGCATCGGGGACGAACGCTGGAGGCTTTTCGTCAGGCCACTTAGTCCGGCCACACTAATTGTGGTTGCGCAAGAGACCGCGGACCGGACCGAGATCGCTCGCAACAATGCGCTCGCCACCCTGATCCCTTTCGCGGTTCTGGTTCCCGTGTTGCTCGCGATAATTGCTTTCTTGATGCGGCAGATGTTTAGGCCGTTGATGCAACTATCGGCCGAACTCGATAAACGCTCAGAGCACGATATCTCGGCGCTCGTCTATCCGCCCAAAGGGAATATGCCGGCTGAGATCCTGCCGTTCGTTAAGGCAATTGACGGATTGCTCCTTCGTGTTTCGGAGTCTGCCGCGTTACAACGGCGCTTTATTGCAGATGCTGCCCACGAACTGCGCTCGCCCCTTACCGCGCTATCCCTACAGGCGGAACGGCTGAGCGCGTCGGAGATGCCGGAGCAGGCGCGTGAACGCCTTGACACACTGCGCGGTGGACTGGCACGTACGCGTGCGCTCCAGGAACAGCTCTTGACATTAGCTCGAGTTCAGGATGCCGGTGATCAATTTTCGGCAAAGACTTCGATAAGGAAAGTATTTAGGCAGGTTATTGAAGACCTGTTGCCACTGGCTGAGCAAAAGGGTGTGGACCTCGGCGTAGTGGGAGACCGTGATGCCTTCGTCGCAGTCGGCGAGACGGACCTGGTGACGCTGGTCAAGAATCTTGTCGACAACGCGATCCGATACACACCAACCGGTGGGCAGGTTGATTTGAAAGTTATAACGGATCGAGGGGCGACGGAGATTCAAGTCGATGATACGGGGCCAGGCATACCGGAAAGCGAACGAGAGCGCGTGTTCGACCGGTTTTATCGTGTGCTCGGTACCGATCAAAGCGGCTCCGGCCTTGGACTGTCGATCGTGCAATCGATCGCAACGAAAGTGGGCGCGAGAATAGCGTTGACCACCGCCGGTCAAACCGGCCTGCGTGTGACCGTGACGTTTTGAATAGTCGTGCGGCGATTGGCGTCGGATCGACGAGTGCGAACCCGAAAATAGCTCACTGATCCTTCGATCGTTCAGGACAGCGACACTCCTAGAACATGACCAACACCGAATGTGAATGCTGCGGCGACAAGTCCAATTCCGACTTGACGTGTTGCCGAAAACATGGCGCTACGTCCGTTGAATAACGATGTGAAGATGCCGATCGCGGCAAGCCCAATCGCGCTGGCCACCACACACTGAACGACGCTGCTGACGCCGTGCGCCCACAAGAAAGGCATCGCCGGAAAGATGGCGCCGAGCGAAAAGAGGCAAAAAGACACTCCTGCCGCCGACCACGGGTTTCCGCCCAGTTCGGCCGGGTCCAGACCAAGTTCTTCACGTGTCAACGTATCAAGCGCCTTATCCTTGTCGCGCATCATCTGGGAAGCAACCCTTTTCGCTTCGTCTGCATCAAGACCTTTCGATCGGTATATGAGTGACAGTTCGTGCTCTTCAGATTCGGGAGAATGCTCGAGTTCGTCGGCTTCTCTGGCAATCTGGGTAGTCGCCAATTCCCGCGCATTGGTCACCGACAACCATTCGCCAAGCGCCATCGAGCAAGCTCCCGCGACCAACCCGGCGAATGCGGTCAGGAGAATGGCCTTGTTGCCTGTGCCAGCACCCGCCACGCCCATGATCAAACAAAAATTTGAAACCAGTCCGTCATTTGCGCCCAGAACCGCCGCTCGTAAGTCGTTACCAGACGAAACGCCTTTGTGCCAGGATTCGGCCGCAGCGATCTGCGCTCCCTTCGACATTCTGGCATCGTCTCCGTGGGCCATCGCCTGAACAACGCCCGCGTGATGATGTTCATCGGCCGACATCTGACCGGCATCCGGTTGTCCGGAATATTTGTCGCGATCCGCGTACTCTGCTGCAGCAAGAGTGGGAAGAACGAACGATACGCCGAACAGATGAATTGCAACTCGCATGATGCGGGTTTTAATGCTCAGGCTTGCGGACGACACTCGAGCCCCATTCGCCTTCAGCTTGGCAGCCCATATCTTGGCGTGCTCGCGTTCTGAAGCTGCGAGTTCAGCAAAAACTTCTTTCCTGGTGCTGTCCTTTTCAACCTTCGTTAAGGTTTCGTAGAGCGCCGCGCTGTGAAGTTCGTCTGCAAGGTTTGCTCGGAAGCGCTTTAGTTCTTGATGTGACGCCATTGCATGACTCCTCTGTGCGGGCGGTTCTTAGTATGCGAGCTTACCGTGCGCAGTCAGGAATTCGCGTAATCCCGTAAAGTTCGGCGTAAGCACTAATACCAACCATTCTCATGAAGATTTTGAAGCGCGTTACGCACGAAAACAATGAAGAGAGCACCAGACGCGAAGCTCGCGCCCAAGATCGCGATGTAATGTAACCGCGTCTCATTTGGTATTCCTATGTATTACTACGCGCCACACTTTCTATCCAAGCACCGACACTCACCCTCAATGCAATCGATGCTCTTCAGTAGATCGTGGTAGGAAGTTGCGAGCTTGGTGACAACACACGCCCGTATTTCATAAGTCTGTTGAAATTCGGAGGCCGCGACGCGTAGCAGTGAGAAGAAGGCTGATACTTGACGCCGAGCTTCAGCGACCGCGCAGTTTGTTCGCCTCGAAGTTGAGCCTAGTTCGATCCCTTCGATATTGCGAAGCGCGTGCTCGATTTGTGACCAGTTGCAAACTTCTTCAAAATAGACCTCTAGCCCGTCTGCACCACAGATCGCGGCGTTTGCCACATCGGCTAGCCGACGGCTGACATTCAAAACATCTACTATTTCTCGCATCCGAGAAAGTGCCATCAGGTTTAAGGCGCGTCTGACTCGAATCGCCTCCAAAGCCGGTAGCGACAAACCGGCTCCGACGCCGATGATCGCGCCAATTGCGCTATACAAGGAAGCGCCCATTCCCATCTATAAGCACCAGTGGTAACGAAATTGGGGAAACAGAGATTGCGCGAAGGGAAGATGTGGAGCAGCGAGCGACTAGGAACCAAGCTTTGGTCCCATGAGGCGGCCTGATGCTTAGTTTTATAGAAAGCCCACGCCGTCAGTCAGTTGGACGTCGCGTTGAGATTTGGCACGACGGCGGCATCGTCGAACCGCGGCTCGACGCTAAAACCAAGTGCACCTGATGCCGAACATTCCCCTTGTTGACGTGAGGCTAACGCGCAACACTTAGCTAACACTTAGAAAGTGCCACGCTCTGCAAAAGATCCAAGTTTACTTCACACCGGGGTTCAGCACTCGATTGATGCGTCGTTAACTCGTGAGTAGCACTGACATCCCATTCCTCAAGGACATTTTAATGACTTCCGCAATTTCGACCTCGGCTAACGTACCAACAGTGCCAAGCGCCCCCACCGCTCCGAGGCAAGTCGCCTCGCGTGGGCATGACAGTGACGGCGACAACGATGGAAGCACTTCCGCGCCTGCCGCCAATCAATCCGCTACCCCGAAACTCGCGACTTCGGGACTAGTTGGTACGTTGATTAATACGAAAGCTTAATAGTCTCGAGTGGGCAACCTCGAGTCCAGCGTATGACATTACTGTTTGGTACGGACAGTATGGTAAGCCGAAGGATCGAGGTTGCTCTTCGAGCACGTTGGCGCATTAATCCAGTACAGGCATTTACTTCCGCAGACGCGGCTAGGTCGCTCTTAATGCTCACCGCGCACGCGACTGATTCGGCAAAAACGCGACGGGAGAAGGTGGACGGCAGATATGCTGTATCGCTACCTCGGGAACGGACCTGGCAGACTGTAGTATCGCCCGGGGGGCATCATCTGAAGCCCGTTTGTTGGCTCGTGAATCGTGCCGGAGTTTGATGGTGACGATCCGGTCGTGTTCGACTGTCCGTCGGCTTCGCTTGGGGTCGTCCCGGCTTCTGCTTTCGATGGTGGCAGGGGAGCTTTCGCGGGCGCAGTGTCGTCCGCTGGTCCGTTATCGTAGGTGGGAAGAGCGGCATCGCCATCTGAGATCATATATTGACGACGCTGAAGATAGGTGTTCCGCACGAACGAGTATTTATCGAGCGCGGCGCTGGCGAGGAGGTTGCTTGCGTCAAGCAATGATGCGCGCACGCTGACCACTCGGATTCCATAGAGCGTCGTACGCAACCAGATCGGCCGAATATAGGTCGTCAAGTCACCCTCGAAGTCGACGAGCATGCCAGCCGTATCGCGCACGGTACTTGGTCCGAGCAAGGGTAAAACCAAATAGGGGCCCGGTGGCACGCCGTAATGGCCGAGCGTTAGACCAAAATCAGCGTTATGTTTGGGCAACTTCGCGAGCGTCGCGACGTCGAATAAGCCGCCGACACCGAACACCGTATTGATT
>Ga0182024_10018950_pt1 | contig 12750 bp, 10 predicted proteins | sample P32metaG_FD_120480 | JGI IMG/M metagenome (GOLD analysis project Ga0182024, IMG submission 120480) | Permafrost microbial communities from Stordalen Mire, Sweden - P3-2 metaG (Illumina Assembly) | ecosystem: Environmental > Terrestrial > Soil > Wetlands > Permafrost | place: Sweden: Stordalen... | reverse complement strand
TCACCTTCCGTCGATCCTGAGCCAGGAAGAAGTCGCACGACTCATTGATGCCGCGCTCACTCCCTGCCATCGCATTCTGCTCATGACGCTTTACGCCACCGGAGCACGGAACGCCGAGCTGACAAGCCTGAAAGTCAGCGACATCGATAGCAAACGGATGGTGATTCACATTCAAGGCGGGAAGGGACGCGTAGATCGAGATGTGATGCTCAGCCCAAAACTACTCGAAGAACTGCGCGAGCACTGACGCCGCTTGAAGCGACTCTCTACATGCGGCAGCACTGACCGGGGCAGGTGGAGAACGGAGTTGGATCTCGACAGTAGTAAACCTCTCGATGACCTGCATCGGTCCACCACATTTTGGGCAGGGCCAAAAGTCACTTGAGTCTTTGGTGTCTGATGTGTCTTGCTCTGTCTCGCGAGAGTCTTGCGCTTTCGTCACCTTTTCATCTCCCAGTGTCGTCTGTCGTGCTCTACCGCACAGCTCCAGTGCATCTCGACACCGCGCCTTCCCACAATTGAATTTGCATAGGGCCCGCGTCCGCCGCAACCACGGGCAGTTTCCTTCTCACGGCTTTATCGAACGCGCGCCAGAGCACCGCGCTCCCCCTCTACGCTTCGGTGGAAGCGCGCCTCCGATAAAGCGCTAACGTGATCCAGGAACGAGTGGGTACGTGTCCACACGAATCTTCTGGAGTGCAACCAGATTGTCAGCGTGGCGTTCGCACACGGGCTTGACGCTCCTCCTGTTATTGAGAGAAATTGAGGCATGTTGAAATCGAGCAAACGAGCCTCCGTGCATAATCTGACTTCGAAGCCCTTAGCTAAAAAGCAAGGCAACGCTAAACTCTTCCTTCACTGCTTGACATTCCACAAGGCATGATTGAAAGCTCTCCGGCGCTGGAGCAGATTGCATCGTCGCGAACCAGGACTTCTTCTCTGTTTAATGAGAGAACCTTTTCGACGTTACATTCAGTGGTCGCCGCTACTACGGGAGGAGGTGAACAAACTCATGCTTGACGCTTGCTACGTCGTGTTACATATCGCGCCAGGTCATGGGCCCGAGGTCGGTTCCATCCCTCTCATAGTTCAAAACGATGGAGATCGCTTTGAGTTAACAGATGACATCTGGATCGAAAGACTAAACGAGCAACTTGCTAAGAACATTCAGAAGGCTTGTGAACCTCCACATTACAACATAAGTGGAAGCGCGTGGGACCGACACCTCTACGCATTCGTTCGCAGAGTCCCGAAAGTGGAAAAGACTAACTACGAGGGAATGGGTGCGCTATTCACAGCAGTTGCCCTCTGCCGATTGATTAATCCTACCAGCACCGGCGAACGATATTGTGCGAAGGTCTTTCAAGTCGGCTCGAACGATTCGCCGATACAAGCAATTCAGTTCAGGGGAATAAGTCCAGACGTCTTCCTTGGTAAGAATGCTCGAGATTGGCTTTCCGTCCACGAGGGGAAAGCTCTGCGCAAATTGATGCCGTGGGCCTTGCAAAAGCCAATGCATGCCCGGGTCCATCGGGCTTATTGGTATCACGAGTATGCTATGCGGTCATATTATCTCGATGCGCGGTGGACTCTAATTGTATCAGGCCTCGAAGCGCTGGTTAACGTCGAAGAACAGAACGTTCGGCACCAGTTTCGTGTTCGCGTTAAACAGATCGCAGATGAATTCCAGATCAAAATCAACACCGGAGAGCTGAATAAAGCTTATACGTTACGATCAAAACTTGTTCACGGCGAGAGGTTTCTCTTCAGCTTAGAAACGGTACTGCCGAAGGACCAGCAAGGCGAGATCTACGGAAGGTTAGAGTTAGTCCTGCGAAAAACCGTCTTACGTTGCCTAGAAGATGAGAAGTTCGGTGAATACTTTCGAGATGACAAAGCCGTAAAAAAACGCTGGACAATATCGTAGACAACGATTGGCGAGCTGAGCCCGCCAGGGGAGGACTTCAAATCACGGCCTCAGAAGGAACATTTCGTGGCGTTTTTATTATAGAGTCTACCGATCAGGATGACGAAGAGCACCATCGTCAAGAGGGAAAAGCTTTGACTGCGATGTTGGAGTTGGCAAGGCGACCCGTTCTCTACCGTTATATTCGCACGGCAAAAGAGCTAGAAAAGATGCTCCAACAGTTCAACGGCACGACATTCCGGTATCTGCATCTCGCCTGCCACGGAGACCGAAGTGGCATCGCCCTAACCTATGATGAGCTGAACTTGAGGCCCCTTGCAGACGTTCTAGCGCCATTCATGAACAACAGGCGTCTCTTCATTTCCGCATGCCAAGCGGCACAGCTGCCACTTGCGGAGCCGTTGCTAAATTCGAGCAGGTGTTATTCGGTCGTGGGCCCCGCAGATGATATTGATTTCCGTGACGCCGCTATTGCATGGGCGTCCTTTTATGTCCTTATGTCGAAGAATGACCCCAAGCGCATGGTGAGGGCAGATATCGAATCTAACCTAGCGCGGGTATGCACGTTCTACGGAGTTTCATTCAACGCTTTTTTCCGCGAAGACGGAGCCGTCGTCATGAAACGATTTGGACCACGGAGATTTCCAAGGGTTAAGGTTGTGACCAATGCGGGTGCCAGGAGGTCGAAATGACTTGCCGACGGTCTACTGTTCCCTAGTAGGGACGGCGCCATTTAGGATTGCGCAACTGCGAGAACGCAGGCACGGTATGTTTCGACTAAATGGGTGCCCACGGGAGACGTATCGGATGCGGCACCGCGCGCACTGGGAATGGAGGTCATCAGCCCCTCACCTAAAGTCTAATCTGCGCGCATCAGGCCTGTTTGCATCATCGATACCTTCACCCGTTGCCCCGCGCATTAACCTAGCCCTCAAGCTGGTCAATTCCAAAACGCCAAGTACTTTGCTTAGTTCCGTTATAGCACGCGCGGCGGCTGCGCCTTCGTCGATTACCTTTTCGCCCTGGAACTCGGGCCAACCCATCGCCGCAGCAAAGGCGTTATAAGATTTTTTCACATCAACTGACGGAGGTCCACCTTCTCTGCTCGGCGGGGCGTAAGCGCCTATCATGCGAAGATTCGCTTGAAAGATATCCAGTTTCATTTCAAGTTCAGGGGGAAGCCACAGTGCCCAGTGCTTACGAATGCTCAAGAGTTGGGCTTCATGCCTAAAGATGTCCTGCGTCGGCCCTTTCCTGAACAGGATTTCCATCGCCGAGAGCGCTTCGGTCGCGTACGCCTCGCAAAAAGCCACGTGCTTATCAAACAAGACATTTGCCATGTGCGAGGTGGCGCCTACAGTAAACCGGTTCTTCGCTTCTTCTATCTCAGTTTCGTGCGCTACCCGCAGTCGGTTCTCAAAGGCCTTGAGATCCTTGTCGAGTGCGTGCTTTATCAGGCCGCGAATCAACCATGCAATCAGGCCGGAACCGATACCGAATACACCAAGAGCCTCGGCGATGGCTTGCCAGTTCACGGGCGAATTCTATCACTCGGGGGTACGGAACGCAGTAAATGCAGCAGGCCAAGAACGCCCTTGGCGTTATTGAAAAGCGATGTCTGCAGGCAATCCAACCGGGGCTCAAGGTCGAGCGCGGCGATGATCTCATCATAAGCGCATCAAGGGGAATGATTGGCGGGTAAGCCCACGGAAGTCGACATCGTCGCCCCAGTGGCCGGTGTCTCACAGATGTCATACAGCTAGAATTAACCAGAGACGTCAGTTTCGTCTTTTTCTACCAGTTGGGGTTTCTGAGTAGCGCGACCTGAAGCTCTAACTGCGTAGGTCAGGCGGCTAAGGTAGCAGTGGAGTTCCCACAGACTGGCATCCGGCGGTGGCTCCTCAGGCGGTTCGGGATGTTCCCAATTGGGTTCTTGTGTCTCGCCGTCAAAATCCTACGGCAACGACCATCTTGGAGGATCTTCACTCCACGTTCTCAGGTAGCAGATTCTTCAGCTTCCGCATTCTTTCGTTAAGAGTTTTCCCGCATACGTTCTTGTCACCGTGAATGGCGTCCGTCAAGGCTCTCAGCCCCACAGTGCATGGCAGGTTCGAGCCAGAATCGTGTCAATGACTCGGAGGCAGTACGATTTTTATTCCCCTTGGCCCTTTTTGAGGCACATAGCCAAATCGTTCCCACACGCTAACTATGACTTTCTTGCGAAGGTTTAGTATCGCATCCTGTCCATTTTGAGTCGGCCCAGCACTTTGCTGTCCGCGACGGGACCGCTGAGCCAGCAGACTCTCTGCCGTTGTCTCGTCAACAGGCGTCAACCCGACTGCAAGTTCCTCTCCCAACGTACTGCCATAATATTGATGCCAAACACCCATTTCACGAATCGGCACGCAGACGCAGCAGGGACTTGATCCCGTTCCCATTCCCCAGATCTCGATGTTAGGAATCTTTCGGTACTTTGCGACAATCTGGAGCCCAGATAGCTGTTCTGAGGGAGCTCGCGAAAACGTTTGAAACTGATCGGAATCATGCAACTTCGTTGCGTAATCGAAACCACGTAGTGAAAATAGGACGTACGAACCAATTTGTTCGTCAGAAATCGAGTCTATGAAAGCGTCCAGAATCGGCTTACCCTGATCAGGATTTTCCACGCTAACTGCTTCGAACAGAGCCGCAATTGCGTCAAACGCAAATTTCGTTTCTAACTCCCCCAAGGTACGACCGAGGTGTTCTGCGATGGATTTGGACGCAAATTGATGGTCCGGAACGAACCACATTTTATCCTGTAGATGAGGTTTTATTCCCCATGGTTCCACATCGCCAGGCACATCGAACTCATCAGTATGGTCCGCGAAGAATCCATAGTCTTTAGCAAGCTTCCTAAATAGAGAGTGTTCGAGCCAATTTGTTTTCACCACTGCGCTGAACTGAGTCTTCGTATGTTCTGAAATCTCAGTACCGAGCAATTCCTGTTCTTCATCACGACGCCGTCGTGACAGCAACTCTTCCCAAAAAGTGATAAGAAATGAAAATCTGTGTCTCCCCGGCACGGCCTCACCTTGTTCTTCGGACAATGGCTCACGTGCTTCAATTTCGGGCAACAGGACGTACCATTTAGAAAGTTCCGATAACAGTGAGCTGCTAATCTCCCTTACTTCCTTGAGTGCGACTTCAAGTGATGAAGACGGGATGACCCATTCCTTTATATTTCTGTATATCTGTTCTTGGTCAGGTTCACTTGGTGCATCTCTCAGAATACGAACCGAAGCAATAACATAAAATCTTGAGAGCCATCCTTGGGAGGCATAAAACGCACCGGGCTCCGCTTCCCAAAGGCCCCACTGATACCAGTCTCCACTTTGGGTTAACCCCTTCACATAAAGCATCGTCAAGTTTACGAAATCTGGAAACCAAGGGAAGATTTTCATCATGAAATCCTGAAAACTGCTTGGTCTCAGTTTTTTCTCGTCATGTCGTTTCACAGTCCAGCCGCCGAGGTTGTAAACAAGCTCATTTCTAGTCGACGTAACGTCACGAAAAAAATTCATTTCTTCGCTAAGTCGCCCAAGTCGTTTCTCTATTTCTGAGCGTGTTGCATCGCTACTCTGCTGCAGTAGTACCTCAAGAGAATAAAATTCGCTAGGCCGATTTCGATGCCCTTCAGGAAGCGCAACCGTCAAAGTGTTGAGAATGGTCGAAAATGTCGCAAAATCATCACGATCGATGGTTTCTTTGAGTACCCAACCCAAGCTCGAAATTAGAGCCTTCCCGTAATTTGGTAGCGATTGCACCCTATCTGGTGCTTGGTCTAAATGGGTTGAGACCAGGTTAAAGGAGCCGAAATTCTCAATGGCAGAGGCGAATATGTCGATTGCCTGCTTCCTCTTTGATGCGTCTTCTATATGGAGGGCGAGCGCAAAAGACAGCTTGATGATGTCAAGTATTTTACTGAAAACAGGAAATGCTTCTGCGTCGAGCGCCTTGGTGAGGCCTCCAGTCAATCCATATGCTGCAATCGCCGATATTCGCTGGTCCTGCGCCTGAATCGACCTTCGTACCAGTTCCTCGATGCTGCTGTTTATCCGGTAAAGAGCATTAGACTCATAGCCCAAAAATGCTGCGTTCGTGACACGATAACCTTGCATGCCATGTCGAAACTTGCGCCTTGCTTTGAGGTAAAGTTCGATCAAATCGACGTGACTGGTCAGAACTCTCCGGAAGCCGTCGGAAGAATGGGCTTCAACGGCTCGTAGGCCCTGTTCGCGAAGCCATGTAAGACTTTTGTTAAGCGAAGATTCAGTTTTCGCCATGCTGTTCAATCGTAAACGCTCGTCGCAGTAGTCGCTCATTCCGGAGATTGCGATCTATCGCCGGAATACGTGCAAGCACGTTGCGTTGCCTCGTCAACTCGTCTGAGATCATGGCGATAACGCGGGCTTTCACGGGCGGAGTGCTCTCCATCGGCAAAGTACCTCTGAGGTTGCGACCAAAATGCCTTAGCCTGCTGAGATCGATGTCCACAATTCTACCCACCGCGGTAGATCGAATCGCAGGGAGGGCAGTCAGCAGATCCATTGCGGAATACTCCATAGCCCATGATGTGCATTCCTCTGATAGGATTGCAGCCGATACATTCAAGAACTGCTCCTCTTCGAGTTCCTTCCCGAGGTCACGTCTCACCAGTGCCATAAGACTCTCGTCAATCATTTCGGGGCGCAGCAAGTCCAAAACGCGAATGAGTAGATGGGAGGCCGATAGCACCGCAAAAACCAGACCGAGGATAGCGAGGTACTTTGCCAAGAGCAGCGGAGTATTTGCGCTAATCAGCATCGGGGCCATCTCGAATACTACGAAAAAGAGATTAATCAGAATGACTGGTTTTATGTGGGCTTGTTCAGCCAGAAAAGGAAGAAGGCTCGTTTCATACGCTCTCTGCAAGCTTATAAACTGGAAGATGAAAGTCAAAATGACAAGAAACACTCCTAGAACTGTTGCTTGTACCGCCCATAAAGCTGCGAAGAAACTAGTGTCGGCCCTTTCAATAATTGTGCGAGTGTAGCCCAATATTCGTGTCGATCCGCTCTGAACGTAGAACGGATAGAGTGCGATTGCTATAACCATCCAGACTGTAACTAGGGCAGGTAGAGTCCTGAAATGCAAAGCCGACCGGACGAACTCGGAAACGTCTATTCCAGTTGGCTCATCGAGAGAAGCCAGAAATCGACGTGCTCGCCACGCCAAACTGCGGCGCCCGCGAAGTTGATAAAGGAATACAAGAAGGGCCAAAAACTGGAGCCCGGAGACTAACCACAGACGCAGGCTGACGAACCGAGCAAAGTGAGCCATTATCGCGAATTGAAGGAACAAGGGTACGCCGCAAACGCCAAAACAAATCCATCTGAAACGTTCAAGTCGATCAACGACCGATTTTACGGAGGAAATAAAATTAAGGGAGATCCGCATCCTCCTGTAATGATAACATTTGCGCTACTTTCAGAGCTCGGTACACCTAGCGTGGCAATCTCGATCGCGGGGCATGCTTAGAGCCCCTGGTCGAAGCCATAGTGATCGAATAGATGTTCGTGTATCAGCGGAAGCAGCATTGCGCTGTGAGGGCGAGGGACGTTTCGAGATGCGGCAGGTACCAGCTGACGGTGTCCGGTGCTTTTGTCTTGTAAACCTTTTCCCAATGTGTTTTTACGTCCATGGCGAATGTACTCGATTGCAGCAAATAGCGATTTCCACGCTCTATCCGCATTGTATAGCAGCTGTTGTTCCTTTCGGTTGCGGTCGGTCAAAAACCGCCGACGAATGACGTTTCACAGTTTCAACTCAACGGAAGCGTAAACTGTTGGTATGGCCACGATTGACACGTTGGAGCGCCCCGCTGAGGTAGATCGCGGCCGAAGGCTCGAATATTTCACAGTGGTGTGGAATACGGTCGAGGGTTTGGTCGCTATAGTGGCTGGAATTGTTGCAGGAAGTATTTCGCTCGTAGGCTTCGGAATCGATAGCTTCATTGAAGTGACTTCCGGTTCGGTCTTGCTCTGGAGGATGTCCGTTGATTCAGACGTACATCGTCGGGAGGCGAACGAGAAGCGTGCGCTCCGAATTGTTGGCGCATGTTTTCTCATGCTCGGCGCTTACATCGCCTACGATTCGATTTCCGACTTATGGTCGAAGCGCGCGCCGGAACACAGCGTTGCGGGAATCATTCTGGCCTGCGCGTCTCTGGTTGTCATGCCAATACTCTCGCGTGCCAAGCGAAAAGTGGGCAGCGCTCTGGGCAGCGCCGCCATGCACGCAGACGCCAAACAAACGGAGTTTTGCACCTACCTGTCGGCCATTCTGCTTGTCGGCTTGTTACTCAACGCGTTCTTCGGACTGCGGTGGGCCGACCCACTTGCGGCTCTAATCATGGTTCCTATCATCGCCAAAGAAGGTATCGAAGGGTTGCGAGGGCGAGCCTGTGCCGAATGTCGCGCGGGAGATTGCTGAGGCATGAGTTCGGTTTTGGCGGTTCTGATGGCCAGCGCAACGACATTTGCGGACACAAACTTAAACCACCCAACAATTCTTATACTGTTATTGCCGCGTGGAGTAGAGGAGCGCGATGCTCCGCGGCAGAAAAGCGCTTGACCCTGGAACGGTTCCACCCATGAGGATATCCTCGTGAGATCCAAAGTCTCCACAGCCAAACCCATACACTCTTCAGAGTTGGCTCGTCTCGCGAGTGTCAGCACGGGTGCGCTGCGTTATTACGAACGTCTCCGACTCCTTCCCGCAGCGCCACGCTCTGCGGCGGGATACAGGTTGTTTCCTGCGCAGGCGCTTGATCGCGTCCGACTCATCCGGGGCGCTCTCGCGATCGGGTTTTCCATCCGTGAACTGACGGCAATTTTCGCGGAACGCGACCGTGGCGGCGCACCGTGCCGACGCACCGTGCCGACGCGTACTCCTCTTGGGCCGCGAAAAGCTTGCTACCGTCGAAGGTTCTCTCCGTGACTTGCAAATCTGGCGGCGCGAACTGAAAACGAGACTTGCAGGCTGGGAACGCCAACTCCGAAAGACTCCTCGAGGACAAAGGGCCGGCTTGCTGGAGACTTTTGTTGCCTCTCACCCGAACCGCCAGACGCGCTATTCATCACGGATGCCGCTGGCGCGCGGACATCAAAAAAAGGAGAAGTCACAATGAGAGGATTATTCGCCACAGCAGTTTTCTGCCTCGCGGCGACCGTCGCGCGAGGTCAGGCGCCTCCCCCAACTCAAAACGAGAAACCCAAAGACTCCCAAGCCGATTGCCCAATGCATAACGCGCACGCGCACGAGGATTCCGCTTCTTCTGCAATGAATGACCGCGGCGAAAAGGGTATGGGATTTTCGCAGACCACAACGACGCATCACTTCTTATTGAGCGCGGACGGCGGTGTAATTCAGGTCGAAGCGAACGATCCCACGAACACAGCCACCCGAGACAACATCCGGATGCACTTGACGCACATCGCGAAGGCCTTCGCCAGCGGCGACTTTGCGATCCCGATGTTTGTCCACGACACCACCCCGCCAAGTGTTCCGGTTATGCAAGAGTTGAAAGACAAAATTCGCTACAAGTTTGAGGAAACGCCAAAAGGCGCTCGCGTGGTGATCGCCACAGCCGACCCCAACGCTCTCGCTGCTGTCTTTCAATTCCTAAACTTTCAGATCGCAGAGCATAAAACTGGAGACTCGACGGCCGCCACTAGCGCCTCCGCCAAACATGTTTCAAACTGTTATCTACGCACATCGCTCAGCGAGTTCTCAAGGCTGGGAATGATGCGGACTACCGGACCATTCCAAAACAAAGAAGCTGGAGCATCTTTCCAGTGCGTGCCGGCTGGATACAAAATCGCTTCGTCCCAGTAGAACCCTTTTTGAACGCAACAATCCGGCTTCGGCTGAGGAGGAGTCCGGGTTGCGCGATGTTTCAGTTCACCCAATACGACATGCTTCGGGTCACCGCCACCGAAGGGTGCAGTCAACGATGCAAAAATCCGCGTTGCTTAAGGCTATTCTGGGATGGCAATATCACGCAAGTCGGCTGCCCTGCCTGCCTCAAGAAGTTCGGAACGAACGCGCAGTTCTTACATCATATTCAGTTTGACGTCCCGCCCCCACTCATCGACCGCCTTTCCATTGAGCGGTAATCCCTGCCCATGAAGGTTGAGGGTTTCAATCGGGTAGACATATGTCGGTCAAAGGCATTCGTGGAGTCCCGGTGTCTTGCAATCCTCTGGCCACAGACGAACGATCTCGAAGGTTGTGGGCTATCAGGCATTCGTGACCGAGATCGCGGATGTGCGCATTGCCAACGCGTTCACAAAAAAGCCCGAGGCAGATTCTTCGGGCTGACGCAGAGCAAACTGGCGTTCGCCGCGATTTATAAACTTTACAAATGCGTCGCAGCCGCCGTAGAGACTGGATGGCGAGCATCCCGTTCCTGGGGATGAAGGTACAGTCCGACTCTCAGCGAAAGTTGAGTCAGATCGCATAACCCGAAGGTCGTCAGTTCAAATCTGACCCCCGCAATCTTTTGGTGATTCGGTTACCTATGTCCCAGGTCGCTCAATCCACAAGGCCGGAATCCTAGATTCCGGCCTACTTCGTGCAAAATCATCTTCAAAACTAGATCCGAATTTGCAACCGTTGTAAAGGTTCACTCCGATCGCCGGGTAAGGCTCTCGGCTCTGTCTCCCGACGGAAGAATGCCGCGAATTTCACGCTCAACAACGGCGAGCCTCACAACGGCCCTCTCAACTGCTGAGGTCCCCGCAGCTTGAGCCGTCTGGGCACGAGCCAATGCCCGATCCGCAATCGCTGACGCTTCACGTAGTACTTCTTTTATCTCGACGTCCAGCTTTTTGCGGCTTTCACGCACGCGTTCTTCAACGTCGTTTTGCACTCTCGAACTGTTAACTTCGAGCAGTTGATCAAGGAATTCCTGCGCATCCCGGACAACCCCGCCCCGTAACCCCAGGCCTCCGAGGACAAGGTCGGAAATCATCAGCAAAGGGGAAGCTGGCGTAGCCACATTTTCCATCACATGAAAATAGAAGTGCGACTGCACCCGCAGACGCTTTTCCCGACCAAGTTCTTCCGGAAGCGGCTCGAGACCGGGTATTCCAGTTTCGGCCAAGCGACGTAACAAGCTGTTTCCGTATTCGATGAAGCGTTGAGCCGTGTTGCAAAATACCTTTTCCGCGTGCTTCGATTCGCCTTCGAGCCATGGTCTAAGTTGCGCACGAGCAATTCTCTGCGCTAGGTGGTTGAGATCACGACGATAGGCAGGCCCATTGCGACGCTGAGCTATCGAACGCAAATGCTCAGCTAGTTCCTTTTGCGCAAGCACTTGTGTCTGCTTCAGGAAGACCTCCCGCCGCCCAACGAAAACTTGCGACAAGCGTTGCTGCTCGCCGGCGAGCAAAGCGCCGAGGTCCCGCATGGCACCCTCGCCCTCCGCGATGGTTTCACGCAGTTTTGCGATTCGCTGTTCCGACTGCTCCACGGGACGCTGTAACGCATCTTGCTCTTCTCGAATCACAGAGAGCAGTTGATTTGCCGCGCGCTGAATGCCCCTGTCGGTCGCTTTGCGGACTAATGAGCGTCCTGAGTGCAGCACCAAGTCCTCAAGCGCGTGAACCAACTGCCCCCAATCCCGTCCGGTACCGCTATGCTCCAATCGATCCAGAGCGCTGACTTCAAAAATCGCAGGTAACGGCCGCTTCAGGCGCGTTCCTAGGACACGACGGGCAAAATCCAAGGCAGCAGAGCGTTCTGCCGAGTTGGCCCGGTCTGCCTTATTCAAAACAAACACAAGATCGTGAACTTCCTGAGAGACGGTTTCCACGAGTTGGAGTTCATCCCCCGATAACGGAGGATCGGCGCCAATGACGACGATGGCGGCGTCAATATGAGGGATAAATGCCTGGGTCGCAGCCGTGTTTCGTGCAAACACCGATCCAATTCCTGGCGTGTCCACCAGGCACATGCCCGTCTCTAGCAGTGAACTTGGAACAAAGATTTCGACACCCGCTACACTCTTCGCATTCTCAGGATTCTTCTCCTCAGATACGTACTCTTCCACAGTGCTAACCGGGATATCCGTCCACCCCGCATTCTGAAAGCGAACACGAGCCGCCAGACGCTCGCCGTGCCGAATGATCGTGGGCACTGCAGTCACCGGGACCACAGCGGTTGGGAGAACGGAATGTCCAATCAGGGCGTTGAGAAGCGTCGATTTGCCGCGCTTGAACTGACCGACACACGCCACATAGAATCGTCCTTCGGAAACCCTCTCGGCGATGTTGCGGGCTGTGGAAGCGATGTGCTGCGCTCCGAACTCAGTGGCTAATTCTGCCAGTCGGTAAAGTACAGTGTCGCCTGAGAGGTCCTGCAACAGAACCTGCCGATTTTGAGAGGCTCCCGTCATTGAAGGAAGTTTCGGGAGTGCGCCATCGCTGATGGACTTGACTGCATCAGGTAATCCACATGCACAAGCTTGATTTTGATCTGATCTCCGTAGTGATACCTTGAGTCCGCTGCCAACTCGCACATCTTCACTATGGATCCGGGTATACGCCCACTCAGTCGAAGGACATCTTTAGGGAAGTCCTCCAGGTCTAGGGAAGCGAGTCCAAACCTGCCGATGCAACATTTCAGTAGTTCTCGCGCCCCTCGCTCACTCAATGACCCCAGATGGACCCTGATCCCGTCGTTCAAGTACAAGCTCCACGCGTATCCGATCTCATCTTGCGAATAACCGCGCGCAGCTA
>Ga0182024_10018949_pt1 | contig 12750 bp, 7 predicted proteins | sample P32metaG_FD_120480 | JGI IMG/M metagenome (GOLD analysis project Ga0182024, IMG submission 120480) | Permafrost microbial communities from Stordalen Mire, Sweden - P3-2 metaG (Illumina Assembly) | ecosystem: Environmental > Terrestrial > Soil > Wetlands > Permafrost | place: Sweden: Stordalen... | reverse complement strand
TCATCGATGCGGGGTCCGCGCTCGTGACCTATCGCATTGGCTCGCTCGCGTCGATCTTGGGCCTCGTGCTGGTTGCTTCCGTCCTCGTTCGAGATGCTCGCGGACGACTCCAGCTCGGACTTTCTCGCGATTTCAGCGGTGCTTTCGTGCGCGCGCTCCTCGGGCTCGCGTGCGTGTCGGTTAGCCTCGGAATTACCGCGTATGGCGCCGAGCTCGGCCACTGGGAAACGTCCGCCACGATCGCGGGCCAGCTTCGCGGGTGGCGTTCGGGAGCGCGGTGCGACGTCGTCCTGCCGGACTCGGTCCTCCCAGACGAGGCCGCACTTCTCGCGAAGGATTGCGACGAAGAGCTAGCGGCAGTCGAGCACGAGCTCGGCGTGCACGGACCCGATCGCGTGCGCGCCTTCTTCTTCCGTGATGCGGCGGAGAAGAAGCGCCTCATGGGCGCTGCGGATACCTACATCGCGAAACCGTGGCGCAAGGAGGTCTATCTCCAGCTCGGTCCGTACCCGCACCCCGTACTCGGCCACGAGCTCGCGCACGTCGTGGCCGGTGCGTTCGGCCGAGGCCCCTTCAGAGTCGCCGGCAGCTTGGGCGGGCTATGGCCCAACCCTGGTCTCATCGAAGGAACGGCCGTGGCGGCCTCCCCCGACGACGAGGAGCTGACCGACGCGCAATGGGCGCACGCGATGATGGATCTGGGCGTCTTGCCTCCCATGCCCTCCGTCTTCTCTTTCGACTTTCTCGGGGCGCCTGCGGCCAAGAGCTACACGATCGCTGGGGCGTTCGTTCGATGGGTCAAGGAGCGCTTCGGCGCGGAGACCCTTCGCGCCTGGTACGGCGGCGCGTCGCTCGAATCGTTGACCCACGACACGTGGACGGGGCTCGACGAGGCTTTTCGCGCATACGCCGCCCAAACCCCGCTTCCGGATGAGGCGGCGGCGTATGCCCGTGCAAAGTTCGATCACGCCGCGATCTTCGGTCGAAAGTGTCCGCACGTGGTCGACGGCCTCCGCCAGCGGGCCGACCAGTGTCGCGACGGACACCAGACGGACGGAGCTCTCGAGCTTTACGCGGAAGTACTCGAGCGCGATCCCCACGACTGGGCCGCGCGCTACGGGCACGGCCTGGTGGAGCTCAGGTTCGGCAACGAAGAGGCGGGGCGTCGTGACCTACAGTCCCTGGTCGACGCTCCCAACGCTCCGCGCACCTGGCGCGACCGTTCCACCGATGCCCTGGCCGACGCGGACCTCCTCGGCGGTCATGACGCTGCGGCCGCACAGGCGTACCAACGACTGGCCCGAGGTTCGGTCGACGAGGACTTCGGCCGCACCGAAGAGGTCAAGGCGCTCGCCGCGGTGGACCCGGACGGTCGGGACGCAATCATGGCGCTTCTCCTCGGTGCTCCGCACCGTTCGAGCGACATGGTCCTCGCGACGGCGCTCCTGGGAGCATGGGAAGAGCGAACCAAGAGTCCCCTGGCCGCATATCTTCTGGGTAAAAACCTGGGACAACGCGGATGGCGACGCGAGGCCGACGTGTACCTCGATCGCGTCCTCGGCGCAGACGCTTATCCGACGCCTCGCGTGGGGCGCGAGGTCATCCGGGACCGCGCGATGGACGCATGCGCCGAGGGGGATGAGGCGGCGATTGCGCGTACGCGCGCTTTCGTGCTCGCGGCAGACGGGCCTTACGCGACGAGCTACGGACGAAAAGGATCGGTGCTTCGTTTGCTCGAGCGATGCTCGATCCCGTGATTGGGGCCTTTTCCGCACCCGCCCGATCGCCCTATTCTCCGGCCCGCCAAGGAGAGCGCCAAATGAAGTTTCGCGTCGAGACCGACAGCATGGGCGGCATCAACGTCCCCACCGATCGCTACTGGGGAGCGCAGACGCAAAGGTCGCTCGAGAACTTCAAGATCGGCGGCCATCGCTTCGCTCCCGCCGTGATTCGCGCCTTCGGCATCGTGAAGAAAGCCGCCGCGCTCACCAACCTCAAGCTCGGCAAGCTCGACGAAGCGAAGACCGCGCTCATCGCGCGCGCGTGCGACGAGGTCATCGCGGGGAAGCTCGACGACCATTTCCCGCTCGTCGTCTGGCAGACCGGCAGCGGCACGCAATCGAACATGAACGCCAACGAAGTGATCGGGAACCGGGCGATCGAAATGTCGGGCGGCGTCGTCGGCAGTAAGACGCCCATTCATCCGAACGACGACGTCAATCGCTCGCAGTCCTCGAACGACGTGTTCCCTACAGTGATGCACGTCGCGGCCGCCACGCAGATCCACGCGGAGCTCCTCCCTGCGGTGATTCGTCTCAAGGAGACGCTCCTCGCCAAGTCGCGGGCCTTCGCGGACGTCGTCAAGATCGGGCGCACGCATCTCATGGACGCGACTCCACTCACGCTCGGTCAGGAGCTCTCGGGCTACGCGGCGCAGCTCGACTTCGCGGGACGCAAGATCCAGGAGGCGCATACCGAGCTTTACGAGCTTGCGCTCGGAGGCAGCGCTGTGGGCACGGGGCTCAACACGCATCCCAAGTACGCCGAGACGGTCGCGGAGGAGATCGCGAAACTCACCGGGCTCCCCTTCCGGACGGCGCCGAACAAGTTCGCGGCGCTCGCGGCGCACGACCCGATCGTCTTCGTCAGCGGTACGCTCAAGACGCTCGCCGTAGCGTGCATGAAGATCGCCAGCGACGTGCGTCTGCTCGCGAGCGGGCCGCGCTGCGGCTTCGGCGAGATCCGGATCCCCGAGAACGAGCCGGGAAGCTCGATCATGCCGGGCAAAGTCAACCCGACGCAGTGCGAGGCCTTGACCATGGTCGCGGCGCAAGTCATGGGAAACGACGTTACGATTGGCATCGCCGGGAGCAATGGGCAGTTCGAGCTCAACGTGTTCAAGCCCGTCATCATTCATAACTTGCTCGAGTCGGTGCGACTCCTGACCGACGCGTGCAACTCCTTCGACGAACATTGCGCTGTTGGCATCGAGCCGAACCGCGAAACGATTCAGCGGCACCTGAACGACTCGCTCATGCTCGTGACGGCGTTGAATCCGTCCATCGGCTACGACAATGCGGCGAAGGTCGCGAAGCTCGCCCACAAGAAGGGGCTCACGCTGCGTGAAGCCGCGCTCGAGCTAAAGCTCATCACCGGAGAAGAGTTCGACCGGGTCGTACGGCCCGAGAAGATGGTGTCGCCGGGCTAGGCGCGTCTCGTGCGCGCGCGGCCGGGGTCCTTCGAGGGAGCGTTTCGTGAGGATCTTTCCGCCGTGTGGACGGCAATCAGTTCCATCCGGGCGGCGGTTGCCCTACATAGTTCCAGAGGAGCCACGTCATGCCCAACAGCTTTGGCAGCGCCAGCACGATCCAAGTCGGCGACCTTCGGTTTGCCATTCATCGGCTCGACGCCGTTGCCAAAACGCTGCCCGCTGCGGAGAAGCTCCCGTATTCGTTGAAGATCTTGCTCGAGAACCTGCTCCGCACCGAGAACGGCCAATCGGTCCGGCGAGAGGACATTGAGGGTCTCGCGAACTGGGACGCAAAGGCGGCGCCGAGTCGCGAGATTGCGTTCACGCCGAGCCGCGTGCTGCTCCAAGACTTTACCGGGGTGCCTGCGGTGGTCGACCTCGCAGCGATGCGCGACGCGATGAAGCGCATGGGCGGCGATCCCGACAAGATCAACCCGCTGCAGCCCGTCGAGCTCGTCATCGATCACTCGGTCCAGGTCGATTCCTACGGAACGCTGAACGCGTTTCACGAGAACAGCGAACTGGAGTTCCAGCGCAACCGCGAGAGGTATGTGTTCCTCCGCTGGGGGCAGGAGGCCCTCAAGAACTTCCGCGTCGTTCCCCCCGAAACCGGCATCGTGCACCAGGTGAACCTCGAGTACCTCGCGCGTGTCGTCTTCACCGATTCCGTGAAGGGGGCAGCGTACCCGGACACGCTCGTCGGCACAGACTCGCATACGACGATGATCAACGGCCTCGGCGTGCTCGGCTGGGGTTGCGGCGGGATCGAAGCAGAGGCGGCGATGCTCGGCCAGCCCGTCTCGATGCTCATCCCGCAGGTCGTGGGCTTCCGCCTCACGGGGAAGCTTGCGCCGGGCGCGACCGCGACCGATCTCGTCCTGACCGTGACCCAGATGCTCCGAAAGAAGGGCGTCGTGGGAAAGTTCGTCGAGTTCTACGGCGAGGGGCTCCAGTCTCTCTCGCTGGCCGATCGGGCGACCATCGCGAACATGGCGCCCGAGTACGGAGCCACGTGCGGCATCTTCCCGGTCGACGACGAAACACTTCGCTATCTGAGATTCACCGGGCGCCCCGAGGCGCAGGTCAAGTTGGTCGAGGCGTACATGAAGGAGCAGGGGCTCTTTCACACCGCGAAGACACCGGCCGCGAGCTATTCCGACTCTCTCGAGCTCGATCTCGGCTCCGTCGAAGCGTGCCTCGCCGGACCTGCGCGCCCGCAAGATCGAGTGTTGCTTGGCAGCGTGAAGACGAGCTTCAAGGAAGCGCTCGGAAGCCTCAAAGCGAAAAAATCGTCCACGATGCCGCCGGTCTCCGCGAACCGCTTCGTCGGAGAGGGCGGGGGAGGCGCGGCCGTCGGCGCCGTAGCGTCGGTGCACGCGCACGTCGAAGCGCCCAAGAAGGCAATGGCTCTCCTCGGCGACGTCGCCCACGAACTGCGGGACGGTGCGGTCGTCATCTGCGCCATCACGAGCTGCACGAATACGTCGAACCCCGCAGTGCTCATCGCCGCGGGGCTGCTCGCCAAGAAGGCTGTCGAGCGAGGGCTCGAGACAAAGCCTTGGGTAAAGACGAGCCTCGCGCCCGGCTCGAAAGTCGTGACCGAATACTTGAAGAAGGCAGGCCTCGACAAGCCGCTCGAGCAGCTGCGCTTCTTCCTCGTCGGGTATGGATGTACGACGTGTATCGGCAACAGCGGCCCTCTGCCCGCGTCCGTCTCGAAAGCCATCGACGAGGGCGGGCTCGTGGCGTGCGCGGTTCTCAGCGGCAACCGCAACTTCGAGGGGCGCGTCCATCCGGAGGTACGCGCCAACTATCTCGCCTCGCCGCCGCTCGTCGTCGCGTACGCGCTTGCAGGGCGAGTAGACATCGATCTAACGACCGAGCCTCTCGGCACGGACAAGAATGGCAAGCCCGTCATGCTCTCGGACTTATGGCCGAGCCAGGACGAGATCCTGCGAGCCATGAACGAGTTCGTCGAGCCGAAGATGTTCCAGTCGGTCTACGCCGACGTCTTTACGGGCGATCCGCAGTGGGGAATGATCGCCGTGCCGAAAGGCCAGCTCTTCGAGTGGGAGAAAAGCTCCACGTATGTGAAGCATCCGCCGTACTTCGAGGGCATGGCCCATGCGCCCGCGCCCGTCGAAGACATTCATGGCGCCCGGGCGCTCGCGCTCCTTGGCGACAGCATCACGACCGATCACATCTCGCCTGCCGGATCCATTAAGGCCGATGGCCCTGCGGGCAAATACCTTGTCGCTCACGGAGTCTCGAAGGCTGATTTCAACTCCTACGGCTCTCGGCGCGGCAATCACGAGGTTATGGTGCGTGGTACGTTCGCGAACGTGCGACTCAAGAACCGACTCGCGCCGGGCACGGAGGGGGGGGTGACGCGGCATCTGCCGGACGGCGAACAGATGAGCATCTTCGACGCTTCAGAGAAGTACGCGCAAGCGAACGTGCCGCTCATCGTCATCGCCGGTAAAGAATACGGTTCCGGCTCGTCGCGCGACTGGGCGGCGAAGGGCCCCAAACTTCTCGGCGTTCGCGCCGTTTTGGCCGAGAGCTACGAGCGCATCCACCGGAGCAATCTGGTCGGCATGGGCATCGTACCACTCGAGCTCCCCGAGGGCAAAGATGCCGCGTCGCTGGGGCTATCGGGAGAAGAGGTATTCGACATCGAGGGGCTTCCGGCGGCCCTCAAGGCGGGGAGGGGGAGCACGGTCAAAGTGCGCGCAAAGAAGAGCGTCGGCGCGGCGATCGAGTTCGACGCAAAGGTGCGGATCGACACGCCGCAAGAGGCTCTCTACTACGAGCATGGAGGCATTCTGCCCTACGTGCTGCGCCAGCTCTTGGCACACGCCTAGGGCGCGGGACCGCTCAACCGATCTGTTCGCAGACGATCGAGCCCATCTCGTGCGTCGAGATGGACCGTTCGCCTCCCATGTCTCCCGTGCGCGCGCCGGACGCGATCGCTTCGTCGACCGCCTTTTCGACCGCGCGCGCTTCCTCCTCGATCCCGAGAGAATGGCGAAGGAGCATGGCGGCGCTCAGGATCGTGCCGAGCGGATTCGCAATCCCCTTGCCAGCGATGTCGGGCGCCGATCCGTGGATCGGCTCGTAGAGCCCGCGAGTCCCGTCCCCAAGAGAAGCGCTCGGAAGGAGGCCGAGCGAGCCGGTGAGTACCGCAGCTTCGTCGGTCAGGATGTCGCCGAACATGTTCTCGGTCACGACGACGTCGAAGGTCTTCGGCGCCGTCACGAGCCGCATCGCGCACGAATCCACGAGCTGGTGCTCGAGCCGCACGCCCGGGTTCTCGCTCCCCACCTCGTTCGCGACCTCTCGCCAGAGACGAGACGATTCGAGGACGTTTGCTTTGTCGACTGAGGTGACCAGCTTGCGCCGCATGGTGGCGAGCCGCATGGCTAGACGAACCACGCGGCGGATCTCTTCGTCGGTGTACTCGAGTGTGTCGACCGCGCGCGTCCGCTCGCCGACTTTCTCGCGAAGACGCGGCTTGCCGAAGTAAAGCCCGCCGGTGAGCTCACGCACGAAGAGAATGTCGACCCCTTCGACACGCTCGGCTTTGAGCGGCGAGCTCGAAACGAGTGCCGGGTGAACGCGGACGGGGCGCAGGTTGGCGTAGAGCCCCAGCGCGCGGCGCACGCCGAGCAACCCCTGCTCGGGGCGCACTTTTGCACGAGGATCGTCCCATTTCGGCCCCCCTACGGCACCGAGGAGGATTGCATCGGAATGCTCGCATGCCGCGACCGTTTCCGCCGGCAAAGGGTCGCCCGTCCGATCGATGGCGATGCCTCCGATCAGGTGATCGGAGAACGTGAACTGGTGTCCGAATCGAGCGGCGATCTGCTCGAGCACCCGTCGCCCCTCCGCCACAATCTCGGGACCGATGCCGTCGCCCGCGAGCAAGACCAAGTTTGCCTTCATCTACGCAGCACCCTTCTCGGCCACCCGCGTCGCTGCAGCCGACAATCCGTATTCGATTCCGTCGACGAGAGCGAGCCAGGACGCTTCGATAACGTTGGACGATGCGCCGACCGTAGCCCATCGCTCGTCCCCGTAGACACTCTCGATGAGCACGCGCACCGTCGCGGATGTCCCCGCGCCGCCGTCCACGATACGCACTTTGTAGTCCTCGAGGCGGACGCCATTAACCTCGGGGTAGGCGGCCGAGAGCCCTTTTCGAAGCGCGGCATCGAGCGCGCTGACGGGGCCGTTTCCCTCGGCGGCGGTGTGTACGACTTCGCCACGAACGCGCATCTTGATCGACGCGTCAGCATACGATTCTTCACCCGGGCGCTGGTGAACGATCACCTTGTAGTCGACCAGCTCGAAGGGAGGGACATAGCCCGGCGACTGCCTGCGCATGAGAAGCGCGACCGACGCCTCGGCGGATTCGAATGCGTACCCGCGGGCCTCGAGATCCTTGATCCCATGCAGCACCGCCGACTCGGCGCCGGCCGCGAGCGCGACGCCGTACTCTTCGGCCTTCGACATGACGTTGCCGCGCCCCGATAGCTCGCTGACGACGACTCGCGTGCGGTTGCCGACGAGTGCCGGATCGATGTGCTCGTAGGCGCGAGGGTGCCGACGGATCGCCGCCACGTGCACGCCCCCCTTGTGTGCGAACGCGCTCCGCCCCACGTAAGGCGCTCGCGGATTCGGCGCGAGATTGGCAATCTCGGCGACCTGTCCCGCGATGTGGGTCATCTCGGCGACCGCGCCGTCGCGAAGACAGCGGCGTCCCATCTTGAGCTCGAGCGTCGGGAGGATGGAGCACAGGTTGGCGTTGCCGCAGCGTTCGCCGTAGCCGTTGATCGTCCCCTGAAGGTGCGTGGCTCCGGCGCGCACCGCGGCGAGCGCGTTTGCGACTCCGCACCCCGCGTCGTCGTGCGTGTGGATCCCTACGGGCGGTCCGAGGGCCGCAACGACCTCGGCCACGCGCTCCTCCACTTGCCACGGCAGCGAACCGCCATTGGAATCGCAGAGAACGACGGCTTCGGCGCCCGCCTGCGCCGCGACACGTACGGTCTCCATGGCAAAGGCGGCGTCTTCGCGAAACCCGTCGAAGAAATGCTCGGCGTCGTAGATGACCCGCCGCCCACTTGCCACGAGGTAGCCGACGGTCTCGTCGATCATCTTGAGATTCTCTTCGGGAGTCGCGCGGAGCACCTCGCGCACGTGCAAGATCGACGACTTGCCGAAGATCGTGCAGACGGGCGCGCGCGTCGCCAAAAGAGCCGCCACCTGAGGGTCGTCCGCAGCGCTGATCCCGGCGCGTCGGGTCGATCCGAATGCCGCGATTTGGGCCTTCCAGGGGAGATCGCGGGCGCGCTCGAACGCTTCGGCGTCCTTGGGATTCGAGCCCGGCCATCCGAGCTCGATGAACGCGACGCCCAGGGTGTCCAAGAGGCGGGCGACGTGGATCTTGTCGACGGCAGAGAGGCTCACCCCTTCGCCTTGCGTGCCGTCGCGCAGGGTCGTGTCGTAGACCTGGATGAGGTCGGTGGCGCCTTCCGAGGCCGGCTTCATGGGCGAGTCGCCTCCACGACTGCCGCGGGCGTGTGCGCCAGCAACGGGGCCCGATCCAGTGGTCGCGAATGACCGAGCGAAACGAGCATTCGATTGAGCGCCTTCAAGTACGCGTTCGCAGCCGCGACGATGATGTCCGTGTCGGCGGCGTTTCCGTGGAACACGAGGGTGGTCGACGCATCGTGCTGCGCGTTGTGCGCGTCTCGTTCGGAGAGGGCGCGCACGCGTACGGTGACCTCGCCCAGGGCATCGATCCCCTCGGTCACCGATCGCACCGAAAACTCGAGCAGCTCGGAGGGCGCATTGACGAGCACGTCGATGGCCTTGTACGCGGCATCGACGGGTCCCGTCCCGACGGACGCGTGAACATGCGTCCCGCCGTCCGGGCCGCGAAGTCGGACCGTGGCCGTCGGCATGCCGGTCGTGCCGCAGCCGACCTGCAGCGCCTCGATGGAAAAGAGCTCGTCCTGCGGACTCGCGTCGTCGTGCACGAGCGCTTCGATGTCGGCGTCAGCCACGGACTTCCGCCTGTCCGCCAGCGCCTTGAAGCGCGTGAAAATGCGGTCGAGCGCCGCGTCGTCGAAGCTATACCCGAGCTCGGCGAGCCGCGCCCCCAGCGCCGCGCGGCCGGAGTGCTTGCCGAGCACCAGCCGCGTTTGCGTGACGCCCACGGTCTCGGGGCGCATGATTTCGTATGTCGCCTGGTGCTTGAGCATCCCGTCTTGGTGAATGCCCGATTCGTGCGCGAAGGCGTTCGCCCCGACGATCGCCTTGTTCGGCGGCACGACCATCCCGGTTACGGCACTGACGAGGCGGCTGAGGCGCACGAGCTGTGTCGTGTCGATGCCGGTCCGCAGACCGAACTTCGCCGATCGAGTGGCGAGCGCCATCACGACTTCTTCGAGCGACGTGTTGCCGGCGCGCTCGCCGATGCCGTTGATGGTCACCTCGGCCTGCCGGGCCCCTGCCTGAATTCCGGCAAGTGTGTTGGCCGCGGCGAGTCCGAGGTCGTCGTGGCAATGTACCGAGAGAATGACGCCCGAGACGGCGGAGACGTTCGTCCGAATGCCCTGAATGAGCGCTCCGAACTCGTCCGGGGTCGTGTAGCCGACGGTGTCCGGGATGTTCAGCGTCGTCGCGCCCGCGCGGATGGCCCGTGTGAGCACCTCGTAGAGAAAGTCCGGATCGCTCCGTCCTGCGTCCTCGGGGCTGAACTCCACGTCTTTGCAGAGGCCTTTGGCGTAAGCCACCATCTCTTCGACGCGCGTGAGGACCTCGGCGCGCGACATCCGTAGCTTGTGCTTCATGTGAAGGTCGGAGGTCGCCAAGAAGAGGTGAATACGAGGCCGAGTCGCAGGTTTGACCGCCTCCCACGCGCGCTCGATGTCCGTCCGGCTCGCTCGCGCCAGGCCGCACACGATCGGCGGTTCCCCGTTGGGACGTCCCTCGATCGCGCGTGCCCCGACGCGTTCGGCGATGGTTCGCACGGCCGCGAGATCGTCCGGCGACGCCGCCGGAAACCCCGCCTCGATGACGTCTACTCCTAGGCGAGCTAGGGCGCGCGCGACTTCGAGCTTCTCCGAGGACGTCATCGTCGCGCCGGGGGATTGCTCGCCGTCCCGCAGCGTCGTGTCGAAGATCCGTACGTACCCCTCCGAATCGGTGGCCATCTCGGTTCGCCTCACTGCTTTCGTTCTCCCCCGGACCCAGCGGATCCGGGGGACGTTCCCCTGTCACGCGTTCTTGGGAGTTATTCTTGCGGTTCGACCTTGATCGGGTCGAGAAACGGCATCATCGATCGCAGCTTCTCGCCGACGCGTTCGATGAGGAGGTCTCCTTCTTTGACCCGCTGTGCCGAGAAACCTTTTCGTCCCGTCTCGTTCTCGTCGATCCATTTACGAGCGAACTGGCCCGAGCGGATCTCCTCCAACAGCTTGCCCATGGTCTCGCGCACGTTCGCGTCGATGACACGGGGACCGGAGACGTAGTCGCCGTACTCGGCCGTATCGCTGATCGAGTAGCGCATGTACTTGAGGCCGCCGCGGTACATGAGGTCCACGATGAGCTTTAGCTCGTGGAGACACTCGAAGTACGCAACCTCCGGCTGATACCCGGCGTTGACGAGCGTCTCGAATCCGGCCTTCACGAGCGCGCTCACGCCGCCGCAGAGGACGGCTTGCTCGCCAAAGAGATCCGTCTCGGTCTCCTCGGAGAAGGTCGTCTCGAGAACGCCCGCGCGTGCCGCGCCGATTCCGCTCGCGTACGAGAGCGCAAGGGCGTGCGCGGATCCGCTGCTGTCCTGGTGGACCGCGATGAGGGCAGGAACCCCGCCGCCCGCTTCGTACGTTTCGCGGACGCGATGCCCGGGCCCCTTCGGGGCGATCATGCTCACGTCGACGTCGGCGCGCGGGGTGATCGTACCGAACCGGATATTGAAGCCGTGCGCGAACATCAGCGTCTTGCCCGGGCGGAGATGCGGCTCGATGTCTTCGCGATACACCTTGGCCTGAACGGTATCGGGCGTCAGGATCATGAGGACGTCCGCCCACGCGGCGGCCTCGGCTACGGCCGTGACCTGCAAGCCCGCCGCCTTCGCCTTCGCGACGCTTTTGCTTGAAGAGGGGAGACCAACGCGGACGTCGACGCCGCTGTCGCGCAGGTTGAGCGCGTGCGCGTGTCCTTGCGAGCCGTATCCGATAATCGCGACTTTTTTCCCGCGAATGATCGAGAGGTCGCAGTCCTTGTCGTAGAAGATCTTGGCCATCTTGGTCGTTCCTTTCGTGATGCTCTCGTGACTCAGGCAGCTCTCGCGTCGCCAGGCGTTGGCGGCGGGGGAGAGCTCAGAGGAATGCGATCTGCGGTCCCGTCGGCGCTGCACACCATGGCGACGACCCCCGTGCGTACCATCTCGAGGACGCCAAAGGGGCCTAGCGCGTCGGCGAGCCCGTCGATCTGGTCGCCGGTCCCGGTGATCTCGGCCACGATCGTCTCGGGTCCCACGTCTACGACCCGTGCATGGAAGGCCTCGCAGAGTCGAAGAACCTCCGGTCGGCCCTTCTCGTCGGCCCGGACTTTGATGAGACCAAGCTCGCGCGCCATGGTCGAGGCGCCCTCCGTGGCCTCCACCCAGAGCACGTTCACCAGCTTGTAAAGGTTCGCCTCGATGCGGCGTGCGCCGTCTTCATCGGTCTCGAGAACCATCGTCATGCGCGAGACGCCGGCGCGTTCGGTGCGACCGACCGTGAGAGAGACGATGTTGTAGTTTCGGCGACGCAGGAGGGACGTCACCCGGTTGAGAACTCCGGGGAGGTCCTCGACGTAGGCGATAAACGTGCGAAGCGTGGCGTTGCTCATCAGTCGTCCTCCGCCGTCTCTACGATCGGGCTGGGCCTGCGAATCATGTCGTTGAGGTCTGCCCCGTTCGGTACCATCGGGTAGACGCTGTCCTCCTGCTCGACGCGAAAGTCGATGACCGCGGCCGAATCGCTCGCTCGCGCCGCCGCCACCGCTTCCGGGATCTGAGCGCGTTCGGTGACCCGAAGGCCCAAGAGACCATGGGCGTCGGCCAGCTTGACGAAGTCGGGGCTCCGCATCGGCGTCGCGGAGTAGCGGCCGCCGTAGAAGAACTGCTGCCACTGGCGCACCATGCCGAGGTAGCCGTTGTTGATCACCGCGACGTGGATCTTGAGTCCTTCCTGCGCGCAGGTCGACAGCTCGGCCGCGGTCATCTGAAAGCCTCCGTCACCGACGATGACCCAGACCTCTTCCTGGGGACAGGCGAACTTCGCGCCGATGGCCGCGGGGAGCGCAAAGCCCATCGTTCCAAGGCCCCCGGAGGTGATCAGCTTCCGAGGGAAATCGTGCTTGTAGTATTGCGCCTCCCACATCTGGTGCTGCCCCACGTCGGTCACGACGAGGGCCTTGCCCTCGGTGATGCGCCAGAGATCGTG
>Ga0182024_10018948_pt1 | contig 12751 bp, 12 predicted proteins | sample P32metaG_FD_120480 | JGI IMG/M metagenome (GOLD analysis project Ga0182024, IMG submission 120480) | Permafrost microbial communities from Stordalen Mire, Sweden - P3-2 metaG (Illumina Assembly) | ecosystem: Environmental > Terrestrial > Soil > Wetlands > Permafrost | place: Sweden: Stordalen... | reverse complement strand
GCTGAAGCTGCTTGAACTCCTTGACGGCTTCGGCGAGGTTGCTGGCATCAAACACCGCCCACTGCGCGTAGGAAGGCACGGTGGCGAGGCAAAGGCTGAAAAAAAGAAAGCAATACCTGGCTAGTCTCACGAGGAATCTCCTTTCGTGGTCGTTGAAGCGAGTTGTTACTGTTTATTGCCTGGGTCGCCCGCGGTCGTCTTCTTTGCGGAAGGCGGACGGGCGCTCAGTGCATTCATCGCCTGATTGATCGAACTCTGTTGCAGGCAGTTCTTCTTTTGGACCTCGGAAGCGGTCTTTAGCCACTCTGCCGAGCATGGCATTTGCTTCTCGCGCTGGCGCTCCATCTCGATAGCCTGCGCGTCAGCCGCCGACGACCGGGTCGTGGGAGTGGGTTTCTGAGTCTGGTTGGGCTGCGTGCTGCAACCCAGCAGCAAGCACGTTGTTAGTGGTAGGAGTTTCGAGATTTTCATATTACGTCCTTATATGTTGGGTGAAACCGTGTGGTTCTCATACGCTGGCAAAAGCAGATCCTGGGTGAAGTAAACCTTCACACGGTGGCCTTCGCGTATCGTGATCGTCGGCGCGATATTCAGAAACCGGTCCAGAACCTGAGTGCTGGACTGCGAAAGACTGGCTGCAATGCCTGATCGGTATGCTTCACTTCCGGAGGCATAGAGGCCAGCATTGGCATTGCTGCTCTCAGCAGCCCCGGCAATGATGCCGAGAGCGATCGAGGAACCAAAGATTTGCAAGTAGTGATTGTTGACCTGGTCCTTGAGGCCGGTCTCGCCAATTTGGTCGAGAGCATGGAACTGGTCGAGATCCACCGTGTATCCATCCGGCATAATCAGCCGATGGAAAACCACGGCCAACCTGCGCTGACCGAAACCCTGGACCTTACTGGTTTCGCCTAGCACAAACGTGCCTTCGGGAACTAGGATGTGCTGGCGGTCATGTGAGTAAACGGGGTTGGTCAACATGACTTTTACCGGTCCAGAGAAATCGCCATCCAATCGATTGACCAGAGCGGTCTCCAGCTGTGTCCCCTCAAATACCACGTAGGGCTGGCCCTGCGCGGAGTTAACGTTCACGCCCACTGAGTGCTTCGCGGGTTGGTTGTCAACTGCCGCTACAGACGGTGCGGCGCTCTGCGCATTGCTGAGAACACTTTGCGGCCAGGGGGAAGGAGCAGCCGTCTGCGAAATCACTGGAGGATTGGTGGCCTCTGCGGAAAGATGTTCCACAGAAAACGCAAAGTTCGAGGCGAAGCGCGAGTTGTAAGCCAATTCCCGCTCGTGCTGGACAATCGGGTCCGGAGGCGGTGCTGTCTGCTGCGCCCCCTGCATGGACGCGACGCGCTGGGCACCAGCGGATTGCGTTTGCGGAGAGGCGAAGTCGAGACTACGTGCCTGGACGTTCAGTTGCTTTTCCAGCTGTGCCTTTTGCGCTGCACGTTGCTCGTCGGTCATTTCCTGTCCGAAGTCGCTGATCTTCTTGTCGTTGCCTTCGGTAATCACCACAGTCGGTTCTTTCCTCTGGGTCTTGGCCGCCGACTGAGCATGGTTCTTCGAGAACATGACAGCCAGAAGGATCACGACCGATACACCGGCAATGACGTAGGTCTGCGCCTGCTTGGGGAGCGTGCCTTCCGGCCTGACTGTACTGTCTCGCAGCCTGGGCTGGCCATCGATTTGTTGTGGAACTGTTACTGGATTCTGGCTCATAGCCGCTATTGCTCCCTGCGCACGAAATCCATGCGCTTCTTGCCAATTTCGAGATAGGCGCGATCGACAACCTTGGGGATCACATAGGTTCCGTCCCGCAGCTCGAAATTGATCGAATTCGGCTTGCCATCTTTCAGCTCATAGACAGCAAACTTTTCCGTCGCCGTTGACTTGATGTACGTGAACTCCCCGTCGTGATAAATGGCCTGAATATCGAATGGTTTCTCAACGCGATAGGTGTAATCGAATTTCAGAGATTTGGTCGGATACTCGCTCTTAAATTGGGCGAACTGCTGGCTGGCCCCGAGTTGCGCTTGCTGAGCCTGCGCTTTGAAAACTTCGACTTCGCTCTCCGGCACAAACTTGGACGCCGAATTGATTGCCGAGATAAGTGATTGGTCACTGGCCTCAATCAGTACCTTCAGATCAGGCTCACCTTCGCCACTCTCGTCCAGAGTGAAGGAATAGACGTTTCCCTTGTCGGTGATCAGGTTGAGGTTGGAATGAATTCCCGCCTTCGCAGGATGGAGAAAACAGTAGTTCTGGACGGCTTCGATGATCCAGAAGTCCTTGTCACCCGTGGCGGCTTCCATGATCTTTTCGCCCATCGGAACTTCGATCAACGTGGTGTAGCGCATCTTCGCACGGATCGCGACGATGTCGTTTGCGTGGTAGTGGACAACGCGGGTCGCGTTATCGGCGGTGCTGAGGATGGACGCCCCAGCGAGTAATGCGGCAAGAAAAGCAGGTCGGTTCACGGTTCCTCCGGTCATATTGAGTCTGAAACGAACGGAAATTCGCGGGCCAAACGCGAGAGTCCCTCGACGACTCCGTAGCGATCGAGATACTCGCGCTTGGCCACGTTGTCTTTGGGGTTGTTGGTTGCCATCCAGTAAGAGAGCGAATCGACCTTCAGCCGGGCCTTTTTCGAGCCCGCATGTTGCTTAATCAGCAGGTCACGTTTGGGCACGAGGCTCGAAAACAGATCCAGCTCGGTGTCATTGAGGTGGAAGATCTCCGCATAGAGCTTGTGGTCGATACTGGGATTGGCCAGAAAGATCTTCGTCGCACAGCATTCGTTGACCACGGCTAGCATGTCCGACTGCATCAGCTCGTGAACGGACTGGGTAGCTAGGATCATCGCGGCGTTTTTCTTGCGCCAGGTCTTTTCCGCCCGAGTGATGTAATCCCGGATGGTCTGATTGCGCAGGAAAATCCAGGCTTCGTCTAGGATGAACGCCTTAAACGTGGCAGTTAGCGCCGTGTCCTCGATCTGGTTTGAGGCCCGATGCAGGACATAAAAGAGCAGCGGCTCCAGCACGTCGGGATACTGCTGCATCCCATCGAAATTAAACGTTTGGAAGCGGCTAAAGGTCAGCGTGTCTTCCGCGTTGTCGAATATGTAGCCGAACTGCCCGGCGCGGGTCCAGCGGTGCAACCGCTCGCCTAGCGGGCCTAGCATCGAGGCGAAATTGATCAGGGTCCGGCTGTCCGGCTCCAACTTGTACATCCGTTCAACGCCGGCATACAGAGCCTTTTCATCCTGGCCCGTCAGCTCGTACTTTCCATTGCCCTCGATCAGCACCTTGGCGAACAGGTACAGAAAATTTAAGTTCTCGCGTGTCGGCTCCAGGCAGAATGGGTTGATGGTGAAGGCCTGAGATTCCAGGCCCACGTTGAGGTACGACCCATCGAAAATCTGGGTTAGGCTTTCATAGCTCCCGCCGAGATCGAAAATATAGGTCAGAGGCTCATACTTCTGCAGGTTTTGGATCAGGAAGTTCAGTAGGAAAGACTTGCCGGAACCGGTGTAGCCGAGAATCAGGGTGTGGGCAACGTCCTGATCGTGAAGGTTTATATAATAAGGAGTGGAGTGATCGGTTTCGAGGATAGCGAGGTATTCGCTGTTCAGGTGATCGTTCCACTGCCGTCCCTGGTCAATCGTGAAAAGGAAAGACAAATCGGCGTAGTTGGTATTGAGCATCTCCTGTTTGCGGAGATTGAAGGCATGATTGCCGGGCACGGTCGCAAAGAAGGCGTTCAGCAGGTTGTAGCGCTCTTCATAGAGGAGCGCATCGTGACTCGTGAAAACCTTCTGAAATTCAGGAATCGCTTCGCGGACTTTCGCCTCGTCCCGGTCATACAGGACAACCGACAGGGTGAATTCTCCGAAATACTTTCCGTCATTGCCGATGGCTTTCAGGCACTCACCGAGCTCTTCAACCGCCGCCAGTTTTGAGTCATCCACCAGCTCATCTTTCGGTCCGCTATTGCCTTTTTCCTCAAGATTGGAGAGAAAGCTGGTTTTGGTGTTGTGGTGGTGCCTGCGGCGGGAGGCGATCTCTTTGCGTGCCCGCGCGTTGTCGATGGCCCGCCATTCGGTCAAGATATGGAAATTCGTCCCAATCTCGAAGAGTTCCTTCAGGAGGAGCGGCCTCGTTTCGCTGGGCAATTCCTTGAGAGTCAATACCTGTACCCAGTAGTCATCGAGTCGCAGATGGCCGCGGTGCGCCTCGATCTCCGAATCGCAGAGCTGGAAGTCGAGATATCGGCTGCCGTGCAAGCAGGAATTCATAATCTTAAAGGGGCCGAAATTGATGAAGCGCCGCAATGCGCGGAAGGCTTCTTCGGCCCCTAGCAGCTGGATCTCGACGAGATCGCTAAGCTGCCCAATCAAACTCAGGACTTTCTGCCGCAAGAGCAGATGGTCGCGCTCGAACTTCGCGCGGAGAAATGTGCGCTGCTGATCTTGTGAGAAAAGCGCACGTACATCGCGAAAGGAGCCGCCGATATCGGTCGGCAGCTTTCGCAACGCCTGCCAGACCGTATTCTTCGCGTAACTGCTCTGGACCAGAACAATCCAATACAGGTCAACCGAGTACAACTTGTCCGCTTTAGAAGCGAAGTAAGCCATCCGCTGGTCGATGGCCGCCTTGACCAAGGGATTCCCGTACTGCTGATGGGGAATCGGGGGCTCGCTAGTTTTGAAAAGCGCCTGGTAGACGCGCACGCGCGGATCGAAGGTGCGGAGGGCTGCCTCCAGCCGTTTCACGGCGTGATCGCGGCTGGTATGGTCCAGGCTTTCGTAGTCGATGCCCTGGACCCGAAGAACCATGCCTAGATCGCCTGACTTGGTCAGAAATGTATCCTCGTCCCAGAAACCATAGAGATTGATGTGTGCCTGTAGCGCTCCCGATTCCTTCCAGTCCTTCACGATTTTGCTCAATCTAAACATTTCGCCTGATCCTTACTTCCGTGGGTTCCCATTTCATCGGGTCATAACGCAGCTTGAATTTGGCCGAATTCAGCAGCACCCGCAGAATCTCCGCGTCGTACTTGGTCGCCTGCTGCGCCGAGATCAAACCGACGATGAAGAGCAAAATTCCACCCACGAGGCTGTGCAGCAGATTAAAGATTCCAGCCCCCATGAGCAAAGCGACGAAAAATAAGCGCCGCTCGGCTCCCAGGATCGTCAGTGGCCGATTCATTACCTTGTAGACTCGATTCGCGCGCATGGCTGCCTACCCAGGGAACAGCCATGCCATGAAATTCACGGCACCCACGGCCATACCGATTCCGAACAGAATGCCAGCAAAGGCTCGCTTGGATTGGCCTTCCCCGAAGGCAAACATCAAGCCGCCGACAACGATCGCCACCAGGCTCAGCCCGGTGGCGATCGGCCCCGTGAAAGCCGTTTTTAGAACGTTGACAGCGTTGTCCCACGGATCGCCGTTCTGCTGAGCGTAAGCAGGCGCGACAAGAAGACAAGCGGTACAAATGCGAAAAAGTAGGTGGCGAAGGTTGGGCGGAATGATTCGCGATGCGAGTAGACGAATCTTTTTCACTCGGAAGCTCTCCTATGTGCGCTTTCTTTGACGTGCAAATGATTAAGTTCTCGGTGAGAGTAGGCGGCAAGAGAAGGAGAGTCCAAGACTTCTTCGTCACGAATTGATAGCGGCACGCTATAAAAAAAGCGTAATTCCCTCTGAGGGAACCCCGCTAGATGGCCCTCCCGAAAGCCTCGTGATTTGAGGGTCGTACAAGCGCTTTAGAATCTGGCGGTGAGAGTGGGATTCGAACCCGCCTGAAAACGTAAACTGAAGGACTTGCAGCGCACAGGCAGCGACCTAAAAGCAACGTAAGTTCACGGTAAATCACGGGGCGGGTTTCAGAGGGTTTCACTCCCGCACAAAAAGCGCCCTCTCGCTTTTCAAACGATTCGACTCATTCCTGACAGACCACATAGGGATAGGCGCCCACTTCAGCGCACGCAGAGAAAAACATTGTATTTAGGACAGTACCAAACAGAACAGATGGATGCCAAAAATCGAACTGCGCGCCGCCAGCCTTTTCAGGGCCATCTACCGAACTGCCCAAGTGGCATGGAATCAGCGGATGTCACTGAGAGCACTGAGCTTGCGCCCTGCCCCATTTAGGTTGGTCTGGGCGCGTTTGGGCTGATTACGGCTGCTCGATGTTCGCGCATGGTTCGCACTTTCGCCAAGGCCGCGGCTGATCGTTCCTGACGGGACGATTATAATATCGGTTGGTGAAAAGAGGCAATCGCGATGAGATTCGGAATCCACCAATTTCCGGGTGACGCCGGCAGACACGTAAATTCACAAGGTACAAATTGTCCCGGACGAGTATTCGAGGCGAAAACAATCCGGACCGGCGGCGCCTATACCAATTACGTAGTCTGCACCGTTTGCAGTAGGGAGTTGGCAGCTACCGAGGACAGATTATTACCAGACGCGGCGTGATTATTACCGGGGGGTTGAAATGCTCCATCTCGGAGATATCGTAGAGGAAATTGCAACAAAACGCCAAGGGAAGCTTGATAGTTCGGGCGGAACAGTGGGGCAGAAGCCTGATATGTGGCGAGTTTATTTTTCGGACAGTAAAGAACCGATCATGAAGTATTTCAAAAACGTGGACGAGTTGCGGCTTATCAAATGCCCGCATGAATCTGTGGAGCCGGGATTCGTGCCATCCAGATCGATCATGGAATAACAATCAACTTCCGATTGCGGCACAAACGGACAAACCCCTGTAGTTTGCGCGATGAGATCGCAGGTGTGGGGCTCTCCGGGTTTCTGCTTCAACTGCGCACCAGCACATTGATCAGGGTTAATATCCTTCGGACTCTTGGGTCCTACCCAAAGCACAATCTCTCCATCCTTTATATTCGGGTCTCGCGTAAAGCGATGCGCGTGTTTGACGCCCGACTTGTCGAGAGCGTCGAGTAATTCCAGTATCTTGGTTGACTCGCCGCTAATCTGAAGATAGCCATCGCTGATTGTCAATTGCACATCGATTATGGCTTCATTGCCAATTGGGACTAATTCTGGCTTTGAAGCCGCCCAGTGCTTGCTTTTCAGGAAGTCGTACCATTCCTCGGCATAAGCTTTGCTCTTCGTGCCGCCCGCGTAAAAGATAATGACTCACGTGCCGGGATACTTCATGACAACGGGCTCAAGTGCCCGCTTCTGAAATTCCGTCAGGGGCCTATCGTCAGATTGTTCATCCAACTCCGAAGGGGACGGGAGTTTCTTTACTTGCAGCGCCGTGACGCCGCCATCGGCTTTTTGGTAGTTGCTTGCACCTAATCGGCTCATAGCGCCCGGATCAAGCTTCAAAACATCGGAGCACGAGTTGGCGTTCTGCGCATCATTGCAACTCAAGACGGGATTTCTGTGATCCGGTGTTATGACGGCGGTCGCTAGCTGCAATTTCTTGTTGTGGCTATGAACAGTCAATGTTTGGATCGAATGGTGATCGTGGGCGTCGATCGTGGCCGTGTATTGCTCATCCCAGGGACGTGAGGGTGTGACCCAGAATGATTCTGAAGATGTATCCGCATCAAGATCGGCGGGTTTATGAAAAGAGATTTGTCCCGATTGTTCGTCCTTTAAGGCTATCTGCAAACCAGAGATGTGAAGTGGTCCGTAAACCTTGACGAAAAAGGCTCGTTGTTTGCATTCCACTAACTCTGGTGTGGGAACTAAATACACGTAGGTCAGCAAACTCTTCGCTTCCTGAACGCGAACCCAATACGATAAAAGCAGTAATAGCAGTGTGCCGACGAGCGCGGTTCCGGCCAATTTGAACCGAAACCACGACGGCTCCTGTTTGATTTTATTGGTGACGGGAGGGGCGCTCACTTGTTTCGATAAAGCCTGAGTTGCTCTCAACCAGTGAACAGCAACGATAAGAACTACTGCCCACACAACGGGAGCGATGGCTGCCCACACTGACTTCGGCTTCTGAGCGGCACAAACGGTGCTAAGAAAACGACAATGTCAAAAGACTTCTGTAATGTTGTCTGCCAGATTCCTTTTCTAAATTCCCCGAAAAGGGACGGTAGGACGGAGGTCGGCGTGTCCTTCCGCAATGCTTTTCTTTGTTGGAACACTGATTTCCAATGTTTGATTATCGACGCCTCACGCAGCCTATGTACGTGGTCACGAGAATCCCACGCAGCCCAATAATCAATTTTGGAGAAGTCTAGGTCTGCCTGTGGCCAAAAGCTTTCGATGTATTGTCCTTCGCGAATCTCACAGGGCAGTTGTGGGCGGCTCTCCACGCCGGCAAGACTCAAGTTAGGATAGAGCGCAATAGCACCGAACGAGACGATGGTGACAGGTCGGCGTCCAGTATTCGTGATCCTAACCTCAACCAGCGTTGCGCCTTTGTATCTCGGATGACCGATCATCTCCCTATTTTTTCTGACCGTGAGCTTCACTTTTATTCGATCAGAGAGGAGTTGGCGTAGGATGGCGACCGTCGATAAAATGGCGCCATAAACGGCGATGATCGTCGTCGGAGACAGTGGCAAACTCAAGATTGCGACTATTGTATACGTTCGCACACTGGGGGCTGTACTTGGTCAAATACGAGGGTGCGCTTTCCAACCGCAGCTACACTTCACTGGTTCCTTTTGGAGAGTGATTTCCCAACAGATCCTTAAGCCAGCCTGCGATAGGTTCGATTGCCTCCGGGGAATCATGAACGAGCGAGTGTCGAAGCCAATCCCGATGGGTCCACGCGATGGTCAGCGAATCGGCAGTGCCTTGGGGCGAAGGAGTGGCAGCCACCGGCGCGTCGAGAGCGATCAGAGCCTGAATCAGCCCGTAGGCTGCGACTGCTAAAATCAGATACGCAACGTAGAGCGTCACAATCGCGCCCAGCAAGTAGGGGAACAATTGCTCCATCCGAGTCCCGATTACGGGAAAGTAGTGAGAGAGCGCGGCTCCCAAGACGAAGATGAGCCAAAGAAGCGCGAAGAAAACTTTCTGCCACATCCATTGCAGAAAGTAAACAGCTCCGAAAGCTGAACTCGGTTCGTCGCCCACAACGAACGCAGCAAGCTCTCTCGAACTTTGGCGCGCGCCGTTTGAAGCCTCGACCAGCTTGTCCCTGTTGGATTTCACCCAACGAGGAACGATTATCTGGACGCTGATCATGCCCAAACCGAATACCGCCAGTCCTACGAAGAAACGGGTTGCGTCGAGGTCCGGGCGTTCGTCAAAAAGGTCTTGGACAGTCCTGGCGAGCGGGAGGAAAACGATCAGCCCGACCACAGCCAGGACAATTCTCAGAAGCAGATTAAAGGTGCTGGAGGAAGGGAGGGCCTGAATGAAAGGCGTATTCAGATAAACTGCTGCCGCCAGCGGCGTCCTAATGCGCGTCGATGCCCAGGCCACGACATTCCCGCCGTGGCTGTGGGCGATGGCTACAATTGGAGAAGAGGGATACGTCCGCTGGAGATCCTTGAAAACTTCTGAAAGAACATCCGCAGCTACGAGCCGATGCCGTATGCCGTTTGTCGCGGACCAAACGAAGCGGCACAGTCCCGATTGCGGCCAGAATTCTGAAAGTCCCTTAAAGAGGTTGGAGTCCGGTTTCGCCCACGCTGCCCGCTTGTTCCAGGTGCCATGTACTGCCACAAAAATGGGGGCTCCGTTCTGAGGCTCTCGATCCAGCGTGTACCAACAGGCCCGAGGGCTCGCGGAAATGCCACGTAGAAGCGGAATTGCTTTCAGGAAATCGAAAAAGCGGCTTGTAAGGGACGGCTTAGTGAGCTTCCGGTAATACTTCCGTACATCGCCAATCGAGTCTTTGGACATAGTTGTGACGGCGGCAAGAGGGCGCCCTGCCACGGGAGGCGCTTGCCCCCTATCCTCTGCTCCACTGGCCGGCGATCTCCGGATGGAATTGATTCAGCGTGTATGAAGCGTATTGCCGGACGATCTGGTAGACATGATGTTGGCCGCTCTCGAATAGTGTTGGTCCGAGCTCGCTTTTGCTGCTCTGGCGGAATGCGAAAAGCTTCTCTTCATCGTCGGCCTCAGCGATCAGGCGGCGGAGCAGTTCTTCGTAACTGTCGATCATGGCATGCAGCTCTTCAATGGATCTTTCCTCGGACATGGCCCGGACCTCGGTAGAGATTTCCGAAAACTATATAACGCGTTTTGCATGTGCCGCAACCAAGGGCTTGCGACTCTTCCGCAACTTTCGGAGGTAAAGTTCCTCGCTACGGAAAGCGAATCGAGGTTCACCGGACGATTATGAAGAATGCCTGAGTTTGCGGCGTTGGTGGGAGTAAGGATACTGATGCCGCGCGCCCATGTTCTGTTTAGTAGTTCCATCAGTGTCATCTCCTTACCTGCGGGTTGAACGGCTTGTCGCTAATTGTGGCTCGTGACCGCCTCTTTTTCCTACTGTCCGGTTTCCTTCAACCTGCTGCGGCGCTCGCAACAATAAGTCAGGAGCCTGCAGCATTCAGCGTCCGATGCCGTACTTACTAACGAGGAATTTCTGTAGGGGCGGCGGCAGCGTGGTGGTCAGTTCCTGCCATGTCAGCAATTGCAGGCGGCAGCGTAGAACGCAGCTTTTGACCGCGCGCATGACGGAGTACCAATTCTCGATCAGGTCCGGTCGGCGGGCGTCGCAGAAAACGCAAAACGAACCTCCCGTGGCGTAGGCGGCGAGCACACCGCGAATCAGTTGATAGCAAGCGATTGCATCGCCGCGATGCGGCAGTTCTGCTCGGTCGAAAACGTCGTCGATATCCCGGTACCGCTCGACCATTCGGGCAGGGGCCGTTTGAAAATCTGTCTCCGTGAGTTTTGCCTCGACCAACAGGTTTCCCAGTTTCATGTCGATTTCTGTGCGGTCCGTCTTTCCGCTACGAAGGGGAATATACGGCCTGAATCCGAACTCGGGCGCCAGTCCCGGCACGACGCCGAGCAGGGATGCCAAAGCAGGGTTTCTCATCGTGCGGCGGTAGCAAAAAATGTTCATGAGCAGGGCGTCGGAACTATTTGCGCAATCGAGTTCCATCCATCGCCATGCTGCATGGGGCAGGGTTTTTCGCGAGCCGGTATGGACTTTGGTCAGGCGGGGGGCCCAGGCAGGGTTCGCACAAATGTTTCGGTAGGAAACGGGATGAAAATTCCCGTGCTGACGGCGTTGGCCGCGTCCGAAGATGACGCTGGGCATTTCGCCCTGGGTCAGTTCGTGGACCGCTCCGCTGGTGATCGCAATCTGCTGATTTCTGGCACTTAATTCCCGTCGCAAGGAAGCGGCCCATTGCATCCGGTCCTCCTTATTATTATTGTTTGCGCTGCCCGAGCATTTGCCGGAGCCTGTTTTTTAGCGCGGTTTCCGCGGGGCTTTTGCAGCCTCGGTCAAGCCAGCTTTCAAAATCCTGAATCTTGACGATGTGCGTCACCTCGGGATGCCGGACTTTGACGGTGACCGTCGTCAGTCCTTTGCCGATTTCGCCGACCCAGTCGAGGGGGCGAATCGTCGCGAGCGCCTGGGCAACGGCTTCGTACAGCGTCTCCGCCGTCACGTCGAGTGAGTGCGCGGTATCGTTCAGGTCGTGGATGACGACCGTGCAGGCTTTGACGGGCACGGAACCAATCTATCAGGTTCGCCTATTGTTCGCCACTCGCCGTCAACCCGAGCTAAGAAAAAGTGGTATGTTTTTTCTAAATCAACAAAGTGTGAACATCAGGCCGCGCAGGCCTCCGGGGCCTGCGCAGCGGCTTTCTGGTTGAGGTAATCGGCGGCGCGTTGGGCATGTGCGGCGGCCGTGAAAATGGAGCGGTTGTCGTTCTTGAGGACTTCCAGCCATGTCGCGATATAGGCGGCGTTGTCTTCGCGCGGTTCCTGGTGCAATTCGAGGTCGGCGCATAGAAAAGCAGAGCCAAGCTCGGCAACGAGTTCCTCGCGGCTGTAACCTTCGTCGCCCCATTGCTTGCGGCCAAAGTCGCGGTCAAGGCGCTGCGGGTGCTTTGTGCCGTGGACACATTCATGGGCGAGAGTGGCGTAGTAGGATTCGGCATCGCGGAAGGCTTCGAACGGCGGCATTTGCACGTAATCCAGTTCCTGCGCGTAGTAGGCGCGATTGCCGCCGTGTTTGATCGTCATGCCCAGACTGGCGAAAAACTTCTCCGCATGTTCAATGCGCGCCACGGGATCGCGAGTAGGGGCCGCTTTCGCGTAGAAGATTTCCGGCAAGCCTTCGATCTGCTCGACATTGAAAACCGTGTAGCCTTTCATGTAAGGGATTTCGCGCTCGGTATCCTCGCCGGTCTTGTCGTCATGCTCGGTGCGGGTGATGGCATTCGCATAGACCACAAGCGAGCCTTTCTCGCCCTTACGGACATGGGCGTTTAACTCGTTCGCCTGGCGGAAGGTCATCCAGATGGGTGCCGTAAAATTCTGGCCCAGGGCGGACATCCAGAGAGACAGGACATTGATTCCCGAATAGGGCTGCCCATTGTGGCGCAGTGGCCGGGTAATTCTCCCCGCTGCGTGTTCGGCATTCCAGGGGCGTATCCACGGACGGACGCCTTTCTCCAGGTGCTCCACAATCTGCGCAGTGATACGGCTGTAAACGTCTTTTCTTTCGGTGGTGTCTTGCATCGTATTCTCCTTCAAAAACAATTTTTTTCTTCGCGAAACCCGCGACGGTTCGGAGGCGTTCAGCGGCGCGGACATGTCAAGGGCGCGG
>Ga0182024_10018947_pt1 | contig 12751 bp, 13 predicted proteins | sample P32metaG_FD_120480 | JGI IMG/M metagenome (GOLD analysis project Ga0182024, IMG submission 120480) | Permafrost microbial communities from Stordalen Mire, Sweden - P3-2 metaG (Illumina Assembly) | ecosystem: Environmental > Terrestrial > Soil > Wetlands > Permafrost | place: Sweden: Stordalen... | reverse complement strand
GTTCGGCTCGTGGGGCCACCCGCTGCAGATGCTCGACGAGCAGGACTGCATGCTGTTCTTCGATCGCGTGCTGGTGCCGTGGAACCGGCTGTTCATGCTCTACGACCCGACGCCGATGCTGAAGACGCTGGGCGCCGCCGGCCACAGCCCGAATTTCAACTTCCTCGGCTGGGCCAATCTATGCCGGGTCGAGACCCGCATGCGCCTCATCCTCGCCGTTGCGACGATGGTTGCCGAGGCGATCGGCGTCATCGAGTTCCGCGAGGTCGCCGCCAAGCTCGGCGAGATGGCGACCTATTGCGAAATCTGGCGCCACGCGATGGAGGGGATCGAGCACAAGGCCGGGCCGACCCCGACCGGCCAGTGGACGCTCGGCCCCGGCCGCGCGATGCACATCTGGTTCGCCCAGGTCTCGGGCCGCATGGTCGAGCTCTTACGCGAAATCTGCGCCTCGGGCATCATCATGCAGCCGAGCGAAAACGACCTCGCCAGCCCCGACATTCGCCCCTATCTCGACAAATACATGCGCGGCAAGGGGGTCGATGTCGATTACAAGGCGCGGCTCTTCCGTCTCGCGCACGACCTCGCCGCCTCGTCCTATGGGCTGCGCCAGGACATCTACGAGTACTGGCACGGTGGCGACCCGAACCGCAACCGCATCAACCTGCTGCGCAGCTTCGACCAGAGCGCGATGCGCGAGCGGATCAAGGAGATGCTGTCAAAGCCGCTGCCGCATGGCGAGGTGCCCTAGGCTATTTCGGAGGTGCGGGTGAATAGGCCAGGCACCAGCGCGATCCCGGCTACGGGTGCCGTCCGATTTGTTTGGGGTTTCGTGCTGACCCCGATCGCCGGTTTGATCGGGTTCGCCATTGCCCTGGCCATGTTTCAATACGCCCACCGGAATGTGGTGCCGGCGGCTCCTCCTGCGCCGCCGCAGCAGGCGCCGCTGCTGATCGAGGTGGTCTCGGCGGTCGGGATCGCGTTGTTGAGCAGCCTGTTTTCCTGGCCGGTGACGCTGATCGTCTTACCGCTCGTGCGAAGCCGCTTCTGGCAGCGAAGTGGGAAGGCATTTCTCGCATTGCTCCTTTCCGCCGCCGTCACCGGGTTCGTTGCGCCCGGGCTGGTGGTCTTGATCATTCGAATTTTCACCTGGGGGCTTCTGTCGCCGTTTGATCTGGGTCTCGCGCTGACGGGCAGCATCAGCGGCGTCGTGACGGCGATTCCATATTTCCTTCTGACCAACCCAAGGCGACCGCCGGTTCCAGCGATCGCCGCTGACTAGGAGATTTCCGTGGCAATCGAAGTGCTCGGCATTCATCACCACGCGACTCGCATCGACGCCGAGAAGGCCGCTGCGGTCGAGCGGTTTTACCGCGACGTGCTCGGCCTTGGCGCCGATCCTGGGCGGCCGACCATCCCCGGCGTGCCTGGCTTCTGGATCAATGTCGGCGGCGGCGGGCAAATTCATCTGATCGCTGGCGCCCAGCCCTCGCCGCTGGCCAAAGGGCCGGGCCAGGACCCGACCATCCCGCATGTCGCGCTCGCCGTCGCCGACATCCAGGCGACCAAGGCTGAACTAGACCGGCTCGGCGTCAAATACTGGTTGATGACCGGGATCAACGGCCCCGAGGCCGAGCAGGTCTTCGTCAACGACCCCAGCGGCAACATGGTCGAGCTGCACCAGGTCGACCAATGCCGCTGCGCCGCCGAGGGGCGGGGCGATTAGCGGTTATCTCTCCAGCAGCTTGGCACCCGGCGGGGTCGGCACCTCGAAGACGTTGAGCGTCACCGAGACGAATGAGTAGTAGCCGATGAGCCCGGCGAGATCGACGACGCCCTTGTCGCCCCAGCGCTTTTGCACCCGCTCGTAGGTCGCGTCGCCGACCCGGTGGTTCTGGTAGTAGGAATGGGCGAATTCGTAGACGAGCCGGTCGTCAGGGTCGTCGAATTTGGGCGTCTTGCGCTCGGCGATCGCGTCGATCTGCTCTTGGCTGAGACCGGCCTGCAATCCGAGCCGGACATGCGCCGCCCATTCGAACTGCGCGGTCCAATAACGCGCCGTGACCAGTATCGCGATCTCGGTCTGCTTCGGGGTGTACGGCGTGCCGAAGCGCACATGCGCGCCGAGCCGGTGCGCGAAATCCGCGAGGCCCGGGCTTTTCAGCCAGACATGCACCGGCGGCGGCACCGCGCCGCGCGGTCCCGCCTTGCAGTCGTTCCAGATGCGCCGCTGCTCGGGGTTGAGCTTGGCTTCGTCTTGTTGCTCGTAGCGCGGCATGGCGGCGTCTCCGTGGTTTGCAGGTTGTTGCCGCCGATCATACTGTGACGGCCGGCAACCGGAAGAGGCGAGGGATGCAGAAGCGCAAGCTCGGCGGTCTTGAGGTCGGCGCGGTGGGGCTCGGCTGCGCAACGATGACCCCGTTCTACGGCGCGCCCGACCGCGCCGGCGCGATTGCCACGATCCGCCGGGCGCGCGAGCTTGGCGTCGACTTCCTCGACAGCTCCGACGCCTATGGCGCCGGCCGCAACGAGGAGCTGATCGCCGAGGCCGTCGCCGGCCATCGCCGCGACTACGTCATCGCCAGCAAGTTCGGCAATGTCCAGCTGCAAGGCGGCCCGCGCTTCGCCGACGGCCGTCCCGAATACCTCAAGGAATGCTGCGACAAGAGCCTGAAACGGCTCCAGACCGACATCATCGACCTCTATTACATTCATCGCGTCGACGCCGACGTGCCGATCGAGGACACAATCGGCGCGATGGCCGAGCTGGTGCGGGCCGGCAAGGTCAAGCATCTCGGCATCTGCGAGGCCGGCGCGGCGACGATAAGGCGCGCCCGTGCGGTGCATCCGATCGCCGCGGTGCAGATCGAGTATTCACTGTGGAGCCGCGACGTCGAGGCCGAGATCTTGCCGCTCTGCCGCGAGCTCGGCATCGGCTTTGTCGCCTACAGCCCGCTCGGCCGCGGCTTTCTCACCGGCACGGTGACGACGCTCGACGCGCTGCGCGAGGGCGACGCGCGCCGCCGCATGCCGCGCTTTCAGGGCGACAACCTCCGGCGCAATCTGGCCCTGGTCGAGGAGCTGAAGGCGCACGCCGCGGCCGAGAACTGCACCCCGGCGCAGCTCTGCCTCGCCTGGCTGCTGTCGCGCGGCGACTTCATCGTGCCGATCGCCGGGACGAGCCACGTCCATTACCTCGAGCAGAACGCCGCGGCGGCGGGCATCAAACTTTCGGCCGACACCGAGGACGCGCTCGCGCACGTCTTCGCGCAGGGCGCCGCGAGCGGGTTACGCTACCCGGAAGCGCATCTCGATAGGTTGGGGATCTAAGACCGTCATTCCGGGATCGCCCAACGGGCGAGACCCGGAACCCATGATCACGGGTCTTGTAAGATAATCTCTGACGGTGCAAACCCGGCGAAAGACCGTGTTCATAGGTTCCGGGCTCACGACTGGCGTCGCGCCCCCCGGAATGACGGCCTAGGAAGGGACACACATGGAATTCGGCATGTTCCACGAGTTTCCGTCGATGCCGGGGCGCGGCGAGACGGAGATGTTCGACGAGGCGATGGAACAGGTCGACGCGGCCGAGCGCTGGGGCCTCGACGTTATGTGGCTGGCGGAAATCCATTTCGCCCCGGAGCGCACCTACCTTTCGTCGCCGCTCGCCATCGCCAGCGCGATCGCCGGCCGCACCGAGCGCATGAAGATCGGCATCGCGGTGCAGGTGCTACCGCTGTGCCACCCGCTGCGCCTCGCCGAGGAGGCGGCGACGGTCGATCAGGTGAGCCGCGGCAGGCTCATATTCGGAGTGGGCCGCAGCGGCGTCGTCAGCACCTACGACGCCTACGAGGTGCCCTACGACGAAAGCCGCGAGCGCTTCGCCGAAACGCTCGACATCGTCAAGGCCGCCTGGTCGCAGCCGCGTTTCTCGTATGACGGCAAGTACCATCAATTCCATGATGTCGCCTGCTCGCCGCACCCCTACGAGAACAAGCTGCCGCCGATCCGCATCGCCGCCAGCACCCCGGACACCTTCCCGGCGATCGGCGGGCTCGGCTATCCGGTCTTCGCCAGCACGCGGCATGCGAGCTGGACCGATGTCGGCCCGCAGGTCGCGAGCTATCAGCAGGGCTGGCGGGATTCCGGCCGGCAGGGCAGGGGTGAGGCCTTCGTCGCCGGGCCGATCTACATCGCCGAGACCGACGAGCAGGCGCGGGACGAGGCGCGCGCGAGCGTCGAGCACTTCTACAAGTTGCAATACGAATTGATCGCCGAATCGGCGCGGCGCTCGGGCCGGCAGAATTTCATCGACCGCGCCGAGCACTTGCGCACGCTCACCTACGACGATGTGCTGCGCGACAACGTCATCGTCGGCTCGCCCGAAAGCGTCGCCGCGCGGCTCAAGCAATTGCAGAACCGGATCGGCTTCGACGGCATCCTCGCCGAGTTGAATTGCGGCGGCCTCATCCCGCATAACCGGGTGATGAATGCGCTCCGGCTGATGTGCGAGGAGGTCAAGCCGCGGTTTCAGTGAGTAGTTGCCGGCGGCAGCCCCTCAGGTTCATGATCTGGCCAAGAAATTGCGCGCGGATGGATGAACCCGCCTGGCGGGACCGATCACGAACAGGAGGCTTGCATGGCGACCAGGGCTCCGTATTTGAAGGCGCGGTATAGCGGCTACCATCACCGGCAGGTCCCGCGGGAAGATTCCGAGCTGACCCATGTCGGCCCGGAGACGCCGTGCGGCGAGTACCTCCGCCGCTTCTGGCAGCCGGTTTGCTATTCCGACGATTTCAAGGACCTGCCGCTCAAGCTCAGGATCCTCGGCGAAGACCTGGTCGCCTTCCGAGACGGCAGCGGCGAGGCCGGTCTCTTGGAGCTGCACTGCCCGCATCGCGGCACCTCGCTCGAATTCGGCCTGGTCGGCGACAAGGGCATCCGCTGCTGCTACCACGGCTGGCTGTTCGGCTGCGACGGCACGATCCTCGAAACCCCGGGCGAGCCCGCCGGCAGCACGCTGAAGGATAAGCTCTTCCACGGCGCCTACCCGGTCCACGAATACGCCGGGATGGTCTTTGCCTACATGGGCCCGCCCGAGGAGAAGCCGGCCTTCCCGGTCTATGACAGCTTTGTGCGTCCGGGCTATCGGCTGATGCCGGGGCAAAAATATGTCTACCCGTGCAACTGGCTGCAAATCCTCGAAAATACGCAGGACGCCATCCACACGGCGTTCCTGCACACGATCGTCAGCGGCGCGGTGTTCACCGACGAATTCGGCGTTCTCCCCGAGCTGGAATTCGCCGAGACCCCCGCGGGGATCATCTACATCGCCACCCGCCGGGTCGGCGACAACATCTGGTCGCGCTCGGTCGAGAACGTGCTGCCCAATCTGCAGCAGGTGGCGCCGATCTGGGAAACCGGTCAGAAGCCGATCCCGTTCAGCGGCCCGATGATGAGCCGCTGGATCGTGCCGCTCGACGACACCAACACGATGCTGATCGAGTTCCGCCAGATCAACGAGGCCGAGGACGCCTTTACGCCCGAATGGTGGCTGGATCGCTCGCAGATGCTGCCCGGCCAGCTCGCCGGCGAAACCTATGAGGAAGCCCAGCGGCGGCCGCAGGATTTCGAGGCCCAGGTCTCGCAGCGGCCGATCGCCGTGCATGGCATGGAGCATCTCGGCTCGACCGACCGGGGCATCAGCATGTTCCGCAACCAGATCCGCCGTGGCATCAAGGCGGTCAAGTCGGGCAAGGACCCGGCCGGCGTGGTCCGCGAGGACGGCGCGGTGATCCCGACCTATTGCAACAACACGGTCGTGCGCATCCCGCCGGCCAAAACGCCGGAGCTCGACAAGAAGCTGCTGCGCGCGACCGGGCGGCGGCTGGCCGAAAGCTATATCCAGGCCCCGCCGCTGCTGGCCGCGGCCGAATAGCGCTCGTCATTCCGGGACAGCGCGAAGCGCTGGGCCCGGAACCCATGAACACGGGCCGTAGGACTGGCCGCGAATGCGGTAAGTTGCGTTCAAAGCCGGTGTTCATGGGGTCCGGGCTCGCTCGCTTTGCTCGCGCCCCGGAATGACGGGCGAAGAGTGGCGGAGGGCGAGGATGAGGTTCGGGTTGTTCGGGGGTGCGCGCACCGATCCTGGCGAGCAGGCGAGCGACAGCCGCATCTACACCGACTACATCGACTACATCTGCGAGGCCGAGCAGCTCGGCTTCCACAGCGTCTTCCTGGTCGAGCATCACTTCACCGGCTTCGGCCAGGTCTCGGCGACGATCAACTTCCTGACCTATCTCGCGGCCAAGACCTCGACGATGCGGCTCGGCACCGCCGTCTTGGTGCTGCCGTGGCACAACCCGGCGCTCTTGGCCGAGCAGGCCGCGACGCTCGATCTGCTTTCCAACGGGCGTTTCGATTTCGGCATCGGCAAGGGCTATCGCTGGGGCGAGTTCCACGGCTTCTGCATCCCGATGACGGAGGCCGAGGAGCGCTATCAGGAAACCATCGCCTTTCTCCGCAAGGCATGGACCAGCGAGGGCCGCTTCTCGCATCACGGCAAATACTGGCACTACGAGGATGTCGTGGTCGAGCCGGCGCCGGTGCAGAAGCCGCATCCGCCGTTCTGGGTCGGCGCGGCAAGCCCGGCCTCGATCCGCTACGCCGCCGAGCAGGGCTATAATTTGCTGCTCGGCCAGGGCGGCGGGCCCGAGACGGTCGCCGAGGGCGTCTCGATCTACCGCCGGGCGGTCGAGGAACAGGGCCGCATCTACGATTCCTCGATGGTCGGACTCACGCGCGCTTTGCACATCGCGATGAACGACAGCGAGCGCGAGGCGGCCCTCGAATTGCGCGCGAAGTTCATGGCCCAGGTCGAGCAATTGTCGTTGTCGCCGACCGGTGAATCGCCGACCCTCGGGCGCCCGCGCAAGCGATTGACGCGCGCCGAGCGGCACGAACTCACCGAGCGCGACGCGTTGATCGGCCGCCCCGACGAGATCATCCGCCGCATCAAGCGGCTGCAGGAAGGCGGCGTCGAATACATCATGGTGATCGACTTCGCCGCCTCGCTCGATCACCTGCGGATGTTCGCCCGCGAGGTGATGCCGGTGTTTGAAGAATAACGAGGCTCCGATGCATGCCCATCGCCTGAACGCATATGAGCTGGCGCCGGCCGGGCTGAAGGCGCTGGTCGCCGTGGAAACCTATTTGCATCAAACCACGCTCGGCGCGCAGCTCATCGAGCTTGCGATACGAGCACCCGACGGACTGACGGGCTATTCCTGTGCCGGAGCGGCGCCGAGCAAAGTGCCGAGCATATAGCCCGTCCAGGCCGCGAATACACAGGCGGCGACCGAAAGCAGGATGTTGCCGCCGGCTTCGAGCCAGTGCCCGGATCGCATCAGCTCGAGGGTCTGCAGGCTGAACGCCGAGAATGTCGTGTAGCCGCCGCAAATCCCAACCAGGATGAAGGCGCGGATGTCGAACGAGATCGACACCCGCCCGACGGGCGTGGTCAGAAACGCCACAAAGCCGATGATGAACGAGCCCAGGACGTTGATCGCGATCGTGCCCCACGGGAAGCGCGGTCCGGTTAGCGCGGCGACGGCATTCGTCATCCAGTACCGCGCGACGCTGCCGAGCGCGCCGCCCAGGGCGACCCAAAGGTAGGTGATCACGCGACGGCGCTACGCCGGACGCGCCTTAGATATCCGCATAGACATGCGTCTCGGCCTTGCCGCCGGGGTGGGTCACCGCGCCCTTCTCGGCATCGCCGACGGTCTGCGCGTATTTCCACAGGGTGCCCGACTGGTAGTCGTGCTGTCGCGCGGTCCAGGCCGCCTTGCGTTGGGCGAGCTCGGAATCGCTCAGCGCGACGTCGATCGTGCCCTTGACCGCGTCGATCGTGATCGAGTCGCCGTCCCTTAACAGGCCGATCGGCCCGCCGACCGCCGCCTCCGGTCCGACATGGCCGATGCAGAACCCGTGCGAGGCGCCCGAGAAGCGGCCGTCGGTGATCAGCGCGACCTTCTCGCCCATCCCCTGGCCGACCAGCGCGCCGGTCGTCGACAGCATCTCGCGCATGCCTGGCCCGCCTTTCGGCCCCTCATAGCGGATGATGATGACGTCGCCCTCCTTGTAGGTGCGGTTGTTCACCGCCGCGAAGGCGTCCTCCTCGCAGTCGAAGCAGAGGGCCGGGCCGGTGAACTTCAGCCGCTCCATGCCGGCGACCTTCACGATCGCCCCTTGCGGCGCGAGATTGCCCTTGAGCACCACCACCCCGCCGGTCGGCGAGAATGCGTTCGAGGTCGGCCGGATCACGTTCTGCCCGCTGGGGAAGACGACGCCTTTGAGGTTCTCGGCGATGGTCTTGCCGGTGACGGTGATGCAGTCGCCGTGCAGATAGCCGCCGTCGAGCAGCGTCTTCATCAGCACCGGCACGCCGCCGATGTCGTAAAGGTCTTTCATCACGTATTCGCCGCCCGGCTTCAAATTGCCGATATAGGGCGTGCGCGCGAAGATTTTTCCCACCTCATGCAGGTCGAAATCGATCCCGCATTCATGGGCGATCGCCGGCAGATGCAGCCCGGAATTGGTCGAGCCGCCCGCCGCCGCGACGACCGTCGCGGCATTCTCCAGCGACTTGCGGGTGACGATGTCGCGCGGCCGCAGATTGAGCCACAGCAGCTCCATCACCGCCTGGCCCGAGGCTTCGGCATAGGCGTCCCGCGAATCGTAGGGCGCCGGCGCGCCGGCCGAGCCCGGCAACGCCAGCCCGATCGCCTCGGAAACGCAGGCCATCGTATTGGCGGTGAACAAACCGCCGCACGATCCGGACGAGGGACACGCGACGCGTTCCAGCTCGTGCAAGTCCTCGTCGCTCGCGGCGTTGATACTGTGCTTGCCGACCCACTCGTAGACGTCGCCGATCGTCACGTCATGGCCGCGGAAGCGTCCCGGCATGATCGAGCCGCCGTACATGAAAACCGATGGCACGTTGAGCCGGACCATCGCCATCATCATGCCCGGCAGCGACTTGTCGCAGCCGGCGAGGCCGACCAGCGCGTCGTAGCAATGCCCGCGCATCGTCAGCTCGACCGAGTCGGCGATGATCTCGCGGCTGATCAGCGACGCCTTCATCCCGGCATGGCCCATCGCGATGCCGTCGGTGACGGTGATCGTGGTGAATTCGCGCGGCGTGCCGTGCGCGGCGGCGACGCCCTTCTTGGCAGCCTGCGCTTGCCGCGCCAGCGCGATGTTGCACGGCGCCGCCTCGTTCCAGGTGGTCGCGACTCCGACCAGGGGCTGGTTGATCTGCTCCTCGGAGAGGCCCATCGAGTAGAGGAAGGCGCGATGCGGCGCGCGCTCCGGTCCGACCGTGACGTGCCGGCTCGGCAGGCGCGACTTGTCGAACACGGGTTTGCGGACGTCGTCGGGCATGGCAAATCTCCTGGATGAGGCGGGCAAGGTAGCCGTCGCCTCCGCTGCGATCAATGTTGGGGAATATCTGCCCGCCGCCACGGGTCTTGTCGGGCAACGGAGGAATGCAGATGGACCAGAAGACCGAGCCGGCAAGCTACAGTCCCTCGATGCAGGCCATCCACTGGCTGACGCTGGCGCTTGTCGCCGGCGCCTTTGCCGCTGTCTGGATCGCCGATCCGGCCGTTGTCGGGCCTTACGTCCAGCCGGTCGTTCAAATTCACCGCTCGCTCGGATTGACCGTGGCGGCGCTGACGGTCTTTCGTCTCGCCTGGCGATGGCGGGCGCGCACCCCCGATCTGCCCGTCGATCTGCCGGCGGTGCAAAAATTGGCGGCGCGCGGTCTCGAGGGTCTGATTTATGGACTGCTGCTGGCTCAGCCGCTGGTTGGTCTGTTGTATACGAACGCATACGGCCAGCGCGTCAACCTGTTCTTCCTCGGCGAGCTCCCCTCGCTGATCGCGCGCGACCGGCCGCTGGCCGCGCAACTGGGCAGCGTCCACAGTTTTCTCGGCTATGCCCTGCTGACCGTGATCGGTTTGCACGCCGCGGCGGCGCTGCTTCATCATTTCATCCGGCGCGACAATGTGCTCAACGCGATGCTGCCGGCGCGGCTGCGGCGTTGATCCCATTTGCCTACCGTCGCGCGACGCGGCACATTCCGCGTCAGCAGCACGCGGGAGGAAGCCGATGGCGACCGTGATCGAGAAACAGGCGGTGCGGGTGCGGCCGACCGGGGCAGCGCTCGGCGCTGACATCGAGGGGGTCGACCTCGCCGGGCCGCTGTCGCCCGAGACGGTGGCGGCGATCGAGCAGGCCTGGGGCGACCATCTGGTTCTGCGCTTCCGCGGCCAGTCGCTCGGCGACGACGATCTGATGCGCTTCAGCCGCCAGTTCGGCGAGCTCGATTGGGCGCCGATCGCGGCGACGAATGACGCTCCCGAGGGCCGGGACTACATCATGGTCGTCTCGAACGTGGTCGAGAATGGCGTCGCCATCGGCCAGCTCGGCGCCTATGAGGCAATCTGGCACACCGACATGTCGTATATCGCCGAGCCGCCGATGGGCTCGGCGCTCTATTCGCTCGAGGCTCCCGCATCGGGCGGCGACACCGGCTTCTGCAACATGTATCTGGCGCTCGAAACCCTGCCGGCGGAGCTGCGCCGCCAGGTCGAGGGCCGGGTCTGCCGCCACGACGCCAGCCGCAACAGCGCCGGCGAGCTGCGGCGCGGCTATGTCGATGCGGCCGATGCGAGCCAGACCGTCGGCGCCGATCATCCGATCGTCCGCACCCATCCCGCGACCGGCCGCAAGGCGCTGTTTCTCGGCCGTCGCCGCAACGCCTATGTCCCGGGCCTGTCGCTCGCCGACAGCGAGGCGCTGCTCGACGTGTTGTGGGCGCATGCGACCAAGGACGAGTTCACCTGGTATCAGCAATGGCGGCCCGGCGACCTCATCCTGTGGGACAATCGCGCGGTCATGCATCGCCGCGACGCGTTCGACCCCGCCGCGCGCCGCGTCATGCACCGCACCCAGGTCAAGGGCGACCGGCCGTACTAGCCGCGGTGAAATTGCGCCGTCGCCGAACGCCGAAATAGGGTAAATATCCCTCGGCTGCACCGATTTGCGGAGAGGCAGATGCGGTTCCGGGCATGGCTTTCCGGTTTGCTCTTTCTAGCGGCGTGCTCGTCGACGCCGGACGACGCATCGAAACTGACCCTGAAGAACACGGCGTGGAACCACGTCAACGTGCAGCTCGTCATCACCAAGAGCGCCAATTGCGACGATCGCGGTCCCGAATTCGTCAGCTCGCAGGATTTTATGCTGGAAAAGGACCAGACCAAGACGATCGTCGCGCCAAACGGCACCAGCGTGTGCTGGCGCCACGACCGCTTCCCGAACAAGCCCGTCCCCGGCGAGTGGTCCGGCTGGAGCCGCGGCATCCTGTTTCCGGGCGAGGGCACGACGTCCGAGATTTAAGCGCGTGTCCCGGCCGTAACGCGCCGTCCCGTTTCCTTCCCATCGCGGGCCCTGGCCTGCGCGACGAGCCGGTATACGTCGCCCGGTTCATTGCCCTAAGCTAGGCGTGGATTTGCAAATCAGCCAATCGCCGGGAGAATTCGATGCAGGTCATCAACGCAATCGCCAAAATCCTCAAGCGGGAAGGGATCGAGTGGCTGATCGGTTATCCGGTCAACCCGATCATCGAGGGCGCCGCGCAGGAGGATATCCGCACGATCATGGTGCGCCAGGAGCGTATTGGCTTGCACATGTGCGACGCGATCGCCAAGACCAGCTCGGGCGACAAGATCGGCGTCTTCGTCATGCAACACGGGCCGGGCACCGAGAACGCCTTTGGCGGCGTCGCCCAGTCCTATGGTGATTCCACCCCCGTCGTGGTGCTGCCGGCGGGGTATGCGCGCAACATCAACCAGGTGCACCCGAACTTCAACGCCGCGCTCAATTTCCGCCACGTCACCAAGTCGTCGGAGCAGGTGACGGTGGCCGATGCAACGGTCGAGGCGATGCGGCGCGCCTTTACCACGGTCAAGAACGGCCGCCCCGGCCCGGTGCTCGTCGAGTTTCCGACCGACATCCTGCGGGCCGAAATTCCGGACGAGCTGGTCGCCGAATACAAGATCACGCCGCGGATGAAGAGCGGGCCCGACCCGCAAGCGGTCTCGAAGATCGCCGAGGCGCTCGTCGCCGCCGAGCGGCCGCTCCTTCATGTCGGCCAGGGCGTCCATTACGCCAAGGCCTGGCCGCAGCTCAAGGCGCTGGCCGAGTTGCTCGAAGCTCCGGTGATGACGACGCTCGGCGGCAAGAGCGCGTTTCCCGAAAGCCACCCGCTGTCGCTTGGCTCCGGCGGCATCGGCATCGGCGGGCATCTCTGGCATTTCCTGCAGAATGCCGATCTGGTCTTCGGCATCGGCTGCAGCTTTACCAGGACCAGCTTTGGCACGGCGATGCCGAAGGGCAAGCGGATCGCGCATGCGACGCTCGATTCCTACGCCATTAACAAGGACGTGCCGGTCGACCTCGCCGCGGTCGGCGATGCCGGGCTCACGCTCGACGCGGTGCTGGAAGAGGTCAAGGACCGCTTGAAGGGCAAGGTGCGCGACCGGCTGGCCGGCGTCACCCGCGAGATCCGCGGTCACCGCGAGGAGTGGATGGCGAAGTGGATGCATCGCCTGACCGCGGACACGGCGCCGATCTCGCCCTATCGCATCGTCTGGGATTTGCTGCACACGGTCGATGTCGACAACAC
>Ga0182024_10018946_pt1 | contig 12751 bp, 4 predicted proteins | sample P32metaG_FD_120480 | JGI IMG/M metagenome (GOLD analysis project Ga0182024, IMG submission 120480) | Permafrost microbial communities from Stordalen Mire, Sweden - P3-2 metaG (Illumina Assembly) | ecosystem: Environmental > Terrestrial > Soil > Wetlands > Permafrost | place: Sweden: Stordalen... | reverse complement strand
GACCTGTGGAGCCTGGGCGTCATGCTCTACCGCATGTGCACCGGCGAGCTTCCCTTCAAGGGGCAAGACACCGTATCGACGCTGATGTCCGTGGCCATGGACAACCCACGGCCCCCCGTGAAGATCAACGCCGCAGTGCCGGCCGGGCTGTCGAAACTGATCATGAAACTGCTGGAGAAGGACCCCGCCCGGCGGATCGCCAGCGCCCACGAGGTGGCGGAAGAGCTGCGCAGTCTGGAGCAGAGCCGGCAAGCGACCCAGACGGTCGCGGCCCCCAGCACCCAATCCGCGCGGCGGAAACTCCCATCCGCGGGGCAGACACTCACATTCGTGGGACGACAACTCACGTTCGTGGGGCGGACACTCCTGTCGGCCGGTATGACCATTGGCAAAAAAGCCGTGGTTGTTCCCCTCGCCAAGGCGCTCAAGCGAGCCGGGAGCGTTAGCGCCCGCAGCGTTCGCAAACGGAGCAAGAACCGCAAGCTGGTTCTCCTGGCTGTGGCGCTATTGTTGCTCGCCGGCGGCTATGGGCTTTTTCAGATTGTCCGCATTCGCGACAAGGAAGGGAACGAGATTACACGCGCCAAGGTGCCCGAGGGGGGCAGCGGCCAGATCGTACCTGACAACAAAGCCAGGGACCCCGATCCACCAATGCCGCCTGCCGACCCCGTGCGCGAGGCGCTCGTCAAGAAGTCCGTCGATGCGGGCGTTGCTTTCCTGCGCAAGCAAGTCCAGCCCGTCATCGACACGAAGACGCTAGGCGAAGCGGCGCTCGTGGGCCTGACCTTGCTGGAATGCGGCGTGCCGCCTGATGATGCCGACGTGCAAAAATTGGTCAAGGCCGTTCGCGAGGGTGGGCGAGCCGTCACCCAGACCTACGGCGTCAGCCTGAGCATCTTGTTCCTCGATCGGCTCCACAAGGGCAAGAACCCGGACGCGGAAGACCGCAACCGCATTCGCACATTGGCCCTGCGTCTCATCAAGGGGCAATTAGCGGGTACTGAAAACCTGTGGGGCTATCCGGTCCCGGTGCTCACTGGCATACAGGAGGAAATCCTGGTCAAGGAGTTGCACGAGAAAAAAGAGATTATTGCGGCCGTGGGGAACCGCGGCGATACCTCCAACTCGCAGTTTGCCGCCCTCGCTCTGTGGGTGGCGCGCAGGTACGACGTGCCGGTTACTAGCGCCTTGCGCGGCGCCGCCAACACCATGCGCAAGCATCAAAATCCCGCAGGCACCTGGGCCTACGTGCCAGGCGTCGTCGCCAAGGCCGCCGGCGAATGGCACGACACCGGCACCTGCGTCGGCTTGATCTTGCTCGCCCTGGACCGGGCCGTGTCCGATGCCAGGGAGCCGGACGATTTTCAGAAGGACCCCGCCGTCGCCAAGGCTGTCGAACACCTGGCCAAGGTCATCCAGAAGAACGTGGACCAGCAGGCGCCCAAGGGCGCCAAGAGGAACCCTTTCAAGGCCTCCGCCTACGGAGATTACTACTTCCTCTGGTCGCTTGAACGGACCGCCCTCATCCTCAATCTCAACACGATCGGCGGTCAGGACTGGCATACCTGGGGCAGCGACATTTTTTTGGACTACCAGCAGCCCGACGGCAGCTGGAAGGACGCGCTTCCGCCCACGCCCGACACCTGTTTCGCCTTGCTTTTCTTGACGCGCTCCAACCTGTTTCCGGATCTGTCTGAAAGGCTGCGGCCGCGGAGAAATTCATGATTCAGTTTGCCTGCCCCGGCTGCGCTCAGAGACTCCGGGGCAACACCCTGCTGGCCGGCAAAACGATCAAGTGCCCGAAGTGCGCTCGATCCGTGGTGGTCCCTGCTGAATCGACCGCCCCGGCGGCCGCCCGAATTGCCCCCGTGAAGAGAGACCTGGCGGACGAGCAGACGCGCGCCCCCCAGGCCCCTGCCGTGCCGGATGTCGCGGAGTCGGCCACCGTGCCTCCCGCCGACACGCGGACCACGGCCCCGGCGCCCAAGGAAGATACGAATCCGGCCAATAATCCGGGGTCCACGCAAGAGGTCGATGTCGAGGATGACCGCAGTCTGACCGACTTCCTGGCCCCGCCGCAGCAACCCGGTGAGATCGGCCGGCTCGGCGTGTATCGGGTGCTGAAAATTCTTGGTGCCGGCGGCATGGGCGTGGTCTTCAAGGCGGAGGATCCGGGACTGCAGCGTCTGGTGGCGATCAAGGCGATGCTGCCGGCGATCGCGGCCAGCGCGGCGGCCAAGAAGCGCTTCCTGCGCGAGGCCCGGGCGGCGGCCGCCATCAATCACAACCACATCGTCACCATCTTCCAGGTCGGCGAGGACCGCGGCATTCCCTTCCTGGCCATGCAGTTTCTCGAAGGCGAATCGCTGGATGAGCGACTCAAGCGCGAAAACACACTGCCGCTGGCGGAAGTCCTGCGCATTGGCCGGGAGATGGCCGAGGGCATGACGGCCGCTCATGAACGCGGCCTGATCCATCGCGACATCAAGCCGGCCAACACCTGGCTCGAAGGCAAGAAGGGGATTGTCAAGATCCTGGACTTTGGCCTGGCCCGCTCCGAGACCGACCAGGCGCATCTGACGCAGAGCGGCGCCATCATCGGCACCCCCGCGTACATGTCCCCCGAGCAAGGCCGCGGCGGCAAGCTGGATGCCCGCTGCGACCTGTGGAGCCTGGGCGTCATGCTCTACCGCATGTGCACCGGCGAGCTTCCCTTCAAAGGGGAAGACACCGTTTCGACGCTGATGTCCGTGGCCATGGACAACCCGCGGCCGCCCGTGAAGATCAACGCCGCGGTGCCGGCTGGGCTGTCGAAACTGATCATGAAACTGCTGGAGAAGGACCCCGCCCGGCGGATCGCGAGCGCCCATGAGGTGGCGGAAGAGCTGCGCAGTCTGGAACAGAGCCAGCAAGCGACCCAGACGAGCGCGGCCCCCAGCACCCAATCCGTGGGGCGGAAACTCCCATCCGCGGGGCAGACACTCACATTCGTGGGACGACAAATCACATTCGTGGGACGGACACTCCTGACTGCCGGTACCATCATCGGCAAAAATGTCGTGGTTGTCCCTCTCACGAAAGCGCTCAAGCGAGCGGGGAGCGCCAGCGACCGAAGCGTTGCCAAACGGGGCGTTGCCAAACGGAGCAAGAAGCCCAAGCTGGTTCTCCTGGCTGTGGCGCTAGTACTGCTCATCGGCGTTGGCTATGGCCTTTTCAAATATGTCACCACTCGCAACAGGGACGGGAACCAAATTGCACGTGACAAGGACAAGACCGACAACGGCGACGGCACGACGCCGCTCAAGGATTCGTCGCTGGAGCTTGGGACCGTGTCGATCGTTCAGAAATTCGTGGGGCACACGGATCAGGTCAGGACCGTGGCCCTGAGCGGCGACGGCAAGCGCGTCCTTACCGGGTCATCGGACAACACGGCGAGCCTGTGGGATGCGGCCGACGGCAAGAAAATCCAGACGTTCCAGGGGCATTCCGGTGAGGTCAGGGGCGTGGCCCTGAGCGCTGACGGCAAGCGCGTTCTCTCCGGGTCTTATGACATGACAGCGAGCCTGTGGGATGCCGCCAGCGGCAAGAAAATCCAGACCTTCCTGGGGCACAGCGACTGGGTCCTGGGCGTGGCCCTGAGCGGCGACGGCAAGTACGCCGTCTCCGGGTCCGTGGACAAGACGGCAATCCTGTGGGATGCCGCTGACGGCAAAAAGATCCAGACCTTCCAGGGCCACACCAGCGAGGTCGGCGGCGTAGCCGTGAGCGGCGACGGCAAACTCGTCCTCACCGGGTCAGGCGACGGCAAGGCGATCCTGTGGGATGCGGCCAGCGGCAACAAACTCCAGACCTTCCAGGGACACACCGACGTGGTCACGAGCGTGGCCCTGAGCGGCGATGGCAAGCTCGTCCTGACCGGGTCGTGGGACAAGACCGCGAGTCTATGGGATGCCGCCAGCGGCAAGAAAATCCAGACCTTCGCGGGGCACACCAACAAGGTCCTGAGCGTGGCCCTGAGCGAGGGCGGCCGGTTCGCCCTCACCGGGTCCATGGACTACACCGCGTGCCTGTGGGCCACGGCCAGCTCCAGGAAAATCAAGACCTTTGAGGGGCACACCGCCGGCGTTTACGGCGTGGCCATGACCGGCGACGCCAGGCGCTTCATTACCGGGTCGGCAGACAACACGGCGATCCTGTGGGAGGTCAAGGCCCCCGTTGGCAAGAAGTTCATCAACAGCCTGGACATGGCGTTCGCCCTGGTGCCCAGGGGCAGGGCGTGGGTGGGCGGCAGCAACGGCCAGGTGGGAACCAACGTAGCGGACATGGCCCAGGACTTCTACCTGGGCATCTACGAAGTGACTCAGGAAGAGTGGCAAAAGATCATGGGCAAGAATCCCAGCGTCTTCTCCCGAGCGCGTGTCGGCAAAGAGGTTGGCGATGACGAGCTCAAGCGCTTCCCCGTGGAGAATGTCACATGGGAAGAGGCCCAGGACTTCGTCAAGCTGGTGAATGAGAGGGTGAAAAAGGACAGCCTGGAAGCCGGTTGGGAGTATCGCCTGCCGACGGAGCAGCAATGGGAATACGCCTGCCGCGGCGGACCGATGACCGACCGGGCCGAGAGCGCGTTCGACTTCTATCTGGAGAAGCCCGTCACGACGATATTTGGCGATCAAGCCAATTCCAACGCAAGCGACTGGAATCGGCCGTGCAAGGTGGGTTCCTATCCGCCGAATCGGCTGGGCCTGCATGACATGCACGGCAACGTGTGGGAGTGGTGTGAAAATCCTTATGACCCCAGCGGCGGCCCGGGCCGGGTGAGCCGGGGCGGCGGCTTTCTCGACTTCACCAAGCTCTGCTCGGCGGCGTCCCGTAGCTGGAACGCGCCCTCGCAGCGCGCCAACTCCCTGGGCCTCCGCCTGGCCCGCGTTCCGTCAGCAGGCAAGCAGTGAGCCGATCGGCTACCGATCCGGAGGTTTCGACCGTAACTCAAGCGTTTTGTCTCTTCTTGTCTCCCATTTTCCTTCATTTTGATCTGCACCAAACCCACCCCACCCCGGGCATAATGTCTTGAAGGTGGCCGAGAATTCGTTGCATGGCACCCCCCCCACACACCCTCAAACCGCGGTTTTTTCAAAGAAGGAGAATCGCCATGGAAAACGATCGCGTTCCGCAACTGTTTTGGGAGCATGAACTAACGACAACCGGCCAGCCGCAGCCGCTCGAATGGATCTGGGACGGATTCGTGGCAAGGGGGTGCCTCACCTTGCTCACCAGCCAGTGGAAAGCCGGTAAGACAACACTGGTGACGTTGCTCCTCGCCCGCCGCGGCCTCGCCCATGACCAAAAAGGCAATCTGGCCGGGCTGGCGGTGCAACCGGGCAAGACGGTGATCATCACGGAAGAGGACCGCCGCCATTGGGCCGAGCGGGCCAGTCGCCAGGGATTCGGCGGCCAGGTCTGCTTCTTTCCGCAGCCCTTTCATGCCATCCCGCGCCAGGAGCAGTGGCAAGCCCTGATCGAACGTATCTTGCAATTGCAGGGTGAATACGGCATCGATTTGCTGGTCATCGATCCGCTGGCCCATTTCCTGCGCTGCGAGAACAATACCGCGAGCGTCCTGGAAGCGATCATGCCGCTGCGGGAGCTGACGCGCCGCGGCATGGCCGTGCTGGTGCTGCACCACCCGAGCAAGAGCCATAAATCGGTGGGCCATGCCTCGCGCGGCGCCGGCGCCCTGCTGGGCCACGCCGACGTCATCATCGAAATGCGCCATCCCGGCGGCGACGCCCTCACGCGCCGCCGTCGCTTCCTCGCCAGCTCGCGTTACCTGCGCACGCCCGCCCGGCTGCTGCTGGAGCTGAGCGCCGACGGCTCCGATTACGTGGCCGTGCCCGATGCCACGGCCGACGACTTCACGGCCCCATGGCACATCCTGGGCATGGTCCTCGAAGACGCCCCGCAAAAGCTGACCCGCCGCGACATCCTCCTGGAATGGCCCGAGGACTTCGACAAGCCCGATCCCAGCACGCTGCACCGCTGGCTCGACCGCGCCCTGGAACGCGAGCTGATTCTCCGCGAAGGGACGGGCCGCAAGATGGACCCGTTCCGCTACTGGACCCCCGCCAGGGAAGCGGTGTGGAAAGAGCACTTTCTCTATGAGGTCATCGAGCAGCAAACCCGGGAGCTGAAGATTCCGTTCCGGCCGCTGCATCCGCGGCCATGCAATGACGCCGCCGACGTGGGCGTGGATCGGGACGATGATGTGACGGCTCCCTCGAGGGCCCTGTCTTACACTGAGCGCGACAAGGATCACGACGTGGATGGTGTTGATGATTGATGATTTGAGGCGCGCAGAAGGAGCAACTCTACGAACGCCTGCCGCCCGCGGACTTGGAAGCCCTCTGGCACCTGGCCCGGCAAACCATCGACTCGACCCTGGATAAGGAGCCGGCTGCGAAAACGCCGCAGCCGCTGGATTGGGATGAGGAGTTTCTCGTGCTGGTCAAGTGCCGCGATGAACGGCAGCAGATCCAGTTGCTCGAGCGATTCATGGGGGAGGAGCTGGAGTGCAAGGCGCTGATGTCGTTGCGCCGAACGGCCGCCGCATCTGAGCGTTTCTTGATATAATGCGAAATGAGATACGCGATCTGGTTCGGGAACGCAACGGGCGAGCGACGGCGCGGAACGTCGGTGCGCAATTTGCGAGTACCCGCCCACTACGAGGTGATTCCGGCAGACGACGGCCCCTCCAACTTTCTCGGTACAGCCATGCCTGAAATCGCGATCCAATCAGAAGTTCAGAAGAGCCCAGTTGCGGATGAAGTGTCAGCGCTTACCGCCGTGGTCCGGCCAATTCTTAAGAGTTTGCTGTATTCGCTGAAGACGGAGGTCGTGGAACAGGTTGGGACGCATGCCGAATTAAAGCTCCTCATGTTACCGCGTCTCTACCGACATGGTGACGGCGATTGCGGCATCTGCTATGAATACGCAGTGCATGATGCGCTACAAAACGGCGAAGCGACCGTATTGGAGCGTGTCTGGGACGCGCTCAGGATGTGTAAGGTACCGGGGTCGGATCTAGAGTCAATATTGTTCGGCATCGAGAAGAAGGGCGCGAGCCAACTGATCGCTACAGCCGAAGAAGTGCTTACCGATGATTCTCGATTGCTTACGGGGACACGATCACAGCCCCCTAAACTAAAAGGTTACCTCAACGTAATCGCGGCAGCCTTTCGACGCCCGACCACGCGGCTTTCCCTCCCCACGAGCATTAATGGGCTTTGGAAGGCTGACTTGTTCTTGGGCACGACGGACAAGGACCGGTGGGTTGGGACGACAGTGAAAATCAATCCTCAGCAGCTTGAAGGAGCGAACGGTCTTCGTATAGGAATTGTTCCTGCAAGCCAAGGAAGCAGCGATCGAATTCACAAGGACGAACAACGGAACCTGATCATTTGCCCGTTAGCATATGATGGTGCTTTCATGGAGATTTTTTATAGCGCGTGGAGCATTGTCCAGCAATTCATTAATGCTGATGCGAAAATGCCGAAAGAAGTGAACCTTCCGATACCTTCCCATCGACAAGTCGCACGTGAATTAGTTCAGCGCCGCGACTTTGCTGTTGAGGACGTTATTGACGCTTTGACTCCGCTCGCGCAGCCCCATCTGCTGGAGACCAATCCAATTTCGAAACCGATCGCCCAAAAGGGTGAGGGCGAAATGTTGCTCGATGGACTTATATCGCCGGTCCCTCGAACGATCAGTCAAGAATGAATCAGCACAAGTAACAAGGAGGCTCCCAATTGTCCCCACAAAAACGATTGAAAAAAGTAACGATTCAGCATTTACAAGAATACTCGAAAACGTTGCAAATGCTGAATCCGTGTCAGTTTGAGGATTTGATTATCCGATTACTTACCGGTTTTGGTTGGGAAATCCAGCCCGAGCCAAAGGAAGCAGCAGCAACCGGCGTTCATGGTTATCTGGCGGTTTCAAAAGTTGTTCCCGGTCTCGCCGTGATCTGGTTGATAGAATGCAAATCTGCGTCGCCCTCGCACGTGATTGGCGTCGAGGAAGTTAGGCGCTTGTATGGGGCCATGATAGGGGTCGGTGCGTCAAATGCACTTCTGGCAACGACGGGGAGGATTACCCAAGGCGCCAGAGACTATGCCCAGTCGAAAAGCGACGTCCACCTCATCGATAGCGACGAGATCGTCGCTTGGCTTATGCAAGCCAATAGCATGATTGATCTTGGCCGGCTTTTTGGCCAACTCGTCGAGGATGTTCGCGGTGATGGCGCCCTGCTATTGACTCCACAGTCGCGTTATTCGTTGTCATTCGACGGCTCGTCGGGCCACGTTACTATCGGCAAACTGGATCACAAGAAATTCGCCTTCGCCTGCTGGGTCAAGCGAGAGCGGTCGCGCGATCTTAGCTGTCAGGGCCATGGTGAGCCTCTATTCCACTCAACTACCAACGATGGATGGGGAGTTGCCTTCGAAAGCAAAGGCAAAGAAGATTCCGACAAGCTTTTCTTGAGTAAGATCGGCGTTTCGGAGGTGCGGTCAACAGGCAAGATCGCCGATAAGCTTTGGCATTATATCGCTGTGAACTTCGACGGTTCACAAGTCACCTTTTACATCGATGGAGTTCTTGATTCCACGCCAGACTGCTCGAACCAGAACTTTGTTTTTTCGGAACGAGAATACACTATCGGCTCGGCCGGGAAGAATCGACATTTTAAGGGCAATCTTGACGATGTCGGAATCTTCCCTTCCCTTTCCGCGGAACAAGTGAAGGAGCTTTATGCTGGGACTTTGGACCCTAGTTCGCTTTCCCCCTTCGCGCTTTGGAAGTTTGAAGAGGGCTCGGGCGATTCGGCCAACGACTCAAGCGGCAATGGCCACACCGGAACTCTCGCCGGTAAAGTTGCCTATTCTCTCTTGGTTCCCGGTCCACTCATGGCAAAGGGCGGGCCACGTTTCGTGCACGGCACAGAGACTTTGGCGAAGGCTAAGTGATTTGGCCGCCCCGTTTCGCGGACCGTGGGAAATACGTAATGCGAACCGAATCCCGGTGATTTCTACCCTTGAAGAAGACTCTGATGCAAGAAAACTTGAGCCGGTGTGTACCGGGCTAGCTTAAATTCCTCCGCGAGCGGCCGCGTTCTTGACGGCCGGGGAGATTATGCGATAATCACACTACCATTTCCGGGCCGCGTTCTCGTTCCACTCTGGCCCTGAAGCGGTGGAGAAATTCATGATTCTTTTCGATTGCCCGGCCTGCGCCAAGGGACTGAGGGTCAAGCCCGAGTTGGCGGGCAAGAAGGTCAAGTGCCCGAAGTGCGGCCAGGCGGTGCTGGTGCCGGCCGAGGCGGCGTCGCCGGTGCCTGCTGGCAATTCCGCGGTGGGCGATGACCTGCCGGATGAGAAGACGCGCGCCCCTCAGAGTGCATCCGAGCCGGACAGCCAGGAAGCAGCTACCTTGCCTCCCGCCAATGCCGGGACCGTGGCCCCGGTGCAGAAAGAAGATACGAACCTGGCGAACAAATCGGACGCCACGCGCAACGCCGGTTCCGAGGAAGACCGCAGTCTGATCGACTTTCTCGCCCCGCCGCAGCAAGCCGACGAAATCGGCCGGCTCGGCAGCTACCGTGTGCTGAAGGTCCTCGGCGCCGGCGGCATGGGCGTGGTCTACAAGGCGGAGGATCCGGCGCTGGAACGGTTGGTCGCCCTCAAGGCCATGTTGCCGGCCATCGCCGCCAGCGCCTCGGCCAAGAAACGCTTTTTGCGTGAAGCCAAGGCGGCGGCCGCCATCAAGCACAATCACATCGTCACCATCCATCAGGTTGGCGAAGATCGCGGCGTGCCTTTCCTGGCCATGGAGTTTCTCGAAGGCGAACCGCTCGACGAGCGGCTCAAGCGCGAAAAGACGTTGCCGCTGGCCGAGGTGGTGCGCATCGGCCGCGAAATGGCCGAGGGCATGGCGGCCGCTCACAAACGTGGCCTGATCCATCGCGACATCAAGCCGGCCAACACCTGGCTCGAAAGCGAGCCGGGAGCGTCAGCGACCGGAGGCAACGTCAAGATTCTCGACTTCGGCCTGGCCCGCGCCACCGACGACGAGGCCCATCTGACGCAGAGCGGCGCCATTGTCGGCACTCCCCAGTACATGGCCCCCGAGCAAGGCCGCGGCGAAAAGCTCGACGCCCGCTGCGACCTGTGGAGCCTGGGCGTGGTGCTCTATCGCATGTGCACCGGCGAGGTCCCGTTCAAAGGGCCCGACACCGTCTCGACGCTGATGGCCGTGGCGATGAACAACCCGACGCCGCCGACCAAGGTCAACACGGCGATCCCGGCCGAGCTGTCGCAACTGATCATGAAACTGCTGGAGAAGGACGTCGCCAGGCGCTTCGGCAGCGCTCAGGAGGTGGCGGAGGAACTGCGCAAGCTGGAACAGAGCGACAAGGTAACCCAGGTGATCGCAAGCGCCGGCGCCAAAACGGCCATCACCCGGCACAAGGCCGTGGCTGATCCCCTCAGGAATGAGCCGGCGCGGTCCGACACCGTGAACATCCGGCGCAAAAGCCGCAAGCCGGTGCTGCTGGCGCTTGCCGGAGGCCTGGTCGCGGCCATCGCCGCCGTGATCGTCTTTTTCTGGCCCACGCCGGACGGCGTCATCCGCATCGAGGTCAATGATCCCGACATCGAAGTCGCCTTCGGCCAGGACGTCCTGACGTTCACGGGCAAGGACAAGCAGTCGATCAAGGTCACACCCGGCAAGGAGGTCGGCCTGCACATCAAGCGCGGCGACCTGGAATTCGACACCGACAAGTTCATCCTCAAGAAGGGTGAGACGATCACGCTCCGGATCGAATGGTTCAAGGAAGGCAAGCTGCAGGTCGTGCAGGGGGACAAGGTGCTCGGGGAGAAAATCGTCCAAGCTGCTCCGCCGCCGCCGCTGGTACCCGGGCCTGACTCGATGGTCCAGAAATTCCTGGGGCACACCGGCAATGTCTTTGCCGTGGCCATGAGCCGCGACGGCAAGCTCGTCGTCACCGGGTCCGACGACATGACGGCGATCCTGTGGGATGCGGCCAGCGGTAGGAAACTCCAGACCTTCCAGGGGCACGGCAGCTCTGTCACGAGCGTGGCCATAAGCGGCGACGGCCAGCTCGTCCTCACCGGGTCACGGGACACGACGGCGATCCTGTGGGAGGCGGCCAGCGGCAAGAAGCTCCAGACTGTCCGCGGGGGCAAGAGCGCAGTCGGTAGCGTGGCTCTGAGCGGCGACGGCAAGCATGCCCTCACCGGGTACGGGGACGACAACACGGCGATCCTGTGGGAAGCGGCCAGTGGCAAGAAACTCCAGACCTTCCAGGGGCACAGTGGCAATGTCTTCGGCGTGGCCCTGAGCGCCGACGGCAAATTCGCCGCCACCGGGTCAGCGGACAAGACGGCGATCCTGTGGGATGCGGCCAGCGGCAAAAAACTCCAGACCTTCCAGGGGCTCACCAATTCGATCAGCAGGCTGGCCGTGAGCGGCGACGGCAAGCGCGTCCTCACGGCGTCCGGGGCAGCGACTCTGTGGGATGCGACGAGCGGCAAGAAACTCCATACCTTCGACCACAGCTGGGTACTGAACGCGGCCCTGAGCGGCGACGGCAAGCGCGTCCTCACCGGGCACACTGATAAGACCGCGATCCTGTGGGATGCGGCCAGCGGCCAGAAAATCCAGACCTTCCAGGGGCACACCGACGATGTCAATGGCGTGGCACTCAGCGGCGACGGCAAGCTCGTCGTCACCGGGTCCAAGGACAAGACCGCGATCCTGTGGGCGGTCCACCCCTCGCCGCCGCCATCAACCAAGTCGGGCGAATTTGCCCTGCGCTTCGATGGCCAGGCCTGGCCCGTCAATCTGCCGCACCAGGCCCTGACAACCGAAACGCCCTTTACCCTCGAAGCCTGGGTTCGCCCGGATGGCAGCGATAAGAAAGAGCAAAGTTGGATTTTCAACCTGAATAACCTGAGCTCGCTGAGGACCAATTTCACGGGACAGAACTGGTCGTTCCTCGTGCGAGAGTTCGACGCGTCCGTGCCGATCAAGGCCGGCGGCAATCGCCCCGTCCATCTGGCAGGCGTCTTCACCGGCAAGGAAGTGCTATTGTTCGTCGATGGTCATCTCGCGGCCAGCAAGGTGGTCGAGAAGCAACCCTTGGCCGAAGCGAAACAATTCACGCTTGGCCACGAATGGCGCGGCCTGATCGGCGAAGTCCGCATTTCGAAGGGGGCCCGCTACGCCAAGGAATTCACGCCTGCCAAACGCTTCGAGCCGGGCCCGGACACGCTGGCCCTGTATCACTGCGACGAAGGCACCGGCGACGTGCTCAAGGACTCCTCCGGCCGAGGGCATGACGGTAAAATCGGCGCGGCCAGGTGGGTGAACGCGGATGGGACGCCGATCGCACCGGCTGCTGTCCCGAGTTTTGCGTTGTCGTTCGACGCGGCCGAGGGAAGCCACGTCAAGCTCCCGCAATCTCTGACGGTGGATTCCTCCAAGCCTTACACGATCGAGGCGTTTGTCACGCCGACAGCGTTTTCCGATCAAGCGCAGTACGTTGTGGGCCGTTTCCCCCGCCCGGCACTGGGGCTTTTGGGTAAGAGTTCCATCTGGCGGCTGCTCGCAACTCGCGAGGTCCTTGCTGATGGAACTCAGCCCGCAGTCTTGAACAAGAGGAGCCACATTGCCGGGG
>Ga0182024_10018945_pt1 | contig 12752 bp, 8 predicted proteins | sample P32metaG_FD_120480 | JGI IMG/M metagenome (GOLD analysis project Ga0182024, IMG submission 120480) | Permafrost microbial communities from Stordalen Mire, Sweden - P3-2 metaG (Illumina Assembly) | ecosystem: Environmental > Terrestrial > Soil > Wetlands > Permafrost | place: Sweden: Stordalen... | reverse complement strand
TGTTCGTGGAAGGATTTACCAAAGAGGTGCCGCGATACATGCAGCTCGCCGATTACTTCATCGGCAAGCCCGGCCCCGGCAGCATCAGCGAAGCCGTGGCCATGCATCTGCCGGCGATTGTCGAGCGCAATGCGTGGACGCTGCCGCAGGAGCGCTTCAACGCCGATTGGGTTCTGGAGCAGGGCGTCGGCATGGTGCTGCCCAATTTTCGCGGCATCGCGCAAGCCGTGGACGGGCTGCTCGATCCCGCCGCTTACGCCCGCTATCGCGCCGCCACGGAACGGCAGCGCAATCGCGCCGTCTTCGAGATCCCCGCCATTCTAGAGAAGATACTGCTGTAGCACCGGCCTCACACGGCCGACCGCCGCGCCGGAGACGCGCTCCGAGCCCGTCCTTTGCCGCATATTAGTGCAAGGAGCCGGGCGGCGGGCGTCCACGTTTAACTCGAATTCCTCTGTCTGTCCACGTGGTCGGAGGCAGCGGGCCGCTTCGGTCATACTTGTAAAGTGCGCAAGCATATTGCGCCGGGTAAGCGAACCAGGGAAAATTAAGAAATGGAACCTCCACGAACCGCATTCATGAACGGAAAGAAAGCTCATGCCTAAGCCAGTTCTATTGACGGTCGACGACGACGCCGATGTGCTCCGCGCCGTCGAGCGCGATCTTCGCCACGAATATGCGGACAGGTATAAGATCCTTCGCGCGGACTCCGGACCGGCCGCGCTCGATCTGCTGCGGAGGCTGGAGCAGCGCAACGAGCCGGTGGCGCTGTTGCTGGCCGATCACCGCATGCCGCTGATGAACGGGATCGAGTTCCTGGGCGAGGCCATGAAGATCTATCCCGACGCCTGTCGCGTATTGCTGACAGCCTACGCCGATACCGACGCTGCCATTCAGGCGATCAACGAAATCAAATTGCAGTACTACCTGCTGAAACCGTGGGATCCTCCGGAAGAGAACCTGTATCCAGTGATCAATGATCTGCTGGACAAGTGGCTGGCGAAGCATACGCCGCCGTTTGACGGACTGCGCGTGCTGGGGAGCCGGTGGTCGCCGAAGTCTTATGATTTACGCGAGTTTCTGGCGCGTAACCGGATTCCTTATCAGTGGCTGGATGTCGAGACTGCCGATCAGGACGGCGCCGTCAAGAAGCTGGTCGCGAAGCTGGGCCCGGAGGATTTGAATCATTTGCCTCTGGTTCTGTTCCAGGACGGCGCCCGCCTGGCGGAGCCGCCCAACGCGGAAGTCGCCGAGCGGGTCGGGCTCAGGACTCGCGCCGAGACTGAGTTTTACGACCTGGTGATCACCGGTGCGGGTCCCGCGGGCCTGGCCGCGGCGGTCTACGGCGCATCGGAGGGGCTCAAGACGCTGATGATCGAGCGGGAAGCTCCCGGAGGTCAGGCGGGTTTGAGCTCACGCATCGAGAACTATCTCGGGTTTCCCACGGGCATCAGCGGATGGGACCTTACGCAGCGGGCCGTTATCCAGGCAAAGCGGTTTCAGGCGGAGATTCTTGCCCCTCAAGAAGTCGAGGCGCTGCGCATCGACGGTCCCTATCGGTACCTGAAGCTGTCCAACGGGACGGAGGTGTGGTGCCATGCGCTGGTGATCGCGACCGGACTGCAGTGGCGCAGGCTCGGCATCCCCGGCATGGACCGGTTGCAGGGCGCGGGCGTCTACTATGGCGCCGGGATTGTGGAGGCGCGCTCCTGTAAAGATGAAGACGTGTACGTCGTGGGCGGCGCCAACTCGGCGGGTCAGGCGGCGGTGCATTTCTCCGGCTATGCGCGGCGCGTGGTCATGCTGGTGCGCGGCGAGTCGTTGGCGGCGACCATGTCCAGGTACCTGATCGACCGCATTGAGCAGACTCCCAACATTGAAGTACAGACCGGCACGAGCGTGGTGGAAGTGTGCGGCGGCATTCGGCTCGAAGAGATTTCGGTCAAGTGCCACGCGACCGGCGCGGTGGACCGCGTTAAAGCAAGTTCGCTGTTCATCTTCATTGGCGCCGAGCCCCGCACCGACTGGCTGGAAGGCGTGGTGGAGCGCGACGATCGCGGATTCATTCTGACCGGCGCCGACCTGGTTCGCGAGGGTAAACGTCCCAAGGGCTGGTCTCTCGACCGCGATCCGGGATTACTCGAAACCAGCGTCCCGGGGGTTTTCGCGGTAGGAGATGTCCGCCATGGATCGGTGAAGCGGGTCGCCTCCGGCGTAGGAGAAGGCTCGATTGCGATACAGTTCGTGCATCAGTATCTCAGCAAGGTGTAAATTATGACGACTGTGATAGGAACTCCACTAATTGAGGCTCTCCGCAAGGTTCCCGTTTTCGAAGATCTCAAGGAGGATCAGCTCCAGTGGTTCGCGTCCAATGCCGAGGATCTGCACTTCGCGGCTGGCGATCTGGTGATTGAGGCAGGCGCTCCGGCGAACCAGTTGATTGTGATCCTGGCGGGCGAGCTGCAGGGCAAGCCGCCCAAGGGCGAAGGCGTTTATATCAGAGGCGCCGGCACGATTACCGGAATGTTGCCGTTCTCGCGCATGACGCAATTTCCCTCCACCGTTCGCGCGACCGCGCCCACCCGGCTAGCCTCCCTGCACAAGGACCACTTCGAAGAGATGTTTCGCCGCATCCCCGATATACAGCCTCGACTGATTGGCGTGCTGACCGATCGCGTTCGCGAGTCCACGCGGGCCGATCAGCAACTCGAGAAACTGGCTGCGCTCGGCAAACTGTCGGCGGGTCTGGCGCATGAGCTGAACAACCCCGCGTCGGCGGTGCGCCGATCGACTGCCGGTCTTCGCGATGCCCTCGCCAATTTGCGCGAGGCCAACTTCAGCTTATGCCGCGAAGAGCTCTCGGACGAAGTGCTGGAGCACCTTGCGGAGATCGAAAAAGATGTCGCGACGGAGATGACCGGTTCGCCGGTGATGGACGCGCTCGACCGCAGCGATCGCGAGGACCACATCGCGGCATGGCTCGAGAAGCGTGGCGTCACTCGGCCTTGGGAGCTCGCGCCGGCGCTGGTTGAGGCCGAGGCCGAGGACGACTGTCTCGTCAAACTGTCCGCTCAGTTCCCTGGCAAGACTCTGGAATTCGCCCTGCGCCGCATGTCCGCCACCATTGAGGTGGAAAAGATCCTGCGGCAGATCGAGAGCGGCGCCACGCGTATTTCCGATCTGGTCAAGGCGATTAAAGAATACACCTACATGGACCAGTCCGGCGACAAAGAGATCGACCTGCACGAGGGTCTTGAGAGCACGCTGACCATGCTGCATCACGATCTGAAGAACGGTATCAACGTGCGCCGCGACTACGATCTATCGTTACCTAAGATCTGCGGTAAGGGAAGCGAGCTCAACCAGGTCTGGACCAACCTGATCGATAACGCGATCGATGCGCTGGCGGAAGAAGCCAAGGCGGGCCGTGGTCAAATTACCATTCGCACCGCGCGCGACGCCGCCTTCGTGCTGGTCGACATCGTCGACAACGGCCCCGGGATTTCGCCGGAGGTCAAGAGCCGCATCTTCGATCCGTTCTTTACGACCAAGGAGGTGGGTGAAGGCACGGGCCTCGGACTCGACACGGTCTACCGGATTGTCCGCGATCACAAGGGCGATGTCCGGGTGGATTCGCATCCGGGCGAGACGCACTTTCAGGTGCGGCTGCCGATTCCCAAGGGCGCCTGAGGATGAACTGCCACTGGAGTTATGTCTCTCGTGCGGCCACGTAGGCTTGCAGCGATTTGGCGCCACCCAATTCGCCGCCCGATAACAGGTCACGTGGAGCCGCTCCGGGTCGACGAAGGTTTCCAAAAACCAGATCGGGCGCCCGTAGACGCTGCTCCCAGTGCTCCGACAGGAGGTGGGCCAGAAGAGAGGTCCCGGGTCGCCAGATGACGCGACTAGAAGTAGAACTTGACTGCGGCCTGAACCACGCGATGGCCCTGCTTTTCAGTAACGCTTCCGAACAGGGGCGTATTGACAGTGCCGTTTGGATTGAAACCGAGACTCAGATTGCTTCCATTGAACGACCACAGGGGATGGTTCAGGAAGTTGTAGGCGTTGAAGCCGAACTGGAGCTTCTTGGACTCGCTGATATTGAAATTCTTGAACATTCCAAGATCGGAGTTAAAGAATGCCGGTCCGTAGATAGCGGGCATCACGCTGGGCCCATTCTGGCCAATCGCCGTCGGGCGTGTCGATGACCACCACGGAATAGAAGACGCTGATCCCCTGGTCGCCTTTGACGAGGTCGAGGGCGGCGGTGCGCGCCAGCTTGCGTTGGTCCGGGGCGGGTAGGGGTTCAAACGCCAGCGTGACCAGGCGCACCTGGCGCAAGGGGTCGAGCGGCGTTGCGGCGCCGGTAGCGCTGATGGCCTCGGAACCGCGAACCAGGCGAAAGCTGATGATCGACTGCTTCGCGCCGTTGTCGGTGACGGTGATTTCATCGGGCTTGAGATCGGTAATAGGCTTTCCCTTTTTATCGCGCACGATGAGATCGAGCAGGACTTCATCGACGTTGGCCTTGACCTGAGTTGGATTGGCAGTGCCCTGTTGCTGAGGCTGTGCGGGCAGCGCCGCGGCCACTGGAATGAGCGCTGCCGCCGCAATGAGAGCGGCTGGAATCAAAAGTTTCATGGGACCTATTTCCCTCCAAGATGCGCAAGCCGTTTGAATTCGGCCTGCTCGCGTGCGGCGTCTGCTTTTCTGCCGAGGCGGTTATACGCCGTGGCGAGACTGAAGTGCGCTTCCGGAAAGCCGGGGGCGAGATTCACGGCCTTTTCCAGTTCCACGGCGGCGCGCGCCGGCTCTTCAGTGGCCAGCAGCGCCCGGCCCAGAACCACGTGCGTGGAGAAATCGTTAGGGCTCGCCTTCACGGCGCGCTCGGCGTACTCCAGCGCGCCTTTCGCATCCTCCTGCTTCAGCAAAATTACGCTCAGGCTAACCAGCGCGGGCACATGATCGGGAGCCAGCTCGACCGCTTTCCGAATCTCCTCGATGCCGCGGTCGGCGTCCTGAATATGCAGCAGAGCGCCATAACGGAAATGAACAGTGGGCTCGGACGGATAAGCCTGAAGAAGCTCCTCGAACTTCCGGTTCGCGGCCGCGTAATCGAACTCCATGGCGGAGGCCATCGCATCGCCGAGGCGATAGACAAGCTCGCGCTCCGATTCCGGGACCTCCGCAGGCAGCCACGGACGCCGCAACCCGGCGATGCCGGCGGCCACGATAATCTCGGGAGTTTTCTTGTCTACCCGAGTCAGATCCGTAAGGGTGGCGATGGCCTTTTCGAAGGTCCCGGTCTTGCTGAGGATTAATGCATAATGCAAACGCGCGGCGCGAGCCAGTTCGGCGTTTTCATTGAAGCCTAGTTGTTCTACATGCGTGAGGCTATCAAGAGCCGAGGCGTAATTTCGCAGCTTGTACTCACACAGTCCCGACATGGTCCAGCCGGGGGCGCCATCGGGCTTCAGTTTCGAAAGCGTTTGGAAAGCCGAAGCGCAGTCGCTGTAGCGGTCGAGATCATAGGCGATCGAGCCCAGACTCCAGAGGCCGTCCTCCCAGTTTGGCTTCAGCTTCAAGGCTTGCTGGTACAATTCGACTGCCTTTTCGAGTTGATGCGCATCGCGGGCGGCCTGGGCTTGTTGGGAGAGAGTCTCAAACGAGGGTGAAGGGTTTTGAGGCGCGGCGGCGTATATCTGGTGGAGCAGCGCGAACATCAGGTTGGCCCGGACCGAAACGTGCATCTTACTTATTGTAGGGCGGACACCCTGGTCCGCAGCCGGCCCCCTGGCCGGCTTGCAGGAACTTTATGAGGTCGATCACGTTTAGCCAGGAACGGGTCCAGGGGGACCCGAGCGGACCAGGGGGTCCGCCCTACTTAGAAGTAGAACTTGACCGCGGCCTGAACCACGCGATGGCCCTGCTTTTCGGTAACGGTTCCGAACAGGGGCGTACTGATGCTTCCGTTTGGATTGAAGCCAAGGCTAAGATTGCTTCCATTGAACGACCAAAGAGGATGGTTCAGGAAGTTGTATGCGTTGAAGCGGAACTGGAGCTTCTTAGACTCCCTGATATTGAAATTCTTGAACATTCCAAGATCGGAGTTAAAGAATGCCGGTCCGTAGATAGCGGGCATCACGCTTGGCCCGTTCTGGCCAATGGCCGTCGGGAAGCTGAAGCACTTCGGATTGATGTACTGGTGCGCTGCGAGTCCAGAAGACGGGTTACAGGTCAGGATAGGATTGAGCTGAATATCCGGCGTACCCAGCAACGACGCATTACTGACGATGAACGACGTGCCGGGAACCGTGGCGCCGTTCAGAGCCATGCCGAAGTTCTCGCCCTGGATAGCGGATAGGTTGGCGCCGCTTTCGAGCTGCGTGATTCCGGAAATCTGCCACCCGTTCACCAAACCTTCGAGGGCCTTCATGTGTTGGATGGGATTGCCCAGTTCGAAGGAGTAGGCGGCATTGAAGATTTGCGTACGGTTCGCAGACTGGACGCCGTAGTCGTTGGCCAAGTTGAACTGATCGAGCGCTGGATTGACGATGCCCATGGCCTTTCCGAACGAGTAATTCATGTTGATGGTGTAGCGCCCCTTGGTGCGTACCCAGGTAACCTGAAATGCGTTGTAGTTGGCATACAAGTTGTTGGTCGCCAAGCCCAGGTCCGAGTAGCCCGGCATGGGCCGGAAGTTATTGGCCGTCAGGCTGTTCGGATCGACGCCCCCGTTCTTGCTCGACAGTAGAGCGCCCACCGGAACCAAGTTGATGTTGGACCCGGCCCCGCTGCTGTTGGGCAGATCGCGGCTTCGGTTGCCGACATAGGCGGCCTCCAACAAGCCGGACCACGGGGTTCGCTGGGACAGAGTGACGCTGTAACTATCTGTGTAGGGCTGATTATTGTCGGTGCTGTCTACTGCCGCGGGAGAGAGCGCTTGGGCGCCGACGTTAATGGTGGACAGGTTACGCGCCAGTAAAGGCACTCCATTGATATTATTAGCCAGGCTGATTGTCTGCACGCCGGCGGCGACATCGAGACCGCTGGTAAACTGGCCCGAGTGATAGTAGTATCGGCCCCAACCGCCGCGGAGAACGGTTTTGCCCTTGCCAGTGAGATCGTAAGCGCCGCCAAAGCGCGGCTGATAGAACAGCGAGCGCGTGGGGAAGCCGCCCAGCGGCACTGCAGCGTCGCGTTTGTGCCATTCGAAGCCGCAGTATTGGATGGGCGTGCAGCTGGAGTTGTAATCCGAGGGAACGAAAATCGAATAACCCGCGCCGGTGCGGTCGATCCAAGGCTGGAAGTGTGTAAAGCGGATCCCCATTTCCAGGGTAAAGCGCCGTGAAACCTTCCACGAATCCTGCACGAAGCCCTCATACGTGTTGTAGGCGATGTCGTTGATCCGGTTGAAAGAGGACTGCGTATAGCTGTATAAGTTGCCATACAGCAGGTCGGCGTATTCGTTGCCGAACGTGTTGGAGTTTCCGTTATACACCACTAACTGGCCGTTCGTGGTGTCGTTGCCGGGCTGCGAGTTGCGGATCCATTCGTAGAAGAATCCGCCCTTCAGGGTGTGAGTACCCGCCACTTTGGTAACCGTGTCGCTGAAGCTCGGCATCCACTTGTCGGCGTACAAGCCGGCCGAAGCTCCACCGGCTTCGAACCCGCCGGGCATAAAGATCAGGGCCGCTTCCTGATTAGTCCAGCCCGTGCCTCCGAAGGAAGGAATCTGCGCCACGCCGTTGTTGAAAAGTTGTTCCCCGGAGTACCCCACGTTCGCGCGGTTCACCTTGGAGGGATCTTCGAATACGTTGGGGAAGCCGATGTAGGTATAGGCGAAGACAGTCTCATTGGTCATGGTCGGGCTGAAGACGTGAGTCAGCGAACCGGTGACGCTCTGTGAACTGTTCTTTCCTTGGACCGGGGTCGGATAAGGAACCTGGTCGTTCTGGCGCCACCACAATCCTACTGGAAATTGCTGGGTTTCGCCCTGTAGATTGTAGCGGACGAACAGCTTCGTATTATCGCTGATGTTGTAGTCGACGCGGGACATCCACTGAGTGTTGTTTTGATTGAAGGTTTCCGCCTGAACGTAGTTGAATCCGCCATCGGCGTTGGGGTTCGCGTTCGCCTGGGGATACAGTTTCATCAACGCCTGCATATTGGGGTCAATCAGGTTGGTGGGAATAATCGAATTGGGGAACTGCGCCAGGCCGGCGGCGCTCATTTGACCGGGAGGGCCGCCGTTAGCCGTAATATTCCCCTCTTTGGCGACTTCGGCGGGCGTGAAGTTGCCAGTGAGCTCACCGGGGGTAGGTACGGTGGCGCGCAGCAGACCGGTATCGAGTACCTGATAGAAGTACTCGAACCCGGTAAAGAAAAAGAGCTTGTTGCGGTTCTTATTGAAACGCGTGCCGGGGATCAGAACGGGACCGCCAAAGGTACCGCCGGGATAGTAATACTTGTTCTCGGGCCGCGCCTCGCCGCTGGCGTTGAACAGGGCGTCATTGGCGTTCATCGCGTAGTTTCGGGCGTAGAAGAACGCGGAACCATGAAAGTCTTTGCCGCCAGACTTGGCTACCGACGTGATTACGGCAGGCCCCTTCTGGTTCTCAGCGCTGAAATTCGACATCTTTACCTGGAGCTCGGAAATCATGTCCGAGTTTGGATTCACCGGCGTGTCGCAGTTGCAGCCGGGGTCGGACACGTGTGCGCCATCCGCGGTGATGTCGAGCGAATTGCTGGGCAATCCATTGTAGGAAAAGGCGTTGTTCAGCGGGCTCTGGCTGCCGGAATCGCCGTTGGCGTTAATGCCGATGGTTTGACCGGTGTAGTTAGCTATGTTCGAGCTCCCGTTCTGCATACCGAAGCCCGGCATGATCTTGATAAACTCGGCCGCGTTGCTGCCCACCGCGACGAAGTTTTGCAGTTCCTTCTGGGTGATGATATCCGATTTCTCGCCCGAGTCCACCGGCGCAACTACATCGACATCCCCGGTGACCTCGATGGTCTGAGCGGTTGTGCCGACCGTAAGTTGGGCGTCCACATTGCGCTTGTCGCCGCCGTTCAGGTCTATTCCCGATACCTTGTATGTCTCAAAGCCCTTCGCCTCAATGGTTAGTTGATAGCTGCCAACAGGCACGGAGGCGAAAGTGAAGTAGCCATCGCTATTGGTGACCGAGTCGCGCTGTGAACCGGACTGTGCGTCCTTCAAAGTGACTTTTGCCGACGAGACTACGGCACGGGATTGGTCGATTACCAGACCCGTTAGCGTCGCGTAGATGCCCTGCGCGGCCAGGTTGGTAGCCAGCATGGTTGCCAATGCGAATCCGGCGAGGATTCTGATCATTTGGATTTGTGCTCCCCTTCTCATTTGCGACCAGCTTTCCAAGAGAACAAATCTACAGGGACCAGGAGATATTCTTGGAAGTTAAGGGTAGTATAAAAGCACTAGATTCGGGAAAAAAGGCTAATGAAGGATAGATGCAGTTAACAGGATAGGCTGGTGGGCAGGTTAATCCTGGGATGCAGCCTGACCAGTACTTGCTCCGAAGGTTGGGATACGAAAAACGGTAGTATGGAACCGGTGGTTGCCGCGCCAGGCGCTTTTTTAGTGGGTCTTATATGGTTTGTTGTAGCGCAACTAAGAAAAGATGGCTGCGTTTGTGCCTTGAATTACGCAGTGTGAAGAGCAGAACGTTAACGATTGAGCAGCCTACAAAATCAGAACGTTAACGACAAACGTTAACGGAAAAATCGTGGGCCGAACGTGGGTCATTGCGGCGGTTGGTGATAGAATTCTCGTACCAGGGAAGCCAAATCCTTTGCCACAGCGGTACCTGATCATCGCACTCTTTGCCGCCAGCATGAGGGCTCAAACCCCGGCTGGCGGATGCGATTTCGACGCCGCTCTTCGTCTGCATCAGTCAGGCGAATTGGTTGCAGCGGCGGCCACATATCAAGCATGTATCACTGCCGAGCCGGGACGCGTGGATGCGCGCTCAAACCTGGGCGCGGTATTCGTGAGGATGGGGCGCTATCAGGACGCCATCGGGGAATACCTTGAGGCGCTGAAGATTGCCCGCCCGGATGTCGCGCCCCGGCTGCGGTTCAACCTCGCGCTGGCTTACTACAAGTCGTTCCAGATTCCCGCCGCCGCGGATGAGTTCGAGACCTTGCATGCAGCTCAACCGGCGGATCTCAATCTGGCACTCTTACTCGCCGACTGCCGGCTGCGCATGGGAGAGTTCCAGAAGGCCGTGGATGTTGTTACGCCCCTGGAGGCGGCCCATGCGGAGGATATGGCGTTAAATTACGTCCTGGGCATGGCGCTGATCCGGCTAGGGCGAGTAGCGGATGGGCAGATTCGGGTGGACCGCATCTTGCGGCGAGGCGATTCGGCCGAAGGGCACTTTGTGCTGGGCTCGGCCCTATTCGGCTCAGGCAACTACCCCGCAGCCGTGAAGGAATTGAACCAGGCAGCGGCGTTGAATCCCGAGGTTCCATCGTTGCAGAGTTACCTCGGACAGGCGCTGCTATTCACCGGCGACGCGGATTCTGCGGCGGCGGCGTTCCGCAAGGAGTTGGCCGCCAACCCCAACGATTACGATGCGAACTTTCAACTGGCCTCGATTCTGGCGCGCCGCGGGCAGGTTGAGGAATCGCGGCGGTTGCTCGAACGCGCGGCGCAGGTGCGGCCCGGATCGGTGGAGGCGCGCGCGGCGCTGGCCGGCGGTTTCCATTTCGAGCAGGCTGCGTCCGGCGATCCGGGGATCCCTGTAGGGGCGACGGCGCCACCGGTCGGGACGCTCACATTCGCCGGCTTGGCACGCCCAGTGGTGCTCGTATTCGGGAGCTATACCTGCCCGAAATTGCGGAGCTCGGCCGCCGGCCTGAAGCGCATTGCCGCCGAATACCACGACCGCGTGGACTTCCGCCTGGTCTACATCAGCGAGGCGCATGCCAATGGCGGCGTGGAGTCGCAATGGCAGAGCACCATCAATCAAAAGGAAGGAATCGAGCTGCCGGCGGCCCGCGACCTGGCTGAGAAGCAGGAACATGCGGCGCTCTGCCTTCGCAGGTTAACCCTGCCCTTTGGAGTTGTGGTGGACGGCATGGATGCGGCGGCGGAGCGGGCGTATCAAGCATGGCCGAGCCGGCTTTACCTGGTGGGCCGCGACGGGAGGGTGACGTTCCAGACCCGGCTGGGAGAGCTGGATTTTCATGCGGACGACCTGGAGCGGGCAATTCGTGAGATCCTGTCCAGGAGAGAGGCCGATGTGCGCTTGCGGTAGGCCAGGGGCGTTGGCGGCTCAGAGGAAGAGGCGTTCACACGAGCGACAGACAATCCCTGCCGGGCGCGTCTCTTGCGGCAGAAACCGGCATATCGCGAGAGACAGAGAGCCGGCTGAAAGCCGGCTGCAGCCAGGATTGGCTGCCCCACAACGCAGGCCGGGCCCTGAGGGCGCCCCCAATCGGCCGCAGGTTAAGAACCTGCCCCACAAAGTGCTTACGTGGATCGCCCTGTGGCTTGCAGGCGCGGCGTGGTGTCAGCAGCCGCCGGCGGTGGAGGAGGTCCTGCGTCACGCCATTGCGCTCCATCAGGCGGGGGACGTCGTAGCCGCGATTCCCGAGTACCGCGCGTATCTGAAGCAGGTTCCGGGCAATGTGATGGCGCGGTCGAACCTGGGCGCGGCACTCTCCGGCGCGGGGCTTTACGAAGAGGCCATCGTAGAATACAAGAAAGCTCTGGAATCGCAGCCCGGCAATGCGCCGGTTCGCCTGAATCTGGCCCTTGCCTATTACAAAGCGGCGGAGGTGCCGCAAGCGGCCTCAGAGCTGACACGCGTTGTGGCGGAGCAGCCGTCGAATCGCCAGGCGATTTTCCTGCTGGCGGATTGCGACCTCCGTCTCGGCGAGAATAAGAAAGTCATCGAGCTGCTGTCGCCACTCGAGCCGCAATCGCCGGACGATAAGGCGCTCATCTACTTGCTAGGCACAGCCTTGATCCGCGCCGAGCAGACGGCGCGCGGGCAGGTACTGGTGGATCGCATCCTGCGCGACGGCGATTCCGCGGAGGCGCGCCTTTTGATGGGCGCCACCAAAATGTCTGTGCACGATTATGCCGGCGCCCTGCCGGATCTCAAGAAGGCCGTGGAACTGAACCCGCAGCTTCCGGACGTGTATGCTTACTACGGGATGGCGTTGGCCAGCACCGGCGACACGCCAGGCGCGGGGGTGGCGTTCCGCAAGGAGCTGGAATCTAACCCCAACGACTACACTTCCAACATGCAGCTTGGAGTGCTGCTGAAACAGGAGCAAGACTATCCCGAGGCGCGGCAGCGATTCCAGCGAGCGCTCGCGGTACGTCCCGGCGATGCGACCATCCGCTACCAGTTGGCGGCGCTCGATCTGCAAGAAGGCCGGACCAAAGAGGCGCTCACCGAACTGGAGAAACTGACACGGGAGATTCCGGCGTTCGTGGCGGCCCATGTTTCGCTAGCCACGGCGTACTACCGGCTGAATCGCAAAGAAGATGGCGACAAGGAGCGCGCCACGGTGCTCCGGCTGAATGCCGAGAAGCAGGCCACCGAACCCGGAGCAATAGGAAAATGAGGGTCCGCGCGGCATGTGTCTGCCTGTGGCTGCTGCCCGGCCTGCCGTTCACTGCCGCGGCCGCCTCGCCATTGGGCGGCGACGCGGCGTGCGCCACCTGTCATGCCGCACAGACGGCGCACTATCGCGCG
>Ga0182024_10018944_pt1 | contig 12752 bp, 15 predicted proteins | sample P32metaG_FD_120480 | JGI IMG/M metagenome (GOLD analysis project Ga0182024, IMG submission 120480) | Permafrost microbial communities from Stordalen Mire, Sweden - P3-2 metaG (Illumina Assembly) | ecosystem: Environmental > Terrestrial > Soil > Wetlands > Permafrost | place: Sweden: Stordalen... | reverse complement strand
CGACATCGTGTCGGATCTGGCGGCGGGGCTGGTCGGCGGACTCGGGATCGTGCCCGGCGCGAACATGGGCGAGGATCACGCGGTATTCGAAGCGGTGCATGGGTCGGCTCCGGACATTGCGGGGAAAGGGATCGCGAATCCGACGGCGATGATGTTGTCTTCGGTGATGATGCTCATCCATTTGCAGGAGCTGGAGACGGCGAAGCGGCTGCAAGACGCGATCGAGAAAGTTTATGCGGATCGGTCGGCGCTGACGGGGGACGTGGGCGGCAAGGCGAGCACGGAAGAGTTCACGGATGGTGTGATCGCGGCGATGAGTTAAGGCTCCGCGTATTCGGTTTCCTCCGGAACATCGGTTGGACTTTCGAAGTCGAGCCCGTACCCGTCCGGGTCTTTCACTATCGTGACCCACATCCCATTTCCAACGAAGGGATTCCTGGCCTGAATCCCTCGTGAAGTGAAGGCGTGATACAGCGCCAGGGCGTCTTTACATTGGAAGCAGACCGAAACTCCCAGGCCAAGTTTTCCTTCCGGCACGTGGTCCTTCCCAAACTCCTGAAGCATCAGTGCCGCTCCGCCGAGCTGAAGCCAGCACCAGCGAATCTTGCCCTGAGGAGTCCACTTTTTGGTCATCTCGAAGCCGAGGCCTTCGACGTAGAAGCGCAGCGACGCCTCCATATTTGTCACCATGAAAAACGGGACGGCTTGCTCGACACTCGGCTCGATCATTTCAGCAGAAAAGATATCAAGTCGACGACGCGCATGGAGTAGCCCCATTCGTTGTCATACCAGGCGAGGACCTTCACCAGGTTTCCCGCGAGCACCTTGGTCATGAGCGAATCCACGATTGAACTGTTGGGATTGTGCAGCATGTCGGTTGAAACCACCGGGTCGGCGGTATAAGCGAGGATTCCCTTGAGCGGTCCATCGGCGGCGGCCTTCAATGCCGCGTTCACTTCAGCGTCAGTAGTATTTTTCGTGGTCAGGACCACCAGATCGACTGCGGAGACGTCGGGCGTCGGGACGCGCATGGAATAGCCGTCGAGCTTGCCTTTCAGCTCCGGGATCACCAGCGAAATGGCTTTCGCGGCGCCAGTCGTGGTCGGGATCATGTTGAGTGCGGCGGCGCGGGCGCGGCGAAGATCCTTGTGCGGAAAGTCGAGTACGTTCTGATCGTTGGTATAGCTGTGGATGGTCGTCATCGAGCCTTTTTCGATGCCGAACTTCTCGTGCAGAACCTTGGCGACGGGCGCCAGGCAGTTGGTTGTGCAGGACGCGTTCGACACGATATGGTGCTTCGACTTGTCGTAGGCGCTGTCGTTCACGCCGAGCACGATGGTAATGTCCTCGCCCTTGGCCGGAGCGGAGATAATGACCTTTTTCACGGAGCCGCGACGGTGCTTGGCGGCGTCCTTGGCTTCCGTGAAGCGTCCCGTGGATTCGACGACGACATCGGCGCGCACGCCGGGCCAATCGATCTCAGCGGGGTCTTTGGTCGCGAAAACTTTGATTTTCTTTCCGCCGACGACGATCGTATCGCCTTGCACCTCCACGTCCGCATCGAGTCGGCCGAGGGTCGAATCGTACTTCAGCAAGTGCGCAATCGTCGCCGTGTCTGTGAGGTCGTTCGCGGCGACGAATTCGATGTTCGGGTTATGCAATCCGGCTCGGACCACATTTCTGCCTATACGGCCGAAGCCGTTGATTCCTACTTTGATGGACATAGATTCTTCTAGTTTACCGAACTGCGGCGATCTTCTCGATTTGGCCGATGTGATTGAGGTCGTGTCCGCCCATCGTCTCGACGATGGTCTCGATCGTCATGGTGCCGCGCTCCGGGTGGCTGACTGGTTTTGAAAACGCTTCAGGCGGAAGAGACGCGATGAGCTTCACGTTGAAATCGCGAACGGCGGTGAAGACGGCGAGGGCGGATGGGGCGTCATAGGCGGAATAGTTCCTGGCCCACAGGTCCTGATCGAAGGGCTGAATGATGTGGTGCGGTTCGGCCAGCGTTTGTCGAAGACGAAACGCGAATACGATTTCACAATCGGCGAGATGGCAAAGGATCTCGCGAGTCGACCATTTTCCGGGAGCGGGGGACTTCCCGGCGCCGTCGATGCCCATCGAATCGAGTAGTTCACTAAGCCGGGCAGCGGTAGAGGCGATGACTTGCCGGGGTTCGCGAGTGCCGAGGAAAGACGCGTACGGGTTCATCAGGTAATTCTACAAAATTTGGTACCGAACGGAGTAGACGGGATCGAACCGACCGAGTATACTTCTTGGTCACGGGGAAACGGGGCGAGTTTATACGGGGATTATAGATGCTGCATTTGAAGCGCCGGCTACGGCGCTGCCTGAAGTGTGCAGGTAAGGGTGAAAAGAAGGTCGCCAGCGTCTTCGGCGTGAGCGCGGCGGCTTCCCATGAAGCGGTGTTGCACCTGTGCCAAGGTGCGCCCGACGTTCCCGTCTGGCTATTCACGACCGCTTCCTGAAACGGAAGCGCTTTGCGAGCGGGTCTACCTGAACAAGCGCTCGCTGATGCTGGTCGCGGGGTCCGAGCGGCACCTATGGCGATGCTCGGTCGCGATTAGCGTGGGCACCTGGACGGGATCGGGCGCGTGGCCCCTGAAGCTGGCTCCTTTTCTGATTCCACCCTTTCGCGTACTGATCCTTAACAGCAACGGCGGTTTTTTTAGCGGTACCCCAGCGAACGTTTCGTTCACGGCGCCCGCGCTGGATCGGATGCCGTTCAAGGGGCATGGGGACGAACGCGGGAAGTGATTCATTCCGCGCGGGAGGCCATTCATGACGCGCGCGTTCACGGGCAGGAAGCGCTTGATAACGCCCGCGTCCGCGTGCAAGGAAAAATTCATACTGCGCGTGTTTGCGCAAGCGATTTGTCGCACGGGCTTGCGAAGCTATCTGCCGCAACGGGGCTGCGGGTGGCGGCTACCTTGCTGCACCTCCATTTAACATCATTCCGTCGCCTGCACGGCGATCAGCCCCTGATGCTCGATGTGGAGGCGTCGATAGGAGACGGCTTAATCCATTTCACGCAGAGCGGTCCACATTGGGACGGCGATGAACTGGAGAAGGTAGCTCGGTTGAGCGATGCGCGCTGGCTTCTATGGCGGAGCGGTGGCGAGGCCGATCCGATGGCTAACGGGATCAAGTTATTTGATGACGCGCGAACCTTCGCGGTATCGCGCCAAACGCATTTTCGAGGCTGGAAAAAGGTTGTCGTGCCGACCGCACCTTTCCGGACGTTGCAGCCAGGCGAGGCGACTCGCGTATTGGCTCCTTTGTCGGAAGCGATTCTTGTCGATCGGAGAAAACTGTTGGCGCTCGGCATTCCGCGATGCAGCATGCCGGGAACCGCGTGGTTGATCCTGTTCTGGAAGGCAGCGGCGGCGGGTTGGCGTTCGTATAGCGTCGGACAACCCACGCCGCTTTCGAGGAGCCTTCCGGAACAGCCGGAGTTTCCGATTCAGGATACGGCGTTCGTGCTTCAGACTCTTCTCCATCCGGCGTTGCGCCGCCTCTGCCCGCGTCAGGACGATCTTTCGCGGGGCAACATTTGTTTCCGAACTGCGGATTTCGTGTCGACCGCGTCGCGAGAATCCGAGCGCATGAAGGTGCTGGTCGTCTCTCCTTTCTTGCCCTATCCGTTGTCGCACGGAGGCGCCGTCCGCATCTACAACCTGTGCCGGGAGCTATCGGATCGGGTCGATTTTACGCTGGTCGCCAAGCGCGAAGCAAACGACGTGGTGGATTCCGACAAGCTGCACCAGGTGTTCCGCGAGTGCATATAGTGGATAAGGACGAACGTAATTGCGTCGATCGGACGCTTCCGGCACAGGTTTCAAGTAGCGAGTCGAGCAGCCTGCGTGCTTTGATCGCGCAGTTGTCGCACAAACTGCTGCCCGACTTGCTGCAGATCGAGTACACCCATTTCGCCGGATTCCGTGACAGCGCCCCGGGCGTCCCTGCGCTTTTAGTCGAGTACGACCTCACGTTCAGTCTGTATCGACAGCTCGCGGAGACGAATTCCAGCCCGGCGTCCCGGGGAGAATATGAGCGATGGCTGGCCTTTGAGCGCAAGTGGCTCGCCTCGTATGAAGGAGTGTGGACGGTTTCGGAAGACGATCGCCTCCGCGCGATTGAAGAAGCCCGGCGCGATCCGGATCGTACGTTTCGAATCCAGAACGGGGTTGACCTCGACCGGTTCCGGCCTTGCTATCCGCCCGAAGGCACGCCGGAGGTTTTCTACGTCGGCTCATTCCGCCATCTACCCAACATCATCGGATTTGAGAGGCTGTGCGAAGAAATCATGCCGCGCCTTGGGCGAAGGCCCCGGCTACGCGGCTGCGCGTAGTGGCAGGACCGGAGCATGAACGGTTCTGGAAACAGTTCGACCGGAAGAAAGATCTGCGCGGGCTCGATCCGAGGATCGTGGTGCACGGCTTTGTGGAGGATCTGCAACCTCTTTATGAGCACGCCTGGGTGGTCGCGGTTCCGCTTGAGGTTTCGGCCGGCACCAACATTAAGGTACTCGAAGCCATGGCCTGCGGAAAAGCAATTGTTTCAACGCCGGTGGGCTGCGCGGGGTTGGATCTTCAGGATGGATACGACATTGCGATTCGTAGAGTCTGGGGAGAATTCTCCGATACGGTGTGCGCGCTCCTGGCACACAACGCATTGCGCTCCAACCTCGGTTCGCGAGCCCGGTGGACTGCCGAGACCTACTTCGGCTGGACTGCGATCGCGCAACGCGCCTATGAAAGTTACATGACCGTGGCCGGCAGGCCCTTGGGTAGCAGACGCATGGCGAATCGCTCGATGAGCGCGGTGTAGCCCCGCGCGCTCCCCTTATACCGTAAGAAATCGCCAGCCCAGCGCTAGAGGGGCCCGTAAAGCGAAGGCGAACGCAGAGGAAGCTCCCGTGTGCACCGAAAGCAGACTGGAAAAATGCAGCGGCTCCGCTGCCAGCGTGCGAATCGCCCGCTGCCTCAGCTTATCGCGTTGATCCATCGCGAGCATCACGGATTCCATCACGCGAGGCCGCTTTGCCAGACGGTGGTGCTCGGTCGCGTAGAAGGAGAGATCCTCCGTGGCCATCGCCTCAGCCAACGCGACTGCCTGTTGAAATGACATGGCGAGCCCCAGGCCTGTGACCGAATCGACGGAGCCGGAAGCGTCGCCGAGGAGAGCGAGATTGCGTGTGGCCACTCGATCCAAGCGACGCGACGCCGTGACCGCGCCCCGAACATTCGATGTAGCCGTAGCTCGTGCGAGGCGCGCTACCAACGCTGGAAACGACCGGATCGCGTCCTGATAGTGGAGGCGGGAATCGCTCGATAACGTGGCAACATCGATTTCGTTCTCACCCACAGGGGTGACGAATGCCTGCACACCGTGCGCCCAATAAGCCTCCACCAGATCGGTCCAAGGCTCGATTCGAAAATGGCGCCGAAGCCCGAAACGGCGCGGGCAGGTGGATGGAGATTCGAGGTCTGCCGCACGGCGCAGCGCCGACTGCGAGCCATCCGCGCCGACAATCCAGCGGCACCTCACCTCCTCATCCCCCGCCCATATTCCGCCGCGGGCAAGCCCTCGAACTGGCCGACCGAAGAATAACAAAGCTCCCGCCTCCCGCGCATGTTCCATGAGAACCGAATGAAGTGTCGTGCGGCGGACGCCTGCACCGGTTTGATTCGTGAACCTGGCCTCGGCCGCGTGGCCGCACTCGTTGAATCGAACCCCGGCGATGGGCATTTTCGCGGAGGCGGGCAGCTCGACCCCCAGCTCGTCTAAGGCGTCGAGCGCGTCCGGCATCAGGCCTTCGCCGCAACATTTATCAATCGCTCCCGACGGTGCTTCGGTGGGATCAACGCCTTCGAACACCGCGACGGTGAGCCCTTTCCTGCGCGCGGCAATGGCCCCCGCCAGACCGGCGGGTCCTCCTCCTGCAATAGCAACATCGATTTTCACCATCGCAATAAGACCAATTCCGAACAAAATCCAGGACCCATCGCCGCCAAAAGCCCATACGTTCCCGGAGCCGGTTTTCGCCGTTCGAGAAACTCCTCGAGGACGAACAGTACCGACGACGACGAAAGATTGCCTACGCGGCGCAGACAGTCCCACGATGCGTCGAGCGCTCCATCGGGCAGATCGAGCGCATTTTCCGTCGCGGTGAGAATCGCCGGTCCGCCCGTGTGCATGACCCACGCGCCGATATCGCGTCGCTTCAGGTCGTGGTCGGCCAGAAACGTATCGATATCGCCGGCGAGGTGCCTGTACACCATGTTCGGAACGTCCTTCGACAGCACGATGCGGAAGCCCCGCTCGCCGATATCCCAACCCATCACATCTTCTGAATCGGGATAAAAAACAGAGCGCGTCGCGAGGATCTCGGGACCGGCAGCCGGGTGCTGATCGCCAACCACAATAACAGCCGCGGCGCCGTCACCGAATAATCCGGAAGAGATCAGATTCGCGATCGACAGATCGTCGCGTTGAATGGTAAGAGAGCACAGCTCGACGGAAAGCAGCAGGGCGGCCTGATCGGGAAATGCTCGCACGTAGTCCGCGGCACGCGCAATGCCCGCCGCGCCCGCGACGCACCCGAGCCCGAAAATTGGAACCCGCTTGATGTTGCGATTCAGCCCCATCTGGTTGACGAGCTTCGCATCGATCGAAGGACTCGCTACGCCGCTGATCGAGACGAAGAAAAACGCGGCGGGATCCTGAACCGAAAGTCCGGCGCGGGTCAGCGCGTGGCAGATCGCATTCTGGCCAAGCTCGCACGCGGCATTAATCCAGATTTGATTCACCTCGCCCCAACTCTTGAGCTCGGGATAAGCTTCAATCGGCAGCACGAGAGATCGCGTTTCGACGCCCGTGCGCGCGTGCAGGCGATCCAGCATGTCGGGCTGTTCAAGCTTATCGGCCCAATGAAATTTGAGCGCCTGGAGGATGGTCTGCTGATCGTAGCGATGCTTCGGCAGAGCCGTTGCCGCACTGGCTATTCTCATAGTTACTATTTTGCGCCCTTTACTCGCGCCAGTTCGGCGGCATAGAGCCGGTTGTGCGGAAATTCGCGAACCAGCCCTTCCAGGATGTTCGCCGCGTTAGTTCTATCGTTGTCGCGAAGCGCGGCGACTGCAAGGAGCATGCGAGCGTACGGTTGTAAAAGATATCCTTTTTCAGCGGTAAGCCGCAGCTTGGCGATTCCCTCCTGTTTGTTGGTTTGCGCGCCGCTCCAGTTGAGAATCCATCGCACCGGCACGGGTTTCAAGCTGAGCAGGTAGTTCTCGACGCCGATCGCGAGATATGCGTCGTAACAATCGGGATGAGTATTAAGAAGGTGCATCGCCAATACGCGACCTTCCTTCACCACGCTGAGCGCGGCAAGATCGCGGTGCTCGATCAGCGACAAATAATCCGCCTCCAGTCCATGCGCGAGGACGTCGGCCAGCAACGCATTCTGGTCGTCCGGTGAGCGGCTGCGCACGTGTTTCGCGGATTCGCGGCCGCTCGCAAGCTCATTCTCAAACGCCCGTTTGGTTTCGGGACTCGCCGTCAGATGCTGCCGAAGCCTGAACTTGTCATCGTCGACGAACAGTTCCGAATCGAGCACGTGCAAACGCTCCAACTCGGAAAAAAGATACGCCGCCGCATTCGACACCGGACCCATGGGATCATCCGGATTGGCCTGTTTCCATGCCGCAAATTTCTGATGCGCGGCGCCGAAATCCAGATCGTACATCGCGCGGTAGCCCGAGTCCAGATCGGCAGGAGACAGGGACAATGAGAACGCGGCTAAAATCAAAAATCGCACGATTCCTTATATGTTCATGGCCCCGCGGGCGAGCGCAAGCGCTTCCGTCCATAGCGAGCCGGACGAGCCGAGTCCTTTCGCGGCCTCTGTCACGCCATCGACAAACTGATTCACCTGCGTTCGCGTGACCACCAGCGGCGGAGAGGCTTTGAGTACCACGAAATTGTTCCCGCTGATCTGCGTCAGGATGTGCGACTCCCGGAACATGCGCCGCACCAACATCTGTCCGAACGCCGCTGGATGAATTCTCTGGAACGTCTCAAAATAGAGCCGCAGATCGAGCCGAGCGGGTGCCTGGAACTCGATGCCGTTCATCAATCCAATCCCGCGGACCTCCTTGACCACCTCGCAATCGGCAAGCGAAGCGCGAAGCGAGGAGCGAAGGTATTCGCCCATCTCCGCGGCGCGATCTCCCAAGCGTTCTTCCTCAAGTACGTCGAGAGTCGCGAGGCCGGCGCGCATCGCCAGACCGTTTTCGCTGAACGTGGAAGTATGAACGATCGAACGCTTCAGCGACCCATACACCGAGTCATACACGGCATCGGTCATCAGCACCGCTCCGACCGGAATCAATCCGCCGCTCAGAGCCTTCGCAATAACGACGATATCGGGCTCTATGCGGAAGTGATGGCTGGCAAGAAAGCGTCCCGTTCGAAACATGCCGGTCTGCACTTCGTCCGCCACCAGCAGCGATCCGTAGCGGCGACAGAGGGCCTGCGCCGTTTCAAGGTAGCCCGGCGGCGGCAGGATCACGCCTGCTTCCCCTTGCACCGGTTCTACGATGAAGGCCGCAAATTTCTTGGTCGAGAGCGCGGCTTCCAGCGATGCGACGTCTCCGAACGGCACTTGTTCCGTGCCTGGAAGCATGGGTCCGAATCCCTTGCTCCAGAACGGATCCGACATCAGCGAGATCGCACCGCACGTCAATCCGTGAAACGCGCCGCGCGCGGAGAGCAATCCGATGCGGGCCGTCCGCGCGCGCGAAAATTTGATCGCTGCTTCGACTCCTTCGCTTCCGGAGCTGCAAAAAAATACTTTCCTGAGATTACCGCCCGCAAGTTTCGAAAGGCGCGCCGCAAGCTCGCCCGCCGAATCGGGAACATGGCTTTGCAGCATCGCAGGTCCTCGGCGCGCAAGCTCCTGTTGCAGCGCGGCAACGATGCGCGGGTGATTGTGACCCGCATTATGTACGCCGTATCCGGAAAGAAAGTCGAGAATGGTGCGGCCATCGTCGACATGCAATTCGACGCCCTCGCATCGATCGTATTGGACATTCATCTCGAGCAGGTCGAGAAGTTTTGCCCATTGCGGATTGACATGCGCGTCATATAAATCGGAGGCGGTCGCGGTCGCCATGGCTTGCATGAGTATACCTGTTGGACGCGACCCCTATCCCGATGGTTCCTGCGAACGTCCCGCGGTTTATGATGAATGCATGGGTGAAGATTCGGCGCCGCAGGTTTCGGGAACGGCTGGAGACTCCATGCCGTCCGATACCATTGAGATGTCAGAGGATCTGAAAGCGCGCGTGATGAAGGTCATCGCGAAAACTCAACGTATTCCCGTCGAAACCGTATCGATCGACAGCACCTTCGAAGAGTTGAAAATCGATTCACTCGACGGCATTAACCTGATCTTCGCGCTCGAAAGCGAGTTCAATGTCGACATCCCCGATGACAACGCTCGCGCGATCCGTTCCGTACGCCAAATGGCGCAAGGAATCGCACAACTATTGGCACAGAAAGCCCCGGAAGTCGCTTGAGGCGCGTTGCCGTCACCGGCATCGGCGTAATCTCCGCGCTCGGCGCGACTCGCGAGTCTTTCTGGCAAGCGCTCGCGGCCGGTGAAAGCGGCATCCGCCCGATGGAATTGGTCGAACGCGGCACGGTCCGTTTCCCGAATGCAGCCGAGGCGCGCGACTATCGCGTCGCCGATCACTTTGACGAAAAAGAAGTAGTCTTGTTGGACCGTTTCGCGCAGTTCGCCGCAGTCGCCGCGCGTGAAGCGATCCTTGATGCGCAAATCGAATGGACCGCTGACCTTCGCGAAAACACCGCGATCGTCACCGGCTCATCCACCGGCGGCCAGACCAGCGAGGACGAATCCTTCCGCGATTACTACGAGCGCAAGCAGGCGCGCTTCTCGCCCTTTACGATTCCGAAAGCCATGGCCAATGCCGGCGCCAGCCGCATCTCCTTCGAACACGGCGTCACCGGACCCGTCTACACCGTATCCACCGCCTGTTCCTCTGCCAATCACGCCATCGGCCAGGCATTCTGGATGATCCGCAACGGTGCCGCCGAGCTCGCCATTGCCGGTGGAAGCGAAGCCCCGTTTTCCCCCGGCATATTGAAAGCCTGGGAAGGAATGCGCGTCGTTTCTCCCGACACCTGCCGCCCATTTTCACGCGACCGCAAAGGGCTCATCCTCGGCGAAGGCGCAGGCATGCTGGTGCTGGAGCCTCTCGATCGCGCGCAGGCTCGCGGCGCTCGCATCTACGGTGAAATCGCCGGCTTCGGCATGTCGAGCGATGCCCATCATCTCACGCAGCCCCTTGCAGAAGGCGCAGCCCGAGCAATGCGCGCTGCAATTCGAGACGCGGGCGTTGCACCTGAAGCTATCGGCTACATCAACGCCCACGGAACTGGAACTCTTGCCAACGATCCCACCGAAACCGACGCGATTCGCGCAGTCTTCAGTGTGCACACATCGAAACTTATGGTGAGCTCGACCAAATCCATGCACGGCCACGCCCTGGGCGCTGCAGGAGCCCTCGAAGCCGCGGCGACATTACTAGCACTCTCCCGCAACCTAATCCCTCCAACGGCAAATTTTCTCGCCCCCGACCCCGCCTGCGACCTCGATGTAGTTCCGAACACCGCCCGCGCCGTCGAAATCGAGTGGGCCCTCTCAAACTCCTTCGCATTCGGCGGCCTGAACGCAGTCCTTGCATTCCGGCGCTCATAGTCAGATGATGACTCCAATGCGCATCCTGCTCCCCCTCCTGACATGCGCGAGCCTCTTCGCTCAAGATCCTCCGAAAACCTGGATCGACCCTGATACAGGCCATCGCGTTATCCGCCTCACCGAGGAGCCCGGCAGCGCCAGCCTCTATTTCAATCAGAACGGCTACACCCCCGACGGCAAGAAGCTCGTCTACACCACCCCCGGCGGAATCTCGACCTTCGATCTCCAGACCCGCGCCGTGAAACAAATCGTCGAGGGCCGCGTGGGCATCATTGAAGTCGGCCACAAGACCCAAAGCGTTTTCTACACGAAGGGACCCGCCGTCTTCGTAACCAATATCGACACCTTAGCCACCCGGGAAATCGCGCAACTCCCCCCGCGAGGCTCCGTCGTCACCGTCAACGCCGACGAAACTCTTCTAGCCGGAACCTACACCGAAGCCCAAGGACCGGCCGGCAACATCTACGCATCACCCGTGAGACCTGCGCAAGGGTCTGATCAATCTGCCCAGTCGCATCCTCTTGATCAGCCGCCCAATAAAGGACAAATGATGGAGGAGCGTTTGGCCGCTCATATCCCTATGGGGATGTTCGTCATGAACACCAGGACCGGCCAAGTGAAGACGATTCACAAGAGTACCGACTGGCTCAACCATCTCCTCTTCTCTCCTACCGACCCGACGCTGCTGATGTTTTGCCATGAAGGCCCCTGGCACAAGGTCGATCGCATCTGGACCATCCGTACCGATGGTTCGCAAATCACCAAAATTCACACCCGCACCATGACCTCGGAGATCTACGGCCACGAATTCTGGAGTGCCGACGGCAAGACCATCTGGTACGATCTCCAAACCCCGCGCGGCGAGGATTTCTGGCTCGCCGCCTACCAGGTGGATACCGGCGAGCGCACCTGGTATCACCTCCAGCGCAACGAGTGGTCGATCCACTTCAACGTCACCCGCGACGGCAAGCTCTTCTGCGGCGATGGAGGCGACCCCGGCCAGGTCGCTCACGCCCCCGACGGCGAATGGATTTACTTGTTCCGCCCCGAACTCATCGCCGAGCGCGGCGCCACGAAAAGTGACGTAACCCCCGGCGTCCTCCACGCCGAGAAGCTCGTCAACATGTCGAAGCACCAATACAAACTGGAGCCGAACGTCACCTTCAGCCCCGATTCCAACTGGGTCGTCTTCCGATCGAACATGTTCGGCCCCACCTACGTATTCGCCGTCGAAGTCGCGAAAAGCAGGGACTGACTTACTTGCGGATTACTTTTATCCGCACTCTTACGATGCCCTCTTGGACCATGTCGATCTCCCGCGCGGCAGCGAGTGAGAGATCGATGATTCTTCCTTTGACGAACGGTCCGCGATCCGTGATGCGGACCTCGACGCTCTTTTTGTTTTCGAGATTTGTTACTTCGACCCACGTATCGAACGGAAACGTGCGATGGGCGGCGGTCAGTTGTTCCATGTCGAACACTTCTCCGTTCGCCGAGCGTCGTCCGTCATAGGGAGCTCCGTACCAACTGGCGATTCCGGTTTCCGTTTCGCCGATGGGCGCCGGCTTCACCGATGCGGGAACATGCGCCGAAGTTTTTCGCGCGCAGCCGCCGATGATCGCGAGAGACGCGATCAAGATCGCCGAACCCGCATGAATAGGGCTTCGAAACACTAAAACAATTTTATACGATTACGTTTACGGGTTAGGGGAGCGATTTTTGACGAGCGATACGGCTCGCGCCGCGACGCAGGTATGCATTTTTTTCTTGACATTGATCTGAAAGAACCTTATAAAGGGGACACAAGCGCGCTCTCGAAGAGGGCGCGAAAATTTGATGTAAGGGAGAATCAATCGATGATGAACGCAACCAAGAAGAAAGCACCTGCCAAGAAAAAGGCTGCTCCGAAAAAGAAGAAGTAGCTAGAGCAGGTCATTCAAGT
>Ga0182024_10018943_pt1 | contig 12753 bp, 10 predicted proteins | sample P32metaG_FD_120480 | JGI IMG/M metagenome (GOLD analysis project Ga0182024, IMG submission 120480) | Permafrost microbial communities from Stordalen Mire, Sweden - P3-2 metaG (Illumina Assembly) | ecosystem: Environmental > Terrestrial > Soil > Wetlands > Permafrost | place: Sweden: Stordalen... | reverse complement strand
GAAATCGACCGGTGCATCCGCCATGTCGGCCATCCTGCCGCCAGTTAAGCGCAACGCGTGCAATCCCGCCAGAGTACGACGACTGTACCCTCACTCCTGCCGTCGTCGGGTTGTGCCAACAGACGGCCAACCCGCCTTATGACATTCCTACCAGAAGCTCGAACACTCGGAGCCGAGGCCATTGAGGATCGACTCGCAACGCATGCCGCGATGATTGATCCACGTTGCGTTGTTGTCGCGCACGGTATTCAAGTAAGTCCCATCCCTGGCTCTTCATGCAGCTTTTGTATCGCGCAGACGTCGGAACTCCGTTTCTATCCGGGCCTACTCTCGCATCGCAAACTTGGGCCGAGGCATGAAGCTCGGCGTCGCCTCGCGGAGGGTTGGAAGCCCAGCGCGATGTATCGGCGTGCGCGGTCGCGGCGCCCACGACCAGCAAAGCCGTCACGAGCAAAAAGCGTTTCATGATGAATCCTCCTCATCGAGCGCGTTACCTCCATGGGTCGCGCGCCGGAGATTCACCGGTTCAAAAAGACGGGATTACAAGTTGGACAGGCGTGCGAAGCGGCAGCGTGTTACTCCCCGCCGTTGTCGCCCTCGCTGTCGCCTTCCTCGGAGAGCCGCTCTACCGACGCCACCTTCTCGCCCTCGCCGGTCGAGAACACGATGACGCCTTGCGTCGAGCGGCCGGCGATGCGAATGCCGTCGACCGGGCAGCGGATGAGCTGGCCGCCGTCGGTGACCAACATGATCTGATCGCTTTCCTCGATCGGGAATGACGCGACCAGCCGTCCGTTCTTCTCGGTGATCGCCATGGCGACGATGCCTTTGCCGCCGCGGCCGGTGGTGCGGTATTCGTAGGACGAGGTGCGCTTGCCGAAGCCCTTTTCGGAAATCGTCAGCACGAATTGCTCGGCGGCCGACAATTCCACATAGCGGGTCTGGCCCAGTTCGATTGCGCCTGCAGCCTCCTCGCCGTCGCCGTTGCCGCCATTCTCCTCGGCATCCCCGTTCGTGCCGCGGCGCACCGCATTGGCGCGCTTGAGATAGGCGGCGCGTTCCTCGGCGCTCACCTCGACGTGCCGGAGGATCGACAGCGAAATCAGCTTGTCGCCGTCAGCGAGCGCGATGCCGCGCACCCCCATCGACGTGCGGCCCTGGAACACCCGCACGTCGGTGACGGCGAAGCGTATGCACTGCCCGGCCGCCGAAGTCAGAAGCACGTCGTCGTCTTCCTTGCAGATCTGCACGTCGACGATGGCGTCGCCCTCGTCGAGCTTCATGGCGATGATGCCGGAGCGGCGCACGTCGGCGAAATCCGACAGCTTGTTGCGCCGCACCGTGCCGCGCGTGGTGGCGAACATCACGTCGAGCGTGTCCCAGGTCTTTTCGTCCTCGGGCAGCGGCATGATCGTCGTGATGTTCTCACCCTGCTCCAGCGGCAGGATATTGATCAACGCCTTGCCGCGGGCCTGCGGCGCCGCCGCCGGCAGCCGCCAGATTTTTTCCTTGTAGACCTGGCCGCGCGACGAAAAGAACAGCACCGGCGCATGCGTCGAGGCGACGAACAGCCGGGTGACGAAATCCTCCTCGCGCGTCTGCATGCCGGCGCGGCCCTTGCCGCCGCGCTTTTGCGCGCGATAGGTCGACAGCGGCACGCGCTTGACGTAGCCGGCATGCGAGACGGTGACGACCATGTCCTCCCGCTGGATGAGGTCTTCGTCCTCCATCTCGCCTTCTTGATCGATGATCACGGTGCGGCGCGGCGTGGCGAACTCGTCTTTGATCGCCACCAGCTCTTCTTTGACGATCGCCTGGATGCGGGCGCGCGACCGCAAAATGTCGAGATAGTCGGCGATCTCGCCCGCAAGCTTGTCGAGCTCGGCCTTGATCTCATCGCGGCCGAGCGCGGTAAGCCGCTGCAGGCGCAGATCGAGTATGGCTTTGGCCTGCTCGGCGGACAGCTTGGTCGTGCCTTGCGGCGACACGATGTGGCGTGGATCGTCGATCAGCGTGACCATGGCAGCAACGTCGCGCGCCGGCCAGTCGCGCCTCATCAACTCTTCGCGCGCCTCGTTGGCATCCTTGGCGGCGCGGATAAGCTTGATCATCTCGTCGATGTTGGCGACCGCGATGGCAAGGCCGACCAGCACATGGGCACGGTCGCGCGCCTTACCGAGGAGATGCTTGGTGCGCCGATAGACGACCTGCTCGCGGAACGCCAGGAACAGCGTGAGCAGGTCCTTCAGGTTCAATAGCAGCGGCCGGCCGTTGTCGAGCGCGACCATATTGGCGCCGAACGACGATTGCAGCGCCGTGAAGCGATAAAGCTGGTTGAGCACGACGTCCGGCACCGCGTCGCGGCGCATTTCGATCACGACGCGGAAGCCGTCGCGGTCGGATTCGTCACGCAACGCGCCGATACCTTCGAGCTTCTTGTCGCGCACCAGTTCGCCGATGCGCTCGACCAGATGCGCTTTGTTGACCTGGTAGGGAATTTCGCTGATGACGATGGCCTCGCGCTCGCCGCGCAACGTCTCGAATTCGACCTTGCCGCGCATGACGATGGAGCCGCGGCCGAGATGATAGGCGGAGCGGATGCCTTGGCGGCCTAGAATAATGCCGCCGGTCGGGAAATCCGGTCCCGGCACGATCGCGATCAGATCTTCGATCGACAGCGCGGGATTTTCGATCAGCGCCACGCAAGCGTCGATCACCTCGCCCAGATTATGCGGCGGGATATTCGTCGCCATGCCGACGGCGATGCCGCCGGCGCCATTGACCAGCAGATTGGGAAAACGCGCCGGCAGCGCCACTGGCTCGCGCTCGGTATTGTCGTAGTTTTCCTGGAAGTCGACGGTATTCTTATCGAGATCGTCGACCAGCGCCTGCGCGACCTTCTCCAGCCGCACTTCGGTGTAGCGCATGGCCGCCGGCGCATCGCCGTCAACCGAGCCGAAATTGCCCTGGCCGTCGATCAGCGGCAGGCGCATGGAAAATAACTGCGCCATGCGAACCAGCGCGTCATAGATCGACTGGTCGCCGTGCGGATGATATTTACCGATGACGTCGCCGACGACGCGTGCCGATTTACGGTATGGCTTGTTCCATTCGTAGCCGTTCTCGTGCATCGAATAGAGGATGCGGCGATGCACCGGCTTGAGCCCGTCGCGCGCGTCAGGCAGCGCGCGCGCCACGATCACGCTCATGGCGTAATCGAGGTAGCTCTTCTTCATCTCCTCGGTAATAGATACCGGGCGAATATCGGACGGTCCGCTGTCGCTTGGCGGGGGATTATCCTGGTCTGACACTTATGGAATCCTGCACGAATCGCGTGGATTTTTTATAGCCGATCGGGCCCTTGAGAGCCATCTTTATTGGCAATCGAAAGATGGTATTTTTCGATTTATTTTCAAGGCCTTACTGCGACAATTCGCGGCGGCGCAGATGCCCGGGCAGAGCCAGGCGGGAACCCGGTTCAAGGATGCTGGTGCGATCACACCCAGCCCTTATGATGCGCAGGAAAAAACGCGAACGGAGGAGACGCCTCTATGGTTCAGCTTGCGGACGGTGACATCAAGACCCGCGAAGTGCTCGGCTGGAAAGGCGTGCATGTGCTCCACTTCATGGGCTCGTCGTGTTCACAAAAGCTGCGCATCGTTCTCAACCTTAAGGGCATCCCCTGGCAGTCGCACCCGATCGATCTGCCCGGCAATGAGAATTTTCAGCCCTGGTTTCTCGGCATCAATCCGCGCGGCCTGGTGCCGGTTTTGGTCGATGACGGCGCCGTGCACATCGAGAGCAACGACATCATTCAATATCTGGAGAAGAAATTTCCAACGCCAAAACTGATTCCGGCAGGCCGTGAGAACGAGGTCGCGGCGCTGCTCAAGCACGAAGACGATCTGCACCTCGATTTGCGCACGCTGAGCTTCCGTTTCGTGTTCGCGCCGCCTGGACCGCCGAAGCCCGCGGCGGCGCTGCAAAGCTACCAAGCCAACGGCGCGGGCACGGTGCAGGGTCTTAAGGACCGCGAGAAAGATGTTCAGATCGAATTCTGGCAACGCGCGGCGAAGGAGGGTTTTACCGATGAGCGGGCGCGCGCCTCCGCGCAAAAATTCCGCGCCGAATTCGACGCCCTCGATAGGAAACTGGCGCAGCAACCCTATCTGTTGGGCAAAGATTTAAGCTTGCTCGACATCGCCTGGGTCATCTACGAGCACCGGCTGTCGCTTGCCGGCTACCCGTTTGCGCGGCTGCACCCGCACGTCCATGCCTGGGCCGAAAACCTTCGCGCCCGGCCGGAATTTGCCAAGGAGATCGGTCAGCTGCGTCATGCGCCGGAACAGCTCGATGCCATCCGCGGCGCGCAGGCGGGCAAGACACTGGAAGCGGTGGCGGGGTTCTAGCCGCGCCTATAGCGGCTGCTATCATGGGACTCGGCGATGCTTCTCGACTATGCGATCTCCGCGGTGCTGACCCTGTTTGTCGTGGTCGATCCGATCGCGATGGCGCCGACCTTTCTGGTCGTGACCGAAGGCATGCCGCGCGCATCGCGGCGGAGCGTGGCTGTGCGCGCCAGCATTATTGCTGGCGTGATCCTGATCGGCACCGCGCTGATCGGCGATTGGCTTCTCAGCACGCTTGAAATCTCGCTGTCGGCGTTCCGTATCGCGGGCGGCCTGCTGCTGTTCTGGATCGCGGCCGAGATGGTGTTCGGCGTGCGCAGCCAGCACGAAGGCGAAGCGGCCGAACAGGCGCTGGAGGAACGCGTCCGCAACATTGCCGCCTTCCCGCTGGCGATCCCGCTGCTCGCCGGGCCGGGCGCCATCACCGCCACTTTGCTGCTCGCCACCCGTGCCAGCGGCAATATGATCCTGATTGGAATTCTTATTGGCGTGGTGCTGCTAATCGCTCTTTCTTGCTGGATTACATTCGTTTTCGCCGAACGCATTAGCGGTCTTCTCGGTAAGACCGGCAATATCGTGCTGTCGCGGCTGCTCGGCGTGCTGCTAGCGGCTTTGGCCGTGCAATACGTCGTCGACGGAATCCGCTCAATTTTGAGCGGCTGATCCGCGGTCTTACTTATTTCGGAAGTTCGCAGCTGGATGGAACATGGTCGCGCGCAATTTTGGTTTGTCAGTAAGCGTTGGAGTATGCGTCATGCCGATTTCCCCCGTCCCGCCGCCCGGCGCCAGCCCGGCGAACTCGCAGAGCCTGGAATCGATCGCCCGACAACGGAATGGCGTTAGCCACCCGCTGGCGACTCCATCCACCCCGCCGAAAATCGACATCGCTCCGGCGCCGTCAGGCAAAAATCAGCAGTCGAGGCTATCGCCCGCGACGGCCGGACCGATCGGAAGCAAGGCCAACAAGATGGCGTGAACGCCGCCCCGCGTTCCTTCGCGCATCTGCCCGTCTTTCATGCCCGGCCCAGCCAGCCGGCGCTAAGTCTTCATTAACCATAGAATTTCATGATCGCCTAGGATTTTACTTCGGAGAAAAGCCATGCCCGTCCCGGGAATTACCGCTGCCGCGACGCCGCCGCTATCGCTTCAACAATTGTCGCCAAGCCCCGGTCACCACAAGCAAAACGGCAACAGCACGCCGTCGATCAGCGACGTCGACGGGCAAAGCTCGAGCCCCACGCCGCCGTCCAATTCAACGGGCAGAATCGGCAGCGTGCTCGACATCCGGATATGACGCCGTTTCGCGTACGCGCAGCGGAGCCGCGCGACATCCCGGCGCTGATGCGGCTCAAGTGTCGGCTGGCGGAAGGCGAAGACTCCACGCACACCGTGCGGGCCAGCGAAGCCGACTGGCTGCGCGACGGTTTTGGCCCCGAAGCCGGCTTCACCGCTTTCGTCGCCGAAGGTGCCCCGATCGCTGGCGAGGTCATTGGGATGACCACATGCAGCCGGCGCAAGATCACCGGCTGGAACGGCCCGGTAATTTTCCTGCAGGATCTTTTCGTCGAGCCGGCACATCGGGCGCATGGCGTGGCGCGCGCGCTGATGACGCGGGTCGCCGCCTATGCCAACGAGATTGGCAGCCCGATCGTCGAGTTGACGGTGCGCGCGGACAACCCGGCGCAGCAGTTTTATTTGCGCGCCGGCTTTCAGCTGCTGCCGCAATGCCTGACTTACGTGTTGGCCGGACCGGCGCTGGCGGCGCTCGCAGCGCAAGACGACCTGGCGCCGGCGCGTTAGACCGACGAGGCTCTTAGCCGTCGAGCCGCGGCTGCCAGATCATGAAGGCAAATGCCGCGAGCATGCTGACCAGGATCGGGCCGGCCAGCACGCACCAAATATGGAACAAACGCCGATAGCGGGCGGGCAGCGGTTGACTCGCGAGCGCCGCCTCTCGGGTCAGGCCGCGAATGCGCATTTCGATCCAGACCGCCGCGATCCAGCACGCCACGATCGCGACGTAGAGCAGGCTCGAAATCACGATCCAGAATTCGCGCAGCGGCGAAAGTCCGATGGCAAACGCCAGCGGAATGCCGCTGAGCGGCTGCAGCACCATGGCGCCGGCCACCACCATCAGCTCGACCTTGACGACGAATTGCGACGCCAGCGCCACGACCGAGGTGTTGCCGGAGCGATGCGCGAGCAGCATGAAGAGCGCAAGGCAGAGCCAGGTGCCGAACGTCAATGCGACCGCGAGCACGTGCACGAATTTGATGGTGAAGATCAGATCGAGCATGGAGTACGACTCGTCATTGCGCGCGTTAGAGCATGATCCCGAAAAGTGGAAACCGGTTTTCGGAAAAGATCATGCTCCAATGAAACAGCTAGACCACGATCCGATTCAACTCGGTCGGATCATGGTCTAGCGAAGCAATCCCGTCCTGGATTGCTTCGTCGAGGAGCCCGTCATCGGGCCGGCCACTTCGGGCCGGGCCCGTTGGCTCCTCGCAATGACGATCGCTCAGAACGGAATTTCGTCGTCCATATCGGCGCCGGCTCCGCCGCGCGATCCACCCGCCGCAGCCGCCGCAGCCGCCGCAGCCGCCTTGCGCGTCGGCCCGGGCGAGCCGAACTCGCCACCCTCGTCCGCGCCAAAATCGCCACCGCCGCCACCGGCGCCCGCGCCGCTGGCGCGGTCGAGCAAGGTCAGCTCGCCGCGAAAGCCTTGCAGCACCACTTCGGTCGAATAGCGGTCCTGGCCGGACTGATCCTGCCATTTCCGCGTCTGCAATGCGCCCTCGATAAAGACCTTCGAGCCCTTTTTGAGGTACTGCTCAGCGATCCGGCACAGATTTTCGTTGAAGATGACGACGCGATGCCATTCGGTTTTTTCGCGCCGCTCGCCGGTCGTCTTGTCTTTCCACGACTCCGAGGTCGCGAGACGCAGATTGGCAATCGGCCGGCCGTCTTGCGTGCGGCGGATTTCCGGATCCGCGCCGAGATTGCCGATCAGGATGACTTTGTTGACACTGCCTGCCATGACCTTACTCCGCTCGATAGCTTGCCCGCTGAGTGCAGCCAACCCGTGATGCAGATAACGCGGGCGACACCCGTTCCGGCAAGAACCATCGGTGTTATCCACACCAGTCCCCGCGCGGCTGCATTACGCCGGCATTATGTTCTCTTTTCGTTCTAGTTAGTCCTCACCGCGAATGCAAGAGCCGCCCGAACGACGTCATAACCGGCTCGTGGACGCGGATAGCCCGAGCCTGACAGGAACTAGCGGGGCCATGTGTCGTCGGCGCGATGTTCGACGACCGACTGGGCTCTTTGATTCCGGTGGGCTGTTGTTTTTTTGCACTATCCAGGACCGCCTGGAACCATTGTATTAGGGCATGAAACACGTAAACCTCGTGCCCTGCGGGGGGTGGCGTATGAGGTCTGTAGGTCCCGGATTGGTGGCCGTGGCGTTGGCGGCGATAACCCTTGCCGCACCGGTCCACGCCGCCGATTTGCCGGTCGCGCCGGCCTATAACCCGCCTGCCCCAATGCCGCCCGCGATCTACAATTGGACAGGCTTTTATCTCGGCGGCAACGTCGGCGCCGGCCTGTTGTCGGAGAATATGACGCCGACGGGCCCCGCTGTGCCGCTCACTCCGGGCGTCCCCTTCCACCCGTCCATCGTCGGCCTCGTCGGCGGTGCCCAAGCTGGCGTAGACTATCAGTTCTCGTCCATAGTCGTCGGCGCACAAGCCTCATTGAGCGATTCGTACCTCAACGGCCAGGACACGCAGAATACGGTCGGCGGCGTCAGCCAGCTGCGGATGACGTCTGAGCCGACGTGGTTTGCCAGCGTCACCGGCCGCGTCGGTTACGCCGCCAATACCCTGTTGTTCTACGTCAAGGGCGGCGGCGCCTGGATGCATATCGAGCATGTCCAGGACGTTCTGACGGGCGGCGTCACCACCAGCACCCAAGCCATCAGCGATGACCGCTCCGGCTTTGTCGCCGGCGTCGGCCTTGAATACGCCATGACCGAAAATCTTTCGGCGCTGTTCGAATACGACTTCTACGATTTCGGCACCAAGACCGAAAACTTCAATCCCGCTGTCGTCGGCACACCCGTTGCAATCCGCTCCGATCTGCACACGCTGACGCTGGGCCTCAATTACCGCTTCAACTGGGGCTCGTTCGGCGAGCCGTTTTGCCCGACCTGCTGAGCCCGGTTTTTCCGCTGCCAAGCCAAAAGATTTGCGGGCATACGTCCCGGCGCCGCACTGGCAGAGGCTTGGCGTTCTCACTATGTTCGGACAATGATCCTGCAGGGCGCCCTCGCCGACCGCGGGGTATTGCTTCCATTGTTCCCGGCCGGTGCCCATGAACGACCTGTTCGATAAGTCTGCCAAACCCGCGCAAGAGCGCCGCGACAGCGAGCGCCGCGCGCAAATCCGCGCCGCGCAGGACCGCCGTATCATCGCGATCCGCGGCGCGCGCGAGCACAATCTCAAGAACATCGATCTCGACATTCCGCGCGACGAGCTGGTGGTATTCACCGGCCTGTCCGGCTCGGGCAAATCCTCGCTCGCCTTCGACACCATCTATGCCGAGGGCCAGCGCCGCTATGTCGAGAGCCTTTCGGCTTACGCGCGGCAATTTTTGGAGATGATGCAGAAGCCGGACGTCGACCAGATCGACGGCCTGTCGCCGGCGATTTCCATCGAGCAGAAAACCACCTCGCGCAATCCGCGCTCGACGGTCGGCACTGTTACCGAAATCTACGATTACATGCGGCTCCTGTGGGCGCGCGTCGGCGTGCCCTACTCGCCCGCCACTGGGCTGCCGATCGAGAGCCAGACCGTGTCGCAGATGGTCGACCGCATTCTGGCGCTGCCGGAAGGCACGCGGCTTTATCTCCTCGCGCCCGTCGTGCGCGGAAGGAAGGGCGAGTACCGCAAGGAGCTCGCCGAATTCATGAAGAAGGGCTACCAGCGCGTCAAAATCGACGGCGCCTTCTACGAGATCGCCGACGCGCCGGCGCTCGACAAGAAATTCACCCACGACATCGACGTCGTGGTCGACCGCATCGTGGTGCGGCCCGACATCGCCGCGCGGCTGGCGGATTCGCTGGAGCAGGCGCTCAAGCTCGCCGATGGGCTTGCGGTGGCGGAATTGGCCGAGACCACGCCGGCCGAAGGCGCCGCGACCACCAGCAAGGCCAACCGGCAGCGCAACCAGACCGCTGCCGAACGCCTCACTTTCTCCGAAAAATTCGCCTGCCCGGTGTCCGGCTTCACCATTCCGGAGATCGAGCCGCGGCTGTTCTCGTTCAACAATCCGTTCGGCGCCTGCCCGAAATGCGGCGGGCTCGGCGTCGAGCAGCATATCGACGCCGATCTGGTCATTCCCGACAAGGAACGCACGCTGCGCAAAGGCGCCATCGCGCCGTGGGCCAAATCCTCATCACCGTATTACACGCAGACGCTCTCAGCGCTCGGCAAGCACTACAAGTTCACGCTCGACACCAAATGGAAGGACCTGCCGAAGAAGACGCAGGACGCCATTCTTTATGGCAGCGGCGACACCGAGCTCCGCTTCTCCTACGACGACGGCATGCGCGCCTACGACACCAAGCGCGCCTTCGAAGGCGTCATCACCAATCTCGAGCGCCGTTACAAGGAGACCGACAGCGATTGGGCGCGCGAGGAGATCGCCCGCTATTTCACCGACGTGCCGTGCGATGCCTGCAAAGGCTATCGGCTCAAGCCCGAAGCGCTGTGCGTAAAAATCGGCGGCAAGCACATCGGCGAAGTGTCGGAGATGTCGGTCAAAGGCGCAGCCGCCTGGTTCACTGAGCTACCCCAGCGGCTGACCCCGAAACAGAACGAAATCGCCGTGCGGGTGCTCAAGGAAATCCGCGAGCGGCTGAAATTCCTGGTCGATGTCGGCCTGGAATATCTCACGCTGGCGCGCGCATCGGGCACGCTGTCGGGCGGCGAGAGCCAGCGCATTCGGCTCGCTTCGCAGATCGGCAGTGGCCTCACCGGCGTGCTCTACGTGCTCGACGAGCCCTCGATCGGCCTGCACCAGCGCGACAATGCGCGGCTCCTCGAAACCTTGAAGCGGCTGCGCGACCTCGGCAACACCGTGATCGTGGTCGAGCACGACGAGGACGCCATCCGCACCGCCGACTGGGTGCTGGACATCGGCCCCGGCGCCGGCATTCACGGCGGCCATGTCATCGCCAAAGGCCAAGTCGACGACCTCATCGCCGCGCCGGACAGCTGGACCGGCAAATACCTGTCCGGCGAACTCATGGTGCCCATCCCCGAGCGGCGGCCACCGAGCAAAAGCCGCGTGCTGAAAATCGTCGGCGCCCGCGGCAACAACCTGAAAAATATCACCGCCGAGATTCCGCTGGGACTATTCACCTGCGTCACCGGCGTCTCCGGCGGCGGCAAATCGACGCTCTTGGTCGACACGCTCTACAAGGCGCTGGCGCGGCGGCTGAACAATGCCAGCGAGGCCCCCGCCCCTTACGACCGCATCGAAGGCGTCGAGCATCTCGACAAGATCATCGACATCGACCAGTCGCCGATCGGCCGCACCCCGCGCTCAAACCCCGCGACCTATACCGGCGCCTTCACGCCGATCCGCGAATGGTTCGCTGCCCTCCCGGAAAGCAAGGCCCGCGGCTACGAGCCGGGCCGCTTCTCGTTCAACGTCAAAGGCGGCCGCTGCGAGGCCTGCCAGGGCGACGGCGTCATCAAGATCGAGATGCACTTTTTGCCCGACGTCTACGTCACCTGCGACGTCTGCAAGGGCAAGCGCTACAACCGCGAGACGCTGGACGTGCTGTTCCGCGGCAAATCCATCGCCGACGTGCTCGACATGACGGTCGAGGAGGCGCTGGAATTCTTCAAGGCGGTGCCGCGGGTGCGCGAACCGCTCAAACTCTTGCACCGCGTCGGGCTGGATTACATCCATGTCGGCCAGCAGGCGACGACGCTTAGCGGCGGCGAGGCGCAGCGTGTCAAACTCGCCAAGGAATTGAGCAAGCGCGCGACGGGGCGCACGCTTTATATTTTGGATGAACCCACCACCGGACTGCACTTCCACGACGTGGCCAAACTCCTCGACGTGCTGCACGAACTGGTGGAGTCCGGCAATACCGTCGTCGTCATCGAGCACAATCTCGAAGTCATCAAGACCGCCGACTGGGTCATCGACCTCGGCCCCGAAGGCGGCGACGGCGGCGGCGAAATCGTCGCCGCGGGCACGCCCGAAGACGTGGTGCGGGAGAAGCGGAGTTATACCGGGGCGTTTCTCAAGCCGGTGCTCAAAAGACAAGAAAAGCCCAAGAAGCGCATCCAAGCTGCGGAATAAGACCGGTGCTTTGTCCGCCGTAGCCGCGGGGCGAAGGCGGATGGCAAGGCGCGACGCGGAGCCGAGGAAGAAGAAGCGGGTTGAGGCGGCGGAATAATTTTACGCGTTTCCGATTTATTCTGAATGCTGACTAACAACTTGCACTATGAGTACGCACAATGCCGAGATGGGACGAAGCCAAGATCAAAACGTTCGCCGACGCGGCTCAATCACTTAAACTATATCGCCGCGCAGAATTGATAGATGACGACACCCAAAAAACACTAATTGAGGAATTATATGTTGACCCTCTCCCAAACAACGGAGTTTTGACGACGCTGCTGCGACCAAATACGTCTTTTTTGATCGGCCGAAAAGGTACGGGAAAATCTACCGTATTTCAGCGGGTGCAACACGAAATTCGAAAACAAAACAACTCCATTTCCGCCTACCTCGACATGAAAAACAATCTTTGAATCTTCGGATGTCGACCCAGTGTTGCTTGATAAGATCTCTCGACAGCCATCTGCCATGTCTCCTCCGGCTGTTAGACAATTTCTACTTTTTGATTCGTTCGTTCGCGCTGTTTTGCTTGAAATTCGCGGCGAGATGAAAAAGCAAATCGAAGCTACATTTCTAACCCGTCTGAGAGACAAATTGTTATCTTAGTCAAGCGAGATGTTTGAAGCGCTTGATGAACTTATAGACAATTCACGAGAGGCCGTCTTTGCCGACGTTACTGGCCACAAAACCATCGAAGCTACGCGAGAAAGCCAAATTGGCTCTTCAGATAAGCTGCAGGCAAAGTCGAAAACATCGATCAGCTTCGAAAATAGCATCCCTTCTGCTGAAGTCGGGGTCTGGCCTGCACCCGGTTCCGAAGACACCGAGTTAGGTGTTTTAATGGAACCGGAGGTGGGTCATGGAGAGGCGGAAGTTTACGCGCGAGTTCAAGCTTGAAGCGGTACGTCTGATCAGGGAT
>Ga0182024_10018942_pt1 | contig 12753 bp, 14 predicted proteins | sample P32metaG_FD_120480 | JGI IMG/M metagenome (GOLD analysis project Ga0182024, IMG submission 120480) | Permafrost microbial communities from Stordalen Mire, Sweden - P3-2 metaG (Illumina Assembly) | ecosystem: Environmental > Terrestrial > Soil > Wetlands > Permafrost | place: Sweden: Stordalen... | reverse complement strand
CAGTGCCAATGTGATGGCCTACCTCCTGGACTCGACCGCCTCGGCCATCAGCACCGCATGGAGCGTCAGTCCCTCGGATTCCGGCGTCACGGCCATCTTCGCGCTCTCATAGGGGAGCACCGCCACTCCCCACACGGTCACCTTTAACGGCAACGGCTCGACCGGTGGATCGATGGCCAACGAGACGGCCAGCGTGGCGACCAACTTCACCAACACCGGGGTTTTCGCCGCGATGCCCAGCTAAGAGGTTCGGCCGGACCTAGCTGGCTGAAATGGTCAAGGTCCTCAAAGCCGTGGTTCGGCGAAAACGACTCCCGGAGATCAGTCACGTCCCCAGCGCTTCGACTACTGACGAACCGGGCGACAGTGGCGTCTATCGCAGGCAACCGTCAGTCAACGTGACTTACGACATCGGCGTTGGACCCGAAGATGGTCGCCTCGCCTCGAGGGATCTTCACGCTGACGCGAGTGCCGGAATCCGGATCGGACAGTAGCGTGACGTCGCCACCGTGGGACACGACAATACTCCGCACGATGGAAAGTCCCAGCCCCGCCCCGGACCGCGATCGACTTGGTTCAGCTTGCCAGAACCTGTCGAAGGCGTGACTCGCCTCCTCATGGGTCATACCTGGTCCCGAATCATCAACGTCGAGAATGGCCGTGTCGCCAATGACGGAGAGGCGCACCTCGACTACCGCGGTGGGTGGCGTGTACCGAAGCGCGTTGCTGACCAGATTGGTCACGACTTGGCGAACACCGGAGGCGTCGCCCTGGACGACGACGGAGCCAGGCACGTAGACCTCGATGGTGCGATGAGGATCAGTGGCCGACGCGTCGGACACGACCTCGCCGATGAGTAGTGCGAGGTCAACGGGGGCGTGGACCGTGGTTCGTCCCTCGTCAAGACGGGCCAACAGGAGGAGGCCCTCGACGAGTTCGCCCAACTGGTTTCCCGAACGACCAATACGGTGGATGGCCTCGTCGCGCTCCTCGCCATCCCTCAGCTCGCCCCGGCGCCACAACTCGGTGATGCCCAGGATGACCGAGACGGGAGTGCGAAGCTCGTGCGAAGCATCCGCCACGAACTGGCGAAGACGCGCTTCGAGCGAGTGTTGCTCGTCGAGCATCAAGTTGAATGCCTGAGCCAGTTTGCCGGCCTCGGTTTTTCGATGCGCCGTCGTCACCCTTCGGGTTCGATCGCCCGCGGTGATGGCGTCGGCCACCTCGGTAACCTCGGCGATAGGGCGCAGACCGAGTCGGGCAATCCAGAATCCCGTGGCGACGACGACGGCGAGGACAACCAGTCCGGCCAGGAAGATGGCGAGTCGGAGGAAATTCATTGTCGTGTCAACCTGCGCCAGTGAGACCGCCACCAGCAACTCGGCATTCGAATGAGGCAGGACCACGAGAATGGCGCGCCACTCGAGGGAACCTGAGATCGATCTCACCGTGAAGATCTTGGGTTCGTGAAGCGGCCTAGAGACGGCGGGCGGAATCCGTGGGGACTTTCCCCCCGCGTCGAGCGGGGTAGAAACGACTTTGCGATTACCGTCGGTGATGGTGGCGATGTAGAACGCGCTGAAGTGGTCGGCGGCGAACGTCCGCGACGAGGGGGTAGCCGAATGGAACGACGGGAGATTGAAGGTTCGCGCAACCGGGAACGCGTTCCTGAGCTGCTGGTCGACCTGGCGGAGTTCGGAACTCCCCACTGAGCTGACCAGCAAGACGCCGAGGAGCGAGATGACCACGAGCAGGAGTGTCGCCGCGAAAGTGAGTCTGAGGCGAAGGCTCACTCAGGAGTCACTGTCGTCCGATTAGGTAGCCGACACTTCGAACTGTTCGAATCATGGTGGGCGGTGACGTATCGATCTTTTTCCGCAATTGGGAAACGTACGATTCGACGATGGTCGGCTCACCCTCGAAGCCGTAGTCCCAGACGTGGTCCAGTATTTGCCAGCGGCTGAGGACTCTTCCGGCGTTCTTCATCAAGAAGAGCAGGAGCCGATACTCCGTCGGCGACAAGTCCACCAGCGTGCCGCTCTTGGCGACCGTGTGGGCGTCGTCGTCAATGACGACGTCGCCGCATGACGTCAACTGACGCTCGGGGAACTCGCCGATGCGTCGCAGGAGGGCCCGCACGCGCGCCGCCAATTCTTCGACGCTGAACGGCTTGGTGAGATAGTCATCGGCGCCGATTGTCAAGCCCCTGACCTTGTCGCCGACGGAGTCGGCCGCGGTGAGAAAGATCACCGGGATGTTGGCGCCAGCCTCCCTCAGCCGTTGGCAGACCTCGAAGCCGCTGAAATCGGGGAGCATCACGTCGAGGATCATTAGGTCGGGTCGTTGGCCTTCGAGGGCCAACCGCAGGGCTTCGCCGCCATCCTTCGCGCGTGTCACTCTGTAGCCCTCTAGTTGGAGAGTCGTGGCGATGACGTAAGCGAGGTTATCGTCGTCTTCAACCGACAAGATCCCGATGCTCACTGGTTAATTTTGACATCACATCATAAGAATGACCTGAAGATGAGTCGCCTGATTTCATAAGGTTTATTTTGCCGGGACGGGTCGGCGCCCCGGCAAGATCGCCGCGGCACCATGTCGCGGCGGCCCATGCGCAAAGGACCGTGAGCGTCCAGGGAACAATTACTTCGTCCTAATCTTGCGTCCAGATTCGCTCTCCATACTGTCGATGTGAAGAAAACGACCGACTCAAGCAGACCACGCTCACGATACCGTTCCTTGCCGGTGGTGCTCCTCGCCGTCGCCCTTTCGGGGGTGGTGCTGGCGGCCTGCGGCGCCGCGGCTTCCTCGTCGTCCACGGCCACGACTACAACCCCCACTACGTCATCGACAACGACCCCCACAACGTCATCGACCTCATCGTCGACCGCGGCATTCGACAGTTGTCTAAAGAAGCACGGGGTAACCGCCCCGACCGGAGGTCGAGGGGCGCCTCCGACGGGAGCCCCCACCGGGTCGATCCCGTCCGGTGGTTTTACTCACAATGCCAAGACGGGTGCAGCGTTCAAAGCCTGCTCGAACCTGCTGCCCAAGGGATCAAAGTTTGGAGGTGGCGCGGGATTCGGAGGCGGCGCGGGGGCTGCCTCGACGGCGTTCGCCGCGTTCCGAAACTGTATGACGCTCCATGGCGTCAAATTGCCCACGAGAACCGCCGGTAGCGCGCCGACGTCAGCCGGTTCCACCCCCACCACGAGCGCCTCTTATAAGAAGGCGTACGCGGCGTGCAAGGCGCTGGCGCCCACGACCACGACCACGACACCGAAAAGCTGATCGTGGTCGAGCTTCGACTCACGCCACATTGGCGACCAACCTTATGGAGACACTGAAATGAGAACCAAGACATCCGGACGCGTGTCGCGCAAGCGCGTTGGCTACGTCGCCCTCGGGCTCGCGGTCGCGATTGTCGCGGCGCTCGCTTTCTATTCGATCTACCACACTCCCTCGTCCTCGAGCGCGGGCGTGGCACGAACCGTCAAGGTGACGAGGGGCACCGTGCAGTCGAGTGTCTCGGCGTCGGGCAATCTCTCGACCGTGTCCACCGCCAGTGAGAACTTCGTTTCCGGTGGCACCTTGACCACGTTCGACGCGTCCGTTGGCAAGACGGTTAAAGCCGGTCAAGTGCTCGCCACCATCGACTCGAGTCAGGAGAGCTCGGCTCTTCAGGCGGCCGAAACCACACTCACCGTGGCGAAGATGAACGACAAGAACGCTCAGACATCGGGCACAACGCTGCAGAGGAACCTCAACAACGCCAAATCGACCCTCGCCACCGACCAGTCCGGCGGCACCGCGGTGCAGCAGGACCAGAATCAGTCCACGCTCGACACCGCGCAGCAACAGCTGACGAACAATCAGAATCAGCTCACCTCGGATCAAGCGCTGCTGACCACCGATGAGGACAGCGTGGCCACCGCGCAGGCCACGTACTCTTCCGATGAGTTGCTCGGTTGCCCGGCGGCGAGCTCAGGCACTTCTGGTCCCTCTTCGGGTCCAGTCACGGCGTCCGCGGGTTCGCCACCATCAGTGAGCACCGGTGCGGCGACGTCCGTTTCCACCACGTCCGCCGTGCTGAACGCCACCGTCAATCCCAACGGAGCGGCTACCACGTACTACTTCGAGTACGGCACTTCCACCGCCTACGGCCTCTCGACGGCCAGCTTCTCGCTCGCGGCCGGTTCGACTTCGACCCAGGTTTCGGCGACAGTAACTGGTCTCAACCCAAGCACCACGTACTTATTTAATGTCGTGGCCACGAACACGGTGGGCGGCACCTCGGGTAGCGGGGTGACGTTGTCCACGCCCGCCACGTCGTGCACCGCCGACGCCCAGGTGGTAGCTACCGACCAGACCAAGGTCTCTTCCGATCAGTCCCAACTTTCCAAGGATAATTCGGCGATCACCGTGCAGGCGCTGTCGGTGCAGATCGCACAAGCGAATTTGAAGGCCTCGCCTACCGCGGTCAGTTCGGACAAGTCGGCCATCACCCAAGACGAGTCCTCCATTGCTCAAAGCAGGGTCAGCCTCGTGCAAGACCAAGAAGCTATTGCCCAGGACGAAGTGTCCATCGAACAGGCCGAGAAGACGCTGCAACAGACGCAGCTGGTCGCTCTCATCAGCGGCACCGTGACGTCGGCAAGCGGATCGGTGGGCCAGGTGGTAAGCGGCGGCGGCTCGTCGACGTCCAATGGAGCAACCTCCACCTCATCGAGTTCGGCAACGGGTTCAGGATCGGGAACGAGCTCCTCGCTCGTCACCATCCAAGGTCTGCGAACACTACAGGTGGTCGCCAGCTTCGCCGAGGCCGACGCGATCAAGATCGAGGTACACCAGACGGCTACCATCACGCTGGCCTCGCTGCCGAACACCGAAGTGAGGGGCATGGTTACCGCGGTCGCCCAGGTGTCCACCGTCGTGAACAACGTCGTCACCTATCCGGTCAGCATCTCCTTGATCGACCCGCCGACCACGCTCAAGGATGGCATGACCGCCCAGGTGGCGGTGATTGTTCAGACCGCATCCAATGTCCTGGAGCTTCCGAGCGCCGCCATCACGACCACGGGGAGCCTCTCGACGGTGAAGATTCTCGTCAATGGCGTGCAGACGACCACCCCGGTCACCTTGGGACTGGTGGGCAGTTCCTTCACGCAGGTCACCAGTGGAGTGAGCGAGGGTCAGACCATCGTCGAACCCACGGCTACGGTCAGCGCCACGACTAGCGGAGCGGCCACGACCCCGACCGGAGGATTCGGAGGTCGAGGCTTCGGTGGTGGCGCGCCGTGACCTCGCCCAGTGGCACCGCGGTACACGTCGCGCGCAACGACCAGGGGCCCGGTTCGCTGGACGCGCCGCCGATCATTGCCCTCTCGAACATCGTGAAGAGCTACCAGATGGGCGGCCAAGAGGTCCTGGCGACGCACGCGGTCTCGCTCACCGTCGCCAAGGGGGAGTTCGTCGCAATCATGGGTGCCTCGGGATCGGGCAAGTCAACGCTGATGAACATCATCGGCTGCCTGGACTTTCCCACCAGCGGTCACTACCGCCTTGACGGCGTGAATATCCGCAGCCTCGACGACCGAGCGCTTTCGCGCATCAGGAACAAGAAGATCGGCTTCATTTTTCAAGGATTCAATCTGATCCCGCGGATGTCAGTGCTGCAGAACGTAGAGCTGCCGATGGCCTACGCGGGCATAAAGCCAAAGGAACGCCGGGAGCGCGCGGTGGCAGCCCTGCGCTTGGTGGGGCTGGGCGAGCGTCTCGAGCACTTCTCCAATGAACTGTCGGGTGGCCAACAACAGCGGGTCTCCGTCGCCCGCGCCATCAGTACCAATCCGGCACTCATCCTGGCCGATGAGCCGACCGGCAATCTCGACACGAAGTCATCGGTTGAATTGATGGCCCTCTTCACCGAACTTCACGCCCACGGCCGCACGATCGTGATGATCACGCACGAACACGACATCGCCGAGTACGCCTCTCGGGTAGTTGAGCTACGAGACGGAACGATCATCAGTGACCACCTTCAGACCGCGCCCGCCTCGGCATCGCTGGAGCGCGGACGGATCGCCATCACTTCAGTCGATAGCGACGGATCTGAAGACTGATGTCGAACGTACTCGGCAACATGCTCATGGCGGTGCGCGGCATCGGTTCCAACTGGCTTCGGACCCTGCTCACGATGCTCGGGGTTTTGATCGGGGTAGCGTCGGTAATCGTATTGCTAGCCATCGGCACCGGAAGCTCGAAGGCGATTGAGAATTCAATCCAAAGCCTGGGGTCCAACACGTTGACTGTTTTCAGCGGCGGGAGCTCTGGCTCATCCACCGGTACCCAGATACGTAACACCAATCTCAACTCGGCGTCGGTAACCCTGATCTCCAACCCCAACAACGCCCCTGACGTTCTCTCGGTGTCGCCGGTGATCACAACCAGCGTGACCGCTACCTTCCAGGGGTCGAGTTACTCCACGTCGGTCATCGGGTCGACTCCCTCGTACCTGGTTGCCTCGAACTACACGGTGTCGGCCGGTCGATCGATTTCTCACTCCGATGTAGTCACCCACGCGCAGGTGATCGATATCGGTGCGTCCGTGGCAAGTAGCCTCTTTGGCGCTGGTTCGGACCCCCTGGGCCAACAAGTAGAACTCGGGTCAGCTCGATTCACGGTGGTGGGTCTACTGGCGTCCAAGGGATCCAGTGGCCTCACCAACGCGGACGCCGTAGCGATCGCTCCCTACACGGCCGTGCAAGATCAACTGACCGGCGAATCGCAATCGTTCTCCGAATTGCTGATCCAAGGAAAATCCTCCTCGACGCTCTCGCTGGCCCAGAGCGAAGTAGAGAGCATTCTGGCCGCACAGAACGACACGACGGTGGCTGCGCTTCCCTTCTCCGTGCTCAACCAAGCCAGTCTGCTCTCGACGGCCACGTCGAGTACCAAAACCTTCACCGCGCTGCTGGGCTGGGTGGCTGCCGTGTCACTGCTGGTAGGCGCCATCGGAGTGATGAACATCATGCTCGTCACCGTGACCGAGCGGACCCGCGAGATTGGCATTCGTAAGGCCATCGGAGCACGTAAAGCCGTGGTGCTCACCCAATTCCTGATCGAGTCCACCGTGATCTCATTCCTGGGAGGCATTTTGGGGGCCATCGCCGGAATAGTCGTCTCGCGCTTCACCATCGCGGGCGTCAAGCCGGTTTTGGCGTCATATTCCATACCGCTCGCCCTGGGCGTCGCCCTCACCGTGGGCATCGTCGCGGGCTTCTACCCGGCGTATCGAGCCGCATCGCTGCGCCCGATCGACGCCCTTCGCTACGAGTAAGTAAGAAAGGCAGAACGACATGACTAAGGGACCTAAAGGCACTTCCGATAGCGATCACTCGACCGGAGAATTCGACGATGCCACGGGGCCAGATGTCAGCGTTATGGATCGCGACAGCGGTGACGTCGACGGGTTCGACGTGCTGTTCGGTGACGAAAACGAAGAGTGGCCCGAGCGCACCTCGTCGAAGGGTTTTCGGGCGCCGTGGCTTGTCACGGTGCTCATGGCGCTGTTGCTGGTGGTGGGCGGACTTGGGATTGGCGCGTTATTACAACGCCAACAGCCGGCGTCGACCACGTCGGCGTCTACGCTCGGCGGACTTTTCGGGCAAAACTTGGCCGGCGCGAGCGCAACGGGATCCAAAGCCAGCACGGGCGCGTCATCGACGACCTCGCAGGTCACGTCGGGCACGGTGACGGACATCATCGGCACTACCCTGTACGTGACCAATTCCAGTGGCGCTCTCGTTGCGGTGAAGGTGAGTTCAGCGACCACCATTGATCGCAACGCCGGCTCAACGCTTTCTTCGCTAAAGCCTGGCGACACGGTGACGGTCCAGGGGCCAACCGCGAAGAACGGCTCGGTCAGCGCGGCGTCGATCTCCGCCACGGCCAAAGGCGTCACGTCGACGGGATTCGGCGGCGGCGGCGGGTTCGCGGGTCGCGGCGGTGGAACTAGTGCCAGTACAAGCACCGGAGGCTGATCTCGCGTGCTCGAGCCGGACGCGCCGTGCGTCGCGGTTCGAGCTTGGACGGGGCCATGCTTCACGAGCGCTGTTGGCATTCGCGCCCGCGGTGGTCCTGTGCTGGCTGGCGATTTCGCAGTCCGACGCTGCCTGGCAGGACTGGGCGCTGTTCCGAGCGGACCCGAATTGGACGTTGGCCGCTGAACTCGCGCGAAGTGCTTTGTACGCGGCCTTCGTCCTCGGTGCGGCGATCACCCTAATAACCAGCAAGAGTCCTCGAGCGCGCGACCCTCGCGGTCCGGTCATCGCCGCCTCACTGACCGCGAGCTTCTTGATGACCGGGGCCAGTTCCCTACCGACCGGTCCCGTTTTGTGGAACGCACCGATCCCCGTAATCGAGGTTGGCCTATTGCTCTGCGTCATCGGCGCCGTCCTGGCACTCACGTCGTTGACAAGTCTTGGCTCGAACTTCGCCATCGTGCCCGAGGCTCGTGCGCTGGTGGTCACCGGACCTTATCGATGGTTGCGTCATCCGATCTACCTCGCGGAACTGCTGATGATCTTCGGGGTGGTCGTTGGATATGTTCGCGTCACCACGCTCGTGGGAGTATTGGGCGTGGTGGGCCTTCAGCTGTACCGGATCCGGGCCGAGGAGAGGCTCCTACATGGTGCCTTCCCCGCGACCTTCGCAGACTTCACCGCTCGTACCCGCTTCCGATTACTACCGCTTCTGTGGTAGCGGTCGGTTCGCCATTCCACCGATGGTCCTTCACGATTGACGCTGGAGATCGTTGGGAACCGCCCTGCCTCCCTTACCTACGGCGGGTGGAGAAAAATTCGCGAAGCAGCGCCGCCGAATCTTCGGCCATGACGTCGAACGTCAGCTCGGCCTCGTGCAGCAGGCGCGGGTCACTGAGCAGGTTGTACCGCGATCCGACCGCGCCCGACTTATCGTCCATGGCCCCAATAACCACGCGAGCGACGCGAGCGTTCAACAGGGCTCCCGCACACATGACACAGGGTTCGAGCGTCACGTAGGCCGTCACTCCATCCATGCGCCAGCTCGCTCGTCGCGCGGCCGCACTTCGCAGGGCCACGATCTCCGCATGAGCAGTGGGGTCTCGATCAACTTCGCGACGATTCTCGCCAATCGCGACGACCGCTCCATTTTCCACTAGCACGCAGCCCACCGGCACGTCATCGTGGTCGCCGGCCCTGGTCGCCGCTTCCAGGGCGGTGCGCATAAACGCTTGGTCGGTGGCCGAATAACCCACGTAACTCATCTCTAGTAGTTCAATTTGTGTTGGTCCAACATTCTCACACCCGTACGGAACTGCCGTTGCCTCCGCGGCGCCCAAGGTCGCGCCGTTGGCCCGCGGTAGGCTTGTCAACGGAGGGGTGCGAGAGCGGCCGAATCGGGCAGTCTCGAAAACTGCTGTGTCTCCGGGCACCGTGGGTTCAAATCCCACCTCCTCCGCCGGTAGGAAACGGGTGACTTCGGTCACCCGTTTCGCGCTCTAAGTGACAATGGCGCGCCACAGAACTAATCTGGTGGCATCTGGCAATTGTCAGAGTGCCACAGAGGAGTCCGCATGGTTTCGTCAATCCAATCCGCAATAGGTACTGAGCGCAAAGTAATTACGGAACTGCCCGGGCCCAAGTCGCGCGCCTTGCACACACGGCGCCAGGCCGTCGTGAGCGCCGGCCTCACCAACGGCTTTCCCATCTACATCGAGCGCGCCGAGGGCGCCATATTGGTCGACGCCGACGGTAATCAAATCCTCGACCTGGGCTCCGGCATCGCCGTGATCACCATTGGCCACGCCGTGCCCGAGCTCATCGAAGCGGTGAGCGCCCAGGTGGCCGCCTTCACGCACACCTGCTTCATGGTCACGCCCTACGAGAGCTACATCGAAGTTTGCGAAGAGCTCGCCGCCCTCACGCCGGGCACCCACCCTAAGACGTCGGCACTCTTCAACTCCGGTTCCGAGGCCGTGGAAAATGCCGTCAAGGTGGCGCGCCTCGCCACGGGTCGCCAGGCCATCGTGGTCTTCGACCACGCGTACCACGGTCGTACCAACCTGACCATGGCCCTTACCGCAAAGAACATGCCCTACAAGGACCGCATGGGCCCCTTCGCGCCGGAGATCTATCGAGTGCCCATGAGTTACCCGTTCATTGACGGGCTCAGTGGCGCCGAGGCGGCGACCATTGCCATCAAGGACATCGAAACCCAAGTGGGTGCCCACAACGTCGCCGCCCTGCTCATCGAGCCAATACAGGGTGAGGGCGGCTTCATCGTGCCGGCCGACGGCTTCCTGCCCGCCTTGTCCGAATGGACGACCAGGAACGGCGTCGTCTTCATTGCCGACGAGATTCAAAGCGGATTCTGTCGAACCGGCGACTGGTTCGCCGTCGACCACGAAGGCGTCATCCCCGACATGGTCACCACCGCGAAGGGTCTGGCCGGCGGCATGCCGCTCGCCGGCCTTACCGGGCGGGCCGAACTAATGAACGCCGTGCACGAGGGTGGCCTGGGTGGCACCTACGGCGGAAATCCCGTCGCTGCGGCGGCGGCGCTCGCCACCATCAAGACCCTGCGCGATCGTAATCTGGTATCGCGCGCTCGCGAAATCGGCGAAACATTGCTGGCGTCGTTGCGCACGCTGCAACAAGACGTCGCCATTATTGGTGACGTCCGCGGTCGAGGCGCCATGATTGCCATGGAGCTCACGCAACCTGGCACCAAGGTTCCCAACGCCGCAGCCGCCAAGTCCATCGTGAACTACTGCAACCAGCAGGGCGTGATCGTGCTGGCCTGCGGAACCTTCGGCAACGTCATTCGACTCTTGCCGCCTTTAGTGATTACCGATGAACAGTTGGCCGACGGACTGAGTGTCCTGGGTGCGGCCGTGCGCGCCGCGAGCTGATTTCTCGGTTTACCGAGTGCGCGCATCGTCGACGGAAGTCTCCTAGCGAATTCGGTCCGTGCGATTAGTACTATCAACCAAGCGGCACGTGCCGAGAGAAGACCGGAAACGCCATGAGCCGAGCAACAGCCAACGCGCGAAAATCATGGCGTGGCGTGGTGGCGTGCGTGGCGGCGCTGGTGTTAGCCGGTTGCGGCACCACCGCGGTCGTCATTAAGCCCCACATCACCGGTACTCCTTCGCTCAGTATCAGCGTGCCGCTACAGAGCGTGGCCTGCACCGGCTCCGGCTCGTGCGTCGCCGCCGGAGCAGATGGCTCCCACGTGGCCCCGTCGTTCGTTGGTGAGGTACGCCGCGCCAACGGGCTTTGGACCGCTCTCCGCCTTCCGAACACTCCCGTCATCACGATCTCGTCGGCGGCCTGTTGGAACAATCAATGTCTGGTGGGCGGTACCCAACCCTCGGGCGACGCGCTGTGGCTCGTTGGCCCGAGCACCCAGTCGGTGTCGGTTTCACCCACGCCCCACGCGGGACGAGGGGTCAGCGCTGTGAGCTGTTTCGCCCCTTCCTCGTGCGCCATGGTTGACACCACCGGCATTACCGGCGGTTCGCGACTCTCCTTCACCAGCAATGGGGGGGCCACCTGGACCACGCCGCTACCAATGACCTGGACCGTGGGCCAGTCAGTCACGGCGTTGTCCTGCACCGACACGCTCAACTGCCTGGTCGCAACTACGAACCCGGGCCGACAAGCACTCCTTGAAGTAACCCACGATGCCGGAACGACGTGGACGGTTCGCCCCGTGCCCACCACGTGGACCACGCTCACCTCGCTGACCTGTTCGCACCTGCAATGCGTCGGACTCGTCTCGACTACGTCCGGGTCGCTGGTAGTGCGCACCACTACGTTCGCTCGTTTGTGGAAAAGCGCATCGCTGGCCAACCAGGCGAACGCCCTAGCCTGCACGAAGCTCTCGCGCTGCGTGCTCGTCGGTCAAACCGCCGCCAAAAGTCCCTGGCTGGCGACATTGAAGGGACTTCGCGTGTCCAACATCGCGCTTCGATACGTGCCGTCGCCTCTCACAGACGCCGCCTGCGGCGTCAAGATCTGTGCCGCCGTCGGCGTAAGCACTGTTCTGTCGTTACACCCCTAATTCGTACGACCCTGGCATTGGAGCGGCCGTTCCCCGCCACTGGCTCACCAGTTCTCCGCCGTCTACTTCTGTGGAAGGCTAGAGCGGTGAGTCTCACACCGCCCAGTACCGTTCCACCGGGCTGGTATCCCGATCCCAGTGGCGCACGCCAGTGGCGAGTGTGGACCGGCACGAGCTGGTCGGAGTTGACGCGCCCTTATGGGCCACCCGCCGCCTCGACCTCGGTGGTGTCGTCGCTGCCCCTCATTGACGCCCTGCACCGGCTTCTGCGCTACGGCATCGTGGCCTTCTTCGCCGGTCTCGGTCTGGCCGTAAACGTTCTCGCCCACTGGCCCGGCACCGCGAAGCCAACGCCTCTCTGGTTCGCCAGCTCGGCGCTGGACATCGGCGTAGGCCTCTTGGTCGTCGGCTCGCTCTGCTTCAGCTTCGCGACTCGACAACTCGAAGGCCATTGGACCATCGAATCGTTCCTGCCCGGCATCAACATACTCGTGGTGAGCGGTCTAGTCACCCAGCGCCTCGGTGGACGATCTCCGCTCTGGCGAGTGGTAACCGAAACGATCTTGCTGGCCCTCTTTATTGGTCAAAGCCACAGCGAACTTTGGCTCGGGGTGGCTCCGGCGTTGGTGGCGCTCGACCACATGCGCT
>Ga0182024_10018940_pt1 | contig 12754 bp, 7 predicted proteins | sample P32metaG_FD_120480 | JGI IMG/M metagenome (GOLD analysis project Ga0182024, IMG submission 120480) | Permafrost microbial communities from Stordalen Mire, Sweden - P3-2 metaG (Illumina Assembly) | ecosystem: Environmental > Terrestrial > Soil > Wetlands > Permafrost | place: Sweden: Stordalen... | reverse complement strand
TGCGGTTAGTCAACTCGCCGATGATCGCCATGCAAGCAGAGAAGATACTGTATCGAGTTCACAGGTTGAAACCGCTGGAAGACTGAAGCTACTTTGGTGAAAACTAATCGACTGCTGCATAAACTTTAGGAGCAAAGGCCTGTTTTTGGGCAAATTTGTGCGAAAACAGTGAAGTTCACGCCGGATTTAGGTACTAGCGTGTCCCCATAGGCAAAAACCTCTACAACCGGACTTGCGAGCAGCCATTCGAGGAGATCAACGCAATGGGTTGCCATATCCATGAATGCTCCCCTCCGCCGAGTTCCTGTCGTTGGCGCCACGCGCCAGCGATAGGGGGATACCAGCACGAAAGCCGCGCGCGGCCAAACACCGGCCTACTGATGTCACCAGCCGCTAGAATCTCGCATACCTTTCGATGTAACGAATGAAACTTCATCATGTACCCGACTTGCAAAAATGCGCCCGAGGATCGGCAGGATTCCACTATTTCGCCTCCTTCTTTGGAGTTCAAAGCCAGCGGCTTCTCGATCAGAATATGGATTTTTTGGGCAGCGGCAGCCAGTGCATGTTCATGATGAAGGTAGACCGGACTCGCGATGTATACAGCGTCAATCGGGTGCTCTAACAGCTCTTCCACAGACTCAGTCACAAATGGAATCCCAAAAGTGGTTGCGATAGCCTTCGCTACTGAGAGCTGTCGATCCATCACAGCCACGACTTTGACGGTCATGGAATCCGCGAGCGCCGGCAACACTTTCCGCCGAGCGATGCCTCCAGCTCCCAAAATGCCCCATCGTAGGTATCCCATCCTGAACCTTTCTTCTTTACTCAAATCGAACGCAATGATCCAAAATTCTTGTCGCGGAGCTAGCGGGTGCGACGAGGCAGGATTTTGCAGGGGCGCCACCTGGCCACTGCGGAAATAACACCATCAAGCTAGCGTAGCAAGGACTCAACGGTGTGGGCGACCTCGGCCGAAGTCAAACCTATTCCCTCCCGCGTCTCCGTCCAATCGCCGAGCGATTCCACGAATTGGTCTTGAATACCCATTCGCTTGAAACGTGTGGCAACTCCGCTCTCAGCAATTACTTCTGCGATGGCGCTGCCCAGACCGCCGATAATGCTTTGCTCCTCAACGGATACTATGCGGCCGATGTCGGTGACAGCTTTTAGTACCGCTTCTTTGTCGAGGGGTTTCAACGAGCACATATTCACAACGCCAATTCCCAGGCCCTTTTTGGACAATCGTTCCGCGGCGGTCCAAGCATATCGAAGCGCGGGGCCAAACGCGAAGAGGCAAGCGTCCTTACCTGTGCGCAACCATTCCGCTTTGCCAATTTCAAATGACGGGTGTGTGGAAATCGAAAGTGCCCCGGCATCATCTTGTCCGGGCGCATATATTTCTGGGGGTCCCATAATAACTACAGGCCCGACATGATCCATAGCCACACGGAATGCCATCTCAAACTGCGGTCCATCCATCGGAGCCAACACAACCAAGTTCGGGACAGTCCTATAGAGCGCCAAGCTTTCGAGATCGTGATGTGTCGTACCGTGCGAGCAATTTACTAGTCCCAATGCGGTCGTAATGATCTTCACATTCGCCGAATGCCGTGCCAAGCTCGTTCGCAACTGGTCAAAATTCCGAAGTGGTGTAAAAGGCGACCAGGCCTGTACGATGGGGATCATTCCTACTTTGGCCAGTCCTGTGGCTACGCCTAATTGATCCTGCTCGGCAATGCCGACGTCGAAGGCCCGCTCCGGAAATTTGTTTTGAAATATCTCGTCCATAGTATCCACACCTACGTAACACACGCGGGGATCTTTTGACCCATACTCAATGAGCAATTCTGTTAGAGGCGTCAGCGAAGCGCCCAAGGCAATTTCCGCCGATGCCCGCTGCAACGTATGGTATGCAGGGCTGTGCTCGGAATTCATTCTTTCACCTCTTCCAATTCCTTGATGGCCGCTGAAAGCAATCCGCCTTCAAAGTCTCTTCCGAATCGGCCACAGTGCGCATGACGTGACTCTAGGAAAGACACACCTTTTCCTTTAACCGTGTCGGCAATCACTGCGGAAGGCATTCGAGCTGTAAACGGCAAACTGTCCACTGAATCGAGCAGTTCCCCAATATTGTGCCCATTTATCCTTTTCACAGCGAACCCAAAGGAGCGCAGCTTCTCGTCGAGCGGTTCAATGGCCATAACTGCCTCCGTACCCCGGTCAGTGGACTGATACCCATTGCGGTCCACGATTAACACGAGGTTGTCCAGTTTATAGTGACCGGCAGCCATGGCGGCCTCCCACATGGACCCTTCTTGGCATTCGCCATCACCGGTCAAGACCACGACCCGCCCCGGGCGCCCGCGAACACGAAGACCCAAGGCAGTTCCGACTCCTAGCGAGAGGCCCTGGCCCAGAGAGCCACAGGAAAACTCAATTCCCGGCGTCGTGGTCGCCGTGAGCCCATGGAGGTGGGATCCACGTTCTTCCAAGTGGTTAAGATCGTCGGAAGGGAAGAAACCCCGATCAGCCATGGCCACGTAGACCGGCTCAGCCCCGTGTCCACGAGAATTAATAAAGTAATCTCGGTCTTCCCACGAAGGATCAGATGGATTCAAGCGAAGCGCATAATAGAAGAGAACGGCAACGATCTCCGCAGAAGACAACGCCGCGCCTGGATGAAGAGTGCGGCCATTCAGGGCAAGGCTGCGAATGCGAAGTTTCCTCGCCAACTCCGTTAACTCTGTCACCAGAGCTTTCCGCTCGGGACTTAACAAGGACTTATTACCGTCTTCTTTCATGATTCGCGTTTTACCTTCCCACTTAAGGTAAGCAATCCTTGCAAGATAGTTCGAATGCAATTCATCGTATGCACTAAGGTCCTGACTAACCGGCGCGATGTTCTACGGCCAGCCCGTATGGCGCAGTCAACTCATCGCATAAACCCTTCCACCGGGGCAGAAGAGAAAGTTTCTTCAGATTGAGACGCTCGGACACCACGTCCGCAATGCCAGAGCTCGAACCTAGGAACTCCCCGTGCCCTTCACTATGAGGCTGGACGCGGCTGGCGATCGTGCACCGTCAATTCCTCACTCGCTTAGCTGTTTGCCAGGGGTCGCACTGTCCTCGTCCGGCACAAGCTAGCATTGCCTACTTAGTTGGTCAAGCAAAAGATCGTAGAATGCCAAGGAATTAGTAGAAGGGTTTTAAGCCTGTGGCCGCGAGTGCACGGTCTCGATCAAGAGCGCTGGTGATTATCCTTGACAAACAAAACCCGTGCTCTATAAATGACCGATGCAGGTTCACAGGATAAGCGCTTTAAGACCTTACGAAGATCACGTCAAAATGTGGCGGGCGGAACTGCAAGACTGGGTGCCCAACAGAATTTTTGATGCGCACATTCACGTAGGGCCTCCGACCGCCATGAGCGCCATTCGACACCCAAAAAGACTCAAGGAACCATTAACAACGTTCACTAGTTTCACGGCCGAAGATCTATTCAGCTTTTACGACGGACTTTACAGTGGCAAGAGCATCGTAGGACTCATCGCGTTCCCATTTCCGCTTCGGGAAGTCAACTATGAAATAGCCAATGAATATATTGCGGAGCTGATGCGTAGGGACCAACGGGTTAAAGGTTTTATCCTCTCAAATCCTCACGACACGAAGTCGACCATACGTCAGTATGAAGTGGCGCAAGGGTCGGGCATCCAATTCTGGGGCGTGAAGCCGTATTACGACCTTGTGGGAAAAACCATGCCCTATAGCGTTTTGCACACAAGCATTGCCGAATTCGTGCCGGAAGATCTGTTGGAATTCATGAATGCTGAAAATCTTCTGCTCATGTTACACACAGGGAGAATAGGTATGGGTGACCCGGAGTGCCAAGAGTGGGTTACGCACGCGGCGCAAAAGTACCCGCGGGTAAAGATCATTTTGGCCCATATGGGACGCTATTACGAACAAAAGCAGTTCGAAGACTTTATGCAAAGCGATGTTCTGGACCACACCTCGGTTTTCTTGGAAATGTCATCTGCCTCGTTGCCTGAGGTCTACAAACTTACGTTGAGACGCCCTGAGCTGAGAAGCCGTTTGCTGTTCGGTTCGGATCTTCCTTTTGGCGCCATCACGGGCGTTGAGTATTCGGATGCAGACACAGTTTCTACCTTCATCACGCGTGATCATTACAGGTGGACCGATCCCGCAGTGGCCGCAAAGTTTGAAGAGCAGCGAAAGCGCTTGACCTACAACACGTATCACGTCATAAGGGCGTTAAAGGCTGCCGTCGACGACCTAAATCTAAGTGATGTAGAAGAAGTTCAGGTCAAGAACAACGTGTTTTACGAAAACGCTGCGAACCTTCTCGCCAGCTGTAGACGCTAATCCCGCGCGCGTCGCTTGTTGACTCCAACGTGCAAATTGCGAATTGGTTGCTGAAAACTCAGGCTCTCTTCTTTTCCACCGGTTGATACCTCCCATACCCCTGCCGCACCCGAATGGCTGCAATTCTAAAGGGTTTGCCGTCAACTTGAACTTGCTTGGCTGCTTAGTTTGCAGCACCGACGGTCTAATGCGGTTCCGTGGCGTTGACGGTGCCCGTCCGCAAGAACTCCTGATACTTTATTTTGTACGCTCGCTTGTAATCGTCGACGGTTTGATTGAAGCTCATCTGAGGTGTTCCGGGCTTAATCCTCCCCCACAGTTTCACTCCGCGAGTGGACGCGGACAGAACAAGTTTCTCCTCTGTGACCTTGATTGGACGCCCATCCGCTTCAGCCGCGTCGACTTGGTAAAACCAGGGGACAGGAACGATGACATGTTCTGGCGCGTTCCGGAACTCATTGGAGAGTGTTAATTCAAGACCAGAGCTGGTTGATTTGAGCACCGCTGTCACAGGACCAAAAGCTGTCTGCTCGTTCCACACTTCGAGTACTTTTCCGGGCTGGAGCCATGCCGGAGATACCGCCGAAAACAAGTACAGGTCGCTTTCATACTCCCGAACCAGCATGTTGCGTAGCAGTTCAATCGTCTTTCCTGAAGATGCGCCGTCTGGAAGTATGTCCCCGCCGACATAGTCCCGAGTGCTCCAAGGGTAGGTGCCGAACTCCTGGGGAGCATGCGTTGAGGTCGTGTGCAGCAGCAGAGCATAGAGATCCTTAACGGCCAACTCCTGATCTTCAGGATCGTCCCTCACCAACTCATTCTCGGCGTTGTCGGGATCTTGCCAATAATGGAGGCGAAACGTCTTGTCGAAAATATACTGATTATTGTCACGGGCGATTGCCCAGGGCAGAACATATCCCAAAATGCCCTCTCCGTATGTTGCCCTGGACTCACGGAGAGTTGCCGTAACCCTCGGGTCGAAAGGTTTAAAAAGTGGCTCCGGATACAGCGTCAGTAGATTGTCCCAGTTATTGCCGAGCAACGTCCGATTTAGGCCAGGGGAAATGTAGTGGTCGCTTCTCTGTGTCTGGGTAACAAGCTGTTTTTCAAAGGCCGTCCAGAATTTCTGATATTGCGCCTTAAAGCGCTCCGCATCGGCCTTCTTCCCCGTCCCCTCGGCCAGGGTGATCGCATTCTTCAGCCCGATCAGGACCCACATATTCATTCCGGTTTGATAGGTGTCCTTGAGATAGGCATCATCGCTGATCGTGGAGATGGGCATCAGACCCAACGGGTCCGCATCGGAGATTTTCTTCTGCCAGTCCATCGCCCGTACAACTCCGGGGTACACCTGCTGCAGAAAATCGCCATCGCGTGTCAACTGATAATATCGGCCCCATCCCCAAAGCGTGTATCCAAACAGCTCCCAATACCGCGAGCGTGGATGGTTATCCATGATGAAGCTGCCATCCGGCTGCTGGACTTTGTAAAAATACAGCAGGCCATTCTTGACGATGTCATCTAAACCCCAATAGAGGCAAGCCATAAGCATGTTCATGGTGTTTGCCGCCCCGTACGGGTCGTGATACTGAAACTTATTTACGTTCTCGATGTAATCGCCGGAAACTTTATCGATAGCTAACAGATCGAACACCGTGTTCGCCAGCAGATACTGCTGGACTTTCTCTTCGGGAAATCGAAGCGGAGGTGCTTGAGCGACCAGTCCCGTCCATGTGGAACTGACCTGTTCGAACTGACGGTCGTAGTCGGCTCCTCGCACTTGCTGTGCCTCAACCGAACCCTCAGGAAGCGGCACGATCGGCATCCTGAATTTGAGTTCTTGCTTTTCGCCCGGTTTGAGCGACACGCGGTACATCACCACTCCCATCGGTGTGCCCGGCTGCAGAACATACTTTGGGTTGGGATCCCCCTCGATCTCGCCAGTGAAATATTTCACCATCCTGAGGCCTGTGTCTCCCAAACTTAGAGAAGTCTGGTAGGGCTTGGGGGCAACTGGGAAAAAGTAGAGAACTCGTTGATCGCGGACCACCGAATCTTCTCCCCACGTGTATTTCCAGTCAGGGTTGAACTTCGTCTGCCCCTCGGTATATTGCTGGGGCATCAGATCAAAACGTTGCCCGAACCGGTAATCTCCAGCCTCCCCGTCCAAACTCGTATTTGGAGGGCTAAAGCGATAGGCGGAGCTTAGAAATGCTGTATGTTGTTCCCCAGTTGGATTGGAGAGTTCAACTCCGATGAAGTTTACTGGCAGGCCCTTCAGGCCGGCTCCCAGATCATCCGCCCAGATCTTGAACCGGTACTCTACACCGTCCTTCTGAATTTTGTACTGCACGACAGGCAAATAGCCCTTGTCCAAGGTCTTGACACGCTGATCCACTGCTTCCGGCGGATTTCCTATATAGAACATCAATTCGCCTGAGCCGGTATAAACATACCCCTCAGGCGTCACCTCACTCGCCACTGGGTCGTACAACATTCCAACGACATCGGTCGGATGTCTGAAGTAAGAAAACGGCTCTCCCTTAACATCCATGTCGGGGTTGAGCATCCCGCCGCCCAGTTGCGCTCTCAGCGGGATCGAGCTGAAACACACCGCAAGCAACACAAGGAATGCCAAGCCAGTCCGTAAACCGCTGTCGTTGACCATCTCAAACTCCTAAAACTTCATCCCAGCCCATCGTCACTACTTGATGCCGGACTTTATCAAACAAATAAAGTGTTGTAAATTCCTATAAACATTCACGCTTTGTCCCAGAGATTGCCCAGAAACCGGCTAATGAGAGCCATTGTAGCCAGGATGTGCCCGCGCGTCTCGCTCTGAGACTAAAGGCGGACAGTTAAGAAACAGCTTTTTTTGCTTGACAAACTAATAGGGTCAACATATAAGCAGCGGAACAGTCGATTCCCTGCGGAGAGAACGGTGTCTTGATATTGGTTTTTAGGTCCTTAGGTCCTAAGGAGTACCAAGGCAGGATTGGAGAAAGGAGAGTCGCCGATGAAGAAGATTCTTATCAGAGCGTTCTTGCTTGTCTTTTGCTCTTCGTTGCCGCTTCTTGGCCAAATTAAGACAGCGAGCATTCGCGGCATCGTGCAGGACCAAAGTGGGGCGGTTATACCCAAGGCGACGGCGTCGGCCACAAATGTCAACACCGGAATCTCAAGACAAGCCCTCACTAACGACCATGGTGAATACTTGATCGCGGATCTAGACGTCGGCGTGTACACGATACGAGCCGAAAAGCAGGGATTTAAAACCACCATACTGGAGAATGTACCCTTAGAGATAGATCAAAAAGCCAGCGTCGACATAAGTATGACTATCGGCCAGGTCGGGGAAGTAGTGACTGTAACGGAGACCCTTCCCCTCATCGAGAGATACACCCCCGAGGCACGGGAAGTCATCACTTCGAAGGATGTTAACGAGCTACCGCTCAATGGCAGGAATTTTATTCAGCTCACTCAGTTAATCCCGAACACAACACCTGGTGCACCAGGGAACGGCAACACCCCCGCGACTGGGCAGGGCTTCGCCGTCAGTGTGTTGGGCCAACGAGACTGGAACAATAACTATACGTTGGACGGCATCATAATGGTCGAAATGCGAAATCCTGCTCCAATTTTTCGGCCTTCTCTTGACGCCATTCAGGAGTTTGAGGTCAAGACCGGCAACTACTCGGCTGAATACGGATTGAGGGCCGGGGCACAGGTTAATATTGTGACCAAGGCAGGGACGAACCAGTTCCACGGTACCGCCTTTGGCTATGTCAGGAATGCAAGTCTGGACGCCCGGACCGAATTTGACCCCGCGGTTAAGCCAAGTTTTTCGCGCACCCAATTTGGTGCCACCCTGGGTGGTCCGATTATAAGAAAGAAATTGTTTTTTTTCACAAACTACGAAGGCCAAAGACAGAATAAAGGCATTTCGCAAGAAACTTCGGTGCCGCCACCAGCATTCCTAAAGGGCGATTTCTCAAGCCTTTCCACACCCATAATTGATCCTACGACCGGCACTCAGTTCCCGGGGAATATCATCCCCACCGACCGCATCGACCCGGTAGCCGCGATCTTCATCCCATACTATCCTGCACCGAACCTGCAGGGTCCTGTCAACTATCTTTCGGTCAGCGACCAAAAGTTCAAAATCGATCAGGGTTACGCTAGAGTTGACCAACAGATCAGCGATCATGACAACGTATTTTACCGATATGCGTACTTCCATCAGGTTCCATTGAATTCTGTGCCGCTCATCGATCACTTCGAATCTTTCACCGTTCCCCAGCGCGGCCAGAACTTCACACTTCAGGAAACCCATTTATTCTCCCCCACGCTGCTGAATGAATTCCAATATGGCTTCAATCGCTCCTATAAGACTTTGAATGAGTTGCAAAGATATCCCCAAGTCGCCAAGCAGCTCAACTTTTCGAACGTGAATGAAGCTGCTAGCCTGGTCGGCTTTCCCGACGTCGAGGTGAGCGGTTATGCGGGCATCGGCGAGCTCTCAGAGGGGCAAGATTTGATTATCAACGATATCAGCGAGATCGTAGACAGTGTGGCCAAGACGAAAGGGCGCCACTCGATCAAGTTCGGGACGGAAATATTTAAAATTCGGGAGGATCAGAACATCCCCGTGTGCGCCCGGGGCTGTCTCAACTTTGACGGATCGCAGACCGGCAATCCTGTGGCTGACCTACTCTTGGGACGCCCGTATCTTGATCAGAGTTCTACAGGAAACGAACGGGCCAGGCTCCGCTCCTGGTTTTATCACTTCTTTGTCACTGATACCTGGACCGCCTCGAGAGATTTGACGTTGACCTTAGGTCTGAGATACGAACTTGATCAACCCGTGCATGACATCCGAGGAGGGTCGCGCAATTTCGACCCGTCGACGGGAGAGTTATTCCCAGCATTTGGGACTCCGAACGTGAACTTTTATAGAACTCCCAAAAAAGACTTTGCTCCTCGTTTCGGATTCGCCTGGAGACCCTTCGGCAACGACAAGACTTCAATCCGAGGAGGCATCGGCATCTACTACAGCATTCCAGAATGGAATACCGTGGTGGACTTCAACCTGAATCCTCCAGGCTTTAATGAGGGTACCTATGAGAGCACGCCCGCGAATCCGCTTACCCTGGAAAACCCATTTCCAGGAAACCCTCTGGCGCCGGGCCCTGCCACGCTATTTGCAGTCGACCCACATAAGTACAGAGAAGCCTTGACCAACCAGTGGGGCTTGAGCGTTGAACGGAATGTCGGCTGGAACACCGTGGCGGAAGTGAGCTATTTTGGGCAGAAATCCACCGGCCTGATGGGTAATGAGGGAATCAATCAGCCAATACCTGGGCCGGGTGATCCGCAGACAAGACGCCAATTCCCTGATTTTGGCAGCATTTATGAGTTTGCTCCGATCGGGTTCGAGACCTACGAGGGACTCTCAGGGAGGGTCGAGAAGCGGTTTAACGGCGGGCTTTTCTTTCTGGGGGACTATACATGGTCACATGCCATCGACACCGGCCCCTCGCCGATCTTCGGCGATTCGTACTCTGGTGGATTCCAAAATGCTAACGACCTCTCCGCGGAAAAGGCAAGTTCGGCTCAAGATCTGAGACACGTCTTTCATTTGAGTGGAGGATATACGTTCCCTTCCGGTTTCCAAAACAGTGCCCTCCGGGCCGTTTTGGGGAATTGGCAGAGCTTGGCGATATTGACGCTGCAGTCCGGGCCACCGTTCTCTGTGTTTGTTCCAGGCGACCCGGCTGGTCTTGCCGGGGAAGGCACCTTGCGCGCGGACCGTCTGGCTAGTGGGCACCTATCGAACCCGACCATTGCAGAATGGTTTGATACGTCGGCCTTCACAGCGCCGCCGCCGTACACTTTTGGGAATTCCGGAAGGGATATCTTGAGGGCTCCAGGGCGACGGAATCTGGACTTTTCACTAATCAAGAATATTCCGGTTCCCAAAATCTCCGACGCATTCCGAGTTCAATTTCGAGCAGAGTTTTTCAACATTACGAATCATCCTCCCCTTAACCTTCCAGGAAACACTCTCGGTCAATCGAATTTTGGCGTAATCACTTCAGCGGGAGACGCGCGGGAGATACAGTTTGCCTTGAAGTTTTTGTTCTAAGGTTGTCTCAGACAGGTCGGCGAGCACGTTCGCCAACGAGCCGAGTCGGAGCATGAGAGGGTGAATTGAAAAGCTCCCGGAATCTGGGAAAGGCTATCACCGTAACTACGCTGCTCCTTGTTTCTGGCGGGTTCTTTTCCACGAGAGCGCAAATCGTCGGCGGCATGCTCAATCCTGACGTCGATGTGCCGGGGAAGCCTTTCTCGTACTTCTGGCACCCGACAGACGTGATCGGCGCCCTGTACGCCCCGGTGGCCACGGAAGTGACCCCGGAAGGCTATCTCTACACCGGCTTCGGAGAGTTGATGTTTTTTGTCGGAAATCCGCTCGAGCCGACGAATCAGCGTATTAAGACCCTTCTCAACGGCTACCTTCCGATTGTCCAGTACGAGTTAGAGCACGATGGCGTGAGATACAGTTTCTCGACTTTTGCCGCTGGCCTCGAGCGCGGGCTTGATGGTTTGCCCCTAAACTTCGTACAGGTTGAACTGAAAAACGAGACAAGGGAAAACCGACAGGCGTTCTTGAGTTCGGCCTATCGTTTCAGGCCGCCGGTTAATCGGCTAGATCGTGAAGTCATCGACTACCGCTTTCTACAGCGCTTTGACCTTGTACCCAAGCGATACGCTGAAGGGCAATCGACCTTTGATCCTAACTGGAAATACGCGTTCGCGGATGACGCTCTGGTTCGCGATGGGCGAGTCCTCTACTTCTTCCCTACGAACCCAAAACCATGGCGGATTTCCCTAGCTCTCGGAGATAACGGTTTTCGGACGTACCGCTACTTTTCGGGCGAAGTCGAGGGAGAATCCGACCCAAAGCACACTTTGGATCCTGAGACGCCCATGGGCGTGGCGACCTATCGTGTGTCACTCGATCCGGGGCAATCTCGATCCTTGGTTTTCAAAATACCGGTTGCGCCAATCCCTGAGAACGCGGCCGAAGCCAGCCAGGCACGGGAAGCGCAATACGCGGAACAATTGAAAGCGACCGTTTCTTCCTGGGAAGCCTTGGTAGGGCGGTCTCAGCCTCTAAAATTCCCTGAACAGAAAGTGCAGGAATACTTGGTCGCCAACACCATCTTTGATCTGCTCGCGGTAGATCGGGTGGGAGATGACTACATCACGAACGTAAATAAATTTCAGTACCATCAATACTATCCTGGTAATTGCTCCTCGATGATTGTCGCTTTCGACTATATGAATTTGCCGGACATCGCCAGGAAAGCGCTGCTCTATGAGTACAAAATGCAAGCGCCCGACGGCAGTGTGCCGCTGCCTTATTATCCCACCGCGGAGACTTTCATCGAGCAGTGGGGTCTCGTCCTGTGGGCTTGGACTCGGCATTACGAGTTGACGCGAGACGCTTCCTTTCTTCACGAAGTTTACCCTGGAGTTGAGCGAGCCATGGCCTGGGAGGAGCGGACGGCGCGGGGAACTCCCTCGGGGCTGATGCCTGCCAGCACCGTGGGCGATGACGCGTACCTCAAGAATTCCCGGCAGACCGGGCAAAGCATTTGGATCTTGATCGGGCTGCGGAGCGCGATCAGAATGGCGGAAGCGGCGGGGAACCAAGATGACGCCGATCACTTTGAAGCGGAATATCACCGTTATCGGGACGCCTTCGACAGCCAATTGGCGACCCAGACCGCCAAGAGCGGTGGCTATATACCCCCCAGCCTCGACCGAACTCTGCTGGGAAACAACTGGGACAATTTGTTGACCTTGTATCCCGAGCCACTCTTCGACCCGTTTGACCCGCGAGTCACAGCCACCATTCGGGAATCCAGAAAAACGTACTCCGAAGGAATTCTAGGTTATGTCCTCCCCCGGGCTGTTGCGGAAAAGGGCGACGAATACGTATTCGATTCGAAGCGCCAGCTTCATTATTGGCAGTCGCCGAATAACGCGGAGAACGCGCTGGTACGCGATGGCCCCGACGACCAGGAGGCCGCGGTCCGAGACCTCTATGCCCTGCTCCTCCACACTACCTCCACGCATGCTCCGCAGGAATTTGGCACATATCCTTGGGGCACACGCGATTATGTGGAAGGTGACATTCTGCCGGACGGAGCGACTTCAGCCAAGACCATTGAGCTCCTGCGGAATATGCTGGTGAGGGAATACCAGAAGGATCTGTATCTGTTTTCGGCGGTGTCGCCGGCATGGCTGATGGCGGGGAAGAAGATCGAAGTGGTGGAGGAGCCGACGACATTTGGTCCGG
>Ga0182024_10018939_pt1 | contig 12755 bp, 13 predicted proteins | sample P32metaG_FD_120480 | JGI IMG/M metagenome (GOLD analysis project Ga0182024, IMG submission 120480) | Permafrost microbial communities from Stordalen Mire, Sweden - P3-2 metaG (Illumina Assembly) | ecosystem: Environmental > Terrestrial > Soil > Wetlands > Permafrost | place: Sweden: Stordalen... | reverse complement strand
GGGAGCCCCTTGCATGGACTCGGATCACAATTCGCCGAATATAACGCGGGAAGCGCTGGGCCATCCTCCTGGTCCGTGCGCGATGGTTATTTTCGGCGCCGGCGGCGATCTTACCAAACGCAAACTGATCCCCGCGATCTACAATCTCGTGAAAGGGAAACTGATTCCCGAGCAATTCGCGATCATCGGAGTTTCCGCCGAAGTTTTCACCACCGAAGAATTTCGCGACCGCGCGACTGCGGATATCAAGGAATTTTCCACCAGCCCCGTGGACATGAATTCCTGGGACTGGTTCGTCAAGCGCATCTACTACATCTCGGGCGATTTCGATGACCAGCAGCTTTACGCGAAACTCGAAAACCAGTCGAAAAAGGTGGAACAGGAACAAGGCACGCAAGGCAATTGCCTTTTCTACCTGGCCACGAGTCCCAAATTGTTCACCCTCGTCGTAAAGCGGCTGGGCGAAGCAGGTCTGACGAAGCACGACGAAAACCACTGGCGGCGAGTCGTGATTGAAAAGCCGTTCGGCCAGGATCTTCCATCGGCCGTGGCCTTGAACCGCGAAATCCTCGAGGTACTCGAAGAAAAACAAGTCTTCCGGATCGATCACTACCTGGGTAAAGAAACCGTCCAAAACATCCTCGCGTTTCGTTTCGCGAACGGCATCTTCGAGCCGGTATGGAACCGCCGGTATGTGGATCACGTGCAGGTCACCGTGGCCGAGGAACTCGGCGTGGAGTTGCGCGGCGGTTATTATGATCAGGCTGGTGCGTTGCGCGATATGGTCCCCAACCACATCTTTCAGCTGATCACGCTCACCGCTATGGAGCCTCCCATCTCATTTGATGCCGATGAGGTCCACGACGAGCAAACGAAGGTGTTGCGCGCGATTCAGCAGCTTACCCCTGAGCGGGTGCTCGACCAGGCGGTGCGCGGCCAGTATGGCGAGGGCGTGATCGGCGGCAAACGTGTGCCGGCCTATCGCGCGGAGCCGAACGTTGACCCGCATTCGACCACGCCAACCTACGTCGCGATGGCCTTGCACATCGACAACTGGCGCTGGGCCGGAGTGCCTTTTTATCTTCGCACCGGGAAGCGGCTCGGGCAGCGTCTGACGCAGATCGTCATCCGGTTTCGCCGGCCGCCGTTCATGTTGTTCCGCAACACCTCGGTAAACAACATCGCCCCGAATGAACTTGTGATCAGCATTCAACCCGATGAGGGCATTTCCTTGAGCTTTGAAGCGAAAGTTCCCGGGCCCGTAGTTCGCCTGGGCGCAGTGAATATGGATTTTCAATATTCCGATTACTTTGGGACCACTCCTTCCACTGGTTACGAAACGCTGCTCTACGACTGCATGATGGGCGATTCGACTCTGTTTCAACGTGCCGACATGGTTGAGGCCGCCTGGGCCGCTGTCCAGCCGGTACTGGACGTCTGGAACGCGCTCCCTCCCCGTGATTTCCCGAACTATCCAGCAGGCAGCTGGGGACCTGAGCATGCGACCGAGCTTCTACGGCGCGATGGCCGCGAATGGCGCAATCCCGTTCCCGCCCCTTCGCCTCGGAAAAACGGCCAGCCCGTGACTCAGTCGGCGATCGAGAATGTTCCCGCCGCGAAAATTTAGCTTCCATGAAAAGCAGGATGGCGTATGCCCGTCGATCCAGTCGCGGGTCCCACGAGCAAGCGCAGCCCGGTATTCGGTTGCGGAAACCACGGAGCGCTTTCAATCGCTTCCCAAAAGCAAAGGGATCACGCCGTTCGGAAGCGCCTGAAATCGAGATATTGGCTCGGTAACGGGTCTTCTTTGTGTACACCGGCCGCCCTTGGGTCCTTGTTCTGGCGGATGTTTGCTATAATCCGTCGCCTATACCTATGGACTTCGACCACCTGATTACATTCGTTGAAATTGCCAAACAGGGCAGTTTTTCTCGCGCTGGCCAGAAACTTTACCGCTCGCAGCCAGCGGTCAGCGCGCAAATTCGACAACTCGAGCAAGAATATGGCCAGAAGCTCTTCGACCGCGTGGGCAAATCGGTAAGGCTCACCGTCGCGGGCGACACTCTGCTTGAATACGCCGGGCGCCTGCTGACGCTGCGCAACGAATCTTTACGCGCCGTCGCCGACCAGTCCAGCACGCCGCGAGGCACTCTCGCTGTAGGAGCGAACGAGGCGACCTGCCTGTACGTGCTGCCGGATATCTTCGCCGAGTACAGCCGGCGCTTTCCTTCGGTGCAGATCAGCATTTACCGGAACTTCAGCCATAAGGTACTCGAGAAAGTCGAAGACGGCACCGTTGACGTTGGCATCGTTACAATGCCGGTGAAATCTCCGAGCCTGAAGGTTCACTCGATCTTCCGCGACCGATTGATGCTGATGGTCGATCCGGCAAATCCGCTTGCGGCATACAAGAGTGTCCGCACGAGCGATATTGCCGAGCAGCCCTTAATATTTCCCAAGACCGGCTTCATGCGGCAGGTGCTCGACAAGCAATTTCGTCCCTACCGCTCCCGTATCCGGATAACCATGGAGTTGCCGAGCGTGGGCATGATCAAGCGTTTTGTGGCGGCCGGCCTGGGAGTTTCCATTATCAGCGAGACGTTTGCGCGAGATGAGGTCAAGGCCGGGCAAGCCAAGCTCATTCCAATTTCAGACGTCGACCTTCATCGCGAACTCGGAATCGTTTACCGGCGCGACCGGACGTTGCCGCGTTCGGCGGCGGCGTTTGTCACCCTCGTTCGCCAGGGGGCCGCGGTGACGCAGGGTGACAACATGGAAGGAAAAGTCGCGCACAAGCGCTGATCGAGCGCTAGCCCGAAGAATATCACCATGGAAGCAACCGCAAGCGCGGATCTGATCCGGCAGTTGCAAGAAACCCGGGACACTTTTTTAGCCGGAGTTTCCAGCGTCTCCGAGTCTCAGGCAAAATTCAAGACGGCACCAGACCGATGGTCGATCGAAGAATGCGCCGAGCACATCGCGCTTGTGGAAAATGGATTGCTCGCCCGGATTACCCAGGAATCCATTCCATCGGATCGGGTCGAACGCCCCGAACGTCAGGCTGAGCTGCGCAAGCTCGGAGCAGAGCGCACCACAAAAAGACTAGCGCCAGAACGCGTCCGGCCCACCGGCCGATTCGGCTCGATTGCAAAGGCGCTCGAGCAATTCGTAGCAAACCGCGAAAAGACGATCGCCTATTTGAGCGAATGCCGGGATGATCTTCACGCGCGCACGGTCGTGCATCCGATCGCCACGATGACCTGCCACGAGATGGTTGTGCTGATGAGTGCCCACACGCTCCGCCACCTCGATCAAGTTCGAGAAATCCAGGCGACCCCCGGTTATCCCGCCTGGATTTTTGGACGAGACGCGTTTTAACGCACGGCTTTGCCTTCTTGGGTCCGCTCGTTTAACGTGTCATCCCGAGCGCAGCCAGGGACCTGCCTGTGGTGTTCTCTCCTCGTCGCCCAGGATTCTACTTTGCTCCCGCCATCTAAAGTCCGCAGTCCTCGCAGAAAAAGCGTCTGTCGTCTTGAGCCCGGCCACGTGTCGTGCAGGGATGAATTCTCGGCTTTAGTCCTTAGTTAGCTGTCCCCAATCGTGAGCCGCCGACTCCTTCAACGTGTCATCCTCAGCGAAGTGAAGGATCTTGCTTTTTCTTCATTTGACTACCAAGCCGCGCCGAAGTCGGGATCGTGGAATGTCCGCCGCATGTGTTAGCATTAATCTTCCGATTTTCATTTCATTTTCCCGGAGATATCCTAGAGCGTGGCACAACGCAAACGAGTCCTCAGCGGTATGCGGCCGACGGGCCGCCTCCACCTCGGCCACTACTTCGGCGCCCTCTCGAATTGGCTAAAATTACAGCAAAAGTACGAATGCTTCTTCTTCGTCGCCGATTGGCACGCTCTCACGACGCACTATGAGGACACTTCGTCGGTCGCCGAAAACACTTTGCAGATCGCGATGGACTGGCTTTCGGTTGGCCTCGATCCGGATCAATCCACGATCTTCATCCAGTCCAGCATTGTGGAGCACGCCGAATTGCATCTGTTGCTCTCGATGATCACGCCCTTGAGCTGGCTCGAGCGCGTCCCAACCTACAAAGAGCAAATTGAAAACCTCAAGGACCGCGACCTCGGCACCTACGGTTTCCTCGGCTATCCATTGCTTCAATCCGCCGACATCGTCATGTACGGCGATCCGAACCACGATCTCCTCGTCCCCGTCGGCGAAGATCAGGTTCCTCACGTCGAGCTAACTCGTGAAGTCGTCCGCCGTTTCAATGCACACTTCGGCTTCAAGGTGAAGAACACGTTCTTTGATGGAAGGCATCGTAATGACATATTTGAAGTGTTTACACGAATGGGTGTCGCACCGCATATGCCCTTGTGGCTCCTGGCTGAAAAAAATATGCGTGCAGAAACACGAGCTACAATCGGAGCTGCGATTCGCCGACACGTATCTGAGGTCGGGATGGACAATTTCCTCGAGACCCTGGGGCCTCTTCAAGACTACTTTATCAATCGAGAAATCTTGCGCGAACCGAGCCATTTGTTAACAGAAACACCACGTCTGCCGGGGACTGACGGCCGCCGCATGGCGAAAAGCTATGGCAATGCCATCTGGCTTTCCGAGCCGCCCGACGAGATTCGCACCAAAGTGCGCAACATGATGACGGACCCGCAGCGCCAGCGCCGCACCGATCCAGGCCGCCCCGAGGTGTGCCCTGTCTTCGCCTGGCACAAGTTGTTCTCACCACCGGATGTGATCGCGTGGGCAGATCAGGGCTGCCGAACCGCAGGCATCGGCTGCGTCGATTGCAAGAAGGCCATGGCGGACAACCTGGTGCAATGGATCGAGCCGATCCAGGCGCGGCGCAAAGAATTGGAGGCCCATCCCCCAAAAGTCTGGGATATCCTTGAGGCGGGCAACAAAAAGGCGCAAGGAGCCTCGCGCCGCACAATGAAGCGCGTCCGCAACGCGATTTTCAAATGGGACGAAGCCCGCGAGGGCGCGTTGGATGATTAGCAGATTCAGAAGATGAATATGAGCGCTCCGGCCTGGAATGCAAGGCTCTACGACGACAAGCACGCCTTCGTGTGGGAGAAGGCCAAGGATATTGTAGGACTGCTAGCGCCCAAACCGGGCGAGCGAATCCTGGACCTCGGTTGCGGCACCGGCCATCTCGCCGCCGAAATCACCGCAGTCGGCGCCAATGTGATCGGGATCGACCGTTCGTCCGACATGATCGCCGAGGCGAAGACAAAGTACCCGGAGCTAGAATTTGAAGTCCTGGATGGCAGGGAGCTTTCGTTTGACCGGCAGTTTGACGCCGTATTTTCAAATGCAGCGCTGCATTGGATACTTGAGCCAGAAAAAGTAATACGCGGCGTAGCGCAGGCGCTCAAGCCCGGTGGGCGATTCGTAGTCGAGTTTGGCGGCAAAGGAAACGTTCAGCACCTAATGACAGCGATCGCCCAAGCGTTCTCCAATTTCGGCATTCGCTTGGATCGAGAAGCCGATCCGTGGTATTACCCAAGCATCGCCGAATATGCAGGATTGCTTGAGGAGCACGGCTTGGAAGTTCGGGAAGCGTCGCTATTCGCGAGGCCAACGCGCCTTGAGGATGGCGAAAAGGGACTCGATGCATGGCTGCGCATGTTCGCAACATCCTTTCTGAACCGCGTGCCCGCCGAGCGCAGGGAGCCGTTCTTGCGCGAAGTCGAGAAGCAAGCGCGTCCGGATCTATTGAAGAACGGAATTTGGGAGCTAGATTACAGGCGTTTACGGATCGCGGCTTTCAAACAGGCCCCAGCCACATAGGACTCACGATGGCGTCACCTTATCGCATCAATTTGCCGGCGTACGAAGGACCGCTCGATCTTCTGCTCGATCTGATTCGCAAGCAGGAGATGGACATCCACAACATCCCCATCGCCAAAATCACCGAGCAGTACCTCGACTATCTCCACCAGCTGGAAACGCTCGATATCGACGTCTCCGGCGACTTCATCTACATGGCCGCGACGCTAATCCACATCAAGTCGAAAATGCTGCTCCCTGTTGACCTCCTGGCCGCCCCGGAGGAACAGGACCCGCGCGGCGAGCTCGTCCACCGCCTGCTCGAGCACGAAAAGTTTAAGAACGCCGCTCAGCTTCTCTATCAGAAGCAGCAAATTGAGGATCACGTCTGGTCGCAGCCCGACCGCAGCCTTTATACGGGCGACGCGATCGAAGGCGAACTCGCCGTCTCGCTCGTGGACTTGGTGAAAACATTCCAGCAGATCCTCGAGCGCCGCAAAGAAATTCCAAAATTTGAGCTGCGCCACGAAAGCGTCAGCATCGCCCAAATGATGGACCGCCTTCGCCAGCACCTGATCGCGACCGAAGACCCGATCTCACTGATCGAGTTTTTTGACACCTGCGAAACGCGAAACGCCATGATCGTCGCGCTGCTGGCCGTCCTCGAAATGGTTCGCATGCAGGCGGTAATCCTGGTGCAGGCCGAACTGTTCGCCAATATCGGAGTACGCAAGCACAAAATGTTCGACGCCGTCTTCGCCGGCCCCGACGCCATGTCGAAAATCGAAGAACAATACCTTTAAAGTTTGTGTGACAGACGGAAAACCTTGGCAGGTCGGCCTTCATACCTTCTGTGACAACGTCGATCAAACCCCGCAGCCTGATGGCTGGTCACAGCTTGAGAATTCGCGCGGCGTTTTCGCCGAGTATCATCCTTTTTTGCGCGCTCGTGATATCCACTTGATCGAGGAAGTGGACGGGCCGCTCGTATCCCATGTCGAAGCAGTAGTCGCTTCCGATCATGATGCGTTCGGCGCCCACCTCACCGACGACAAACTCCATGATGGATTTCGAATGCACCACAGTATCGAACGTAAACCGGTGCAAATATTTGCTTGGTGGCTGCGGCAATCGCAGCTTTTCGATTTCCGGCCGCACCGTCGCCCCGTGATTGATGCGCCCCATTAGCATCAGCAACACCCCGCCGCCATGCGGCAAACTGAACTGAAGCTTCGGATGCCGGTCAAGCACCCCGCCGAAGATCAGATGGCACGCAGCAATAGCAGTGTCGAAGGGAAAGCTCAGCAAGTTCGAAAGATAAAACGGCGCCGTGCGCTGCCCCCCCACGACTTGCAGTGGGTGCAAAAAAATGGGCAGTTCAAGCTCATTGATGCGCGCAAAAATCGGCTCAAACAGCGGGTCGTCCAGATCGCGATGATTGATGTTGGTCCCCATGTAGACACCCCGCATTCCCGGCAATCTGCTCGCGCGATTCAGCTCGTCGACCGCGCGATCCGAAAAAAGCATCGGAAGTGTCAGCAGTCCCACGAGCCGCGTCGGATATTCCACGTGCGCGGCGCTGGCCGCATCGTTCCACGCGCGCGCCAGCTTGTGCGACATCTCTTCGTCGCCCCAATGCGCCATCGGCCCGGTAAGCGACATCGCCTGCACCGCCGTCCCTTGCGCGTCCATATCCGCGATCCGCTTCTTCAAGTCCACAACCCGATAGGGAAGCGGCCCCTGAAAGCGCGCCTCTGTCTTGATGTAAAAGCCTTCCTCCGCCGCGCGATAGTCCACATTGAACCGTGGTCCTTCCCGCGCAAGCACGTCAAGATATTCCTGCGGAAAAAAATGTGCGTGTATGTCCACCGGACGCACCCCGTTCACCTCATGGCTCGGCATGATTAGCGATCTCCTGAATTATGATAGTCAATGGAACCGCACAGAGTTGCGGAGCGTACCCTACAGATCGCCTCAAGCGTTCAAGTTCGCAGGGAAAGCGCTCGGATGCATTCGCTCGCCCCACACGATACAATCGCTTTCATGGATCCCCAATATCTCTCTGAGCAGTTTTCATCCGCGCTCCCGTACGAAAAATATCTGGAGGTCGGCAAGGAAGACCAGCGGCGCCGCTGGAAGCAAGTCTACGACGCCGCGCGTCTCACAGAATCGCAGCGCGAACTCCTCGGCGGCTTCGTGCGTCAGATGAACATCCTCGTGGTAAGCGGCATCTGGTGCGGCGATTGCGTCGAGCAGTGTCCGCTCATTCAGCGGATCGCCGAAGCCAATTCCGCCAAGATCGACCTGCGCTTTGTCGAACGCGACCAGCGCCCCGAACTCCGCGACAAAGTGGCCATCAACGGCGGCCATCGCGTCCCGGTCGTCCTGTTCCTCTCCGAGGACTACGAGTGGTGTGCCACCGCCGGCGATCGCACCATCCAGCGCTACCGCGCCGTCGCCATGCGCAAGCTCGGCCCCTCCTGCCCCATCGGCATCGCGCCTCCCGACAAAGACGAATTGGAAGCCACCCTAGCCGATTGGCTCAACGAAGTCGAACGCATTCAATTGATGCTGCGTCTCACTCCGCGCCTCCGCGAAAAATACAAGGATTAGCCTTCGGGCGCAGTCACCGCCGCATGAAAAATGTCCCCAGGGGAACCGCTTTCGCGACCCCCTGAGGACTCGTGTTCCACCTATCCGAAACGAAGAACTAAGCGCCCGCCTTCGGATACCAATCGAGAATACGCACTTCGATCCCGGTACCCTCAAGCCCCTTCTTGAACACGCTCAAATCCGACTGTCCATAATGATAAGGAATCACAACCTTCGGATGAAACGACTTTACCGCCTCCACAGCTTCCTCCGGAGGCATGGTGTAAGGGAGATTCATGCAAACGAAAGCCACGTCAATATTCTTCAGCGCCGCCATTTCAGGTATCGCTTCCGTATCACCGGACAAGTAAAAACGCTTCCCGCCATACGTAAGCACGTACCCATTCCCGCGCCCCTTGTCGTGGTAGAGTTTCCCTTCCGCCGGCCCGCGCTTGATGTTGTACATAGGAACCGCTTCGATCTTCCAGCCTTCCCACTCCTTCGTTTCGCCGTTTGAAATCGGCATCGCGGCAGTGATCGTCTTCACGACGGCCGGAGGTGCCATGATTTGCGTGCCCGGCTTGCTAAGCGTCGTAACCAGGTTCTGGTCCATGTGATCGGCATGAATATCGGTGATCAAAATCAGATCGGCCGGAGGCATCCCGGTAACGACAGCCGGCTTGGCCGGATCGACGTAGATATTCTTCCCGCCCGCCTGAATCAGCAAAGCCGCGTGATAAATCGGCGTAATCTTTACATCACCCTTCGACGTTTTGAATGTCTGCACCTCTGCCGCCCCTTGGACCTGCGCCGACACAACGAACAGCGCAGCAAAGACCAGCACTGCTAACCTCAGAATCTTCATTTCCCAGTCCTCCATTCATGTTTCCTGCACCAAAACGGCAGTCATGCTAGCACACGCAGCAGCACTCCGCCACAGACACAGCACAGCACGAGCCGGCCTGCGGGGTGTCCTTGGCTGGCGGCGCGACCGTCGCCCAGCGCTCGGCGATTTTGTTTCCTTCGAAGCGCCACAACACAAACCCACGAAACCGCATCTTGGCGCCCGACGAGGAATCGGTCCAGCGCCAGATATTACGGCACATAACCTTATCGCCCTCGGCAATCGTGTCTTCAATTGTCACCCGTAGATCCGGCATGGATTTGTACATCGCGACCATCATTTCTTCGTCACCATCTACGCCCGTAGGTTTTCCTCCGGGCCCGTCATGGTCGTAGAAGTCCGCGCTCATGTTCTTGCGGATGACGCCTGCGTTTCGCTTGTTAACGAATTCCTCGAAGTGGTCTCTGACAAACTGCTTCATTTGATCCGCCGTCAGTTCGGTTGGCATGCTTGGCTCTTGAAGTAAAATACGTTCGTGCACAAATGCTCCGCAATTCTGGCAGAGTGCCGCTAATTCCAGTACGCTGCGATCGTCGCAGCTCTACTTTGCGACTGCCAGGGTAACTTTGAGATCAACCCCGGATCAACATGATAGCCACGAAATGACTGCGACGGCCCTAAGCGCGCGTCCCCGCCTGGCCCGAGGGGCAGCAATCCAGAAGCCTGAGACCTTTACCGCACTAAACGGTCTTCGATTCCTGGCTGCGCTCGCCGTCGTGATTTTCCACTACGCCCCGAGAGTAGATGTCTGCGCTCAGCTCCCGGGCTTCATAAAAAACGTCATAAATGAAGGTCCCTGTGCAGTAGGTTTCTTCTTCATCCTTTCAGGTTTTGTACTCGGCCACCGGCATTTCTACAGCAGTTCGCGAGTCCAAACTGCTCCCGATTTTTACTGGGCAAGATTCGTCCGCCTGTATCCAGCCTATCTGCTCGCCTTCCTGCTGTTCTTACCAATCGCGGTACAGAGATTCATCCTATATCCGTCACCTGCATCCACGGGGCAGCACACGTTCGTTCTAAGCGCCCTCCTGTCGTGCCTGATGTTGCAGTCATGGACCCCACTCGCCCTAGCCTGGAACGGCCCCAGTTGGTCACTGTCGGTTGAAGCATTCATGTATCTCATGTTCCCCATCGTTGGCTTTCGCCTCGCGAAACTCAGTCGCCGAACTGCAGTCTTCGTCCTCTTCATATCATGGCTGATTCCTTCAAGCCTGGCCTTCGCCTACGTTGCACATTGGATTCCTGATGAAACGTGGCGTGTCTACATCACGAACAATCCGCTCTTGTGGACGCCCTTGTTCGTCATGGGCATCTGCGCCAGTCGATTGGTCCCACGCTGGAAGAAAGTTTCAGAAAACAAAGCCAACACGCTCTCGATGTTCGCTTTCGTTGCGTTAATTGTAATCGCTCTTTCATGGCCACACCAATGGAGCGAGGTATTCGTGACCGGCGGTATCGCCCCCCTGCTGATCGCCGTCATTGTTTTCTCAACACGAACGACGGGGTGGATAACAAGGATGATCGGTGGGCCCTTGCTCGGAAAACTGGGAGAAGCAAGCTACGTCGTCTACATTCTCCAAGCGCCTCTGTGGCACTACTGGCAGCCGCTGACGAATTACCTGCGTCACGCGCCAGTGCAGACAAACATCGTGCCGCTATGGCGGTTTGTCGGATTCGTGCCATTCTTAGTCCTGATATCCCTAGCAGTGCAGCGTTTCGTCGAAGTACCCACACGGGCGTGGCTCAAAGATTGGGAAAAGAGAAGTTTCGAAGCCCCGAGTCAACAACCCGCCAAGACGGTCGAACCCCAAACGCCGCAGCCCAATCCGATCGAGTTGCTAGAACGGTAAAGAGTCTCGATGAAAACGCACGAACCGTTTGGGTCGTGTGCTTTGGAGTCTGTGCGGCGGCGTTTTTTTCTGGGTACGGTTTCACAGTTTGCGAAAAAAGCTTTCCGATCGTCATTCTTGGACGAAGTGAAGAATTGCTCCTGATTGGAAACAAAGTGTCAGAAAGATTCGTCGCAAAATCCGTCCCGAGGCTGACGTTATTCCGCCTTTCTCTAGCAAGCTGCTTGGTTGCTGAACTTCCGATTTTGTAGTTCTCACACCGACTACGAAGCGCACACCTCACAATGCTCCACTATTCGCTCTCGATGTTCACCGCGTAATACGCCACCGTTCGCGACGGAACCTCCTTGAACCAGTGCGGCGTCTTCGCCGGAATCGTAATCACGTCGCCCTTGCTGAGGTGGTAAGTAATCCCTCCTTGAATTGACGGAGCCCGCATCTGATCGGGAGCGGTTCGCTTGGCATCAACCATTGTCCCGCCGACCACCAGCGTTGCCTCCCCTTCGACCATGACGAACACATGGTTGGTATGGTCATGGTATTCAGCCGGGCCTGCTTCCCGCCGTTGTGCGAGCACGACCAGCCCCGGGTCGCTCACGATAGGGCCGCCTTTCGCCATCACCGCCGTGACCTTCTCGTGGCCAATATAGTGAACCGCCGCCGGCACACCGCTCCCAGGCGAGGCCAAACCTCCCGCCAGAAAAATGGCCATAATCAAAAACGCCGCTCGCGTCAGTAAAACGTTCATTTCATTTCTCCCTTGAGCCCGGATTTCCCGCCCGGTAACATTTTTGCCTTCCGGGACGGCACGCAACATACAACTGACCGCGTCGTCATGCAATGCCCGCGCACGAAACCGCCCGACCCGTCTCTCGCCCCACTTCTTGGCCCCCCAATCGACCCTTCACCCCCTGCCCTCCGCATTTATCTACGACAACTATCCCCTTGAATCTGAGCTGCACCCTGCTACCTTCAAAGAGAAGGTCTGGCAATGAGGCAGAAAGAGAGCCAGCAAGTGGATGATCGGCAACGCGAGCCCAAAGCCCCGAAGCGGCTCGAGAAAACGCATGTGACTCGAGAATCCCTGCCCAAGTCGGATTTGTCCAACCTCAAAGATAACCGGGAGCATCGAAGTTCTAGCCCCAATTCACTCGACACACCATGTCGAACGGAATCACCTGTAGCTTTTGAAAAAAACGATCGGTGGTACGCTCACCCGACAGTATAAGAGTGTCTCGGGCGGCACAGTTATAAACAAGGTTTGGAATGGAAACAGCTACTCAGAACAATGGCGCAGCAGCCGTCACAGGGCTTGAATGGGCCCATCCCTTAGTTAGGGACTGGTTCGTCGCCCGTTTCGGCACCCCCACCGAACCTCAGGAACAAGGCTGGCCGCCAATATTAGCCGGCAAGACGACCCTGATCTCCGCCCCGACCGGTTCCGGAAAAACACTGGCCGCATTCCTTGCTTGCATCGACCGGTTGGTGCGTAAAGCCCTGAGCGGGGAACTCGCCGATCGCACGGAAGTGCTCTACGTTTCGCCCCTAAAGGCCCTGAGTAACGACATTCAAAAAAACCTCGAACAGCCGCTGGGCGAAATCCT
>Ga0182024_10018938_pt1 | contig 12755 bp, 16 predicted proteins | sample P32metaG_FD_120480 | JGI IMG/M metagenome (GOLD analysis project Ga0182024, IMG submission 120480) | Permafrost microbial communities from Stordalen Mire, Sweden - P3-2 metaG (Illumina Assembly) | ecosystem: Environmental > Terrestrial > Soil > Wetlands > Permafrost | place: Sweden: Stordalen... | reverse complement strand
GGTAGGCTTGGATCGTATTGTCCGACAGGCCCTTTTCGACCCGCAGGCTGTTCAGGAATGTCCGAATCTGCGTTTCCACGTTCAGGCACTTTCTTTCATCTCAAGCACATGCAAGGACGTACGGGCTCGGCCGCGCGGGTACTGGAAAAGGCAGGGCCACTCGTTGATCGCGTAAATGTCGGCAAATATGGTTGACAGCGATCACGCAGGTCAGGTTAGCGGCCGCCCGCTACAAATGCGCCTTAGGGCTGTCTATCGGCTCCGGAGCTAACCCTTTAAGCAACAACAACTTGACAAAAACAGGGTTAAAGATAACATAGACTCCGCGGGCATAGCAATATCCCATCGAAAAATGGCCTCTGAGCTGTGAAAAGCCGAGCCCCAGCTTCGACACATAAGAAGGTCGTCGTCCTCCTGCTTGACAGATCGGCGGTCCGTGGCTATCTGAACCCGGCTATGCTCGGCAGGTCCCAAGAGATCGACCTGTTGTCAACCGATGGCGAGCAGAAGTCGCTACCCCTGGAAGGTGTCAAATCCGTCTATTTCGTGCGCGAGTTCAAAGATCCGTTTGAACCAGAGAGGAAAACGTTCCTCAGCCGTCCAAAGTTGGACGGATTATGGGTCCGGTTGCGTTTTCACGACGACGATGTAATGGAAGGGATCGTCTCGAATAACCTGCTCGATCTTCTGGACACGGGTGTGCGGCTGACGCCCCCTGACCTGCATGGCAACGTTCTGCACATGTTCATCCCACGTACGGCCCTTGCCGAGATGAAAGTCCTGGGAGTCGTTGGCGTGGCCCGGCGCGCGCCACGGGCTACCCGGGCTATCCGCGCAGTGCTCGAGGTACAGTCGAAACTGTTCAGCGAATAATTCTTCGAAAAGACATATTGGCTCTTTACACCTCTGGGCTGTACGCTATATTGGCCTATAGGAACGGGCCAATGCTTCCACTCCATTTACAGCCTGAAAGTCACATACCTCTGTACGTGCAACTTCGCGATCAGCTGCGCGCGCTGGTGCATTCCGGCGAGCTTCGCTCCGGAGACCGCATCCCTGCGAGCCGCGAACTTGCCGGCCAGCTCGGCGTCCACCGTACAACGGTTGCGAACGCCTACGCTGAACTGGAATCCGAAGGACTGATCAGCGGCCATGTTGGTCGCGGCACGTATATTTGCGGCAGCCCCGTGAAGCAGTTTTCGCCGCCCCCTCGCTCGAACGGGAACGGCGGAAGCATGCGCTGGGAAGCGCTGTTCGCTGACGATCGCGGCGAGGAGAGCCTGAGCCGCATGATGCCCGAGGTTCCTCCCGGCGCGATTGCCTTCACCGTAGCGCGGCCCGAAGCCGAATGTTTCCCGCTGGAAGAGTTTCGCCGCTGCGCGAACGACGTTCTCCGCCGCGACGGAGGCCGAATTTTGCAACTGGGCCCGACCGACGGTTACGAACCGCTCAGGCGGGAACTGATCGAGCTGTTTCGCGGCGAAGGACTGATCGTTCGGGGAGAACAACTCCTCATCAGCGACGGCTGCCAGCAGGCCATTGATCTGGTTTGCAAGGCGTTCCTTCGGCCGGGCGATTCGGTGGCTCTTGAAAATCCGGGCTATCCTGGCGCCATCGCAATTTTTGGCGGGGCGCGGGTTCGCACCCTGGCCGTCAGCGTGGAAACCGATCCCACCCGCACCGGCCACGTGGGTCTCGACGTGGACAATCTCGAGACCGTGCTGCTGCAAAACCGGGTGAAACTTCTTCTCATCACGCCGGATTTTCACAATCCTACGGGTACGGTTTTACCATTGGCCGAGCGCCGGCGCCTGCTCGAGCTCGCCGCGCACTACCAGGTTCCCGTGATCGAGGACGGCATCTATGCGCGCCTGCGTCTGCGCGGCAATGCGATTGCTTCGCTCAAAACGCTGGATACGGCTGGGAATGTGATTCACCTGGATAGCTTCTCCAAAACGGCATTTCCGGGTCTGCGCGTCGGCTGGTGCATCGGTCCGGAGACCGCGATCGAGCGCCTGCGCCTGGTCAAGCAGTCTACCGACCTGCACACGGACCAGCTCTCGCAGGCGGCCATGGCCGAGTTCATGCGCCGTGGATATTTCGCACGGCATCTCGTACGAATGCGCAAGCTATACCGCGATCGCCTTGCCGCGATGGAAGAGGCGCTCGAGAAGCACATGCCCGATGGCACGTCGTGGACGCATCCGGAAGGCGGCATGTCACTCTGGGCGACGTTGCCGTCCGGCTTTGACGCCGGCGAGTTGCTTATACATGCCCGCGAGCGCGGCATCTTGTTCTTGCCTGGACGATACTTTCATTCGCAACAGCCACGGCCCAATACCTTGCGCCTGGGTTTTGCGGCCGTCGATGAGAAGCGCATCGCACAGGGAATTGAGAAGCTCGCCGGGCTGCTCGAGTCTGAGCTTCGCAAGCGGCAGCGTGGCGTTCGAGACGAATTCCGCGCTCGAGTCGCGATGATCTGACGATCCGATCCGGATGCTGCTGAAACCAAATCTGGAGAATCACTGCTTCGGCTGCGGCGGCGCCAATGCGCTCGGCATGCAGCTGGCGTTCGAGCAGGATGACACCACGCGCCGGATTCGTGGTGTGTTTCGGATTGGCGCCCAGTATCAGGGAGGTCCGGGCTTTGTTCATGGCGGTATCGTCGCGACGTTGCTGGATGAAGTGATGGCTAAGGTGAGTCGATTCGAAAAGGATATTGCGGTGACAGCAGAGTTGACGGTCGAATATTTGAAACCGGTTCGTGTGGAGCAGGAAGTGACCGTCGAAGGCTGGGAACTCGAACGGAACGGACGGTTGCGGATGCGGCAGGGCGAGATTCGCGATTCTTCAGGCGCGGTTTTGGCGCGCGGGCGCGGCAAGTTTGTCGAAATCGATCCGGTGCGGTTCCGTCCGGCAGCGGACGAAACGCGCGGAGCATGAAGTCAAAAGAGGAGAAATCATGGACCTGATGAACAACAATTTGTGGCGAGTAAAAGTCGGGCTGGCGGAAATGCTCAAAGGCGGAGTGATCATGGACGTCACCAACGCCGAGCAGGCCAAGATCGCCGAGGACGCGGGCGCCTGCTCGGTGATGGCGCTCGAGCGGGTTCCCTCCGACATCCGCAAGGATGGGGGGGTGGCGCGAATGGCAGCGCCGCGCGTGATCCGCGAGATCATGGATACCGTTTCGATTCCGGTGATGGCCAAGGTTCGGATCGGCCATTTTGCCGAGGCGCAGGTGTTGGAAGCGCTTGAGGTTGATTACATTGACGAAAGCGAGGTGCTTACTCCTGCCGACGAGGAGCACCACGTCTGGAAGCACGGTTTCAAGGTGCCGTTCGTTTGCGGCGCTCGGAATCTAGGCGAGGCCTTGCGGCGCATCGCCGAAGGGGCCGCGATGGTTCGAACCAAGGGCGAAGCGGGATCCGGAAATATAGTCGAGGCGGTTCGCCATATGCGCGCGATCGTTGGCCAGATGAAAAAGCTCACCACGCTCGGTGAGGAGGAACTGGTGCACGAAGCGAAGGAACTCGGCGCGCCGCTGGAGCTGATCGCATGGGTTGCGAAGAATGGCAAGTTGCCGGTGCCGAATTTTTCGGCGGGTGGCATTGCGACTCCGGCCGATGCGGCCCTGGTGATGCAGCTCGGCGCTGAATCGGTTTTCGTCGGCTCGGGCATTTTCAAATCGAGTGACCCTGCGCAGCGCGCGCGCGCCATCGTAAAAGCGACCACGCACTTCAAAGACGCCAAAGCCGTCCTTGAAGCCTCGGAGGAATTGGGTGAGGCGATGAAGGGTCTCGACGTCCGCCAACTCGAAGAAAAGGATTTGCTGCAAACCCGGGGATGGTGAGGATTCAACCGGGATCGTCAACCCCTTTTCGGCCGCGACCTGGGATTCCCTGTACGGCTCGCTGCGAAGTGATCGGTGAACGTTAAAATGCGGATCGGCGTTCTCGCAATTCAAGGCGACTTCGACGCCCACGCCAAGGCGCTCAACCGCCTCGGCGCCGCGCACAGTTTCGTGCGCCGTCCCGACGACCTGGCCAATGTTGACGGAATAATTCTGCCGGGCGGAGAGAGCAGTACTCATCTCAAGGTGATGAACGAGGAAGGCCTGTTCGACGCGCTGCAGGGATTTGCCGCAAACGGCGGCGCGTTTTTCGGCACGTGCGCCGGTGCGATCCTGCTCGCACGCGAGGTGCACGGCCCCGCGCAAGCGTCGCTTGGACTACTCGACGTGACCATTCTGCGAAACGGCTACGGGCGGCAGCTCGCAAGCGACGTTCACATGGGCAAAACAAAGCTGAGCAAGGAACCGCTCGAGATGGTCTTCATCCGCGCCCCGATTATCGAATCCGTGGGCCAGGGAATTGAAGTCCTCGCCGAAGATGCTGGCCATCCTGTGCTGGTCCGCCAGGGGCGCGTGATGGCGGCCACATTCCATCCCGAACTGACCGACGACACCACTGTCCACGAGCATTTCCTTAAAATGACCGGTCAACGATAAGGTCCCTCGCGAGGACCGGCAAGAGTGTCCGGGGCTTTGGAGCCTCCTGGATTCAAACGGCGAACGCCCAGCCGATTCCAGCCCCTGTTCTGCTCGCCCCCGTCCGTTTCCTGTCGCGCGCTGTCGAAAGTCTTCCGCAGGAGAGCAGTGTCCAGGGCCGCTGTGGCTCGCCTGATGCTGCTGCCGAGCCTCTTGAGCCGTATTGTGAGCGGGCCCTGGGGTCGCGGTGCAAAATCGGGGCTCTTCGTCCGTGAGGAAACGCGAAAATCTTCAGGTGGCGTGGCTGTATCCGCCAGGGTCGCTCGCGGCTTCAAGGGCTAATCGTAGTATTCAGCACCGAGATGGGTAATGAGATCCTCGCCCATCATCCATCGCAGCGTGTTCTTCAGTTTCATCGACTGGATGAACAGATCGTGCTCGGGGTAGAGCTCGCGGGCGCACATGGGAGACTTGAAGTAGAAGCTCAACCATTCCTGAATGCCGCGCATCCCAGCGCGTTTCGCCAGATCGAAAAACAGCGCGAGGTCCAGGACGATCGGCGCCGCGAGAATCGAGTCTCGGCACAGGAAATCCACCTTGATCTGCATCGGATAGCCGAGCCAGCCGAAGATGTCGATGTTGTCCCAGCCTTCCTTATTGTCTCCGCGCGGCGGATAGTAGTTGATCCGGACCTTGTGGTGAATTTTTCCGTAGAGTTCCGGATAAATACCCGGCTGCAAAATATATTCGAGCGCGCCCAACTTGGATTCTTCCTTGGTCTTGAACGAACCAGGATCATCCAGTACTTCGCCATCGCGATTACCCAGAATATTCGTCGAAAACCAGCCATTCATGCCCAGCATGCGCGCCTTGAACGCCGGCGCTAGCACCGTCTTCAACAGCGTTTGACCGGTCTTGAAATCTTTTCCGCCGATCGGCACTTCCTTGGTCTTCGCGTATTCCTCGAGCGCGGGAATGTCCACGGTCAAGTTCGGCGCACCATTGGCGAACGGCACGCCCTCGCTGATCGCCGCATAGGCATAGAGCATTGAGGGCGCGATCGCCGGATGATTCGTCTTCATACCTTTTTCGAACGATTGTAAATCCTTGTGCACATCCTCCGCCTTCAGGAACACTTCGGTCGATGCGCACCAAACCATCACCAGCCGGTCGCATTTGTTCTTTTTCTTGAACTCACGAATGTCTTCTCGAATCTGCTCGGCGAGATCGAATTTCGTCTTGCCCTTTTTGACGTTCGTGCCCTGCAGGTTCTTGACGAAATTCTGATCAAACGCCGCCTTCATCGGTTTGATCGTCTTCAGGAATTTCTGTACTTTCGTGAGATCCTTCGAGTCCAGCACGCCGGCCTTCGCGGCCGCCTGGTACGCGTCATCGGGAAACACATCCCAGCCCCCGAATACCAGGTCGTCGAGTTTCGCAAGCGGCACCAGGTCCTTGATTTTGGGTACCCGCCCTTCGGTCCGCTTGCCGAGCCGAATCGTTCCCAATTGCGTCAGCGATCCGACGGGGACCGATTCGCCTCGTCGCACGAGTTCCACACCGGCCATGAACGTGGTGCTGACCGCGCCCATTCCGGGCATCAGCACACCTAGTTTTCCCTTTGGCGGAGCTATACTCGCAGGCCTGCGCATTCCGTTTCTCCCTGATCGTTCGAAAATCGTGCCGCCGGTTTTTCTTGAGCGAGGCCGAAGGGTTTCTCGACGGCTCTCGTACGCGCCCGCTAAACCTTGAGCGATGCGCCGGATGGACCGAAGCAAAACATGATGCGGCATCCCGCAACCATTTGCAAATCGATTCCGATCGTCGCAATCGACCCAGCCCCTGGCGATCTTCATGTAACAAGGCCCGGTGCTCTCTGTTTGCGAAGATCTGATCTGCGTTCTTTCCGCCTCTGGAGTGAATCGTAGCGTTGCCCTGGTGGGCTGTGTGTCTACCCTGAGTCTGCGCCGATAGGTCTTGAGCTCGTCTCCGCACAAGAATTAGCGCTAGAATGGCTTTATGGCTAAGCAACGAGACACCTCGTCGCTCGCAAGGATCTTCAGCGCCGCAGCAAGCGCTGGGTTCCGCCGTGCTTACCAACAGGTTCAGATTGACGAGCGGAAATACCTCCGGCACATCCAGCGCGCACACCGTCTGCCGGTTGAATCCTGGCGCGACATGTTTCTTCTGGGTCCGCAGGTGATCGACCCGATTGCGGCGACCACGATCCGATCGGCGTCAAGGATGGCCGCTCTGGAGGGCGCCGGCCTCGGGCTCGGAGGCTTCCTTACCGTCGTTCCGGACATGGGTATTCTTTCGGCGATCACTCTGCGAATGCTCCAGAAGCTGAGCTTGCTCTACGGTTTCGAGTACGCAACCGAGGAAGAAACTGTCAGGCTATGGATCGCGGCGGCGAGCGCAGCGGGCTTGGATTTGGGACGAGATTTCCTGGAAAAACAAGCGGTCGAGCGGCTCGTTCCACGAATCATTGATCGGATGGCGGTAAAGGTCGGCGCCGAAGTCGCAGAAAAGTGGGCGGGACGAATCATCCCAGTGCTGAGTGCCGGTGCCGCGGGCGCGCTGAACTATTACTTTGCCCGAGGCTGGGGCCGCCGTGCGCAAAAGCATTTCCTGGCCCGCCATATCTCCGTACTCGCACAATCGGCCCGGCCGCAAACACGCACGCTGTCCCCGGTCCCCCTGTTACCGTCCGCCTCGACTCGGTGACGACCCTACGTCTGCGCCTCGAGCGCTGCGCGATCCCAGCCCCCGAGGTTTGCGCTTGCCTCGTAGGTACTCTGGAAAAACTCCATGACTGCGCGAGCAGGATCGCCCGAATTCCGCACGGCGTCGTAGGAAAGCAGGAACTCGCCGATCTTCGCGTCGTAGAACGCCTCTGCCGGCCGGACTTTGCTGTCGTGATAGCCGGGCGGTTCTGGCGCGGCATAGGCATAGAACATCGGTGCTTCAAACCCGCCGTTGCCCGGCCACCATCCCACGCTGCTTACCTCATGTGAGTATGCCTCCCGAGTGATGGCGTCGGCCGACGGCCGCTCCGGAGCGCGGCGCCCGGAAAAACGAGACGCCGCCAAATCGAAGCTGCCCCAGAAAAAATGCACCGGACTCGCCTTGCCGATAAATCGGGCGCGGAATTCCTTGGTAATTGTGTCGACGGTCGTCAGAGCCCGCCAGAATCGATTCGCATACACAGGGTCGTAGGACGCGTGGATCGTGTCTTGATCGAAGCGGATCGGATTCGGAATCTCGACAGGCATCGGCCAGATTTTGGCCTCGATGCGCAGCGCTGCGAGCGTTGCCTTGAACTCGCGGTAGAAGTCAGCGACGCTACGCGGTGCAAGCGAGATCGTTTTTGTCTCGCCGCGGCTGGTGGTGAACCGCAGTACGTGGTCGATGAAATCGAACTCAGCCTCGAAGGTTCCCAGCTGATAGGGAACCGCTGAAGTCGTCAGTCCCCGTGCACTGAGGTATAGCGGAACCTCCCACCAGTGATTCACGCGCGGGCTGAGCGCTAACCGAAGTTTGCCGGCAATCTGCATCCACATATGCAGCGTGTCGCGCGTCGCGCTCCATTCCGCCAGCGGCAGCGCCGGCCAAACCTCGGCCCTCGGCAGCTCCGGGATGATTGCTTGGCCTGCCATCTCGCCTCCGGTCGCGCTCACACTTCCATCTCGTCCACATAGCACCACCGCCAGTTCTCGCCCGGCTCGACCGATTGCATGATCGGGTGATTCACGGCGTGGAAGTGTTTCGTGGCGTGCTTGTTTTTCGAGCTGTCGCAGCAGCCCACTTTGCCGCAGATGAGGCACATCCGCAAATGGACCCACGTATCGCCAATCTTCAAGCACTCTTCGCACCCCTTGGAACTGGGCTTGACCTTGCGAATTTCTTTCACATGCGGGCAGGCAGTGGCCATGGCAGACGCTCCTTGGAACTGCGATCAAGGACCGATTACATCCGCCTATGGTAAATCAAATGCGCCACCGATGGCACACGATTGAGTTCTCCGACAGCAGCACGGTTTGAGACAGCTACCGTGGTCGCCGGGGACGAACACCTTTGGCGCATTCCTCCGGCGCTGGCGAGTGATTCGGTTCACTTTGTGAGTCGCGATCGGTACCCGTTTTCTTGACACGACTTGGCCGCTGGCCTAACCTTCCGGAGCCGCGTTGGCCCCGGATTTATTTTCGACTGAGGCGTCCGGGCCCGCGCGCCTCGCATACTGATCCACTGTCATTCCGGCAATCGCATGCATACTCACCCGCCACCAACACGGACTTATCGCATCCGGCGTCTTCGCCGGGCCGATCTGCCCGTCGATACCGTGAAGCTTGCGCGCTTCCTGATCGGCAAGACACTGGTCCACGACCTGCCGCAGGGCCGGGTGAGCGGCCGAATCGTCGAGACGGAAGCCTATCCGGTGGGCGACGCGGCGGGCCACGCCTTTACCGGACACTCGCCTGCGAACGCTTCCCTTTTTCTGGCTCGTGGCACGGCATACATTCGTTTCACCTACGGATCATGCTGGCTCTTTAATGTCGCAAGCGAGATTCCCGGTGTAGGTGCTGGGGCGCTGATCCGCGCGCTTGAGCCGCTTGATGGAATTCGGTGGATGGAGCGTCACCGGGGAGTTTCGCGCTTGCCCGACCTGGCCCGCGGCCCTGGGCGCCTGGCCTCGGCATTGGGAATAGATAAGCGCTTTGATGGCATCGATCTCTGCTCCCGGTTGAGCCGGCTCTGGCTTGGTAGCGCCGCGCGACCGGTGGGGGCGATCGGTGTTAGTACGCGCATCGGGATATCGCGCGCAGCTCACCGCCGGCTCCGTTTCTACGAGCGCGGGAACCCCTTCGTCAGCGGTCCGCTCTGGCTCCGGCCCTAGCCCCGGCGGCGTCCCCCCGCTTTGTGCAACCCCTTTCTTCTGTTGCAATTGTGGCAACTCTGCTGTTCCTTGCGATTGACGCTTGCCCCCCACGAGAACACATTGTGAGCGTACCTCTCGGAGGAAGCGAATGCGCGATGTCGCACGCTTTGGCGTGGTTTTGTTGTGTTTTGCCGCGTTGTTAAACTTGCCGACGTCTGCGGCTCACCGCCGCGTCCTCGGCGTCGTGAGTCAGACCGATCGTGCTCATCTCGACAGCCAGAACGCCGTCATGGGCGCGGATATCTATTCCTGCGACTCTCTCGATACCGAAGACGCTGGCGCGATGCGCGTGCAAATCGGCCCAAGCCAGGTCTATCTTTCAGCTGCGAGTGCCGCTCAACTTGAAGACGACGGAAACGAAATCCAGGTGCTAATAACTTCCGGAACGGTGGGCTTCTCAGAACCAGCATCCGGCAACATTTCGATCCGCACACCCGCGGGCCTGGTCCGTCCAGCCAGTGGTTCAATGACGGCCGGGGAAGTAACATTCAAGGGACCGAAAGAGATTGTGATTTCGGCTATGCGCGGCGGCCTCACTCTGGACAATGGCGGCGAGCTTCGCACGATTCCGGAAGGAAAGTCGGCGGATGTAACTTTCGAGGACAGCCTGGAACAAGGTTGCCATGATGCGGGTGCCGACGAACAGCAGCAACAACCACGCCCCTACCGGAAGCCGATAGGATTCTACATCATCGCTACTGCGGCTCTGGGCGTTCCGAGCTACCTTCTGTGGAGGGAGCTCACAGAGAGCGATTCCAAGCCCCATCAATGAGGGTGGTCTCGCGGTGACCCGGAATTCGACGATCTAATTTCTCATCCAACGGTGACCCATGCCTGTAAGGGAAAATATAGAATTCGTGAATCGCGCCATAGCACGCTTCAATGCGAAGGATCTTGAAGGCTACCTGGAAATGTTTGATAAGGCCGTCGTATTTCACGGCCTGTCGCGGCGTTTGAAACCCGGCGTCGGCAGCCTCCGCGAATACTACGGGGCGCTCCGGCAAGCGTTTCCGGATATGCGGCTCGCAAGCGAAGATGTGATCGCAGAGGGCGAGAAAGTGGCGAATCGCTACACGTTTTACGGGACTCATAAGGGCGAGTACATGGGAGTCCCACCCGCCTCTAAGCTGATCATATCGGCCGGGACGGTGATTCATCATTTCCGCGGCGGTAGGTGTGTGGAGACCTGGCAATCGACCGACGCGCTCGGGTTCCTGACGCAGCGCGGTGTCGCGCAGCCACTCCCGGCGAAGTAACAGCAGGCTTCCTCGAGGCGTCACGGATCCGCTTGCAGTTCTTTGCCATATTTCTCGAGCAGGAATTGCACGCCGACGTACCCCAGAAATTCCGGCTGGCCGCTTGATTTGCCACTGAAGCTTCGCCCAGCCATGAACAGCAAGAGAAGCCCTTTGTGGAATTTGTAGCGCCCACCTGCATCGAACGTGGTGTTGTGCGGAAGTGCCCCCATCGCGTAATCGTTATACATTTCACCCACGATTTCCAATTTCGGCGTCAGCTCGTGTCCGGCGACGAAACCGATAATCCGCTCTTGTCTGGAATGCCAGGGAAAGTAGTACCCAACTTCGAAATCCAGATTTACCGGACCGACCGTCTTGGTGACCTCGACCGGCAGCAGAAACCTAGTTCCACCAGCAGCGATACCGCTCTTTATTGCCCCACCCAAGCCGGGTGGCTCGAGCTGTGGAAAGATCGAAGCGTTCCAACCGCCCTTATTCTCGAGGAATCGCCATTTCACCCCCGGAAAGGCATTGCCCCATCCGGTTTGAGTTGGCTCGCCAGGTTCCCTTTGAAGAACATAAGGGATCTCGTAGGTGAGCTGGATGCGATCGCCCAATCCGAAGTTCAGATCAATTTGCGGGGTTTGAAATACATCTTGATGCTGGCGCAGGACCTGCATTACGCCGAGATTGATTTCCCAGTTGTCGTTGCCCGGCGTGCCCGGATCGTTGGTCAACAGGGGCGGCCCGCCTTGCGCGAGCGCTCGGGAAGGAATAGCGAGAAAACAAAAAGCGGCCAGCCACAACCAGCGCCCGCGACGCTTTGCGGGGCCGCGTTTTGAGTGAGTTCGTGGGAGATTCACCGTAGGACGTCGGTCCGTGCGGCGGGCGCGGATAAAAATGGTGCCGGGGGCGCGGTATGCTCCCTGTCGCACAACAGTATCTCCGAAGCTGGCGTGCCATTTGAAGGACTATTCAAGCGAGCGGCCTAGCGGACGCGGAACTATACGTTACGCCCTTTGAGATACTCCGCGTGCTCGGGGATTAAGATTGGAGGCCATCCTGCTGCCTTATCCCGATAGCGCGCAGCGGAAGCCTCATGCAGACGCGTCAATGGCTGGTCCCACTTAGAGGGCATTTCGGATACACGCTTCAAGGTGCCAAGGATTGCTTCGACAAGCGGAGTGGTCTTCTTATCCCAGTCTGTACGGGTCCTCGTCGCATCGCTTCCCGTGGCATTGCTATTTCTATAGTTCTCGTCTCTCCACGCCGTGAGGTGAAGGGAATGCACCTCTATCGAATGTTTGTATTGTTGCAAAGCGTTTCTGTCTTTGGGCTCGACTGACAGATCATCGAAATCGCAAAGCTCTATATCGGTACCATGGGGTCGCATTTCGTGTAGAAGTCAATCAAAGCGCGTGCTTGCAGCAGCACACCATCTCGTACCGCCGCGGTCACATCGGGTAGTAGCGTATCAGCCTGACTCCTCACATCGTTCTTGCCCTGATTGGCCATGAGTAGATTCCACGAACATCCGCTGGCGGCTAGCCATCTACGAGCGTCAATCACATGAACAAATGCCTTTCTCGGTGTCAGCTCTTTCATCGGTGCCCGCCGTTTACGCGCAAAGCAACGGAACAAAACAGACTGCACCATACCGCAACGTAATCAAGGAAGTAAAAGAATTGCGGGACGAGCGGGCCTAGTACCCACTTGATTGCATAACAACGTCGGCTCCTTAGACCCGAGTAGACTTTGGTTTGTCGAAGACCACAGGCTCGGGAGAGAGGAGCCAAACATGATGATTATAGGCGTAGATTACCACCCGAGATTTCAAGCGATTGCATTTTGTGTAGAAGAGACTGGTGAGTGCGGTGAACAGGAACTGAGCCACGGTGATGGACAAGCCGAGAAGTTCTATCGAGACCTGAAGCACCAAGGAATCCGCGTGCGGGTAGGGATGGAGGCTACCGGCTATTCACGCTGGTTCGAGCGGCTGCTGGCTGAGTTGGGATTCGAGCTGTGGATCGGCGATCCGGCGGAGATCAAGGCGAAGCGGGTAAAGAAGCAGAAGTTCGACCGCGAGGAT
>Ga0182024_10018937_pt1 | contig 12755 bp, 5 predicted proteins | sample P32metaG_FD_120480 | JGI IMG/M metagenome (GOLD analysis project Ga0182024, IMG submission 120480) | Permafrost microbial communities from Stordalen Mire, Sweden - P3-2 metaG (Illumina Assembly) | ecosystem: Environmental > Terrestrial > Soil > Wetlands > Permafrost | place: Sweden: Stordalen... | reverse complement strand
GCGGCGTGCCGCTGGGCGGCGACACCGTCACGCTGTAGGATTGGCCCACAACCCCGCTCGGCAGCCCAACCGGCGTCTGGCTGGTAAGGCCTGAGATGCTGATCGAAAATTGCGCAGAGGCGCTTGCGCCGTCCTGGTTAGGATCGGTGGCCTGCACCGTAAACGTGAAAATGCCGCCCTGAGCTGGCGTGCCGGTGACGGTCGTGCTCGCGCCGGTCGAGCCGATCGAAAGTCCCGGCGGGAGAGCGCCGGAAGAGATCGACCACGTGGTCGAGGCGCTGCCTGTGGACGAAATCGTGGCGGAGTACGCCTGCCCTACAGCACCGTTCGGAAGCGAACCGGTCGTGATCGTCAACGACCCCCCACCACCATTGACGGGGATTACCACTCCGCCTACGGTTACGCCATCCATCGCCATCCCGGTCTCAACCGATTCATCTTCCCAGTTCGTCACCCCTATCTCGAGATAGTAGTTCCCGGCGGTTGGAATCACGTAGTTGGAGTTGATCCAGCCGGTGTAGCCGCAGCCGGTGGAATAGCAGTAGCCCGACGATTCACTGAGTGGCGACCAGGTAGGCGCACCGGCGATGATTGGTATCGAGGCGGGTGTCAGCGTCGCTTGTGGCTGAGGCAGTCCCTCGCCCGGAACAACGCTGCCCTCGGTTGTGGTTCGGGCCGTGAACAGCAGCGCCACCGGGCTGGCGATGTCATCCTCACCCACTTTAAAGAGTTCCGCCCAACCGTAATCGGCGAATCCGGCTCCGTCGGCAGTTACGTAGTTGAAGTAGAAATTCAGCACGGTTCCGGCGCTAGCCGTGAAGCCGGGCGTGGCGAGCGTGGATCCATTTGTCTCGCTGCCCAGCTTTCCTGTCGGAAGCGCACCGACGCCTAGTGTGCCCAGGGCCGTCGAAACCCATTCATACACGCTATTGCCGGTGGGTGAAAGCGTAACGACGCCGTCAGCAGTATCCGTGCCGCAAGTGGCGACGCAGGTCCAGTCGGTGGGAACCGCACCCACCGCCTTGGGTTTCAGGCCCTTGGGCTTGGCCGTGCGGAGACGCTCACGTTCCGCTTTCAGACTCGGCGATAGTTCGGTCACCGGCGATTGAGCTCCGCCAAATGATGAAAGGAGCGCGGCACACGCGAACAAGGCAAACACGCGCATTCCCTGTGACGTCGATGAAAGTTTCACTTTAGCCCTCCGAGGCACGGTTATTGAACTGACGGGTTTTCCCGCCGAACGTTCCGTTTTGGGACCCTAAGGCAAGTTAGTATACACCAAACGGCATAGGTTTGGGTCCGGCCTCGGCTATGGAGGGCCGGTTTGGGACTCCGGCGGCAGTCCATATCGGTCGGCTATGATTGTCTTGGGCGCTGGCAGGAGGTTGCCGGAAACGAGGCGTCGAATGCGCAAACCGCTTCACCATTCCACCGTGGCTGGTTCCCTGATCGCGTGCATTTTGGCGACCGCGGGCGTCCTCGCCGCGGTGGCCTACGGGCAGGGTTCCGCCGCTCCTCGCCCCGATCTTCAGGGAATCTGGACCAGCTCGACGCTGACGCCTCTTGAAAGACCGGCCGGGATGGAAGGCAAACCCGTGCTGACCGGGCCAGAGGCGGTTCAGCTTGCCAAGTTCATACTTCAACAGCAGGACCGGGATCGCCGCGACGGAGGCGAAGGCGCGGACGTGGTCCGCGGCTACAACGAGCTTTTCTTCGATCGCGGCAACGCGTTAGCGCGAATCGGCGGAACCATTCCGACCTCTCTGATCTTCGATCCGCCCAATGGGCAGATCCCGCCGTTGACGGCCGCGGCGGTGGCAAGAGTGGCGGCGCAGCGCGCCGAGACGAGCGAACATCCGGCGGATAGTCCGCGAAACCGGTCCTTGCCGGAGCGCTGCCTGTTGGCGGCATCCACCGGACCGCCCATGGTGCCCGGTCTCTACAACAACTACTACCAGATCGTGCAGACGCCGGATTACGTGATGATTCTGAGCGAAATGATGCACGATGTACGCATCGTTCCTTTAGACGCTTTAAACCCGGCCTTAAAGCCGCGACCGCATCCGCCGCCGGCGGTGCGCCTGTGGCTGGGCGACTCCGTCGGGCATTGGGACGGACAGACGCTGGTGGTCGACACCACCAATTTCACGGCGAAGACGAGCTTTCACGGCTCGGATGCGAACCTGCATCTGATCGAACGTTTCACTCGCGTCGCTCCGGCGATGATTGTGTATGAGTTCACGGTAGACGATCCAACGGCATTCACGCGGTCCTGGAGCGCGAGGCTTCCGCTGGTTTCAAGCGACGGCCCGATTTACGAATACGCCTGTCATGAAGGCAATTACGCGTTACGCGACATTCTCGCCGGGGCGCGGGAAGAAGAACGAAAAGCCGAACCGCCGGCGCGCCCGCGCTGAGCGGTTCACTGGTCATCGAGGGTTCTCATCGAAACGTCAACCGCTTGCTTCCTGCCTTTGAGAGTCTTACTGTGGTACCTGGTAAACTCAGTTCGATTCGGAGGAAGCCCGTGAGATTTCTCATCGGTTGTGCTGTGTTTTTCGCGGTCTCGTTTGCGGCAGTTCCCCCGGCGGCGCCGGCCAAGGCCTTCCTCGACAAACTTCCTTTGAGATTCGAGCCAAGCCGGACTGGCGCCGGCTACGAGGCGCGCGGGAATCACTTCAGCCTGCATCTTCAACCGGCCGAAAACCTGCTCGAATGGAGCGACGGCGGAAAGACGGCTCGCGTGCGTACTCGCGTGGTGCGCGGAAATCGTTCCGCATCGATCGCCGCCGAGGAGCGGTTGCCGGGTTCGGCTAATTATTTTGTGGGTGGCCCCGCGATGTGGCGCACCGATGTTACGGGATTCTCGCGGGTCCGGTCCAAGGGAATTTATGACGGGATCGATCTTGTATTTCACGGCGAACACGGCCGCCTGGAATACGATTTCGTGGTCGCCCCGCATGCCGATCCGGGCGTCATCCGGCTCGAGTTGAGCGGACAGCGCTCGCTCCGGATTTCGACCGAGGGCGACCTGATCATCGCCACCAGCGCGGGCGAGATCCGGTGGAAGACGCCGGAAGTCTATCAGGTCGCGGGCGGGCAGGACGGAGCGGGCGTGCGCCAACCCGTGGCGGGCCGCTTTGTGATCGAGGGAAGGCGGGTGGTTCGCTTCGAGATCGGGAGTTACGATCGAAACCGCACTCTGACGGTCGATCCAACGCTGACCTACGCGACGTTTCTCGGGGTCGGGGGCAAGACCGCAGCGCGCGCCATCGGAATGGACGGGAGCGGAAATGTGTATATCGCCGGCATCACCAGCTCGACCGAACTGAGCACCGTCTCCGCTTTCCAGCCCAACTTCGCCGGGCTGACCGCCGGGAATTATCTCGTCGGCGACGGATTCGTCGCCAAGTTCAGCCCGGCGGGCGCGTTGCTGTATCTTACCTATATCGGCGGCAGCCAGGATGAAGGCGTGAGCGCCATCGCAGTGGACGCCGCGGGCAACGCGTATCTCACCGGGGGGACGACGTCTCCGGATTTCCCCATTGTGGGCGGGTATCAAACCCACTTTGGAGGGACCGTGGCCACGGGCAACTCTATTCGCACGGGCGATGCGTTCGTCGCCAAACTGAATCCTTCCGGGAATAAATTGATTTATTCGACGTACCTCGGCGGGAGCGGGGATGATATCGCGTTTGCCATCGCGATCGATTCGGCGGGGGATGCGTATGTCGCGGGCGCCACCTCGTCGTTCAATTTTCCTCTGACACCGGCCGGCGGGGAGTATCAGAATCACTTCAAGGGCGGCGGGGGAGAACCTCTCAAGACTTGCCTCATATGTACGCTGCCGTTCTGGGATCCGGGCGATGCGTTTGTCGCCAAGCTGGATCCCACCGGATCGCAATTGCTGTTTTCCACTTATCTCGGCGGCGCCCTGGACGATGTTGCGCAAGCCATCGCGGTGGATGCCTCGAGTAATGTGTATGTCGCCGGGTGTACCATCTCTTCCACCTATCCCACCACTCCCGGCGCTCTCCAGACCCACTTCGGCGGAAGCGACCCTCAAAACGTCCAGCAGAATTTAGGCGACGGGTTCATCACCAAGCTGAATTCCACGGGGTCCGCCCTGATCTACTCGACTTTCCTCGGCGGAACGGGAGACGACTGCGTCAGCGCCATCGCGCTCGACGCCTCGGGGGATGTGTATGTGACCGGGTCCACCGACTCGAGCAATATGCCGGTGACGCCGGGAGCATTTCAACCTTCCTTTGCGGGATATAAAATCGCGCCCGCTAACGTGTCTCAGAATTTCGGCGATGCGTTTGTCGCCGAGCTGAATCCTGCGGGCACTGCGCTGGTGTATTTCAGCTATCTCGGCGGAAGCCGGAACGACCTCGGCGCGGCGATCGCTGTCGACGGCTCCGGGGATGCCTACGTTGTGGGATTTAGCGACTCGACGGATTTTCCCGTGAGCGCCAGCCCGTATCAGGCCAAGATGGCAGGCGATAACAAGCATTACGCCATGAACCCACAGGGAGATGGTTTCTTGACCGTCGTGGGTCCGGGCGGTTCGGCGGTGCTGTATAGCACCTACCTGGGCGGAAGCGCCGACGACGGACTCGCCGGCGTTGTGCTCGATGGGAAGGGAGGCGTGTATCTCGCGGGAGGGACGGGTTCTCTCAACATTCCAACTACGTCTAACGCGTATCAGACGACCTACGGACCCAAGCAAGGCGGGGACGCCTACTATGCGGCGTTCTCCGGATTCTCGCTCGCGCCGCCCGCGATCACCAAGGTCGCTAACGCGGAGGGTGAGGTCGCGACCATCTCGGGCAATACCTGGGTAGAGGTCAAAGGATCGGGTCTCGCAGGTGGCACCCGCGTCTGGGCAGCCAGCGACTTCGCCGCCTTTAACAATCAGTTGCCGACCGCGCTCGACGGAGTCAGTGTGACCTTCAATAACGAAAAGGCGTTCGTGTACTACATCAGCGCGACTCAGATCAACGTTCTGACGCCGCCGGATCTTGCAGCCGGTACGGCAACCGTGCAGGTGACTTTTAACAACGTGCCGAGCGCGCCTTTCACGGTGACCGCACAAACGTATTCCCCGGCATTTTTCGAACTCAATCCTTACGTGGTCGCTACCCATCTGGACGGCAGTCTCTGCACCGCACCCATTGCGGGAGTCTGCCTGGTTGGTCCAGCCACGCTCTATCCTGGCTATTCGGTGCCGGCCAATCCGGGCGAGACCATTGTGATTTACGCCGACGGCTTCGGGCCGGTTAGTCCGGCGGTGGTGAGCGGATCGCTCTCGCAATCAGGGATGCTTCCGGTTACGCCGTCGATCCGCATCGACGGAGTGCTCATTCAGCCGAACCCGATTGGTTTTGCGGGCCTGATTTCGCCCGGCCTGTTTCAGTTCAACGTGACCCTGCCGACCAATCTGACAGCCGGCGATCACATGATCCAGGCAACCAATTCGCAAGGGTTCACCACGCAACCCGGGACGCTGATTACGGTGCAGTAGCGCGCGATTTGCCCAGCGCCGCGCATGGCGGGGCCGGAGCAACGGTCCTCTTCATCGCGGGCGACCCTCATTATTAGAAGCGCTATGATCGAATTTCACGCGACCATGGCGTATTCCTTCTGGCGCACCGCGGTGAAACTCGCCTGGCGGGATTTACGATACTCACCCGCACGGTCGGCGATGATCGCGATCGCGATGGTGGTCAGCATCGCCGGGATCGGCGGCGTGGATGGAGCCGCAAACGCCGCCCGGCAGGCCTTGCGCGGCGATTCCCGTGCGTGGCTGGGAGGCGATATAGGCCTCGATACGCGCGACCCGGTGGATTTGGATCAGACCGCCGCGCTCGATCGCGCAAGCGATCTCGGCATCCGTTGGACGGCCGTTTCGACCGCGCTTACAATGGCCTCCTCCGACGCGGCGGCGGATCCCGCCTTCATCGCGCTCAAGGCCGTGGACCCGGCATCGTATCCGTTTTATGGCGCGATTACGCTCGCTCCCGCGCAGACGCTCGCGCAGGCGCTGGGCGAAAACACCGCGGCGGTTTCAAACGAAGTGCTGGAACGTTTGAACGTAAACGTAGGCGACCCGATTCAGATCGCCGGCCAGCCGTTCCGCATCGCCGCATTGATTCAAGCCGAGCCGGACCGGTTTTCCGGCAATCTTGGCATCGGGCTGCGCTGCATTATCTCGCGCGAAGCGTATCGACGCACCAACCTCGAGGAATCCGGGAATTCAGTGAAGACGCGCATTCTGCTGCGGCTTCCGCCGGGTTCCGATCTCGACGGGGCGCGGCGTTTTCTCGAGGGCGTATTTCCGGACGGCGCCATTCGCGACTATCGCGCCGCCTATCAGCAGCAGACCGAGAGCGCGATTTCGTTCGTGGGAGTGACCGCGTTCCTGGCGCTGGTGCTGGGCGCAATCGGAGTCGCGATCGCGGTTCGCCAGCATGTGGACGAAGTCATGCCCGCGCTCGCGATCATGAAAACGCTGGGTGCGCGAAGCCCGCAACTGGCGGCGCTGTTTTTTTTGCAGATCGGAGGGCTGATGGCGGTGGCGCTCGCGCTGGGCGCGCCCCTGGGATTCGCGGTTCGGGTGGCGCTGCTCGCGATGGCGAGAAAGTTTCTGGCGCTGCCGCCCGTCGATGGCTGGAATTTAGGCTCGGTACTGATCGGCGCGGGCGCGAGTCTGGCGGCGATGGCGCCGATCCTGGCACAACCGGCTTTTCTGATTCGACACCTTCGCCCGGCCATCGTGCTGCGACGCGAGGTTGCAGGCTCCGAGATCGGGCCGGCGCTGCGAACCGGTTCCGGCGGCCGAAGCTATTCCGGCCGGCGAAGTTACTCGGGATGGATCGCCGCTTTTTTCGCTTTAGCGGTTTTGCTCGCCGTGGGAATGCGAATGCTCGAATCCCGCCGATCGGCGCTGCTTCTGATTGCCGCGCTGGCGGGCTGCGCGGGACTGGCATGGCTCTCGACCAGCGTCGCGTTTTACGGCCTGCGCTGCTGTATGTCCACGGACGCGGCGCGGCGCGTGCCGATTCTGCGGCACGGCGTTTCGAGCGTCTATCGCGCCGGGAATCGCTCACGATTGCTGATCGCCGTTCTGGCTACCGCGCTGGCCATGATGATGGCGACGTTTGAAGCGAGCGGCGCGGTAGTGCAGGGAGTCGTGGATCTTCTTCCGTTCGATCGCGACAGCCTGTTCGTCGCCGGATTCAAGGATTCGCAGGGGAACGCCGTGCGGGAATTCTTGAGCCGGCTTCCGGGCGTCGGCGGCGTCGAAATGATCACACAGGTCCGGCTGCCTCTGCGCGGGGTAGACGGATGGCGGACCGTCGCCGGCATGGGAGCGTCCACTCATGTCGCGGTTTGCGATCCTCAATTGTCGACCGGCGGCAGGGAGCCCGCGCGGCTGATCATGGCGGATGACGAGGCCCGGCATCTGCGCGCGGTTCCGGGATCGCGACTCGAGTTTGAAGGCAGGGACAGCGCGGGACGCGACCGGATTTTCGGCGTGACACTGGTGGCTACGCGCAAGTGGACCCCGGCCGAACGCTACTGGTCGACGATGCTGCTCGATTGCACCGGCCTCGATTCCTCTTCCATGCTGCACCAGGCCTTCGTGCGCGTGCCTGCCGGCCGCATGTCCTCGGTTCGCCAGATGATCGGCGCACGTTATCCGACGCTCGCCGTGATCACTCCGGACGACCTTTCCGGGACGATTCTCTCCGTGAGCCGCGACGCGATGACGCTCGCGCGGTTGGTCGGGTGGTTCGCAATCGGCGCCGGACTATGCGTGATGATGGCCATGGTCGCCGCATCGCGATCCGCGCGGCTGCGCGAAATGGGGATTTTCGCCGCCCTTGGCGCAAGGCGCGCGACCATCTCCGGAATCTACACCGTGGAGTTCGCTTGCGTCGGCCTGCTGGCGGGAATGATCGCGAGCCTTCTGACATGGGGATTCACGAGTGTGGTGCTGAGCGTGGTGCTTCAGCGCGCCGAATCGGCCGCCGCCGGCAGGACCATCGCAGCGGCAATGGTAATCTCCATCGCGCTGACCGTCGCCGCCGGCTGGCTGCCGGCGTGGCGCTTATTGCGGCTCCGGCCGATGGAAGTGCTGCGGGGCGATTAAAGGGCGGAGTGGCTGCCGCCCGGTCTTTCTCATCGGTATTGAACGAATCTGCCGATGGCGTAGACAAACACCCCGAATCCTCCGCTCAAACCGGTGGCCTTGATGCCGGGCCTCATGGTGAGAGACCCGACGGCCAGTTCTTCGTAGGGAACTCCCGCAACATCCTGGGTAGCGGGGACGTTTGAAAGCAGAGGAGCGGGTATCGTCATTTGACCGGCTGCGGCGGACGCAGTGCAAACGCACATGCCGATTGCAGTCGTAATCTGGTCGATATTCCGCGCGAGGATCACCATGGTTTGATCCGGCGCGGCGCTCTTCCAATGCACGGTTACGCCCCGGGTTCGATCTACCACTCGTATCTGCTCCCGGTCGATCCACTCGAATGAAGCGGGAACTGAAAAGGGAGTGGTGAAACGCCCCACCTCATTTCCGCCGGTACCGAGCAGCGTGAAATCCCCCGGTTCGAGAAATAGAGGCGGGTCCCGGCGATGGGGATCATATCCGTGAGAGCCGAGGTGTTTGCGATAGATTCCAGGACCTTCCCAGCTTTGCGAAATTGATCTGGTTTGATTGGCACGACTGAGAAGCAAGGTTTTACCTGCGTCCAACCCGCGGCCTTCCACGCGGATGATGGACAGAATGGAGTTCGAGAGGCTGGTGTTGGTCTGGTAGCTGCTGGTCGAAGCCGCGCAGGTTCCTGCAGGCGGGAGTTGAATCGGCATAGGAGCGGACTGTTCGGTGGTCGCGATGAAGGCGATCCTGGCATCGTCGGCCAACGCTTCCGGAGCGCCATCCCGGATCGCTCTCATCCGGGTTCGGGAAAGAATCACGATGCCGGCTCTCTGCGGAGATGCGGTCGGCAACGGGCTCGGATCGCAGGGTCCGGGCCGCGAGCGGATCGCAATAGACACGACATTGCTCGCCCGAGTGTTCGATAGCCGAAGGTACAAGGGCACATAGCAACCATCCGGGGCGTCGGCTGGAATCTGGAAGGTAAGTTCTTCTTCGCCCGGTTTGGCGGTGGGACGCGGCGCTTTCGCTTTTGCGGGCCGTCCGCCAACCATCAAACTGATCTTCTTCTGGTTGCCTAGCCCGGTAGTCACAAACGAGACGCGTGCGCCCGGGCGCGCCGGATTGGAGCTTGAATTGGCGGCGCGGGATCCGGATGCGTCGATGTTGTCGATCCGCCCCGGTCCCCATCCCTCGCCGTTGCGGGCAAAAATGCCGGGATTGGAGTCGACCACCATTACAGGAAAAGCTTTGCTCGGCTTTCCGTCGGCGTTCACCACCAGAGATCCGGAACCGAGCGGCGCGGTCCGAGGCATGAGTGCTTCGATGCGCCTCGCGAAAACACTGACGATCTGGATGGGGGTCGCATTGCCGCCCTGCGAGATGGTCACGGCGGTGTGATCGGCCGATCCCAGGCGAATCCCGTAAATGGAAAATAACGCCCCTCTGGCGATCGCTCCGCCGGCGAGTGTGGGCGGAATCCGGCTGGCCAGATTGACTACTCCGTTTTGACTAATGCCAGGCTGCCCGGGAAGTCTCGCCGCCGCGCCGCACAACATGACGGCGACACTCACGATCCGCATCACCCCATAGGCTATCATTGTTGCTTCGCGCCACGATGATGCCGACCCCTAGCGTGAGCCAAGCATCATGAGTCAGCGAGCGTCCGGCGTGCCGATGCGCCCACTTATCCGCGCGTGGATGGCTTTACCCGCGGCGCTTGCGTTCGCGATCCTCGCCGTCCAGGCCTGGATACCCTGGAGTGTTCCTCATTTTGAAACTCAGGATGGCTCTGCCTATGTCTACAGCGCGGTAGTCGCAAGAGACCTGGTGTTCAATCCGCACTCGGTGTATGCGCCCATTTACGAGTTTCAAAGGAGTGTGGTCCCCAATTGGGGAACCACGATTGTCTTGAACGTCATTCTCTGCTTCGTGGGAGTTGACGACGCGGAAAAGCTCCTGATGAGCTTATACATCGTGATTGGTTTCTTCTGTTTCTCTTATTGCGTCCGCTCGATCGCTCCTGCCGCGAGCCCCTGGACGCCGATCGCGAATTTCGTTCTCCAGAATTGGCTGCTGTGGACGGGTTTTTATAACTTCTACTTAGGAACCATGCTCGGCGTATTCGTTGTTGGTTGGTACATTCGTCACGCAAGCCATATGTCTGCGCGACGTGCCGTGGCTTTGGCTATAGGACTGATAGTGGTCTTTTTTACTCATCTGATGGCCGCCGCGTTAACGGCTCTCGCCGTCATGGTGATTGCACTGTGGATCTTCCTGGGCCGGCCCATGCTACTCCCGTCGTCCCCCGCGGCCGGTTCGGCGCAGCTTCATTCGGGCGTCCGGCAGACAGGCCTGATTGTGGCAACGCTGCTTCCTTTAGTTGTTCTCTTCGTCCTCTTTGCGCGGTCATCGCCAGACACCAGTTGGCGACCTATGACAGTAGCCGAAACGTGGAGTGAGTCGATGCATCTCTTCGCCACGGCGGCTGGGCCCTGGGGAGATCAAATCTATCTCTGGCCCGTAATATTCGCTTATATTGTCGTAGCCATAGTAGTGATGCAACGCGCCGAATGGGAGACCACAAGCGGGGGGCTGGCGCTCACAACCATAGTGAGTCTTCTGGTCTTCCTGATCCTTCCGGACAGCGGTTTCGGCGGAGGCCGGGCTAAGATTCGATTTGTGTGGGCGATTTTTATATTTGGCGGAATCCTCGCAGTCTCCGTGCGCAGGCTCCAGCCTTTTCGGGTTCCATTCGCGCTTTACGTCGCCGGACTCCTTATCGCGAACTTAATCGCAACCACTCACTCGCTGCGTGCGTATAGTCGGGCTGTTGAGGACTATCTATCCGCCGTGGATGAATTTCCCCCAGGATCGCGGATTGTCCGCCTGCGATATCCGACTTCCGATATTCCGCAACGTTACGGCTACGATATCCGGTGGGACCCGCTGCGTCACGTCGATGGATACCTCGCCGCCGGTTGCCGATGCATCGATTTCGCGGAATACCAAGCGCCGAATCACATTTTCCCGATCGTTTTCAAGGCATCCATAGATCGCAACCAGCAACAGGGTTGGTGGTGGAATTTCGAAGCTCCCAATCGGAACACCGCTGACTTCCTCGACTGGCTTTTCTCAAATTCGCCCGGCCCTCCTGACTACGTCATTGTGGTCGCGGATCATTTGTCTCCGCAGTTGCCTCCGGATTTCCCCAGAGTTATGGCAATGCTCGAGGACTTCGGGATGCAGATGACGCCTAAATCCCGGTCGGGGGAATTCGTACGGGTGTATAAGCGAACCGAAGACCACTGACGGGCCCGGTTACTCGACAGTCCTGGGAACTTCTACCTTTACCGGCACGACATAGATAATCCAGCCGATCATCATTTCGTCCCAGGTCTGTTCGCCCCATCTCACTTCTTCGGCGGGATCCGGGTTGGCGGGGTTGTTCACGGAGTTATCGAAATGCGCCACGCAGTCGATGCGGGAGCCCCTCGGCACCTTGATATAGTCTTTGAAATCGTATTGCAACTGCCAGTTGAAATCATATTTCGGCACGTACAGCAGCACTTCCTGGCGGCCATCGGGATAGGTGATCGTATACCTGAAGTTCTTGCCGCGGAAGTGCATGTGCGGCATCAAGCCGGTAAGTTGAACGTTTTCGCTCGCCGTCCAGCTTGATTTCACCTCATAATTCGGATCGCCCGGAGGAATCCTGAAGAACGCCGTTGTCGCGTTGCCTGTGAATGCCGAATACTTGACCGGTTCCCTGGCAAAATAAACGCCTATATAAGAACGGTCCTTGGAACCCATACCGTCCGGCGTATAGTGCACCTGAAACCGGAAGCTCGATCCCGCCTTCACAAGCACCGCCGTGCCCGGCTCAAAACTCATCGGAGGTTCGCCCGGGGTGTATGCGGTAAGAAGGTCATCAAAGTCGTCGGTCCCGGCCGATTTGACCGGTTCCCGCACGTAGATCATCACATGGTGCACCACGGCGCGATTGCCTGGACGAACCTCCGCCGCTGAGATCCACTTATCTTCCCCGAAACCGGTCGGGACAATAAAGTTCTTGTACGGGACCACTCCCTCCGCGGGGACCTCGAAATCCGTCCCCATGTCGATGATCATATCCGGCTTGCCGAGCCGCCAGCCTTGTTCGAACTTCGGAAGAGCCGGCGTGTCCTTTGCTTCACCCTTTGGCGCGTCACCCTCCGGCGCGTCATCCTCGGGCGCGCCGCTGGCGACCCAGTTCGCAATCGTGTCGATTTCGGCTTGCGACAATCGCGGGTCGTTACGGAACGAGCCGTAATGCGGATCGGCGAGCCACACCGGCATGGTGCGCGCCACCACGCGGTCGCGAATCGCTTTCGCCCACGGCCGGACTTCCTTATAATTCGTCAAAGGCATCGGCGCAACTTCGCCGGCGCGATGGCATTCCACACAGTGGTTGAAAAGAATCGGAGCGACGTCCTTCGAGAATACCGGCGCGGCCGGGGACGCGATTGCGACCAACGAGAATAGCGCCAATCCAGCCACGAAAAATTTGCTCGCTGTAACGCGTTTACACATACTAACCAAACCATTT
>Ga0182024_10018936_pt1 | contig 12756 bp, 8 predicted proteins | sample P32metaG_FD_120480 | JGI IMG/M metagenome (GOLD analysis project Ga0182024, IMG submission 120480) | Permafrost microbial communities from Stordalen Mire, Sweden - P3-2 metaG (Illumina Assembly) | ecosystem: Environmental > Terrestrial > Soil > Wetlands > Permafrost | place: Sweden: Stordalen... | reverse complement strand
GTTAAGGAACCCGCAGCACGTTCTCCGCTCCCGGCCAGGAGGAACTATGTCCTATAGGATAGCGGGGATTGATGTCCACAAAAGAATGCTGGCTGTAGTGGTGACTGACGTCGAAATCGAAAGCGAATACCAGTTTGAGCGGAGGATGTTTGGCAGCAACCCTGAACAACTGCGATCGCTGGCGGCATGGCTGCTCGAGCAAGAGGCCGAAGAATTATGCAGGACCGTCCCAGCCGTCAGAGAAACCTGGTGCCGACAACTGGTACATTGCCAGCGTCTGAGCTTTGCCAACTCAAGGCGCGCCGGCTCCCGCATCGCGGGCACACGAAACCATGCGGCCAGCGGCAGGCGGCCAAATACTGCTGGCAAGCTTCTTCTCTCGCAAACTTCGATTGGAACTCGCGCAAGGTTTTGGGAAACGGCGGGCGAGGCACTCCCCTACACTACCGCTAGTGGTATGCTGAAACAACCGGATAAGCGCGGAGTTGTCTAATTCTTCTCGGTATCGTGGAGCGCTCTTCGCAGTCAGGTATCGCCTACTTTGGAGGCCATCGCGGGGCAGCGACATCTTCCGGAGCATGGAAGTAAGAAATGAAACATGCGAGGGCGTCGATCGACATCAGAGTCAGGCGTTTAGCCATTCGTCGTCAGAGGCGCGCGGAAGGACCATCTGCACGCGCGATCCGCTCGATGGTGGACCAAGTGCTAGCCCAGTTGTCGCGGCGGTTGGGCACAACGCACGCGGCGCGGATTTCCTGTGGATCGGCATCCGACTCCGTTTGCCGCGCAGTTTCCTCACGCCTTCACTTGGCGGGTACGAACAGCAAGAACCAGGAGCGCACTCACCACAAAGCTCGCGGCGAGAAATTCGGTAGTCACCATATGTGAGCGATTCCGCGACAATAGGTAGCCCACTACCGAAGGGCCAACGAATCCCCCGAAGTTTCCGATCGAGTTGATCAGGCCGAATGAAGCGGCGGCCGCCGATTCTCCCAGGGTCAAGGTGGGCAGCACCCAGAAAGACGAAGTCCACGCGAACAGCACCGCACCCGTGGCGCAGAGCCAAAACATGACAACCGGAAAGGGTGTTTTCGCAAGAGCGCTCAACATGAAGAAAAGCCCGACCAGCGCCAACGGAATCGCGGTGTGCCACTTGCGCTCATTCCGAAGATCCGACGAGCGGCCCACCAAAACGACTGACACCAGTGCGACAACGAAAGGCAACGCTGCGAGTGCAGTCGAAAAGATCGCCGACCGTCCCGACGCCTTTTGGACAGTAGTCGGCAACCAAAAAATAAAAGCGTAAGTTCCGATATTGGCAAAAAACAAGACGAGCGCCAGCAGCACCACGTTCCGTGTCCGCAATGCCTGCCATATAGAAACCTGACCCAGGGCTCGCTTCTCTTTTTCTTTTGACTCCAATTCGGCGGTGATCCAATTGCGCTCTTCGGGTTCCAGCCACGCCGCTTCCCGGGGACGGTCCGTCAGGTACAACAGAGTGATGATGCCGAACACAATTGCGGGAACACCCTCAAGAATAAAAACCCAACGCCAGCCAGCCAGCCCAAACCAGGTTAGTCGAAGGAGTAATGCGGACAGTGGCGCACCGAGTGAAAGCGAAACCGGAACCGCGAGAATAAACCCGGACATAGCGCGAGCGCGGTCGGGGGCGCGAAACCAGTGAGTGAGATACACAATAATGCCAGGAAAGAATCCGCCTTCGGCCAGACCCAGTAGGAATCGCGCGGTGTAGAACTGCGAGGCGGTTTTGACGAACCCGCAGAGAATCGCGCAGACGCCCCAAGTGAGAAGAATGCGAGCCATCCAGCGTCGCGCGCCCCAGCGCTCCACAATTAGGGCTCCGGGTATTTCGAAGAGCAGGTAGCCCACAAAAAAGATTCCGGCCCCAAACCCGAATACCGCTTCGGAAAAACCCTGGTCCGCCATCATGTTGATCTTCGCGTAGGCTACGTTGGCCCGGTCCAGGGAGGCGATGATGTAGAGAACAAATACGAGAGGCAGAATTCGTAATGCGATTTTCCTACGAATGACGTCTGGGCCAGAAACGGTTGATGTGGTTGCGGACACTGTTCAGTGAGAGATCTAGCGATTGCCTGCCACAACTCTTGTTTCGTAGGCTACCACGCGTTGTCGGCATTCCCCCAGACCATCGATGCCGAACTCGACGACGTCGCCATGCCTGAGATATTGGGGAGGCTTAAGCCCGGCGCCAACACCCTGCGGCGTTCCAGTCGAGACCACGTCGCCGGGCTCCAGCGACATAAATCGACTCACGTAGCTAATGATGAACGGAATTCGGAAGATCAAGTCGGAAGTGTTGGAGTCCTGCCGCGTGATGCCATTCACTTTCAGCCACAGCCTCAAATTGTGGGGATCGTTGATCTCGTCGGCAGTGGCGAGGAATGGCCCGAGCGGAGCGAACGAATCACAGCTCTTGCCTTTGGTCCATTGGCCGCCGCGCTCTAACTGAAATTGCCGTTCACTGTAGTCGTTGTGGAGACAGTAACCCGCAACGCATTTCATGGCCTCCTCTGGTTGTACGTAGGACGTTTGTTTCCTGATTACCACAGCCAACTCAACTTCCCAATCCGTTTTCTGCGAATCTTTGGGAATGATTACGTCGTCATTTGGTCCGGACAGAGCAGAAGGCGCCTTGAGGAATACTATCGGCTCCTTGGGAATTTCTGCGCCTGCTTCGGCGGCATGTCGCGCATAGTTCAAGCCGATACAAATAATTTTCGATGGCCTTGCAACACAAGGACCAAATCGAAGCGACGAGCCCGTCGGCGGGCATTTGTCGGTGTTGGCTTCGATCCAACTTGCAAGACGGTCCACGCCGCCGGTAGAAAAAAAGTCTTCGTCAAAGTCTTCGCCGAATGCGGAAACGTCAATCCGCTCCCCGCCCGCGAGGATCACACCCGGTTTTTCAGATTTGCTGCTGCCAAATCGAAATAGCTTCATGGGTACCTCGTATTTGTGATCGCCAGCTTACAGGTTCACGCTTGCAGTGCGCTGACAACGGCTTCTCCCTTGGAAGGAGCGCTCTTGTAGTTATGCTTCTACAACTTTTTCTCAGGCGCTAGCCAAAACCTTCTTGTTCAACCCTTCGGCCCACGCGCACTGGCCCTCGTCTTTCCACGGAGGTGTGTCTGGCCGGAAATACCCCGAAATCATGATGCCCCAATGCCCGGTAGCAATCGCCGCGTTCACTCCCAGTTCCTCGCCACGGCGGCCTTCGGGCGTCATGACGAACCGGGAATGCAACGGAGGGTACAAAATGAATCCTTCATCGACCACCAGCGGAAGGTTTCTTGCGCCTGCAAACTGGGCGGCGCATTGAAACTGTTTCTCCATCGATTGTTTTATCTTCACTTCGTACTCTGCAAAGTGCTCCACGCACCATCGATCGAACTTTTCGTTATCGAGATTGGTATATAGCCACGCAATACCCCACCAAGCTTGGCGAACGTGTTCCGGTTGGTGGACGAGTTCATCCCATCCGGCGATGTTCTGTTTCAAGACCGACTGAAGAAACGGATTGTCTTCAGGCTTGGGAGGTTCACCGGGCCGGATACCGGTGATTCCACATTTCTCCCAAAATGCCTGGGTCAGGCCGTCGCAATATACGTGGTGGTCTGCCACCTGAGCATTTTCCGGGTACAGCGTTTCGAACCCGGTGCAAGCAGTCAGTCCGTCCACCGTGACGAATAAGTCCGGGTGTCTGCTGCGGACATAAGCGACCGCGTCGGATGCCAGAGCGCGAACCGCGCCCGTACGGCACGCGGGCGCAGGGGTTTTTCCATGGACCCATTCATCCATAGTTTGCGGTGGCAGCTTTGCGGTCGAACAGACTATCGCCGGTTGATTCAGCTCGTTTATGATTTCCACCTGGGCAATGCGTTTGTGGAGTCCGCGTTTTCTAAGCTCAACCAGAAGCCGATCGTACTGCCAGGCCAGGAGCATCAATCGTTCGTTGTAAGGAACCGCGAGAATCTCATCGCGGATGCGCGAATCATCCAACTGGCTGATAGCGTCCTGGTATTCCCAGCTAGTGGTAGTCACATATACGTTGTATTTAGCCGCAGCCTCAAATAGGTGTATCACTCGTTCGAAAACATCATGCTCGCCGCCGCCCTTAGCGTCGACGCAGTGAAGGTTGGAACTGAAACCAGTGATCCAATTGGTGAACTTGAGCTTGCCGCGCCGCCGGCCTTGCATGTCGAACATCCAATTCAGCCCCATCTCCGCACGAATGCAATTAAATCCTCGATCTTTGGTCTCCTTCACCGCCCGATCGATGTTTCCGAAGGCCTCGTCGGGCAAAGCAGTGGTGATCCATTGCCAACCGTAGTAACAAATCGCGAGGCGTTGCGGCAGATGGAAAGGAATCGTCGGGCGCGCGTGGCCAATGAGGGGCGGTATTCCATTTAGCAGGGTCGTAGGCGCCAGTACTCCGGCAGCGGCTAGTTGTAGGAAGTCCCTGCGAGCTATCGGGCTCGAGGTTGACTCGGTTTCGGGTTTTTCGGCAGCGGTTGACCACGGGTGGCGAAAGTCAGAGGTCATTCTTCGTCCCTGGGTCGACCCTTTGGCTCATCGACCGACCCATTCGAGACTATAACGGCATCAATGCCAATCGCAGTTCCGATGCTGTCGTCATTTTTTCGCCCGGTAACTAGGATTTCGAGTGTGTGCGCACTGTCCACCAAGCCTTGAATCCCCCACAAACGGACCGGAGGGATTGCCGCCCAACGCCCAATCCTCTTGCTGGGCAAACTCCAAATCCCGGTCGGAACGTGGGAGGGCGCAAAAGTATCGATTGTTGCCACCTGCTTGCCGTCGAGGCTGATCTCGGCGATTCCTCCGTCGCCCCCAACATCCCCAGTCAGTTCGACTCCTGTTCCGTGGAATTTCGCGCTCATGGTCGAGCCTGCAATGGCGCTCACGGAAATCGAGCCCTGCTCCCAACCCACGAGATATCCAAGATCAACATCGCTATTCCACGGATTGTTACCGAGTCGCTGCCATCCATTTTCGTTGTAAGTCAGGCGAGAACTGCTGCTGTCGGTAACCGAGTATTGGGTTCGCGCGCCGCGATCATCGATGTGTTCGTACGTAATCTTCGGATTCCAAACGGTCTGATCGTCGGTGGCATTACCGTCCCGGTTCACAACGAAGAATAGTTTGTCGCCTTTATTGACGGAAAGCTTCCGCTCCATGGTTTTGCCAACCACATCAGTGGCGGCAATCTGTTCCCAGCCGGTGTCAGGCCACACCTGCTCGTTATTCTTCAACACTTTCACACGCACACCGTCTCCATAGGTGTGGTAGAGATCCTTATGAATCGCCCCGGTGACGGTGACCTGCCCGCTATGGGGCAAAGTGAAGACCCTCACGGCGTCCGCCGCCGCCCCAGGGGTCATCCACGACGCTCCAATTGTTGCTTGCTGAGCAAGTGGCACACCCGCGCCCTGGTACGCACCCATATGTCCCAAACCACCGTTCCAACTCATCTCCTTGTGCTTAGCTCCAAGCCAGTCTTCGTACGACCAACCGTTGGCACCTGGGTAGCTATAGTCCTTACCCGCCAAATACCCGCCTTCGGCGCTATAAGTCTCTTGCTCTCCCGGTGCTTCCACGGCAGCGATTCGTCTCGAACCGTTGCCGTCGCCATCTACGGCCCGCACTTCGTAGGTTGCCGAGATATTTTCTACACCATCGCTGTGATCGAAATAGTAGGTCGCTTTCCCCACCTTATCGATCGGCGTTCCGTCACGATAGATCTGGTAATAGGCGAGCCAGTTATCGTCGGTAGATGGTTTCCATCGAAGTTCTATGCCCGTCACACTCATGTTCGTGCCTACGCTTTTGCTTACGCTGACGGGATCAGAAGGAGCGGTGTGATCCACGCCGCTTCCAGGATGATTCGGTAATCCCAGGTAAATGAGCTCGCCGGGCGCAGGATCCACCATGCTAATGCCGTTCTTCATCAAGTCCGCCCCGGTTCGCCGCTGCGCGCTCTTGGAAACCTCAAAACGCACATCGTAGGACTCTTCTGGGTGCAGGCCTTTGGGATAGAGATCAATCGAGCCTTTGGCAAAATGCTTCAGAATAATGACGCCCCGGTGGCCGTCCTGACTCAGTCGCTGAAAGTAATAGACAGGTTCGTCGCCTTTTACTTCCGGATGGTAAACATGGCTCCATCGCCCCGCCACGCATTGCGCAACCAGATAGCGGTAGATCTCGAAGGTTCGGCGTAGGTTCTCCAATCCGCCATTCAGTAGCAGCCCCGGCTCTCCTCCATATAGACCCCGGTCGCTGGTCCAAGCCGGTACCATGGTGAGGGCAGATCGAGCGTTTTCCCAAGTAAAGTTGGCGTCGCGGGTCCAATCGTCAATTTTGTCGGGAGGAAAAAGATAGGAGGAATAGTAATTACTAATGTAGAGCGACCCGCCATCGGTAAGTTGACTCACATCGCTGACGCGGAGGGTCTCAAATCCCATTAGATTTCCTCCACCCGAACAGATATCAATGGATGAGTGCGGATGGGCTCGACGAAACTCCTGCAGTAACCTCATTACGTTGTGATATTCCGCCAACATCGGGGTTTCATTCTTGTTGACGGGTACCACTGAGGTGCCATCCAGCCGCCACTGGAAGTCACCCCACGCGGCCACTTTCTCGGCGAGCTGCCCTAGTAGATAGTCGATTACTTCATTCTTGGAAGTGTCCAGATTGGCGCCCGAGAACGTCTCGGTATCACTGAGCCACTCGGGATGTTGGCGATAAACCTTGGAGTGTACGGAGACGGTGTACAGAGGCCACCAGACAGCCAGCCCCTGCCCACTCTTGTTCATGTATTTCTCCGCTTCGCCGAACGCGGGACCGTCGTTGTCACCGAGGAGATCGTGCGACCCGGCATCCTGCCACAGGACGTCTGCACCCGTATAGCGCATCAAATCGACGGTGTGAAAAACGGCGGCCATTCGAAAATCCCAATTGTCTTGCGTGCCTCCGCCCCAGTCGACGTCGCTCTTTTTGTCTTGCCACTGCATTTCGGCCATGTACCGAATCTTGGCGAAGTAGTCGTCGTTGGTGAAGTCCCACAGATATCGGTATTGCCAGTCCTTCAGTTCGTTACCCATGCTATCCAGGTCACCGGTGAAGACGCCGGTGAAGGCTTTGGGAGTGACCAGGGACTCTCCCGGCTGCAATTCCTTGTTGTATCCAGCCACTCGCAAACTTAGATACCCCGGTCCACCAGAGTAATTGCCGATATCAGCCGCCCAGCGCCCGTAGTAGTCGAACCCAATATAGAGCCCGCTCTGCGAATCGTCGTCATTGACGCAAAACCACTGCATGTATGCCCCGGCGCCCCAGCGCATCGAATCGCCATAACTGGTACCGCGAAGTTCCATACGCTCCGGTTTGTCCGTTGAATCGAAGGTGCCCGCGTACGCGGCGGGAAAAGCAACCTGTTTCAGGATTTGACTCCCCGTAAAGTATCCGCCGCCCGTCATGTAATTCAGCGAAAGCTTTTTAGCTTCGTCCACCTGGATCCGCTCGGCGAGAAAGTAGGGGTCCGACACTGTTATTGAGCGGGAGCTGACGTTTTGGAACTTCGCCCACTGCCGGATAATGCCGGTGTGCGGATATGCGACGTAGGTCTTTTCCACCTGCAGCAGACCGTCCTCCAGCCGCACCACCAGCTGTATCTCGCCTTGCTGCAGAATTGTTGTCTCGCTGTTTTTTAATTGCCAATGTCCGCTCGTCCCGGTGCGGGCGGCGCCGTCCACCGTTATTCGAAATTCCTCGGAGTGATTCGCGCTGGATACGAACTCACGCCCATTCATACGATTTTGCAGTTTCGCCAAACTGAAGTTTCCGCCAGCCAGCTCTAGTTTTTCTTCCACCATCGAAGTTCCGAGCGTCCAGGTGTTCGCCGCCTGGTCAAAACGCACGTAGGCGTCGCCGGATCGGATCTCTTCGGCCGGCGGCGGTGCGCTAGACGCTGCCCCGCCCTCGGATGCGGCCAGCATCGCTAGCGCCCCGACGATCGCGAGAAGGTTCAATCGCATAGAGGAGTGTGGTCGTCTCATGTTGCCTTCGGATCTCACTCTTAATTTTGGCGAAGCAACTTCGATCTTTGGGTTGTTTGGATTCTAGAGGCGGTAAAACGTCTCATTGAGATGATCCCAGCTGCGGGAATTCGAATGCACTGTTTCGCCACGATAGCCAGGCTGAGGCTGGGAACGGCCCGCGAAAGGCCTCTCTCCACTCGCAGGCCATACCAGCATACTAACCTCTACCAAGCAAACTTCAGGCCAAACTGAATGAGTCGCGGGTCCCCCGCGGTAACGATCTCTCCGAAGGCCGGCGAGACCAGGGTGTTGATTGGGCTGCCCAAGTGAGTTTGGTTGAAGGCATTAAAGAACTCCGTCCGGAATTGCAATTTGAACCGCTCCGTGATCGCCATGTTCTTGAACAGGCCGAGATCGCTGTTAAACAAACCAGGATTGGTGAAGGTATTTCTTCCGAGGTCACCGAAATGCCCATTGTTGATCGCAAAGGCAGCTGGATTGATGTACTCAGCAATCTGGTCCGCCCTGGAGCGGCCACCGCCCAGAAAGGGATTGCCCACCAAGTCCGGCCGATCAGCGTCCGCACCAGTGTAGGAGGCATCGGTACCTGTCTCCACGGTGAAGGGCACTCCGGTCTGTGCGGAGACAATGGCGGAAAGCTCCCAACCGCCGAACACATTGCTCAGCACATGTTGGCCCCTGTCACGTTGGCCCTTGAAAGGATCGGGAACGTCATAAACCGCTGAGACCGAAAGCACATGTCGCTGGTCGAAGTCCGAGGACGCTCGATCCGCGTTCCCGTCTTCGGGGTTCTGGAAGCAAGTGCACTGCACCCCAATCGTGCTTAACGTGTCGATCGAATGCGACCACGTGTACGCTGTTAGGAGCGTCAGACCATGAGCAGCTCGGTATCTAACCAAGGCTTGGAAGGCGTTATAACTGGAGTTGGCACCCGACTCCTCATAGTCAATACTTTCAAAGTTCGCTCCGTCAAGCAGCCTTCGTTCAGCCTCGTTCGCCACACTAGGGACCAACCCCGGAACGTCCGCTTGAGCCGTGTTGATATCTCTTGTCATCGACAAGTGTCGGCCCAGGTTAGCCACGTAGCCCAGCTCCACCATCAAGTTCTTGGCCAGCTCTCGCTGCCCGTTCAGCGTCAGCTTGGTGATCCGCGGCTGCTGAAAATTGGGGGCCCATCCGTATCCTGCCGTTGGCAGGAACGGCGTGAAAAAGGCCGGGTTAGTCTTCAGACCAGTTGAAGTTGCCGGCGGGAACGTCAGCAATCCTTGATAGGGGTTGGTGAGGTCATGGGGCGGTTGGATGACCGTTTGAACGACCAGGAACGGCAAGTTCTGACTGACCTGAGCCGGAAGATCGACGTACTGGGCATCACTGAAGTACCCTATGCTCCCTCGAATGCTGGTTTTGCCATCGCCCATTGGATCCCAGGCAAAACCGATCCGAGGCTCGATCAGGTCTTTGTCCAGGCCGATAAGGGCGGTGGGAATCCCATTGGGGAAATGGGCCGTCTTGTCGCCGGGGAAAAGAAGCCCCGGAGGGGCCAACGGTAACACTGTGGACTGTTGACCACCTGGCAGATAAGTAGCACCACCGCTAATCGGAAGGGGTCCCCGCGGATTCCAGACAGTGTTAGCTTCCCCCTGCGCCCGATATTCGGTAAATGGATACAACAACTCATATCGGGCACCCAGATTGAGAGTGAGTCTCGAGTTCACTTTCCAATCGTCCTGGAAGAAAAATCCGTCGGTCCACGCTCGATAGCCGGGGTGGTTGAGATATCTAATCCTCAATTCCGTGTCCGGTTTCCCCAGCAAAAATTCAGCGGTTGGGTCTCCCCCCGTAAATGAGCCGCCAAATATGAAATACCCCGTGTCCCCGACGTTGGCATCCAATTTATGTTGGCGATGATAGAAATCAACACCCGCTTTGATATTGTGCTTCCCTTTCACCGTACTCAAGATGTCGGTGAACTGGAAATTGCGTCCGCCTTCTCTCCACTTTCCAAATCCGATCGCGCCCAATTGAAATCGCCCCGGTAGAACAAAGGTGGCCGATTGCGGATGTGCGTCCGGGTCGAAATTGAAATTCCAGTTATTGATTCCAAGAGAAGCAGGCGAAACCTGGTCGGCTCCCGTGTTTTGTTCCAACTGTTGGCTAAAACCAAAGCGGAATTCGTTAATCAGGTCCGGCCGGAACGTATGGATCTCCGATACGCTGAAAACCTTTATCTTCTGCGTCTGGTTGATAATGCCATAACCAGTAAAGCTTTCCCCGTCTCCCGGGCAGCAGGAAGTAAATGGGTTGCTCGGAACGGTCTCGTCCGAGAGCGCGGCGAAATATAGTTGGTCCGACGCCTTAATGTTGTAGTCGATCTTGCCGGAATATTGGTCCACATTGACCTTACTCGAACCCGTCTCCTGAAAAACGCCGTTCGCAGGTGCCGTCGGAATATATTTGTTGAGTAGCAACTGCGTTACCGGACTGAATCGGCTCGTCGGAATCACGTATTGCCCTTGCGCGTTGGTCGGAAAAGGAAGTCCAGTATTGGGATCCAGCACCGGCGTAGCACTGGTGAGCAGCCCGGCGCGCTCGTCGGGTGTGAGCGGTTCCGAAGGTTGCAGAGCTTCTTGCCGGATTCGAAAGCCCTGGTACGAACCAAACCAGAACAACTTATTCTTGATGATGCGTCCGCCTGCCGCTGCTCCAAATTGATTCTGCGACAACGCCGGAACGTTCGTGGAAAAATAGTTCCGCGCATTCAACGCCGCGTTGCGCAAAAACTCAAACCCCGTTCCGTGAAAATCGTTCGTTCCAGACTTGGTCACCGCCGAAAACACAGCTCCCGAATATTCGCCATACTCGGCGCTCAGCGGGTTGGTGATCAGTTGAAACTCGGAAAGGGCGTCGGGATTAGGATAGTTCAACCCGGAATTGTTGTAACTTCCCGCAAATCGTACGCCATTCAATTCGAAATCGGTTTCGTTGACCCTGGAGCCGTTAATGCTCATGAAGTTAGCCGCGCGATTGCCCAGATCGATCGTCGCTACGGTGTCCAGAGCTTCGACGCCAGGAACCAGTCCCGCTAGTTGCAACGGGTTGCGTCCATTCAGGGGCAGCTCCGTCATGCGCTCGGACTCCACCACTTCTCCACCCACGGCCGACTGGGTGTCCACCAGCGGTGCCTGTTCATTTACATGAACCGATTCCGACGCTGCTCCCACTTGCAAGCGGATCTCGATTCGGACGTTCTGGTTCAGCTGTAGTTCGACCCCTGTTTGGGAGAAGCCCTTGAAGCCCGACCTTTCCGCGGTCACCTCGTACCGTGGACCAATCGGCAGCAAAGGAATCAGGAAGGAACCATCGTCGAGAGTGTCGGCGCTCCGGGTAAACCCGGTGTCTTGGTTGGTAGCGGTAACCTTGACGTGCGCGAGCGCCCCTCCCGAAGGGTCAGCCACGTTGCCCAGGATGGTGCCCGTGTTCACCTGGGCCGACAGCATGAACGGGAATTCCAGAGTTAGAAGTAGCAGAACGAGCCCGAAAATTTTGGCACGGAACATAAGCGCCCTCCCTAAGGATCATAAGTTGGCCTGCTGGCCTGACCAAAACCACTTCTCAAAGAACCCATCATCTCGGTCCGGAATCCATAAACATGTATATTGGTCCGGCCACATTTCACGACTTTCCGCCCTCAAAAGCACTGTTTTCCGGCCTAACTGCCCTTACTTGATCGTATAGCCACCATCGACGAGGAGTACGTGACCGGTTATCAAACTGGCCGCATCCGAAGCCAGAAAAACGCACGGTCCAGCGATCTCATGCGGTTGGCCGATCCGCCCCATCGGAATCGCTTCCAACCACGTGTTCATCAGCTTGTCAGGGTCGAACTGCGGATTGCCCAAAACCTTCCTAAGCTGCGGCGTATCAATCTGACAGGGAGCAATGGCATTCACGCGCACTCCCTTTTTTGCCCATTCCACGGCCAGCTCTCGGGTCAGTCCATTGACCCCGGCTTTCGCCGCAGCGTAGGGACCGGTCCCGCGACCCAGCGCTACAACCGACGCGACCGACGAAATGTTGATTATGCTTCCGCTGCCCTGCTCGACCATTCCCCGGCCCACCAGCTTGCAGAACAGAAACGTACTGCGAAGGTAGACGTGGATCGTCTCTTCCCAGTCGTCCAAGGTGAATTCGATCGCCGGTTTAAGGATTCCGTGGCCGGCCAGATTGACCAGGATGTCGATCCGCCCGAATTTCGCCAGCACGTCAGAAACGGCCTTTTGGATCTGTACCGGATCCCGAACATCGCAAGTCACCGGGAAGGCTTGGGAATCGGCGCCCGGCCGGACTGCCTCGGCTGCGGCGGTTGCGATTTCTTCGGAGATATCGAGGCAGGCAACGTTCGCTCCCGCATCGGCGAAGCCCTGGCAAATCGCCAGGCCAATGGCGCCTCCCGCGCCAGTGACCAGCGCGGTCTTTCCGGTTAGACCAAAAATGTTGCTAAGAGTCACTACCACTCCGTTTGTAACGGCGGCGCAAGCTGCCAAGGGATAGTGGTCAGACCACTAACCGGCGAAATCTCTCATGTCCTGCTTTTCCGTGTCAAGTCTTTTTGTACCTTTTCCTTTTGCCTTGGACC
>Ga0182024_10018935_pt1 | contig 12756 bp, 8 predicted proteins | sample P32metaG_FD_120480 | JGI IMG/M metagenome (GOLD analysis project Ga0182024, IMG submission 120480) | Permafrost microbial communities from Stordalen Mire, Sweden - P3-2 metaG (Illumina Assembly) | ecosystem: Environmental > Terrestrial > Soil > Wetlands > Permafrost | place: Sweden: Stordalen... | reverse complement strand
CGATGGCCGGACTGCTGGCTATCTTCGCCGAGTTTGAAAGGGAGATTCTGCGGGAACGAACTCGGGCTGGCCTGGCCCACGCCCGCCAGAATGGTAAACGTCTCGGCCGGCCGGCAACGGCGGTCGCGCACGCGTCCGAAATCGGGAAACTCTATCGCGCTGGCTTCAGTAAGTCGGAGATCGCTCGCCGGCTCGAGATCGGGCGCACCTCCGTGCGCCGCGTTCTGGGGCCAAAGCGATGAAGAAATCCCGAAAAGACCCGGCCCGGGAAGACCGAATCCACAATGAAGCTATCGTCGATGCCGGACCGGAAGAGCAGGCCCTGAGCTGGTATTACTACCTGGAAAACAAGATCCGTTTCCCGTTCCAAGCGAAGTGCCTGGCTACGAAGGTCGTCTCGCCGCTCAGGAAAGGTGAAAGCGTTCAGGTCGTGCGCATGGCGCCGGACAACGTCTGCGAGCATGACATGCTCGTCCTGGTCCGATGGCAGGGTCGAACCATGGCCGTCCCGCTCGCTCAACTCACCGCTGTCGATCCAGACGAATCAACCGCTGAAGCTATAGGTGACTGGCATTATTGGGTGGCGCAGGGCTACTGTCTCTGAGCTGGCTCCTGCTGTGTACCGTTTTCGGCGTCACCTATTCCCCGGAGAAATAGCCCGGCCCTTCCTTACGCAGCGTTGCCGAAAGGACACAAAGCACCTAAATCGGTCGGGAGCAGAGGATTCGTTTCGAATAGTCGTGAAACACAGAGTCACACAGGTCCGCAAACCCTTCCGTGCGGGCATCAGCAAGGGCCGATATTGCGCATCAGCTAAGGATTGGCCGCACTTCCATCCGCCGTGTTCTCGCCAAGAAAAATAGGCTGCCACCAGCTTACGCAGCTTTGCCGAAATGACTCTGAGCTCTCCAACAGGATGGGATTGACAACACCCATCCCGCCGAAGCCGCTCATCGCAGGTGATGGCTCGCAGAACAGTGCTCGCGGTCCAGGGTGCACTAACGCCGCGCGAATACGGACGCGATCGAGGGAGAGCCGTCACGGATCAATCCGCAGCTAGCGGTGGAGGTTCATGGAAGCTTTGCGTCGCTTCTTGCGGCCATCGCGCCAACATCGCGCTGCTTCAGTGGCCGCTTCTTAGGGTCGACCTGTAACAATGTCGTTCCGTAGGCACATCGCCGAAAAAAAGCGGGCACCAAGAGCCGAATCAGCTTCAGGCGGCAAAGCCCAATTGAAAGTAAGGACTTTATGATTGCCGAAATGTTTCCGTGTCGGACCGATGGCAGGGTCCAGCGCTGGAAGAGGCCCCGTGCGGCAACGATTTCCATTTTCATTGGAAAAGGAAAGAGCGAAACAAACACGATACAACGGACGAGTGGATGTTTAAAGATCTTTGGACAGGGATAGTTCCACTCCACGAAGTTTTCATAAAACGATGCGAACAGAAACGCTCGGTCCTTGAGTGAAAGGTTCTTCGATTGTCGCTTACCCTGCTCCAAACTCGGGCCCGACCAGGCTTTTCCGTCACGCTGGACGACATAGGGACTTCCGTTGAACGTGCTCTGGAGTAATGTTGCCTGATAAGGAAGGCCAAGCCAGCAGGCGAGATCGCGTATGGTCTGGGCATTAGCACAGTGAAGATCTTCGAAGCGTATTGCCCGTGATCGGGATTCCATCCCTGGATGGGGTCTGTCTTTATTAACCAGACGCATGATCGCGCCATGTGGGGCCAGCATATGAGTTCTTGGAAACTTTGCGGCCATGTCACTAATAATGAACTGGAACATCCCGTTACATGAACTGATCGGGTCGCGAATGGTGTGGACGAACTTGGCCTGCGGAAAGTCCTCAACCAACTGCTTTGCCGTTATATTATCCCAGTCGTGCTGCGCGAAAACTATTAATGGATTCGCACTCGCCGGCCGCCGGCCAAGTGCCAGACTGTACGCAATATTCACGAATAGAAAGAAAGCCCGGCGTGACTCAAGGAATTCGGTTGGCCATTTACCATAGAACTCAAGAATAGCTTGTACGGCGGCATAATACTGGGCAGAAGAGATTGCGAAGTCGCCGTCGAAAAACTGGGTATAGAAAGTCGGGAATCCGAGTAATTTGTCACGCAAGGGCAACGACTGGTAGAGCTTAAAAAATTGGTACAGTCTCAGGCTGCGTAGTTCAGGCAGCATGATAACGTCTGCATGTCCATCGAGATAACTGGAAAGAAGAACCGATCCGGTTCTGCCCCACATTAAAATCGCCACGACTCTGTCCATCGCCAGGACATCGTAGTGCCGAAGCTCCACGATTTTCTCCGCAATGACATCCCGTAAATCCTTAGACTGGTCCGCGCGAAATAAGGCATTGGCGCGCAACAGGATTTCTTCCGGGTCAAAAGTCTGCATGGCTGACATCTAATCCCGCCCTTGCACCCTCAGGTGCGTCGCGCTGCCCACGCGCGCGTCAGATAGGTCGTCTCGATTGCCGCAAGATCGGCGGTCTTCCGCTCCACGAACTCTAGAAACTTGTTGAACAGATCCGGCCCAAGCTGTACCCGCAAATCGTTGACCGAGCGCCATGCTCCCAAATATTGCTGGGCAGTTTGCTTGGCTGTATGCCGTGCTTCCAGGTAGACCACGTCGTCGAAGCCAGGCTTGGCCCACAGCAGGTCGGTAAGTCTGTCGGTAAGGCCCGAGCGTCCCGATGAAACGCGTTTCACTGCCGGCTTCAGCCGCGTGATTTCCTGTTCGATTTCAACCAGTAGAGGGTTGAGCTCGATCATGCGTGGATTCCACAGGGCAACGAAACGGCCGCCTGGCCGCAATATTCGTTGAAACTCAGCGCAGGCCTTGTCGAAATCGGGCCAATGAAAGGACGACGCCATCATGACCAGATCGTAAGAGCGCGCAGGTAGTTCGGTATCCTCAGCAGTGCCACGTCGCCAAACGATGTTAAGTTCCGGTCGTGTCTGTAGGCCATATCTCCGCATCTCATCGCTAGGCTCTATCGCGGTGACGGAATGGAGGCCTTGCGCGGCTAGCATTCTGGTCCAAATCCCGGTTCCGGCACCGATATCGACCGCGTCCACTTCGCGAGTCGGGCGCCCAACCAGCGAAAGGACCACGGGAACGATGCTGGGAGCATAGCCGGGCCGATACTGGGAATAGTCACTCGCGAGGCTGTCGAAATTACCATGTTTAATCGCGGTTTCAGTCATTGTGTGAGACTCCGTTTGTGTGTTCAGCTCTCCAGGCATAGCTCGCCCTCGCGGATCATCTTCTCGTAGAGTTCCAAGTCGCCTGAGCTGTCAATCTCGCCCCACTGCCCGGTAATACCAACGGTCTTGATAGGGAAGCCCGACTCAAGCAATGCACCGAGAAGCGTGGTCATGTCCATAGCGTCGCGAGTCTTGGCTTCCACGGCGCTCAGCACAGCCTCGACCGCGCGCCATGCCTGGGGGGTGAATTTGAGCAATCCCATGTACTGCCCTTCGATGTCGTCAATTTGCGTTGTTCGCCTTCCGATATCGATCAGGTTCCCGCTCGCATCCGTCCGAAAAGTTTCTGCATCACTCAGCGGATCGACAAACCGCCGGGCCCACAGGCTTCGCCAATTGCGATCGTAGGAGACAACCAGATCGCCGGATGAGTCGGCTAACTCGCGCACGACGTCGCGCGTATAAAAAATGTCGGCATAGCTGATCACTACAGAGTCGGATCGCAACCATGTTGCCGCGGCCGCCAGCGACATCACCATATTCGTTTCGGCCCAGCGCGGGTTTTCGAAATACGTGGCGTCCTCGATGTTTATGGCATTGGCGAGATAGCCGCGCACGATCCCGACGGTGGAAACGCCACCGCCGCGGAGCGCCGCAATTTGACGCCTGATGAGCGGCTTATGGGCGAGCTCGACCAGGCATTTCGGCCGATCTTCGGCCAGAGCACCCATGCGGCTACCGCGTCCGGCGGCTAGAATGACGGCACGCATCGTTTAAGCCTCGAAGAACCGGGAAAACCGGGCCACGTCATCCGCGGCAAACGGTTCCAGACGTTCGGGATGCCACATCACGCCGATCATGCGACGATCGGTGTGCCGGACAGCCTTGATGACTCCATCATCGGAAACTGCCCAAGTCATGAGCGGGGGGCAAACCTCCATCGCTCCGAAATTATGAAAGCTATTCACTTCTACGCTCTTGCCATCGATCGAAATACGCTGCCGGGAAGCCACATGGCCATGAACTTTTTCAAGCCGGGTGCCAAAGCGGTGCTGAATCACTTGCATGCCCCGGCAAACCCCCAAAACGGGCAGGTCGCGCCGCTCGGCCAGATCCAGAAGCGCAGTCTCGGTTTCGTCGCGTTCCGGAGCATCGCCGCCATAGGCCGCCAAATCGTTCCCCCCGGTAAGGACGATGCCGCTCACGTTCTCGCAGATCGTTAATGCGGCGTCCACGGAATTGGGGATCGGAATGGGAAGCAACCCGCACCTTAGCAGAAACTTTACCCAGACCTGATCGAGACAATCGCGACGCGTGGCATGCGGTGGGTCGACTACCACCCGCTGGGTGACGGCAACGGTCTTCATGATATGACCTGAACCTGCTGGTTGCCGCAGTCGAGGCAAATCTTGTCGGCCCTTTTCCAGTGCCCGAATAACGTTTCGCCGGCGCCGATAACAGCCGGCATGGCCAGCTCATTGGCGCGGATCGCCATATGAGAATTGACGCCGCCAAATTGGGTGACAAACCCGGCAATGCCGCGGCTGAAGATCCAATCGAACCCGGGATCGGCACTGGGAACAAATAGGATCGTATCTTTGATCTCTTCCGGTGAATCGTCGATGGTACTGACTGGTGCGGTCACGCACTGTTTGGTTATGAAATTAGGATGGATCGTGGGCAGGTGGAATGCGAAGGCATCGTCGGGCGAAGAGACCAGCGGCGGCAGCACGATCCGGCGCGTGAGGTGATGGCGGCGTTTGCCTTCCGCGACACTCGCTTTGAGCCGGGCTGACACGCTGCCACTCTCGGAATAGAGCGCGCGAATGTCGGCGATGTCGAGGAAAGAACAATCCTCGGGCGAGAGTCCATTCTCTTCTCCGATCTGCTTGATCAGGGAGAGCGCGTCGCTCAGGCTCCGCGTAAAGACGAACTTGGCGTATTCGCGCCCCTCAATGCCACCCTTAATAAAGTGAATGAGGCTGAGGATATCGTGGTCGATGCCGTGTTCTTTCAGTAAGCGCTCAATGTGACGCAATTGACTGACGGACAACAAAAAGCGCGGCGCAGTTGAGTGATGCCGATGCTCGCGAGCGGACCAATCGAAGTACAGGTCGGACGCCTCGTCATAGCGCGGGGAGAGAATATCATATGTTCCCGGGCGAAGATGCCCGTACCGGGCCAGGAATTCGTTTTTGGTTAAGTGCGCGTAATCCCGGCCGATCTGTGAGCCGACCGTTTCCAGATCCGACATGAAAGCTGCGTGCCCGGCACTGTCTAATACTCCGGTTGCGACCAGCGAGCTCAGAAACTGCGTGGCAATAAAGCCCGCTCGCGCCAATCCGGCAAACGGAAGAGTCCCGTACCGCTTGCAGTCTTCCAGCAGCCAATACACGCGTGAAATTTTGTCGATGGCAGCGTCGCGGATCTTCGGAAGGCGCTCCACAAGCTTATCGATCTTTTCGCGATCGCGGCGCCACAGGCCATCCTCGTTGATGATCTTGTTGGTTAGGTTGCGGAGCAAGCCGGTAATTTCGGCAATGTCATCGTGCGAAAAGCCGTGCTTGGTCAGCGCCAAAAGCCGCTCTGGAAGATCCAGCGTATAGCATGAAAAAATGATTTCGAATTCCACCTTGTCGTGCAAGGTCGGTTGCGCCAATAACCGTTCGATGTAATAGTTGACCAGCCGCTCCGCCAACTCCGGCTTCATGTCGCGGGGTATGAAAGAATTGAAGCTCACGCGCACATCTATATATGGCAGCCCGTGAAAACTCAGCAGCAGCGGAAAGCTCCGCAGATTCTTGTATCCGTAATTGTCGCGCTGATAAGCCCAGATCGAATCGGTGATCAGCTCCCGATAAAGCGAGAGGGCCAAAGGTCGCGGCTTGAGTCCAATGATTTCGGCGGGGTTCCAGTCGGGCATGACCCCATACACCGATCGTTTGCCATGGAGGTAGGGATGCGGCCTGGTTAAGATCGCTACTTTCTGCGCTATCTCCGCAGTCGCCGCAGTAACGGCGTCGGCATCTGTCAATACCTGGCTAAGCGCCAGCGGGCGCACCTGCAGAAGATACAGAGCGCCGTTGTTGGCAACTGCGAATTCCACGTCAATCCCATCGCAGTCTAACAGCGACTCAAGCTCCCGTAATAGATCCACAATGGGCAGGAGGGGGCCGGGAATTCCCTCCTGGCGGGACTTGAGACAGATAAAGGTCTTGAGCTTTTCCGCGGTTCCTGACGTGACCAGATCGGCGCGGCCGGAATAATCGTCATAATTGACAACGAAGTAGGGCCCGCCACCGTGTGGTTCGCGGGTAATGGCCACCCCGGCCATCGACACTTCATTCAACATCGGCTGCACGAAAATCTGGTCTTGCGGGCAATCGTTGGCAGCGTATGACGCTATAACACGTTCCACAGCGGGCGCGATGGCTGCGGCGCCTTCAACGCCGGCTACCGATGTAAATTTTCCAGCCTGCGACTCGGACCTGGAATCTTCGCCCTTGGCGCTGCTACGGACGATGAGGGCTTCGGATCCCCAGGGAGATGCGGCGATGCGCTGCAGTACGCCTGGCTGATCGCCGCGCCACTCGGCAACCGAAAAGCGAACCTGGGGCAGGATGGCTGCACTACGCAATAACGGAGCCAGCCGCTCCAGTGTTTCAGCCTTCGTACCAAATTGGACTACGTTCCGATTCGCGGACGAGCGCAGGCGCTCCAACCCGGATGCCCGGTCCAGAATCAGCCGTAGGGCCTCCTCGGGCTGAAGCGAGCTGTCGTTGTCCAGGACGAGGTCGGGCGCCTCCGGGAACTCAGCCGGAATGTCGAGCCCGACAATATTTGCCGCCGCCCCGTTACTAGCAGCCGAATAGATCCCTTTGGTATCTCGACGCTTGAGCTCCTCCAACGGAACACGAACGAAAATCTCACTGTACCGGGGAATATTCTCGCGATTCCAACGTTGCACCTCGTGGAATAGAGAAATCGTAGAGCAAACAACATCGGACCCTTGCTCCGCCAACATGCGGCAGAGCATGCCATTCCGCATTGCGGCCGATCGACGGTTTTCGGCGCTATATCCCAAATCATTCGAAACGGCGCGGAGCGTGTCTCCGTCCAGAAAAATAACCGAGCAGCCGGACGCTCGCAAGTGCGCTGATAACGCACGACCGATGCTGGTCTTTCCCGCGGCGGACAGACCCGTTATCCAAAATACGCGGCCCGTCGTGTGCATTGTTCAAATTGTAGCGTTACATTGTTCAAATTGTAGCCTCGCGGGGTGACTATAGTCTCCACAGTACTATTCCTGACATTTACAAAATACAGCGGAAAAGCCAGTGTAAGTGCTTGAATTCACGCTCAATTGGATTGCTGGGCGAATCCGATTCGGAAACGGCGAAGCCTCCTTACTGCCGCCTTCGCGCTGAAATACGCGTTCTGATCGGGGCCAACACAAGACGGGGTAGGTTTCCTGCCCTCCCCGGGGCCTTCCACGGAGTTGTTTTTCCTCGTAGCACCGGCAACTAATCCTTCCCGCAAGGGTCGTGTTATCTCCTGGATCGGATGAAGTGAAAGTACCAGTACGAAAGTCAGCAGCGGCCGATCAGATTCCTGATTTCACATCGGCTAAAATGAGTGAATCGCCGCCCGAAGTACTGGAGATGAACCTCGAATTGGCCACCCTATACTACCGGGTCTCCGCTATTCAAGACGGGGGTAAGCTGGTCTTCGACGACGGCGGGGAAAAACTCTGGCCGGTCCCCTCTTCGGAAGTGTCCCCGAAACGGAACGGATCGTGAACAACTTACCCGAATCCATGGCGGACCTCACTTCCTCAGAAAGCACGTCGCAAAGCTTGCCTGCTGCGCCGGACCAACCCATCGTCTTCCCCATGTCCTTTGCCCAGCAAAGGCTCTGGTTCCTCGACCAGTTGGAACCTGGGATGTCGATTTACAACGTACCGGAGGCGATGCGTTTGAATGGCCCTCTGGTGACGGACGCGCTGGAACGAAGCATCCAGGAGATCGTTGCGCGGCACGAGTCGCTCCGCACCAGATTTGCCGAGCGGAATGGCGAGCCGGTGGAAATCGTCGACCCCTCCCTGACGCTTAATATTACCTTTGAAGATCTGACGTCTCTCGCTTCCGGCGAACGAGAGCAGGAGGCCAGGCGGCGCATCAGCGACGAGGCAAACCGGCCTTTCGACCTGGAAAATGGCCCACTTTTACGCGTGACCCTTTTCCGGCTCACGGAAGATGATCACATTCTGTTCCTCAATATGCACCACATCGTCTGGGACGGGTGGTCCATGGGATTGTTTCTTCGCGAATTCAACGCTCTATACAATGCGTTTGCTGCCGGTCAACTATCGCCACTTCCCGAGTTGGAAATTCGATATGGCGATTACGCCATCCGGCAACGCGAAGGGATGCAAGGTGAAGAACGAGATCGGTTGCTGGATTATTGGAAGAAGCAACTCGAGGGAGCCCCGGCCGTTCTCGACCTGCCGTCTGATCGTCCGCGGCCCGCCAGGCAGAGCCACACCGGAACCAAAGAATCTTATCTGCTGCCGCTTTCCCTGAAAACCGCGCTCCGCGATTTCTGCAGGGCACAAGGGTCCACCATGTTTGGGACCACCATGTTCATGACCCTGTGTGCGGGGTTCAAAACATTGTTGGCTCGCTACACGGGGCAGTCGGATGTGGTCGTGGGTATGGCGGTGGCCGGGCGCGGTGCACCCCAGACACAAGACTTGATCGGATTCTTTACCAATACGGTGGTCTTGCGAACCGATCTTTCCGGAGACCCCTCTTTCCGCGAAGCGACTCGCCTGGTCCGCGGGAACTGTCTAGGAGCCTTTGACCACCAAGATCTTCCGTTCGAGTTGCTGGTGGAGGCCCTGAAACCGGAACGCAGCTTGGCGTACTCGCCTCTCTTCCAGGTGATGCTCTCGTATCAAAACACGCCTCGCGAAGAGTTGCATCTCACCGGCATCCAGGTTTCGCCGTTTTCCGTTGAGACGCGAACATCGATGTTCGACCTCACGCTCTATGCCTGGGAACGCCCCGATGGTGTCCTCCTCACGCTGGAGTACAACACCGACCTGTTCGAGCGCACAACCATCCAGAGACTGTTTCGCCATTTCGAGATTTTGTTGGCGGGAGCCGTGGCCAATCCGGACGCTCCCATCTCTCAGCTCCCCCTGTTGGACGATTCGGAGCGCCAGCGCGTCCTGGTGGAATGGAACTCCCCCGATGCGGAGCGGCCGGGCAAGCGGTCCGAATATCCGGCCGAGATTCCTTTGCAGCACCTGATCGAAGCCAACGCGGAACGGAGATCCAGCGAGGTTGCCGTCACCTACCGGGACCAGCGCTTGACGTACGGCGAGCTCAATGCTCGCGCCAACCAGCTCGCCGCGCATCTGGTGGAAATGCAGGTCGGACCCAACGTGCTGGTCGGGGTCTGTATCGAACGCTCCCTGGACCTGATCATTGCTGTCCTCGCCATCGTCAAATCGGGTGGCGCCTATGTGCCCTTAGATCCAGGTTTCCCCGACGACCGCATCGCCAGTCTGGTCGAGGATGCAAGTCTTAAAATCCTGATAACGGATCCGGGGTTCGATCGCGCCTTGAGTGGCTTTACCGGTCAAATCCTGCGGCTGGATTGGAGCCGGCTCGGCCAGAATAGCGCCGAGAACTGCGCGATTGCGACAAGACCGCAGGATTTGGCGTATGTTCTCTATACATCGGGCTCAACCGGGCGGCCGAAAGGCGTATTAGTCTCGCGTGGCGCCCTCCTGAATCTGCTATGGTCGATGCGCTCCTGGTATGACCTGACGGCTACCGATGTTTTCTTAGGGATCACGACCATCTCCTTCGACATTGCCGGCGTCGATGTCTGGCTTCCCTTGCTGCTGGGCGCCCGCCTGGTGTTAGCAGACAGGGCGACCGCGGCCGACGGCGACAAGTTACAAGAGGAACTGAAACGCAACGGCATTACTTTCATGCAAGCCACCCCGGTGTCATGGAAGCTGATGCTCAGCACTGGGTGGCAGGGCGATCGCAATCTCAAGGCGGTTTGCACGGGAGAGGCGATGCCCAGGGAATTAGCTCGTCAGCTGTTCCCTCTGGTGCCGCATCTCTGGAACATGTATGGTCCGACCGAAACTACCATCTGGTCGACTGGCTACAAGATACCTTCCGCGGATGTTCCGATTCTGATTGGTCGTCCCATTGCGAATACGCAAACCTATATATTGGACGGGAATCGGTCACCGGTGCCCATTGGTGTGGCGGGTGAACTCTACATTGGCGGAGACGGATTAGCGGAAGGATACCTGAACCGGCCGGAACTAACCTCCGAACGTTTCGTTCCCAATCCATTTTCCTCCACCCCGAGCCGGCTCTATCGAACCGGCGATCTGGCCCGTTACCTGCCTGACGGCAACATACAATGTCTGGGCAGGAACGACGATCAAATTAAGCTGCGCGGCTTCCGAATCGAGCCCGAAGAGATCCGGGCCGTGCTGATGCAGCACCCCGCGGTTCGCGATGCCATCGCCATTCTGGATTCCAGCCCATCCGGCGAGATGCGCATTGTGGCCTATGTTTGCGCGCGACAAGCACAGCCGGAGATTTCCGATCTGAGGACTTTCCTCGAGAAGCGCTTGCCAACCTACATGGTTCCGTCGGTGTTTGTGGCAGTCGACCAGATGCCTTTGACGCCCAACGGTAAGATTAACCGGCAGGCCCTTCCAGCGCCGGACCTTCACCTTACCACCGAGCGTGAATTGGCCGCGGCGCGAAACCCATTCGAGGCGCGACTTGTCTCGATATGGGAAGACGTGCTCAAGGTGAAACCGATCGGAATCAGGGACAATTATTTCGATCTGGGCGGCTACTCCTTATTGGCGGTGAAGCTCTTTTCAGAAATCAAGAAGGCCTTTGACCTAGAGTTACCACTGGCAACTTTGTACAGCGCGCCCACTATCGAAGCGCTGGCAGATGTGCTGGAGAGAAACGGCGAATCCGCCCTATGGTCATCGCTGGTGCCTATCCGGCCAAGCGGCTCCCGGCCTCCTTTCTACCTGGTATCGGGCGTGGGGGGCGGCGTTCTCGTGTTTCGGGACTTGGCGGTCTATCTGGGCGCCGATCATCCGGTTTTTGCGCTTCAACCGAGCCACCCTGGGAAGAATGGAACCTATCCGACCAGTGTCGCGGCCATGGCTGCCGGTTATATCGCAGAAATTCAGGCGGCACAGCCGGAAGGACCATATTATCTTGGCGGGTATTCCTTGGGCGGGTTCATCGCGTTCGAGATGGCCCAGCAACTCACTCGCGCCGGCCATGAGGTCGCATTTTTGGCGGTGTTTGACGCCCACGCACCAATAAGAATGGCAACGTCGAATTCCAGCTTCCTGGCCTCACGTACTCTAGGCAGCCGGACAGAACGGCTTTGGCGAGTGCTGCTGTCCAAGGACAGAGGCATGATCATAAAGCGGTGGAGCGCACTGGCCAAAATCAGAATGGAAGAACGCCTGGCACGCCTGCTGCATCGACCCCTGCCGGCGGAGTTGACCACGCTGAAGGGAAGTCAGGGATTCGCGGGCGGCAATTACATTGCCCGCCCGTACTCCGGCTTCGTTACGCTCTTTCGATCGATGGAGCGGCCGCCGGATGAACCGTGGAGTTATGAGTTGGGTTGGGAAAAGCTCGCGGCCGGCGTGGAAGTTCATGAAGTTCCGGGCAATCATCTGACGATCTATTCCGGTGCGAACATTGCCGTTCTCGGCTCCATACTCAAATCCTGCTTAGACCGGGTTCAGCCCACTGGTAAAGGCGAAGCCCAAAACTTGCCGGACGTGACTGTCCCCCTAACCCGCTAGGTTGAGCGCAGCCATCGTCAACACCACTTATAGCTTGTGAGCTCCCTCAATCTTGCCGAGGCGACGGTCAAACGTGCCTAGCGTCAGATGTCCGGATTTTCGTGCGAGTTCCAGTATGAGGCAGTCGGAAAACCCGAGTGTGGGGCGTAAGCGGAAAAGGCGGAGCGCCGCCTCGACGACATCCGAATCTTGGATCGCGAGGTCCTTGTGATCGAGCAGCATTTCGACAGCCGCGGCAAGACCTGCGGCACTACGTTGGTAAACGGCCGTTAGAACCCATATCGCCTCGGCAAGCGCGAGCACTGAAACCCAGGCACCTTTCTCGATGAACAGTTCTGCAGTCGCGGCTTGGCTGGCATCGTCGCGAGCAATAAGCCTGACCAGAGTGCTCGTGTCAACGGCGCGCATGGCGCTCTCTGATGTATCGCCGAATCCCCTCTTTCATCTCATCGGCCGTTCGGGATTTCGGTGCCTTATTTGGAAACAATGCCTTATGGATATCGAGAGAGGTAAACTTACCCGATCGCCCCACAACGGGGAAGGCCCGGAACGCCGTTGAAAGTAGCGACTCCCGCGTAACTCACTCTACGACGCCTTTTTCCGTTTGACAACCTGCTGTCTGGAGGGAGCTAGAGCGTCCAGCTCCCTGATGAGGGCT
>Ga0182024_10018934_pt1 | contig 12757 bp, 9 predicted proteins | sample P32metaG_FD_120480 | JGI IMG/M metagenome (GOLD analysis project Ga0182024, IMG submission 120480) | Permafrost microbial communities from Stordalen Mire, Sweden - P3-2 metaG (Illumina Assembly) | ecosystem: Environmental > Terrestrial > Soil > Wetlands > Permafrost | place: Sweden: Stordalen... | reverse complement strand
CGGAGCAACTGGCTTTTTAGCAATGTAACTTGTTGATTGATTTGAGGAGAATGGGACCGAGCAAAATCAGGTTGCCCTGTTTGATCGGCTGCTGTCTAAATGGCAGTGAGTTTTAGAGTTGCCTGATGAACGAAGGGCACGGGTCCAGCCGTGCCACAGGCACGCGGATCCATTAGGGTTTTAGGAGGGTGTCTGAGAACCTCAAGGGAAACCGCAAACCTGTGGGTTTCGCAAAAGCGTACCTCAGCGGCTGAAGCCGTCAAGCACAGGCGAGGCTTCAGCAAGGACGGCCTGCCCGTGGGTTTGATGATCGCTGGACCGCGCTTCTCGGAGGGCAAGGTTATGGCGCTCGCGCGGGCCTACGAACTGGAGACGAAGTGGAACCTGCACCGGCCGCCCTTGACGCCGGACACGCCTGTCCCGCCGATCCGGTCTTCCTAAGGGTGTTGGACAGGGTCGGCTCAACTAACATGCCGAAGGTTGGCTAGTAAATGCCCCGGTCTGCCGCATACAGGCAGGTGTATTCGCTGACGTTCTTGAACTTGTTGTAATTCTTGATGTTCTCGGCGACCTTGTAGACGGTGATGAGGCGAAGGTAGCCTTCTCTTCCCTCTACCACAAGTTGAAATGGGGTATTTCCCTCGCCGAGAATGATATAGCGGTGGTAGCCGAAAGCAGGCTGCTTGGTCTTGTAAACTGCTTTGATTTACCAGTTCCTCGCGGCCGGTTCCACAGTCGTGTCATGTCGGCGTATCTCTGACCTCCGGGCCAAGTTATTCGTTGCGGAGTGCTGTCGTAGCGTCCACCCGCGTGGCGCGCCGCGCTGGGCCCAACGTCGCGCAAAAGACAACCATGAGCATGACCGCGAGGACGATCGGATAAATTACGGGCGCGCTGAAGTGAACGAGGCCCTGGAAGATCGAGTCGAAGACTTTCGGCAAGGGCAGCGCCATCGTGAAACCGGTCGCTAAACCGACGGCTGCAACTTTGAAGCCTTGTCTTAAAATCATGCGCGAGATGTCTGACGGCTTCGCACCCAGAGCCAGGCGGATGCCGATCTCATGGGTTCGCTGGCCCACGGAATACGCGATGAGCCCATAGATTCCGATGGCAGAGAGGATAAGTGCGAGGACCGCAAACGTGGCGAGCAGTCGCGAGAACAGAGGATTGCCGTTTCTTTGGGCTTCAACCACCCCGTCCATACTCATCACCCGGAGGAGCGGGAGTTCGGAATCGAGCTGTGCAACGACGTGGCGCAGAGCAGGCGTGAGACTTGTCGGGTCCACGGTCGAGCGAAGCATTACGGAAAATGACGCGACCGGCCGCTGAACGTAAAACTCGTAGACCTGCGGTTCATTGAGTGGATCCAAGGAGTAGGTTTTGACGTTACCGACGACGCCGACGATTTCGCTCCATGCGGACGGTGCGTCGGCAATGTCGAGTTGGATCTGCTTACCAACCGGATCGTGGTCCTGAAAATACTTATGGACGAACTCCTGGTTGACGAGCACAACTCGGGGCGCAGTAGCATCGTCGCGATCATTGAAGGCGCGGCCGCTCAGCATCGAAACGCCGACGACCTGGAAATAGTCCGACGTGACCACCACATCTGCGGCTGTATGCTGCTCGTTCGAGCGCGATTCTTGTTGACCCTTGATGTGAATCGAAACGCGTCCGAGGCCAGAGGCTGGAAGGTTGGAGGCAAGAGCCGCACCTTTGACACCGGGTAATTGTTGCATCTGCGTGACAAGGCTGCGAGCGAACTGGTTCTGTTTGGAAGAATCGATATACCGCGCCTTATCGAGCACCACCCCCGCGGTCAGAAGGTGATCGTGGTTAAATCCGAGCTCCTGGTGATCGAGAATATAGACTCCGCGGATCAACAGGCAGCTCCCGATGAGGAGAAACAACGCGATGGCGATTTCCGCGCCGACAAGCACGACGCGCAGCCGATTGTGCGCTCGGCCCGAGGTGCCGCCACGAGATTCGCTCTTCAAATCCGTATTGATTGCTGTGCGAGACGCCTTGAGCGCGGGCGCCACGCTCGACACGATGGCCGAAACAAGCGAGACCAGCGCGGCAAAGAGCAGCACGTTGGTGTCGAGACGGATCGGAACAGCGCTGATCCCCTCGTTAAAGCTCAAGCCGGCGCGAACGAGATGAATTCCGATGTAAGTGAGAAACAGGCCAACGCCGCCGCCCAGCAACGCGATAACCAGCCCTTCTGTCACGAGTTGGCGCACCACTCTGACACGGCTTGCTCCCAGCGACATGCGAACCGCAAGTTCCTTTTGGCGCCCAACCGCGCGTGTCAGCAGCAAGCCCGCAACATTCGCGCAGGCAATGAGCAGCACAAAGCCCACCACGGTCATAATCAACGCGAGGGCATTGCCAATGCCAAAGTTGTGAGTGAGAAAATCCGGCAGCGTTCTCACGGAACCGCCCCAGCGGCTCTCGGTGTCGGGAAAATTCTGCTGAGCTTGTTGCGCGAGAATATTGATCTGCGCCCGCGCCTGCTCGAGCGTGACGCCGGGCGCGAGCCTTGCAAACATGTACAGATAGCGATTCTTGCGGCCACTGGGCGTGCCGTCCGCTGCAGTCAGCGTCAGCGGCGTCCAGAGTTGAGGCGAGAATCCAAGAAGGCGGAAATTCGCCGGCATGACACCGGCCACCACGTAGTCCTCTCGGTTGAGGCGCACCGACCTTCCAACGATCGACGGATCCGAACTGAAACGGCGCTCCCACAGGCCGTGACTGAGGATGAGGACATGGTCGTGCCCTTGCTCATCCTCGCCCGCGACGAACGCTCGACCCAGTTGCGGAGAGACGCCGAAGACTGAGAAATAGTTTGCCGAAACGGCCGCATATGAAATCGCTTCTGGCGGTTGCGCCGATCCCGACAAGCTGCCGGTGAGATTTTCGTTCTCCGCCGCGACCGCGGAGAAGATGCGCCTGCCATTTCCCCACGCCAAGTAGTTGGGCGGAGAGACAGGATTGGTGTCTGCCTGAAAAGATGCGTCTGGATTGACGGAGGAGACGACCACCACATTTTGAGGATCGCGGCCCGGAAGATGCGGCAGGAGGAACGCACTGACCATGCTGAACATGGTGGCGTTGACGGCGATGCCGAGCGCGAGCGTGGCAACAGCGGTGACCGTGAAGCCGGGGGACTTGATCAGTTGACGCAGCGCGAATCGGACGTCTGCAAGGAGGCTTTCCACTGTAGTCCACTGCCACACTTCACGGCTGCGCTGTTCAATCAGGCCGAGGTTGCCAAACTCGCGGCGCGCAGTTTGCTCTGCCTCCACTCGCGACGTGCCGCCGTCCATGAGCTCTTCCGCCCTTTCGGCGAGGTGTTCGTTGATGGAGACTGTAAGGTCGTCATAGTGGCGATGGCGGGAAAAGAGTTGCATTAACCAGGACATGACGGAACCCTCCTAAACCTTGGCGGCGGCGAGCACGAGCGTGATCCCGGTGAACATCTTCTCGAAGCTCGTCAGTTCTCGTTCCAAGTGCCGGGCACCCGACTTGGTCAATCGATAAATGCGAGTCGGACGGCCCTTCGCCGAAATCCCCTCTTTGGATTCCAGCAGTCCCTCTTTCAACAGCCTCTGGAGTGCCGGGTAAAGGGAGCCCTCCTCGATCTGCAGCAGGTCATCCGAAGCTTGCTTGATGTGCTTGACCAAGGCATACCCGTGCATCGGCTTCAACCGAAGCGAATGCAGGATCATCAGGTCCAAAGCACCAGAGAATAGGTCGCGGCGCTCAGGGTCCTTTGCCATGACCAATAATCTATAGGGCAACATACCTATTTTGCAAATAGTATTTTAGGATTTAGTAATGTCAAGAGATATTTGGTGGATTGCACCGTCATGCCCCCTCAACTTCACGCGAAAGCTGGGCTGAGCGAATAGCATTTCTGAACGTACTAAGGACTGGGAAAAGCGTAGTAGCCGGAACGAGTGACGATGCGTAAAGTGTGAGGTACGTCCTCCTTCAAACACGTAAATAGCGATATGTCTGCGCTGACACATGTCCACCGCTTCGCTGAGGTATGCATGGCTGGCATCATCTTCGCCATCGCTGAAGAGCAGGATGAAGTTACCAGTAGATTCCGCCTGCTTAGCTCCCCACCGGTCGCGGCAGGTGGTGTAGAGGGAGTCGAAGATGGCTGTGAGCGGATCCTGCCGATTGTATCGTGGACCAATGGCAGCCGATCCAACTGCTATGGCGGAGTCCTCGTCCGTCCAGTCCTGAGCGAGCAGCGTTTGCGTGTCGAACTGCATGACGAACGCCTGATCGACGCCTTTGCGAATGAGACGTGAGGCGTACATCTGAATGACGGAACGATTGAACTCTGTTTCTTCCAGCATCGAGGCGCTGATGTCAAACAGAAATCCGGCGCGGATGGGAAGATCCTCCAAGGACTGCAGCATCAGGACGCCCCTCGGCCGTTTCCCGTTATCGGAAAGATCGAGGTCGCGGGGGCTGAGTCGCGTGAACGGTTTGCTATCACGGTCCGATGCATGAAATGTAAGAGAGATTTCGTCAACGGGAATGCGGAGGCTGTACGGCGTAGTAGGAGCCGGATCAGTCTGAGCGGATTGGGCAGGGCAAGGCTCCGTGAGAGGAGACAAGATACAGGCCAGGAAAGCCAACACGAGACTACGCTGCACACGCACCCACAAGCACGTCTCCATTGTAGAACACGTTGATTGGGTTGCTTGTTAGACTGCGCAATTCGGCGACGAGGACAGACGGAGTAAGCACACACCATACTGTCCCAACAACTTTCGTGTCCCCAAAACTTTCAGAATCCCTCTTAGCCATACCAAAGGCGGGCGCGAAGTTTCCTACAACTTTGCTTTCATTACTGACGGTCTCTGCTAAGTCCTGGTTTCGTCCGGCGCACTCCCGCTGCTGTCGATGAGCCCAATAGAGGCGGAGCCATATCTCCGCATCGCTTACCTGAGCACACCATCCCGTCAGCTTCGAAGGGAGACACATGATATACAAAACGATTCAGTATCATGAGAAGAGCCGGTCGGGGACCCGGCCCTGAATTGAGACAACCTTGACCAGCAAGAAGGCTTCGCTTGAAACCAATGCAAATCAAGCGCAGTCGCGCCGGAATCGCGCAAAGACAGCCCGTCGGAGTCTCGTTGAAGCTAGTGAGGCCCAGGACGCGGCACTCCTCGCGCGCGAACTCCGCACCTCGCAAACGCAGCAGGAACTTGCCGTAATTGTCGTAGTCGAGTTCACCGGAGAACTCCGCAAGCGCAAGCAGCTTACCGAAGCTGCTCGACTTGCCCGTGGCGCGGCCGCCATCATGGCCGGAGAGGAAGACCTTCCGGGCCCTGCAATTTCCACTCTGGACTTCGATGCCGGCCGCGCAGAGTTCGAGGAACTCGCCCGATCAGCCGGTGCGACCATTGCCGCCACCCTCGTCCAGCGCCGCCAGAAGCCCGATCCCTCGAGCCTCGTGGGCCAGGGAAAACTCGATGAAATTGTTGAGGCCGTGGCCTCCACCAACGCCTCGCTGGTTCTCTTCGACCACGACCTCACGCCCTCGCAGCTCCGCAACATCGAATCCCGGCTACCCTGCCACGTCATCGACCGTTCACAGCTGATCCTCGACATCTTCGCCCGCCACGCCAGGACTCGCGAAGGGCAGCTCCAGGTGGAACTCGCACAGCTCGAATACCAGCTACCCCGCCTCGCCGGACGCGGTCGCGCCATGTCGCAGCTGGGCGGCGGCATCGGAACCCGCGGGCCGGGCGAAACCCAGCTTGAGACCGATCGCCGCAAGATCAATCTTCGCATCGACCACATCAAGACTCAGCTCAACGCCGTCCGCCGCATCCGCCATGAGCAGCGGCAGCGCCGCGAGGCAGTGCCGGTCCCCGTAGTCGCCCTCGTCGGCTACACCAACGCCGGCAAAAGCACCCTCTTCAACGCCCTCACCGAGGCCGGCGTGCTCGAATCTGCCCGCATGTTCGCAACTCTCGACCCCAAACTCCGGCAGTTGCAGCTTCCTTCCCGCCGGAAGATCCTGCTCTCCGATACCGTCGGCTTTATTCGCAACCTTCCCCACACACTCGTTACGAGTTTCCGCGCCACCCTGGAAGAGGTCGAGCGAGCCGAGATTCTTCTCCACGTTCAGGACGCAGCCAGCCCCATGCGCGAAGAGCAGAAAACTCAGGTTGAAAAAGTCCTGGGCGAGCTTGGAGTCTCGACCAAGCCCGTCATCCAGGTCTTGAACAAGATTGATCTCGTCGGGCCTCAGGAACGCGCCCACCTCGCCAACGATCGCGAAGCGATTCCCGTCTCTTCGCTTCAGCACACCGGCCTTGAACAGCTCCTGATTGCCATCGATGCCGCGCTGGTGGTCGATCCGCTTGTCGAATCCCGCTTTCGGCTCCCGCAATCCGAAGGCTCCATCCTCGCCTCGCTCGAAGGCGGAGCTATCATCGACGAGAAACGCTTCGAAGGAAACCTTGTCTTTCTCCGAGCCCGCGGACCAGCATCCCTTCTTGACCGTTACCGCCGTTTCCGTGAGAAACCGGATCTTTCCAACGAGCGCGTATTAGCGAAGCGGACATAAGGGGTAGATTCGGCGTGGCTGGTTTGCTAAAGTCGTCGTCATGTCTGAGCGTTCCACGGAGCACATACGTGAATTGCTCGACTCACTTTATCGCGTGGATTCGGGACGGATCCTGGCAACTCTGATCCGCTTGCTCGGTGATTTTGATCTTGCCGAGGAGGCGATGCACGAAGCCTTCGCAACTGCGCTGAGCTTGTGGCCGAGGAATGGAGTACCCGATAATCCGCGACCATGGTTGATTTCGACAGCCCGATTCAAAGCCATTGATACTCTGCGTCGACGGGCACGATTTGACGCGTCTCAAGACGAGCTCGTGCGCTATCTCGAAGCGCAATGGAGTTCGCCAGAAGGGTCCTCTGAAGAGGACAGCGTTGAAGATGACCGGCTGCGCCTGATTTTTACCTGCTGCCATCCGTCCCTACCGCCGGAAGCGCGGGTTGCGCTCACCTTGCGCGAGGTATGCGGCCTGACGACCGAAGAGATTGCGAAGGCCTTCCTCATCACCCCGCGTACGCTGGCGCAGCGCATTGTGCGCGCAAAAGCAAGGATTCGAGACACCCCGATTCGGTACGAGGTGCCGTCACCCCAGGAACTGCCAGAGCGACTGGACGCGGCGCTTCAGGTCATCTATCTCGCCTTTAACGAGGGTTATTCGGCTGCGGCGGGCGCGGAGGTAACGCGGGCCGAGCTGACCCGCGAGGCGATTCGACTGGGCCGATTGCTGAGCGAACTGCTGCCGGAGCCGGAAGTCATGGGATTGCTTTCCCTAATGCTGTTGCAGGAATCCCGTCAGGCCGCAAGAACAACCCCGGCCGGAGAGCTGATTTTGCTGGAGAACCAGGATCGTTCGCTCTGGAACCGGGAGCAGATCGCGGAGGGAGTGGCCTTGGTGGAGAGAGCCCTGATATCCCACCGCTTCGGCTCTTACACACTGCAGGCTGCGATTGCGGCCGTTCATGCAGAGGCAGAATCAGCCGCTGCGACTGACTGGCGGCAGATTGTCGCGCTCTACAACCGGCTGGCACGCATTCAACCTTCGCCAGTTGTCGAGCTAAATCGTGCCGTAGCCATTGCCATGCGCGATGGTCCAGGGGTCGGTCTGGCATTTATCGACGCTGTACTGGCACATGGCGAATTGGCGGATTATTACCTGGCGCATTCGGCGCGTGCGGATATGTGCCGCAGGCTGGGCAGGATAGCGGAGGCCCGGTCCTCCTATGAGAAAGCTCTGGCGCTGACCCAGCAGGGGCCAGAGCGGAGATTCCTGCAAGAGCGGCTTCGGCAGTTGAACTAAAAAAAATGAAGCAGCTGTCGATTTTCGGTCTCCCCAACGACTATCCGATAACAGAACGAGTTTAATTTCGAAGGCGAGGAGCATACATGTCAAGGGTTCGAGTCGCGGGGTTTGGTATGTCGTTGGACGGTTTTAGCGCAGGGATAGAGCAGAGCCTGGACGATCCGCTGGGCAAGCGCGGTCCGGAGATCTTTCAGTGGTTCTTCCATACCAGGACATTCTGCTCCATGCATGGGAAGGAAGGCGGATCTACCGATGCGGACGACGTGTTCGCGCGGCGGGCGATGGAAAACTTTGGCGCCTTCATCCTTGGCCGCAACATGTTTGGTCCGATCCGTGGCCCATGGCGGGACGACTCGTGGAAGGGATGGTGGGGGCCCAATCCTCCATACCATGCGCCGACTTTCGTTCTGACGCACTACGAGCGTGAGCCGCTGGTGATGGAAGGCGGGACGACCTTTTATTTTGTCAGCAGCGGAATCGAAGAGGCGCTGAGGCTCGCGAAACAAGCAGCGGGTGACAAGGACGTCAAGATCGGAGGCGGCGCTTCCACCGTGCGGCAGTATCTTAAGGCTGGGTTGATCGATTCTCTCCACTTTGCGCTTGCACCTGTTGCCCTCGGTCAAGGTGAGGCACCGCTTGCCGGTATTGACCTGCCCGCGCTGGGATTTTCCGTGACGGAGCACAAGGCCACGGAGCACGCGACGCATGTTGTGCTCACGAGAAGATAGAAGGCGGAACCTGGCTAGCTGATGCTGGGTCGTTGAGGCTGACTGTTTAATGACGCCGCGATCAAAGCCGCCGTCACAATCATGAGCACGTTCCCTTCAACACCTCAAATAACCGATCGATGTCCTCGGGTTGGTTGTACAAGTGAGGGGCAATCCGAATCGAATCCCCACGGATGCTGACAAACACCTTTGCTTCCTTGAGCGCTTTCGGCAATTCCGCCGAAATTCCCTTGCGCGGACGTATTCCGATCATATGGGAAGAGCGGTCTGCAGCCGGCAGGACTGAGTAATCAAGTTCCGTAGCAAGGTACGCAACCCTGTCTGTCAGAACTGAAATCGTGGCTTGGATTCGCTTGATATCCCACGCGAGAATCTGCTTGAGTGCCGCAATGGCCATCGGGGTCAACACGAATTGCGGAAATTCCCCCATGTCAAAGCGACGCGCGCCTGCACGATACCCATCCGTGTAGTCAACCAGTCTGGTGAAGTCTTCGCTTCCCGCGCGCGTCAGCCAGGATTGCTCAAGCGGTACGCCGGATTCGCGCCACTTCGGCGCCACGTAAAGATAGCCAAGACCATAGGGGCCAAGCAGCCATTTGTAGCCGACAGCAGTCAGGAAGTCTGGTTGGACGCGCTCAAGCTCAAGTGAGCTGGCTCCGAGAGATTGACTGGCGTCGATCACAAGCCCGGCCCCAACGGCACGCACACGCTCGCCGACGAGTTCAAGATCGACTTTGCTGCCGTCGGTCCAATGGCAATGAGGGAGAGCGACAATAGCTGTTTTCTTGTCAATTTGACGCAGCAATGCATCAGTCCAGTTCTCACCATCCTTGCGCCTGACCGTTTGTACGCTGCCGCTTTTCTTTTTGGCCAGTTCGCGCCAGGCATAAACATTGGATGGAAATTCCTGATCGAGAACCGCGATTGTCTGGCCGGAGTTGAACGGTAAATTGGCGGCCGCAATCGCAATCCCGTAGCTGGCAGCTGGCACCAGAGCAATGCCGTCCAAGTCAGACCCGATTACTTGCGCCGCAAGACTACGTAACTCTTCGGCTCCCGAGAACCACTCCGGAGACGACAGGGTCCAGGGCGTCTCTTTGCCGCGCACACTGGTAGCTCCCGCGACGGTAATGCTGCGCAGTTGCGGTGCCATGTTGGCGCAATTCAAATATGTGATGTCGTCCGGGATTTCAAACATGTCACGGGCAGAAGGAATTGTGTCGGTGGTTGACTGAGCCGGACGATGGGCTTCCCTGCCGGTACTGAGCTCAGTCGTTACGGATCGGTCCGCGTCTAGAATCGCTTGCCGCGTTCGGACGAGATGATGATCGTCGTGCTCGGCCACAAAATACATCCAGTCCAGCACGCGCATGGGTTGGTGCAGACGCGGGTGCAGCGCCGAACGGGCGGCTTCATCCTCCCCAAGCGCTTCCAACTTGCGCACCCACTCCAGACGTCCAGTACGCAGGCGCTCCACCAGGACGCGGATGGGAATCTGGTTGTGAGCACCATCTTCGGTCATCCGGTTTTCAGGATCGGCAGCCGATAGCACTTGGGCGCCAGAGAGAAAGTCCCAAAGCCGTTGTTCGTCGAGCTGTTGCAAATCCACCAGATGGCCAAGATTTTCCTTGGCTGACCATCTGCCATTTGCTCGACGGCTCAGCAGATCTTCAGCCACGCCCGAAACCACTTCGGTTGCGCGAACAGGAGTTCCTCGCAAACGTTCTAGAACCGAAGAAAACGCGCCCAACGGCAAGTTGAAGTTGAATGTTCGGGCAGTCCACGCCATGGATTTAATCATCGGGTCCTCACACCAGAGTTCTGCCCTTCTCGCCGGCATGACCTCGGAGGGACATACGGGACGTACACCCAAAACGAGGAAGACGTGACAAGGAAGACGTGACAGACGGAACAACCCCTAATAGCTCGGAGTACCTGCAGATCGTCCACGTTGGATGGTGATTGCGTCGCCAGTATTCGTCGTCACTGTATTCAGAATACTAGCGAATACCGAGCATCTCCAGGATGGCAAGAGCATTTGAGTGTTGTGCAATGCCAGCCTTTACTCTGTAGTCAAACGTCAAGGGATCACCGGGGTTAGGACTCTCCATGTGGTAGTTGAGCCCTCGCATGCCGGGTGCGTGGGCTATTTCCGTAAGCGACAAATCGTGGGTTGAGAGTATGCCCGCAGCTCCCCCAGCTATCAAAGCTCGTACGATTGATTCACAGGCAATACGCCGATCGTGGGAGTTTGTGCCACTGAGAATCTCGTCGATTAAGAACAGGACAGGCTTTTCAGCTCCCGTGCAGCGAAGTGCTTCGCGTAGTCTTTCCGCCTCGGCCAGGAATTTAGATTTCTCGTTGAGTAACGAGTCAGAAATCGAGCTGGAAGCACAAATTGTGAAAGAGCTAAGCCGTGCTCTCGCCGCCCTGACCGGAGCCCCCGCAAGAGCAAGAACAGTGTTCACCCCGACCGCCTTCAGAAACGTACTCTTGCCGGCCATATTCGATCCACTCAAAACGTAAAAGGGACTCGCTGGTTCATGCAGAGACACATCATTACGTACGCACGTCTCGGCGGGTAGGAGAGGGTGACCGAACGGCGTCTGCGCTTATGGTCAACCAGCTAACGGAACATTCGGTACTGCCCGTCCTACCTCGGAGCGGGCGCCGGGTTTTCAGACATACGGCGCATCCGTCACCAAGGACTTTACCGTCTGGCGCGAGCAGAAGATCAACTTCCGTGTCGATGCCGATAACGTCTTCAACAGCGCGTACCTCTCCAACCCTGCAAGCAATGCCAGCGCCAACAACTTCGGTCAAATCACGACTGTACGCTCTGGCCCAAGACAGCTGCAGCTTTCGATGAGGTACTACTTCTAGACTAGGAGGCTGCGTTGGGGTACTTTTCGCCTGTCCTCGGTTTCCCCCTGGGACCCGATGTTCAAAGCTCGCTTCCTGACGTCGAGCTTTCCGGAAAAGCCTTGTTGTCGCCAGTTGAACCACAATCTCAGGTCGGGCATCTGCCTTGGAACAATGTAACCAACCTCTCTGAAACGAACCCTGATGAAGACCAGCGCCTTGGGGGCAAAATCAATCTCAAGCCTTGAGCGGCCGTGAAATTACACAAGCGTTGATGCCACCAATTCCCATGGAAAGTTTCCCAGCAAATCCGGACGGCAGCGGACAGGAATCATCAAAAACGAATTCCTGATGGATGGCACGAATGGCACTATTGAGCTCGGCTGGTCTCAAAGGAGTGGGGAAAAGGCATCCGCACTCATAGCCCATGTATTGCGCTGTTAGTTCCCATCCGCTTCCCGCGCTCATACCATGTCCGAAAGTTCCCTTGCGGGCCGTTACAAGCAATCCCTCGGGGAGCATTGACCGAAGTGTCGTTATTTCCGCATAGTCGCCTGGAGTCGCTGTGGCATGCAGGTCCCATGTACCCACATCATTCACTCCAGCATTTCCCTCAGCAAGGGCCTGTCGAATGGCTGCCTTCGGTCCCTCGATGGACGGAGTAATGATGTGGTGCGCGTCGGCGCTTACGCCAACTGCGACAGGCTCCATGCCGATCGGCTGAAGACCCTGGCGCATCATGCACTCCATATCGCCAACGATCCAGACTGCCGAACCGCCCGCAACGTGGGTGCCTCGGAGGGACGTCAAAGGATTCGATACCTCCCGGGTCGCTGCCAGAACTCGCGCTCCATAAAACGAGCCTACTGTCAGCGGATGAGGCGGTGGGTCGGTCGCGCCAACCACTACCACTCTGGCGTCTCCCGTCTGAATAGCTCTCATTGCAAGTCTGAGCGCAACTCCAAACGTAGCGCATGCTGCCACCGGTGCAAATACAAGGCCGGTGACTTTCGCAAGAATTGATACCTGGGATGCAGGTGTGTTGTGAATGTTCCAGATAAGGTTGGCAGACACGTTCCAGGGGGGCTCGGGAGATTGCCACTGTTCCTGAAGACGGGCGTGGCGCTTACTTCTTTCTCTCAGGACGTTTAGTTTACTGGTCTCTACGTCTCTCTCGACGCTTGTGCCATCGATCGCGGCGGCTTCCGCCAGGTAGTCCTGAAGTTCGGGCGATCGGACCATCCAGAACTCATCCCAGATGGCTTT
>Ga0182024_10018933_pt1 | contig 12757 bp, 11 predicted proteins | sample P32metaG_FD_120480 | JGI IMG/M metagenome (GOLD analysis project Ga0182024, IMG submission 120480) | Permafrost microbial communities from Stordalen Mire, Sweden - P3-2 metaG (Illumina Assembly) | ecosystem: Environmental > Terrestrial > Soil > Wetlands > Permafrost | place: Sweden: Stordalen... | reverse complement strand
TTTTCCAACTTGGTCGCCTGACGGCCGTTGGATCTATTTCGTGCATGGGACGCCAGCGACGAGGGAGATGGATTTATGGCGCATCGACCCGGCGGGCAGTAACCCGGAGCGCCTCACGCAAAGTAATACAGACGTCGCTTATCCCACTCCGGTCGGCAACCGCACAGTGTTCTACGTGGCGCGCGACGGGGACGGCTCAGGACCATGGCTGTGGGCGTTTGATCTGAAACGGAAGGACTCGCGGCGCGCGAGCGTCGGCCTCGAGCAATATACGTCCGTGGAAGCCAGCGCTGACGGCCGTAAGCTGGTGGCCACCATCAGCAACCCAGTGGCTGGCCTTTGGAGCGTTCCGATCCTTAATCGACTCGCCGAAGAAGGCGACGTGAAACCGTTTACAGTGCCGACCGTGCGCGCGCTGGCACCTCGTTTTAGCGGCTCGTCGCTGTTTTATTTATCTTCCCTCGGGACGGGCGACGGACTGTGGCGCCTTCGGGACGGACAGGCGACTGAGATCTGGAAGGGCGCCGATGGTGCGTTGTTGGAGACGCCCGCTGTTTCGCCGGATGGAGGTCGCGTGGCCATTGTGCTACGGCGGAGCGGGAAACGCCAACTACATGTCCTCTCTTCAGACGGCGCCGAACTCCAGCCCATCGCGGAGGGAATTGTCGCCCAGGGCACGAGTTGCTGGTCGCCGGATGGCAGATGGATCGTCACTGGTGGCAGCGACGCCACCGGTCCCGGGCTTTTCAAGATTCCGTTGGAGGGCGGATCGCCAGTCCGCTTGGTCGCCGGGCAAGCACTCAATCCAGTCTGGTCGCCGGATGGAAGCCTGGTCGTATATGCGGGTACGAATGTGAGCACCTTCGCTCCGCTCCTTGCCGTACGTCCGGACGGAACCAGCGTCGAATTGCCCCATATCAGCTTGCGGCGCTTGGGCGAGCACGTGCGCTTCTCGCCTGAAGGCAAGAGTCTGATCTACATGCAGGGACTGCTCGCATCACAGGACTTCTGGCTACTCGATCTCGCCTCCATGAAGTCGCGCCCCCTCACGAGGCTGCAAAACCGTGCCGCCATGCGGACGTTCGACGTCACAAGCGACGGGAAACAAATCGTCTTCGACCGCTTACGCGAAAACTCGCAGGTCGTCATGATCGATCTTCCCAAGGAATAGCCCTAGTCCAATAACGAGCAGTTCGCAGTTTCTGACCACTCGATTTGGAGCGATCAGCTCGTGACGCCCCGAGAAGAGTGAGGTCTCTTGAAACGCCCGAGTCACGGGCAACTCTGACGTAACGCGATTAGTAAGGGTTCGGCGACAAACCAATACCGATGAGGATCAACTCTTAATTGGGTAGTTTGCTCAGAGACAGGGTGGTACCAAGGCCGGCATAGAGATATCGATCACTGAAAGCCTTTCTGAGTGCGGTGAATGCAGGTTCCCCAGTGCAGTGGCCGGGTGCGATATAGTCCACTTTGAATTGGTCATGGAGAGCTGTAACGACCCTATCAATGTCCGAGTCACCCGCCGTCACGAGATGAAACCCTCCGGCAATCAGATGAACGCGGGGATTAATCGTGCTCGCCGCTGCGACGATTTTGTCAATGCCAGGATGTGAGCAGCCGACCACGATCACAATGCCTTCGGGTGTACTGATCGCTAGCGACAACTCACGCAATTCAAGGGTTCCCGGCTTGTCCGACACAACGCAATGAGGTGAATGTCAGGAGCAATTTCGGTGTTTCTGTCCACGAGTTGAGAGTTCGCCCCGGGCCAAGCCGACCCGAATCGGATGATGTCCGGCGGAGCGCCATCGTAGTAACGCTGCTCAGGAGGCAGGGAGGCATCCTTTCGATAGAACGTACTGGGCAGGTCCGCTCCATAGACGCCAAAGCCCTCTTTAGGGGCGTAGATTTTCACTGCTGGGTTCACCTTCAGCACGTAGGACAATCCTCCCATGTGATCCCCGTGGCGGTGCGACATTACGACAAAATCCAACTTCGAAAGATCGATGCCTTTCACTTGTGCATTGTGCGCAAGAATGTCTGGATTGTTGCCGGTGTCGAACAGGATCCGCTTTCCGCCGTATTCGACTAGAGCAGCATAGCCCCAGTCCTTGTGCATGTCGGAGGATTTGCCAAATGCATCGTACAAGACGGTAATTTGTGCCTGGGTAGGCGCTGCGGGAGGCATCGGAGCAGCGGAGAGAGTCGCTGCGCAAAACATAACAAGCAGAAATAATGCAGAATAGGGGATCAGGCCCACGTCGCAGCTCATTGTTTCCTCCTCACGTGCACCAAAGTCCCACTAAAACCGTCTGATCTGGTGTGAGTTGGAAGCAATTACACTCCTGCAGAAACAGTCAGTCAAGACCACGGAAGCAGCAACGGGGCAGCCCCAGAGGCAGAAAATGGGCATTCCTGCCAAGTGACGCTAGTGCTTTTTCGAACGCGCGCCCCCATCCTCTGTTCTGTTCCACTCTGATCACCAAGGGCGCGCCTCGCCGGGTAACCGAGCGGCCTTGCGACCGCTCAGTCCCCTAAGAACCGGACTTGAAAGTTTCCCTTCATCTGGCTCGAGCACTCAATAACGCCCCGTAAAAAGGACGCAGCCTCATTCCATGACAAAATAAGACCTACTCGATACGGGTTTGCGGCCAACTCGCACGGCGATGGATAAATCCACCAGGCGTGTGTGAAGCTGCACCAACAGCTTGCGCCGTCGTCATTTGCTTTGCTTCATTTATTGGTTCTGCAAACGTTCTCGAGTTTGAGCACCACCGAGAAGTCTGCTCCGTTTCCGGCGAAGTAATGTTGTCCCAAAAAGGCAACGCAACCTCTATCTGCCCGATTACAGGGCAGCATTCGCTTTTTCTCAGTTCCGCTATCCGCATCGCCATCGATCCGCCTTACAGCTTCACTACCCCAATAGGGGAGCGCTACGGACTTACCCTGTTCCGCTGAGAAGACACGATAGGTTAGGCCTTCCCTGTACGCCGGCAGCGTGATGTGCCCATGACCGAGGATTTTCGAGCCAGGGTACCCACTGCAAAAGAGCGCATAGCATCTTCCGCTCCCCTAGTGTCACGACGCTTATGGGAATTTGCATATGCTGGCCATGCTATCAACCCTGGTCCTGGCCACCTTGATGCTTGCAGCTGCACCATCCCTTCGCGGTTCGGATGCCGATCTCTCGATCGCGGGATACGTTGTCGGAGGGTTCCATGACGAGTCGTTACCTTCACGCCATGCCTCGTAGGGTAGTGCTGATGGGACAGCACGTCTGATGAATTGATCCTTTCTGCAGACAATCATCTCAGCAACTTTCAGGTCACAGCGAAAAAGCACTAGCGTCATCCACCCAATACTGTCAGCAGCACCACTGACGGCCCCGCCTTCGAGACTTTCGTCTACACTCTACCAATCTAGGTTGGCCAGTATTGCGCCGTAGATCTCCATACCTCTCCAAAAATGGCCCAAGCGCAGATTCTCATCTGAACTGTGTTGATGGTTGTCGTAATTCACGATGGGGACGCCAATCCAAGGCAGATTCAGGTCTTCGAAGATGTACATCGGCACGCTTCCTCCGAGAGTGGGTTCGAGCACCGTCTCGCCGCCCGTCACATCCTCAACGACTCGCACCAACGCTTTCGAGACCGGCAAGTCCATGGAAGTTTGAGAGGCAGGATAATTCCAAGCGTCCTTGTGGACGCGAACGACATAGGGATGCGCCAGCCGCTCCTCTTTCGTGGGGACGTTCGCAGTAACATAGAAACCTTGCTTGCGAATGTGTGCCAAGACCTGCTCAAATTTCTTGTCCGCGTCCTCGCCTTTTACCAATCGCACATCGATTGCCGCCTCTGCCTTCTCTGGGACCACGTTCTGGGCCGCTTCGCCGACGTAAGCACTATGCAAACCGCGGATGTTCAGCGAGGGAACCTGGAGGAGGTCGACCAGTCTCTTGCCATCTCCTTCCGGCTGAGAAAACTGGAGTTCTCTCGCTAGTTCAGCGTCGTTATTCGGCATTGCGTCCAGCGCTTTTTTCTCGGTCTCGCCCAGGGGTGCGAGATCGTCGTAGAACCCTTCAATCAGAACATGTCCATCGCGGGATTTCATCGAAGCCAGCAGCCACGCCATCTGGAATGCCGGATTGGGCGCCCAATTGCCATAGTGACCGCTGTGCACTGCGCGAACTGGCCCGTAAGTTGTGATGTCGAATCCAAGTATTCCGCGATTGCCAAAGAAGACCAGCGGTCGTCCGCTCTGATGCACGGGACCGTCGCCGGTGATAAGCACATCCGCATTCAGAAGGTTCTTGTTCTCTTCGAGCGTCCGCTGTAGGTTCGGTGAGCCGTTCTCTTCCTCTCCCTCGAGAATCAGCTTCAAGTTTACCCGCAACGGGATATTGTTTGCGCGTAGAGCATCCAGCGCTGCGAGGAGTGCCACGATCGGTGATTTATCGTCCGAGGAGGACCGCGCGTAGATCCGCCAGTCATCGCTGTAGGCAACCACAGCCTTCCCGGAGGAGTTAGGGAAAGGAATCCGCTTTCCACCAGCTTCGATCGCCTTGTCGCGCAATGCCGGTTCAAAGGGCTTACCGTCCGTCCACGCTGCCGGATCCACTGGCTGGCCGTCGTAGTGCGCATAGAAGATCACAGTATGCTTGACTCCGGGCGAGTTCAGGCTTCCGAATACCACCGGCCCTCGTCCTTTGATCGGGAGCAGGCGCGTCTCGATCCCTCGTGCCTGAAGCATGCTTGAGAGCTGTGCCGCGTTCTTCTGAATGTTGGGCGTGTCTGTGGCAAGATTGGGAATCGAAAGAAAGTCGGGTAACTCGCGGATAATGCTGTCCTCGTTGGCCAATCGGTAGTTGCGCACCTTCTGCGCAACCTCTGGGATTGATGTCTGGGCGATCCCTGGATGCGGTAGAAATGCAAACACCAGAGCAACAGCCATTATTCTCAACATGTCTCTCATAATACCGCCGGGCTGTGTCGTGCCTGGCGCTGATTACAGCCGTAGTCATTCGTGTCATACCGCTTTCAGATAACGCGTTTGATTCGAGGCCACCACGGGATAAGTCCCGGTTGGTCGGCAAACCGGAAGTAGACTTCTGGTTTGCTCGTCATCCGCCCGGAATCGGGGGGAGTATTCGGCATACACCAATCAGGCCATCGATCAAGGTTACCGCGCTGTGCAGGAACTTCTTGTCGAGCTGACGCCGAAGAACTGTCGGGATGCCAGTAGTAACGAAGGACTGGTAGGAATAGCGTACTCGATTTCGCTTTCGGAACGTCCCAACGAACTCTAATCGGGTTTGCGGCGTTCCGCAGCCGTCAGCATTCCAGAAATTACAACGCCATTTTCTTGAGTACTCCGGTGACATCGGTAGTTATTAATTTCTGCCTAGGTTTTGGCCCGCGCCCGACATGGGGTTGCACAAATCTTTGCACAAAAACAAGCCTGCGCTGCCCAATAAAGCCAACGGTTGCCGACAGCCGCACATCTAACCGCCTGATTCTGCGTGGGCCAGCGGGTGACTGTCACGGCAGAGGTCGCGAGTTCGAGTCTCGTCGTCCCCGCCATTCAAAGTCAGAGACTTACCGGGAGTGCCCGATTTCGCGGCCGCCGTTGCGCCCTCGGCGCACTACCCATTCCCAAAACATCTCGGGACCGGCTGAAAGACCACGAAGTAGCCGCGGTTCGGACGGACGTTTCGGGCCGGACAGTCAGAGGTCGAATCGTTCACCGGAAAATGCCTGGCAAGAAGCCAATGATCGGGTCATTCTTGCCATTCGCTTACTCCCAAGATCACTGCGTTGCCCCAATTTGTTTCTCACATTTTTTCGATAGCTGGAAGCGACACAGGTGCGGGCTAGCAACTCCACACTCAGAGCCGATCCAGATTCTGAGTGACGAACCGCCCTCCCGCGGGAGTCTCGGTCTTTATGAACAGCTTGGCTTCGAAGAAGCGCCGGTATGCCGCCCGCATGGCAGCGAGGCCCGTAGGTGTCGGCTTTCTTCCTGCTTCGGTCGCTGGTTCGTATCCTAACTCACGAAGCGTGCCGCCGATCAGCGCTTCGCACGTCTCCAGTTCCTCGGCAGTGAAATCCGTCTTCCAGCGGCCGATTGGACTGCGCTCTTCGCCTTTGTAAGCCGTGTTTGGCGCGGTGACCGAACCGATCGCTGCTTTGGTGATCTTTTCATAGTCAAGCTCATGCTCAATAAATGGCGCGACCTTCTTCAGAACTTCTGCAGGCTTGCGAACCAGATCCTCGTAATAGACCTCCATGTAGTCTGCTCCGAGGGTGCGTCCCTCCTTCCGACCCCGTGTCACACACCACTCCCAGTAGATCGCCGCCGCCATGGCTGCGCGTTTGCGGTCTCCGGGCAGCCGGCGGATTTGCGACAGCTTCTCCCAACTCAATGCAACGTCGCGTCCGTCGCGGATCACATGCACGATAAGCGCGTTCGGGATGGTCTCTTTGATACGGCGCAGGTAAAGCAGATGTTCAGGTGTAGTCTCCGCCCACCGTTCCACGCCTTGCTGGCGGCACATCTCCTCCATGAAGAAGCGAAGAAAAGCGCCACCATTCTTGCACTCCGCCATGACCTTGGGTTCGATCTGCTCCTTCGACAGTCCGGTCTTCGTGAACAGCCGTGACTGGTACCAGGCGTCGAGCAGTTTGCGCTTGTTTTTTTGTGAGCTCAACGGCTTGAAACGGGGCTCGAGCAGGGTGAGGACGTGGGACTCGGATCGGTACACCGCGAAGTTTCCGGACGACAGAATCATGTGGTAGAGCAACGTTGTCCCGGAGCGACTGCAGCCCAGCGAAAATACCGGTGCCTTGCTGCGTGGAGTCTGCGCCTGCACAGCTGACGGGTTAGTCTTCGATTCAGCGCCCTGCATATGCGCGTTGCGACCTTCTTCGCTCAACAAACACCCCAAGATCAGCCGACTACACCGTCAACAGGAACTCGATCCGGCCCATTCTCCAACCGCAATTTCCATCGCTCGCCATTCTTTTCCACCCAAACCAGGGAATTTGTTGGAGGATCCCCGCGAACAGGGATCTTCCTTATATCCCCGCCGTAAAGGATAGTAGGTGTGGCCAGAAGGTTGCGCACGTGGGTCACAGCGACGATACACTTCGTCGAACCCGACGCCAGCGCCAATAGTTCTGTCAGCTGATCGCATTGGCCGCGAGCGCGAGCCGACTTGGAGCCAACTTTTTTCAAACTTTGAATCTTTTCCAACTTGAGCCTCAGTGTGTTCGCTAATAGCAATTTAGGAGCTAAATTTGGAAGATATTGGAAATGACGCCGATGCCGTGGGGTTCGGTCTCGATCTCTTCGAGGCGCGTTCCGGTTTGAAGGTCGAACAACGAGACGTGGCTGCGGCGATGCTCCCGCGTGGGATGGCGAACCCAACTCATGTTCTCGCGAAACTTAGTGGGGCGAATTCGCGTGAAACCAACCCACGCGAAACGCTCGTCTACGTAGTGAAGTCCGCGACAGAAACCGAGCGGTTGTTCGGGAGATCCAGCCATCTTCATCAGGTCGTGGATACGCTCAATCTGGAGGGTTCGCGGGTTCACCGTAACAATGTGACCGTCGACGGTAGTGAAATGCAGAAAGTCGTTGTAGAGAAATCCTTCGTGTGGACGCTGAATAGCGATGTCGATCTTGCGCGTGGGGTCGTCGAGGCTAATGGCTTCGCGTTGGTGGGAACGGGTTACCCAGAGTTCATCGCCCAACTCAAAAACATAGTTAGCGTGGGCGCGATGCGGCTTGGTGGTCGGGACCTTACGGTAATCGATATCGCGAGAGTGAATGCTCCACGTGTCCTGGCCCATCACGTCCCAGGTCTGGAGGAGTTTTCCATCGAGAGTGACTTCGGCGACAATGTCGAGTCCTGTGACAGCGACTAGTAAAGTGCCGCGCTGCTGACTCATATGAACGTGATGAAGGTCGTTGAAGATAGGAAGCGAAATATACGTCGACAAACGCAACGAAGGGAGATCGTAAATCATGATCTCCGTGCCGGTGCAGGTGTAGACCTTGTCACCTTCGGCGTAGGCGTACTTAAAGAGAATGGCGGGCATTTCATCGGCAGCGGCCTCCTTCGGAGACTCGTATTCGACGGCCTTGCGTGAGGTGTTGCTGACTGGATCAATGTGGACAAGGTGAGCGCGCTTGCACGACTCCCACTCCTCGAGTTTGTGAAAAACGCTGCTGCGAAACTGCCCACCGCTGACATAGAAGCTATTCATAGAGGTGTTTTTGTTCCGCTCCCTAAACCCAAAGCAGATTGCGTTTCATCAGCCATCGGCTGTTTGACGCCTTGTTTTTATTATTGCGTGTCGAAAGGAAAAAAGGGAACCTGCCGCTCGCAACTTTCATGGACGCGAGTCGCAAAGTGCTCATCCACCAACCGGGGCGAAGGCCCGTTGCCGACACTGATCCGGGTCATTTTCAGCGGCGGCCGCATCCTGCAAAGAGAACTGTGCGCGATCGACAACTTCGCGTCCATCGTCGCGCAGTATTCTCCAGCGGCCCCGGACTTTTTCAACCACAGTGATAGCTCCGGTGCTCGGTCCGCCTTTGACTGGCACTTTCGCTCGGTCGCCACCTTCGATAATAACGGTAGCCGCAAGAAGATTCCGAACGTGGGTTACCGCCAAGACGTACTTATCGGTTGCATCGGCCAGACTTAGCAACTGGGTCAGGCGATGGGAATAGCGGCCGTAAAACTGAAAGAAGGATTCGCCGCTGGGGGCGGGAATGTCGGGGTGTTGGTTGAGGAGATTCAGGAAAGGGATGATGTCCTTAATTCTTTGTCCTCCGAACGCACCCAGGTTCCAAGGGCGCAATTCGCTGGTAGCCACTACCGGCGCCTTGACTCGGCGGCGAACGACTTCGGCGGTCTGGCGAGCGCGCCGCAGATCAGAGCAGTAGATGACATCAACCGGGTACTTGGTGAGCCGCTCCGCGGTCTTCGCGGCTTCTTCAAGTCCCTTATCGTCCAATGGAACGTTCAGCCACGAGCGCAACCTCTCATCGTCTCCTGGACGATTCAGCGCCGTGTGTCCATGCCTCACCAGAATCAGCTTACCCATATCATTCGTTCTCCCAAGGGCTCCGGACCAGGCGATCGACTGCCGTTCCCGTTGTGGATCTGACATTCGTTATCGTCGCTACCGAATTAAACGGGAGGATAGCGACGATATTGAGCAAACGGACTCAGTCTGCATAAGCATGTCTATTCAATTACTAGACATGCAGCAAAGTAGAGCAAGCCAGAGGCCGTTGGGAAGTTTGTTACGGGAATGTGAATAAATGAGTTATCTGCCTGAGTAGGCTTGGTTTCCGCCAACTAGTGCAAGATTTTGCAGCAATTTTGAGATCTTCCCAAGAACACCACCTTCACTACGGACTCATTCAAAAAGGCGCACCCCCAAGCGCGTGGTTCCGGGCGTGGAGGGCGTAAGCCTGACGGACATCCCTTTTCATTGCAGATTCTGAATCGGGGTCTGCCTTTTACCTGGAAGCAGCGCCCGGGAGAGACGAACCACCAGGGGGTAGGACATTCGCAATGGAGGCGACCGTCGGTCAGGATTTTCTGTCAGTGATGGGGATTCCGATCGTTGCGGGACGAGGCTTTACACCAGAGGACGCGGAGTCGCCGCAGCGGTTCTCGATTGTCAACCAGGCTTTGGCGCGGAAGTGCTTCCCCAAACCAGAATCCGATTGGCCGTCGTTTCACCATGGACAACTCCAATAGGTCTTCGGCCCCGATAGCGCTTACTTGCAAAAACCCAGTCCTCGGGCTTGATGTATGTACAACGTTTTCTCCACTGCATCAGCGCGTCCGCGAGAGTCGGATGCATTGGCACGGGCTTTTGCGATGATTCGGTCTTGCACGGGCCTACCACTCCGTAGACGACGGAACGGATGACGCTCATCGTGCCTCTCTCGAAATCGATATCGCCCCACTTTAAGCCGAATATCTCACTCTGCCGCAACCCGGTTGATGCGGCAAGAAGGACTAGTGTGCGTTCTCGAAGTGCCAGACCCCTTTCACGGCGGTAGCAATGCCCGCGATAGGGATTGTCTCTCAATTGGGAATTTAGTGACCGCAAGCGCGTTTACCAGCACTAATCTGGTTGGCATACTCAACATTCGGCTTGCTTCCTGATAGCCCTGTGACTTGGAAAACCCATGGTGTGCCTGGGAATCGGCAGGCATAAGCACACGAAGTGTGATTTAATTTGCAGGCATTCACTGCCAATTGTCAAAGGAGTCGACATGCCGACCATCACAACTAAAGACGGAGTTGAGATTTTTTACAAGGACTGGGGCTCGGGCCAGCCGATTGTGTTCAGCCACGGGTGGCCGCTTTCGGCCGATGACTGGGACAACCAGATGCTGTTCTTCCTGAGTAAGGGCCATCGCGTGATAGCACATGACCGGCGTGGGCATGGACGCTCGACGCAGGTGGCCGATGGGCACGATATGGACCATTATGCGGATGACCTGGCGGCGCTTACGGCGCATCTCGGTTTGAAGGACGCGATCCATGTGGGGCACTCGACGGGTGGCGGTGAGGTGGTGCGCTACCTGGCTCGGCGGGGGCAACAGGACGTGTACAAGGCTGCAATTATCAGTGCAGTGCCTCCGCTGATGGTGAAGACCGCAGCCAATCCGGAGGGCCTGCCGAAGTCAGTGTTTGACGATCTGCAAGCGCAGCTTGCGGCGAACCGGTCGAAGTTCTATCGAGACCTGCCGGAGGGGCCGTTCTATGGATTTAACCGACCGGGGGTCAAGTCCGTGGAGGCCACCATTGCAAATTGGTGGCGGCAGGGGATGATGGGCGGCGCCAAGGCGCACTATGACGGGGTTGTGGCATTTTCTCAGACAGACTTTACGGAGGACCTGAAGAAGATCACGATTCCCGTGCTGGTGATGCATAGTGAGGATGACCAGATTGTTCCGTATGTGGCTGCGGGGCCGAAATCGGCAAAGCTGCTGAAGAATGGGACTCTAATTACCTATAAGGATTTTCCGCATGGTATGCCTACAACGCAGGCGGATAAGATCAACGCCGACTTGCTGGCATTCCTCAAGAGCTGATGATGGAGCTTTTAGATGTTCTCAAACGCCCTGGTACACGAGAGCGACAAAGTCACTCGGATTCTGAAATAGGTTGCCCCACACCGCGTCATATCGCGCCCCGGGCTTAGCCGCGACAACGTCGGGCAAGGACTTGCCCTGTTTCTTGAGGGCTGCAACCTTGTCGCGGACCTCAACCAGCACGTCCCGGAATAAGATCAAGTCGGCTTTACCGCCCACGGCCCCGTGCCCGGGAATGACAATCGTCTTGCCAGTCACTTTTGCGATGTTTGCCTCCGCCGCGCGTATATGGCCGTCGATACTGCCTCCTGTCCCATAGTCGATAAACGGGTAATCGCGATTCCAGAAAGTGTCTCCGGTGTGAAGAATGTCGGCCTCAGAAAAATACACGGAGATATCGGAGTCCGTGTGAGCTGGCGAGTAGTGCTTAAGCATGAGAGTCGTGTCGTTGGCATGAAGAGTGTGTTCGTCTTTGAAGACGGTAGAAGGAATCGCACCCGCCGGGGCGGCTGGGAAAGTGTACTGCCAGTTGCCTTCGACGCGCGTTGCCTGGGAAAGATGTTTGCGCGTGTTCTCATGCGCCAGGATGCTGGCTCCCGCCTCATGGACCCACTCGTTTCCGCCGGTGTGGTCGAAATGCCAGTGAGTGTTGATCAATTGTTTGATGGGATCCGCGTTGATGCTCGCGAGGGCTTTTGAGACGTTCGGGCGTGCGGTGACGATCTCCGCATCAACCAGCAGCTTTCCATCAGAACCTGTGAGAACGGCGATATTTCCACCAGCACCCAAAAGGACGCTGATGTTGCGGCGAAGGTTTTGCACCGTGACCTTAGCTGTGGCGGCTTCTTTGAACGCTCCTACAACGATGCCGCCTGTCTGGGCGATCAGGGAACTTGGAGCAAAACAAGCTGCGGCGACCGTCAAACCTCCGGCAGCGAGAAACTGACGGCGCGAAAAGTCGATTAACGTTTCGGGTACCATGCTAGGATTCTCCTGTTCTTTGGCCCTGAGTTTAGCCTACATCTTTGGCCTTTGCGCCTAAATCTGTAACAGAATCATTCGCGGATTCCTAAGGCTGATACTCCTATGCTGGTCCAGCATAGCGACACGGGATGACCTATGACTGCCCAGCTTATCTTTGCTGAGCTTCATAGATTCATTGTCAAGAACATAGCTGCGAGTCAAACCTGCGATCTCACAAGAACCCGACGCCGAAGGAACCACATGAAGACATACGTTGTAGAAAGTCCGAACGGCCCATTTCGCGCAGTAGAAATCTCCACACCGCAGCCGAAAAGCAGTCAGGTGCTCGTGAAAATATTTGCCAGCGGCGTCAATCCCCTCGACACCAAAATCCGAGCAGGCGAAGGCGGCCACGCAAAGCAGCCACTTCCCGCTGTGCTCGGCCTCGACATGGCAGGTACTGTCGCCGTCGTTGGTGACGGCGTTACTGGCTTTCATCCCGGCGAAGAAGTCTTCGGCATGGTCGGTGGTGTCGCGGGCCTGCAGGGAACGCTTGCAGAGTTCATCGTCGCGGACGCAGCGCTGCTTGCGCACAAACCAAAGACACTGACCATGCGCCAATCCGCTGCAATGCCGCTCGTAACGATCACCGCGTGGGAAGGCC
>Ga0182024_10018932_pt1 | contig 12757 bp, 12 predicted proteins | sample P32metaG_FD_120480 | JGI IMG/M metagenome (GOLD analysis project Ga0182024, IMG submission 120480) | Permafrost microbial communities from Stordalen Mire, Sweden - P3-2 metaG (Illumina Assembly) | ecosystem: Environmental > Terrestrial > Soil > Wetlands > Permafrost | place: Sweden: Stordalen... | reverse complement strand
TCTTTTTAGAAAATATGAGCATTGCGAACAAATTGAAGCGGGAATAATAACTTTAAAAAAAGAAGGTTTATTGGATGGAGACGTGGGAGAGCGTAATAGGACAACATTTTTGAATCTTTTGCAATTTTCGGATGAGGAAGCTCCTTTAGGATTTACTATTATTGCGCTAAGTAAAAGTGGATTACTAACCGGCAAATATGGACAAGCTAATTTTGAGCTACTTTGTCAAAATCCACAGACTATTGGTAGTATGTCCATGAGTTTAATGTTTTTAGGTTTGACTCAGTTTTTACAAGGTCCAGAAGGCCAAACAAATTTTGAAAAGATTATTAAAGATAAAGAGTATGAATTTATATATCAAACATTAGAAGACTTAGATGCTCAAGGTATAAGATACGATGATGATGGCGACGAGGATATTGATACATTTGCTAAAAAATATATTTTGCCTAAGCTCATTGAGAGAAGAGAAAAGGAAGCATCAAATATGAAACCAAAGGACCCTGTTAGGAGAGGATGTTGGCCTTTTTGAGCAGCTAACTTTTACTTTAGATAATAGGTCCAAAAAATTTTGATAGGTTTAAGCACTGTTATGTATTTACTAAATTTAAATGCTCTAAAGTTTGTAATACAAGTTTAGTTTTGTTTGTGGTTCCCATTTTATCCTTGACGGACTGAATGTAATTCTGCACCGTCCTATAAGATAGTGATAAGGTTGCGGCAATTTCCTTGGCTGTCATGCCTTCTACATACAATTTTAAGCAAGTCATCTCACGTTTAGAAAGATGAATACCGCATAAAGTTGATGAACTATTTGAAATTTCTTTAACAAACTCATTTCTAAGATTTTGGTGGTCAGGTAAAATAAATCCAATATAGTCCTCTACCGGCTCAATCTCATATTTTGTATTATATGCCGACATTAATGCGCTCGACTGTTTAACATTCTCTTTAAAATGCTGAACAAATAACTTTAACAAATCTTGATTTTGCACATAAACTTGATTGATAAACGGAGAATCGCAAGAAGAGGAAAAATGATATAGATTTAACCCGTTGTTATCATTTTCCACAATTGTACAAGTATACTTTAAACCAAATTGATAAGCCAAATAGTCTAACTGGTTATGTTTACCTGTCACTTCGACAGCATTCCAAATGATGAATTTTCCAAATTTATTAACATCAACTGTATGCAGATCAAAGTTATAAAGTTTATTTTTTAAATATTCTTCAAGAAATTCAGGATGGGTATTTTGGCAAGAAAACTTGTTATTTTTATCAATCAATGCATGCCCAAAATAGTCAATGTTAAATTTTTGCAAAGGTTTGCAAATATCTAATAAATCATGCGATGAGCTCAAAGATTGGTGCTTAATATATTTTTCTTGCATATTTACTTATCAACTAAGAATACTAAATAGACACAACAATCTACTATTGAATATAGTTTGCGCGCCATATTATGCCCGTTTATTATCTAATAGTGAATATGAATATTGTATCCATCAAAAATTATAATCCTGACTTTAGCAGGGAAAATTCTAAAGGCAGGGGATCGTTGGCTGGCCGGCGAATACCATTAAAAAGTAGCTGGGGGGCATCAGCAAAATTTAAAGATTGTCCAAAATTGGGTTCAACTTTAAAACCATTTTTTGTCAAGAATGAATTTAATGAAGGCCATAGTAATTTCGCTTGCTCATCTATATGGCTCTTGAAATTTATCCCTAAAGACGCTGACAAATCTGCCATGATTTGCAAACTCTGCATAGTGACATACAATAAAACCAGGGGCGATAATGTTGCATCACCTTTACGTATATGCATTTCAAAAAACTCAGAAGAAAATTGCTTAGGATCATATCCTCTTACCTTGAATGGGAATTTTTCTCTTATACACCATTGGGTTAAATTATGAATTTTCTGAATGTCTTCATCCGGATATGCTTGCCTCAATATAGCATCCATAATTTTGATCAAATGATCAGATTGTTCTATAGGCGGTTGATATTTTGGTGAGTGGAGCATTTTTTTGCATAATGGCAGCATGTCATAACTTATTGCAGTAATTGGCTCAAAAAAGATAACAAGCTTTTCATTTGGAACAAGCCGCTGAATTGCAAAAGCAGTTTTAAATAATATAAAAGCCATTAAGTTATTTATTTTTTTAAGGGGTTCGATTTGTCCGTATTGAGCGTAGTATACGAGATGATCTTCAGCCTTTAGCAAGCTATAAGAATGGTACCCGATGAGTGCTGGCGGCTGCGCAGGATCAATTTGTTGATAAACTAACTCAATATAGGTGTCATCTGCAGCGCTAAATTCTTTATCAAATATATTCTTTAAATTTTCACTAATAAATTTTTTACTGAAGAGTTCAGCGTAAATTTGATCTTTTTCTTTCTGGGTTAACGTACCGATTTTAATTCGCCGAGTAGTAATAATATTATCTTTGGCAAAGACAAATCGAGAACGTAATTCGTCATCTTTTAATTCAGCAACAGGAGGTTTTAACACTTGATGGTGATGTTCAGGATTGACTGAATGGTTTGGTTTTGTCATTTCTGCCTGAATGGTAGCCAGACAAGGATAATTCTTTTGACGCAAATATCTTTCGAAGGTAGATTCACCACATATACGGCCGGGATTTCTTGCAAAAACATTACCTTGATATGTCATTACGTATTTTAATGTATATGTATCATCAATAAATGTTAACGGTGTAATTCCTTCTCGCCACCTCCATACCCAATTTGGATCTTTTCCATTAATTAATAATTGAGCAATTGCTCTAAAAACTTTTTTACATTTTTCAAGCCTTTTAGAGTTTGTTAAAGTTTTCTCATAATATAAAAGGTGGCTCAATTGCTTTAATAAGTTAATTAAATCCAATGAATTGTCATATACAGGGTTAGGTTGTGTTGTAGTATATTTTTTCAGTGCTTTTACATCTGGTAGGATATGGCGATGCATGCCCTTAGCTCGTAATGCATTCGTTCCGGATGCTGCATCAAACATTAATCTTATTTCTGCAAATAGTTCTGGAGGTAAATGAATGTTACATTCGCGGTTAATTTTATATAAAAATTTAAATAAGTGGGGTATTACTCGGTTATCACTTAAATTAATTTCTATTTGATATCTGTCTTCATGCACCCATAAAAAAGGATAATCACTGGCAATTTTAAGAATTTGCGCTCCATTAACTAATGATAGTCCTATGCCCAAGCCAATCGTATTGTGTTGATTCTTCCAAAATACAATTTCTCTTATGGTGTTTGAGTAGCGGAGATCGGTACTATAAAAATAGGCTAAATGTTTAAGCGGGACGCGCTCAAATTGGCAAGCGCCGCAATCACATGGATAAAAATATTCAGGTTTATCATTATCATTCTTAAGTTCTTGATAATAATCACCATTTCGAAGCCAAGAATAAGGCATATACCACCAATTCAACCATTGGCTCTTATTATACCAACATGCATATTAAATGTACATTATATGATCAATCTGTGCCCATTTAGATTGATAAATCAATCAAATATGAGTATTAGAACTCTATTTCGATTCGGTGTTTATTCAATATAATCATATACTTTTTGCTTGGGGAGATTCTTATTAAAAATCAAAATCCTTTATTTAAATTATATACACATCCCCACTCAGCCAATGGACGTAAGGTGCTGGCTATTTCTTATCATTTGAAACTAGAGCCTGAAATAATTTTGGTAAATATTTACCAAGGCGATGGTCAGAAAGGGGGTTATTTGAAGATTAATCCACTTGGAAAAATTCCCACATTGGCTGACGGTAATTTTATATTGTGGGAATCTAATGCAATTCTTCAATATATCGCAGAAAAATTTGGTGGTTTTGAGCTTTATCCTAAAGATATTCAAAAGAAGGCCGATATTTCACGATGGCTTTTTTGGGAATCTGCTCATTGGCAACCTGCAGTTAGCGCAGTGCTTGCTCCTGCTGTAGGACATCACCTATTACCTAATTTGATTCCCGCGCCCACAGAAAGCCCTAATTGGAAACATCAAGAGTTTAATCGATGGGTAACCTATTTAAATACACATTCAACCCAACATTCATTTCTAGTGGGTGAGCAGCTTACCATTGCAGATTTGTCAGTAGCTGGCATGATGACGTATTTTCGTTTTGCGAAATTTCCTTTTGATGACTTTCCCGCGCTGAGAAATTGGTATGAAAATATAGAATCTCTTGATGCTTGGAAGCAATCAGAATCAGAATTGTGGGCAGTGAAATAATTTCTCAGCTTGCATCTTTGCAATGCTGGCTACTTGGAAAATTAAATAGCCAACATCGCACGACGTATTAATACTCAAGCCGGAAGTATTAGTTAGATGGTTACAAATGCTTTTTCCAGATTTGACTCCCAGTGGTGCGGGTAGATTCTTACATAACACCTTTCAAAATTTCTTCTTGCAATGCCATAAATAATTGCAGCCTATAGAGTATTTATACTTTATTTAAAAACTACTCGCAAATTCCCTATAATGCCCAAAAGCAAACTAAACGGAAAATAATATGCAAGAACGAACAAATTTAAAGTTTTTTGACGATAAAACCAGTGAGGATGCAGCTCTTGCTGCTAAATATGTGTTAACTGCTGATTTGGAGGAAGTTAGAAAAATAGCAGAAAGAAATCCAACCGTGTTGTATCGCACAACGCAAGGCGTAAATCCGGTTGGAAGAACTATTAAGGGTACGATATATCAAATGGCATTAGGCGCTGGCGATGTAAAACTGCCTTTAAATGGAGTGGAAGATTATTTAATAAAAGATCGAACCATAGAACGTCAAAATGATATAGGAATTGTCGAATTATTAGGATCTATTTTGTTAAAACAACCCGACGGAGAAGCAGAGTCAATTAGACAATTCAAATCCTACTTCCCCACCGGTTGGCAACCTAAAGTAGTTGAACGAACTTTTGAAGATCAGGCTGCCCTAAGCGCAGTTGTTTCTGCGATCTTAAATGCAACAGAATATAAAGATTGGGATAAGCTCTGTATTGAATGTAAACCAGCAATAGATAAATTTAAGGCTTATTTAATAAATTGTGATAAAGAACCTATAACTTCGGGACCTCAATTTAATTTGGAAAACTTGTGGTCTATTTATGCCTTCATTGATCGATATCGTATTTATCTATTGTGTCCAGACCAGGATGGACGTGACCGCAATAACAATCGAATGAAATTGATCTGCGAACAAGTACTGGGCACATTGCAAGCTAGAGTTCCAGCCCGTATCGCTCAAATATTAACTCGTGGAATGCATTGGGTTATTAACAGAGGTGAAGAGGCGCCTCGTATACTCAAACTTCCAGAAGTCAAAACCGAAGGAGGTTGCGCATATTTAGGTGAGGTAAGCAAAGTAGTTGATGATTTTGATTATTATGGTGTTTCTTCGCATGGTAAAAAACTAGGCGAAAATAATTTTGTCAGTGATAGAGGAGGAGATCACGAACCTAGCATAGATCTGAATCCAGAATTAATGAAATGTTTAATTGATGGAATAAATGAGAGACTACTTAGCTATGCATCCCTAAGCTTAACAGCAGAGAATGCTAAAGCTGGTCCAATAATTGAAGTTTAGAATCTGCTCGGGCGTAATGTGTGACAAGGCTCATTATTCTGATTAATATAATTGCTGTTAACTAAGAATTTATGCTCTATTGATTTATTTTGCCAATCACCCACTAACTTAAAAGAGCAATAGAAGAGGTTGCAACAAGCTGTTGCTATTGAAGTAATTTTTAAATAGAAAGGTTTCATTATGTTCTTTAGAAACAAAGATTGTACAAAGCTTCTTGAATATGTGGCTCATGGTAATCAGCTTGATGCTGAAAACCTAATAAAATTAAAACCGGAATTATTAAATATAAATGGAAATGTTAAAGACTATTCTGGTCGCACATTTGAAGATATAACTGCATTACAATATGCGATATGGTCATACGATTGGCGTATGCGAGATATGATTCTCAAATATTTAGATAAAGCTGAAGCGCAGCGCCAAACTAATTTAGTGCAATCAAAAGGAATAGACTATTTTATTCCGGAGTCACTTATTAGAGTAAAAGAATTTGATCAAAAAGGTCAAGAAATCCCATTCAATACGAAAGACAAAATGATATATGTGAAAGAATCGCATTTTGATTTAGATTCTTACATTCTAAAACTTAAAAAATATTTAATGTTATGGGATTGGGATGACTATTACGAAAATTGGTCAAAAGGTAAAGCTTACTGGTGTAAAGTAATTGGTGGAGCGCAGCGTTTATTACCAGCCTGCATTGCGCAAGAGTATTGCCAAAGAGGTGATGATTCACAAGATTCTTTGCAGGGAAACGATCTTAGCCAACCTGAGTTTGATCGAGTGTTTAATTATTATGACCCTTCTAGTCCAGCTAATGGAAGATGGTTTCCACTGGATAATTCAACTATGGGGATTAATATTGCTGTTGTTGGGTATAACGTTTTTAGTACGGCTTATGGGCACTTTGTTTTGGATATATATGTAGACGATGCCAGGTTAGATAAAATGCCTGGTACTACAGCAGTGGAAAATGATATTAAAGGCCTTTGTGCATTACGCGAAGTACTTAATAAAAAATTTAATATAAAAAAACCTACCTACGAAGCTCGATGGGATTTAATAACCTATCAGCAGAACAATGTTGAAATCGGCCAGGCATCAAGAATTAATAATTTCAAAACTTGAGTATATCTACTCTAGCTAAAACGTAGATGCATGAAATATAGTTGCGCAAAGATTAACAATACTAATTAAAAATATCAGTGATTCGGAGTCAAAATGGAAAGTTTAGATAGTTCATCTAAGATAATTGAGATTGCCGAAAAATTAATTGCGGCAGGGGCTGAGGTAAATTCAACAAATATTGATGGAAGAACGGCGTTACACAGAGCAGTATCAGAAAGCTATCTCTATAATAATAATTTCGAAAGGGTAAATCTGCTTTTAGATCATGGCGCATTAACAGATATCAAAGATAAAAATGGAGAAACTCCATTGTACGTGGCCGCTGAAAATTGTGATCTTGAAATGGTAGAGTTGCTAGCCAGCAAAAAAACCGATTTTAAACAAACTACAGTTGAAGGTAAAACTCTATTACATGCTGCGGCTAGCAATATAAATGAAGTTTGCAAATATTTTGTTGAAAAAGGATTAGATGTTAATGCTGTCGATACAAAAGGGAACACGCCGCTACATTACGCTTGTAAAAACAAGGCTTATGGAAATGTCAAAAATATTGAGATTTTACTCGAAGCCGGCGCAAAATCAAATGTAGTAAATAGGGATGGTAAAACTCCAGCGGATTTTCTAAAGGAGACCAGAAATTATTTTAAAAAAGATAAATATTATAAATGTTTGTCGATGCTGGAAGAGAAGTTTAATTTAGAAGACAAAGCTGATGCTCAACAAATTTTCAAATCTCAGTCTAACTTTATAAATACAATTAAAGAAAATAGTCATTTTTATAAAACCTTTGAGTTTAAGCGCTGCGCTTTGCTTGAATCGCTGAAACAAGAAAATATAAACAATAGACTTAAGTTGATTACTGATCCTGGTGAAGACTGTTTCACTAAAGGCTGTGGGGTTTGTTATGCAGAATTTAATGATGCAAACGATTTTTTTAATGCTATTGATTTTATAAAGAAATTGCTTAATTTACTTTTTCCTGTAGATCGTAAAGTATTTTTAAATAAATACAAATCAGATAGTTTGTATAATCAAATGGCTTTTCTTTTACGTGACAAGAGCTTGCGAGAAGATGATCGTTTGGAGTTAACAATTCAATTATTTCAAATCTTAAAGGATAATTTTACACCACAAGAATTATACGAATTCTTCAATGCTAAACAGGAAATTTATAATCTTGCGAAAGCCACCGATAATAGAAAATTAATAGATTTAGTATCTGAAATTACTTTTAGAACAAAACCAAAGCCAAGTGCAAATAACTCATTTATATTATTTAAATCCAAAAAGTCAGCTCCTAAACAGCAAATTGGTACTTCCAAAATCTGGCGAGATAATTACGGTGAAATGAATCTATCTAAACCAACGAAGCCTTGGGTTATTAATTTTTTAACGGACTTCAAAAATACTAAACTTGATTCTCACAAATATTCAAAAGAAGAAGTATACGCTATCAATTGTTTGGCGTCAGAGATTGGAAAGTATGCATTAGGAAATGATTTAATTACTTTGGATGAAGCAACGAATTATGCCCGTGCTGGTACATTAGAATACTTTCTACGTCATCCTAATCTCCCTTTTTTAAGGGTATTCAAGCCTGATGAGCTCTTGGAGTTAAGTAGAGGAGGACGCGAGGCCGTTGAGGTACTTAATGAATATACTTTTATTGCTTTGGAAGAAAGCTTGATAACTACTAAACAATTACTGAAGTATACACAATACTGGTCTCATCATAGTGAATTTAAGGAAATTTTTAGTAATTATGGGATTATTGCGTTGCGCGAAAAGCTTCTGACATTTGAAGAAGCAATGTCACTTAATTCGAATAAATTAAATCTGTTGCTTTCTCCTAATGGTATCGCTGCATTAAGGGAGGGTGAAGAGACTAAGAATAAAATTCTAAAAACTTATGATTTCCAGGAATTTGCATTAATGTTAACACCAGAGGCGGCAGAAAAAAGACAACTTAAAAATAGAATTAAAAACTTTTTTAGATGTCATTAACTAAAACTAAAACATAAATTTTATTGGAGTAAGAAATGCCATTTCCGAGTGAAATTAACGAACTTAGTGAAATTAACGAACTACTAAAGATACTCCTAGATATTATGCTTGACTTTTATAAAATGCAAGTTGGAACAATGATAAATTTTAGAATTGAGTTTTTAGAAGATTGCAGCATTGCTTTGCAAGTGAAAATTCAAAATCTTATTAATAAAAGCCAGCTTCAGCCCAATAAAATTGATGGAAAACGTTATTTACCTAGTTTTTTTGATGGAGTAGCAAATAAATTAGATAATTTAGCCAAAGCAAATATGAAAAACTCAGGAGAGAAAGAATTCAAAATTAATGTGGAATTGCAATTATATACATTAGCTAAAGAAAAAATGAGCGATACCGAGTTTGAAGTTTTTGAGAACAGGGTACACAGAAATTTAAATTAGTTTAGAAAGTGATGATGAAAAAAACAATAAATAAAAATCAATATAAAGTTAGCATAAAATAAAATGAATTCAAGAACCCAGTTCTCTTTGCCTGTTATTAAACTAGGTTATAACCCGCCTGGTAATTTTAATAAAATAATTATAGATCGGGCTAAGAAAGTATTACTAATTAAAAATTATAACGATCAATTGCTGCATAGCATTCCATTTCCCTCAAAAAAGACCGGATTTTTTTCTAGTGAATATTTTAAAATTGATGACGCTAAAATATTTCCAGATAACGAACATTTTGCATTTTGGGGAGAATTTGAGACGACTGCTATGGGACAATATAGAATATTCTGGGGTAAGATTTCAAACCCTGCTGATATTCATCAATTCATTGTAGAAATACCGCAAGCAGGAAGAATAGAAGCTGCAAATTTACATTTTTCTCAGTCACTTAATAAATTGGTCAGAGTTTTTCAATTTCTGAGGGAGGACAACTTATCAGGAATTATGTTATTAGAAAAAAATAAAGAACCTATTCAAATATGCTATCCAACTAAAATCAATGATTCTTTTCTTGCTGAGGATGGTCACACCTTAATATTGGACAGTTGGAATCACATAAAAGTCGCGTATGATTTGCTTACTCGGGAATGTAAATTAATTTCTCAATTCTCGGGTACGATCATTGCTAAAATTCCTCATTCTGATATTTACATTACGTTAGCCGGATGCAGCGATCGTGTCCTACCTTACAATATGGATCAGTTAACTTATAGAAATATATTTACCGGTGAAATTTATGGTTATCATGATCTACTACCTGGATTAGATCTTAGGAACCATGACTATCGATTAACAAATCAATTTTTTTCGTATCGAACTTGGAAAAAAGTCCCTGAATTTATCTTAACTGAAAAAGGATTAGAGATTGATGATAAAAGTATTTTTCATTTCCATCCTTGTTTCGGTTTTGATTCATCTGAAGATGAAGAAAATTGGGAAAAAAATCATCCTAACAGAATGCCCAAAAAGATTCCCCTAGAACAAAAATATATTACAATTGAGCACCCTTATTGTGTGCAAGCGCTCAGTAAAGAAGAGAGTGAGCTTTTTTTAAAGTCACGCAACGACCCTGATTCCGTTTTGCCTAAAGACCTTTGGAATATTGTTGCTGGTTACGTTGGGGGACCCTAATGTGTCGGAAATTAAGGAAATCATATGTGGGCAAGACCCTCAGTAAATCAAAATAATACATTAAATAGCGAATCTAAAATAAATGTTTCAAATGAACAAAAGGATAATTTATTTAAACCAAGAGTTGAATATTTTAGCTTAAAAAGAGCTAATAGAATTGCAGAGCAAACTGCTATTAATAATTCAATTCTAAATAACACAAAAGGTGGAGATCGTGCAGCTAGAATTGCTTCTGGAAAATTACTAATAACCCTAGGTGATCTACCCCGCTTCATGGGAAGAGGTGTATGCAAAGCTACTGCAGTTGTGGGAAGCGCAGCATTGGCAGCCTATATATATAAAAAATAAATTAATATTTTATTCTATGATTAAAGCCTGCAAGATAGAGCTAAGGTTTTATGAATCAAATCTGTTTTTCTTGGTGCTTGCATTTTATTTTTTACTGATTGGATATAGTTTTCAATTGTTCTATTGGATAAATACAATATTCTTGAAATTTCTTTAGCTGTTTTACCGTAAACATACAGCTCCAAACAAATTAATTCACGTTTGGAAAGTTTAAATTCATTAGTTAAATAATTTTTTTGATAGTCAGAAAAGTCAGTGGGCAGTGGAGATGGGGTTGATGAGCGTTGATAACTTGAACTTAATATCCCGAGTTTAGCCATGTGAGATAACGATTCATCTAGAGAATTTTTTCCTAAGATTATTGAACACACAAATAATCCGTTAACTTTGTTGTCATCGTTGTACCACGGCATGCGAATAGATAAGCAATTGAATTCAAATTTATTATTATGCAGAGCTTTTTCTTCGGCTATTTGATAAAAGTTGTTTTGCATTACTTTTTTGTCATTATTTATTGATTGAATAACGGTTTTAGGTTGAAAGCTTTGGTACCATTTTTTTCCTATAGCATCTTTTGCAGAGCTAAAATTGCATGCTTCTGCATGCAACTCATTACAACTAATGCTAACGCTATCAGTGGTTTCTAAAGAAACAGGGAAGGGCATTCCTAATATACTTGATAAGCTGTGACCCACATCACAACATATTTTTAAATTTTTGTTTTCTGGCAACTTTTCTGGATGAATGAGTTTTATCCCATTATTGAAGCGATATACTTTTAATTCATTACTGTTGTCTGCGGGATTGGATTTAACAGGCATAGTAAAACTACCAGGAAATACGGAATTTAAGTGATCAAATTATAGATATGCGTTTTCCATTTGTACAGCTTTAAATGCTTGGATAAGTTCTTTGCATATAACGGTTTGGCGATAGCCAATAATTAAACCTTGGATTATGCTAGTACAAAGATAAGATTTAGTAACAGTAGTTTCATTGTTATTATTTTTGATTTGATTGGAGCTTAACATATAACTCTCTTTTTATTATTATTTTTTTATTCTGAAGAGAGTAATTCAAATGATATTTGAATAAATAGAGTATAAGTACTTAATTTACTTTCCTATATAACGTTCCATCGTAGTACATATATTTTTTGCCAGTTTTGGATTCAATCAATCCAATTTTTGAATTTGGTTCCCCGTCTTTGCCTTTTGTCCGGCATGAGTATGAGCAATGCAAATAACATTAATCGGTGCTATACAACTTTATCTAAAGTAAAAATTGCTACGCGACTTTTACGCGACTGAGTAGTGCATGGTTATGCATTGTAGTGCAATTGTAACGGACGCTGCACTTTAAAAATTTTTAATAATCATATAGTTAACTTGCACATAACCGATTCGTAATCAGTAGGTCCCTTCTATTATTAGTGGCACAACAAAGCAAATAATATTGTTTGTTGTGCCTCGGATAAGAATATTATTAACGGCACAACAGTATTTATTGAATATTATTCAATTCTATCATGTAGTTAGGCGTATTTTAAAAAATCAAAATTTTTCATGTAGAAACCGGGGGCCTAAAATCAAGATTACGGCGTCAGAGTTTAATGGGGGTCAAGTATATGTTCTAGCTTTAATAACACGTTAAAGCTAGAACATATACTTGACCCCGCTTTACTCATTATTTTTTTGGTGATCTGTAAGTTGGAGGTTCAGGTTGATTCTTCTTAGATTCTTCTTCTTGCGCTTGAGTTGCTACTGAGCTTTGTTTTTGTTTTGAACCCCAAACTTGACTTCGACTAGAAGCCAATATTTCCTTAGCAGTATTTGATCCTTTCCCAAAAGCGCTATCCGCCATTTCATTATCTGTTGTAACTGTTGCTTCAATATTTGGAATATGTGGAATTGTTGGCTCAAAATTTGGAATTGGTTCAGATAGAAAATGTTCTCGTATTTCGCGTCCTACTTCACTTGCAGCTACAGATCTCTGGTCATTGAGAACAACAACAAAATTACCCG
>Ga0182024_10018931_pt1 | contig 12758 bp, 7 predicted proteins | sample P32metaG_FD_120480 | JGI IMG/M metagenome (GOLD analysis project Ga0182024, IMG submission 120480) | Permafrost microbial communities from Stordalen Mire, Sweden - P3-2 metaG (Illumina Assembly) | ecosystem: Environmental > Terrestrial > Soil > Wetlands > Permafrost | place: Sweden: Stordalen... | reverse complement strand
ACGAGCCGTTCAGCAGTTCTGCGGTCCGGCCGCTGATCAGGGAATCGGTCCCGAACACCTTGTTGGCGGTCTCCAGCCGGGCTGCCAGGTTGACCGAGTCGCCCAGCGCGGTGTAGTCGCTGCGCACCGGCGGGCAGCCGCCGTCGCCGACGATGACGTTGCCGGTGGTCACGCCCACGCGCATGCCCAGCGCCGGCAGGCCGCGCGCGATAAATGATATATTGAGCTCATCGAGCCTGGCGCGCATGAGGCAAACGCTCTGGACGGCATGAAGGGCATGGTCGGGGTCCGGTTCGGGCGCGCCGCCGAAAAAGCAGTAGATCCCGTCGCCCATGAGGCACCCGATCAGCCCCTTGTATTCGCGGATGGTCGGGATCATCTTCCCCATGTACTCTCTCAGGATAGGTATGGCCTTCTCCCCCATCTTCTCGGTGAGCGCTGTAAAGCCCACCAGGTCGGAGAACACCATCGACATTTCGCGCGTCACCCCATCGAACGTCTCCTGCTCCGGGTGCTTGACCATCCAGTTGACCAGGGCCGGATCGACGTAGTTGCTGAACCGCTTGGTGATGCGCGTCCGCTCGCGCCGCTCGGCGACCAGCTTCACCAGCGTGCAACCCGCCCATACGGCGCCAATGGCAATCAGCGGTCCGGCGAGCCCGACGAGCACGTTGCCGTAATCAAAGATGACCAGGCCGTTGAGCAGTAGATAAAAGACGGCCAGGGCCAACGATGAAAACCCCGCCCCTACAGGCGTCAGCCGGGCAACGATCGCGGTCGTCAACAGCCCGGCGACCAGTGTGATCAGGGTAGTCACCCACTTCGGCGCCTCGCGCCACATCCGGCCGGTCAGGATGGCGTTCACGATTGTTCCGTGGGTCACCACGCCGGGTGCCGTTGGGTGGATGCTGGTTGCCTTGAGGTCCATCCCTGTTGCTATGGCGCCGATCAGGACGCCTTTGTCATGTAACTGCGCGCGAAGGAATGCCAGTTGCTTCTGCAGTTGCTCTGCCAGGTTAACTGAAGCTAAATCCGCCTGCCGAAGGGCTCGAAGCCTTTGGAAGAAGACCCGATCGCTCTTTTCGGTGATATCCCTGTCGTCCGGGGACTTGTCCAAGGGTATGTTCAGCGCTCTAAGGAGCTGATAGGTTGATTCTGTGATCTCACGTCTGGAAAGGGGCTGCTGCGGCGAAGGAGGGTTCTCAAGGAATGAGCGTAGCGGCGACTTGTTCCGCAACGTCGGATCGTCCGTTATTTCGAGCATTACATGAAGGAACTCGTCAATCTTTACGTTCGTGGTTTCTATCCGTCGTCGCGTGTTCAGAATGTCGTAGACGAGATTGATGGAAATATGCTGCTTGGTCGCCTCTGGATGAGCCTGATCGTACATGGCGGCCCAGTTTTTCCCTCCATACCACGGAATATGGAAATAGGTCGGAATGGCTTGCTTGAACTGGGGCGAGTGGTAGGTCTGGATCGGGATGTTGATGTCCCGCTTCCAGGTGCCGCCCTTTCCGTCGAGCCTGCCTGCCATCGGGATGGTTATCGCATCGGGGGTGCAGCGGAAATCCCGCGGGCTCACGCCCAGCATCATGCTGGCCATCATGAAACCTGTCTGAAGGTACATTCTCCCCTCGTATTGCACCATCAGGGGAACGGCGCGAACCTTACCGTCCCGGCCCGCGGGGTAGTCGACAAAGGCGCTTGCCGCCGCCTGCGCCGACAATACCGGGATGGGCAGGTCGGTGATTTCGGGACGGAACAGTTTTGGCAGCCCCGCTGGCATCGGATACGAGAAATGGCGAAGCACCCGCGCTGCGCGGACCTCATGGAATGCTTCGTCCACCGTCCGCAGCAACACCGAATTGTTGCTGAGGTCTGTGTGCGGCAACAGTTGAATGATGATCTGCTGTTCCAGCGGGCCGGCCAATGGGAGCGACATCAAAAGCTCCGCCGGCCTCCCCATCTCCAATGCCGGCGCCTCAGAGGGTTGTGCCGCGTCGCCAGGTTGTGTCGTCGCGGCTTGCGTCGCTGGCTGTGTCACTTCTGCAGGTTGCGTAGTGGGTGCCTGAGGCGCAGTCGCGGTCCCCAGCCGGAACGAGACCTCCATGCGGTCGTCGGGGTTGATTGATTCGGTGGGATTGATCCGATCCCAGAGTTGCGAGATGCGTTCCCGTGCCACGAACCGGCGCGCCGGCAGGAACGCCGCATCCCATGCCGCGCTGGCGGCGTCGCGGGCAGGCAGGTGTTCGGCCACTTGCTGTTCGGTATACTCCAGGTCTTGCCTTAGGACCTGACGCATCTGCAGCTCGAGGGGCGAGGTCGGGGGCGGCTCCTCAATCCGTAAGCTCGCCGGCACAATGGCGTTTCCCATCCGATGTAATGATGCCGCCAATACCGCGTCGTTGTCGAATTTGACGTACTGGATCGATCCATCGGCTGCCCCCTTCGGAACCCACTCGGGTCGAGAAGGGTCGAGGAACAGGATGTCGAACATGACGACCTTTGGACCGGCCAAGCGCACCTCGTCCATCATTTCCGCAAGCAGGGAACGCGGCCAAGGCCACTGGCCGATGGCGTCCAGAGAGGCATCGTCGATATCCAGATGGACGATGTCGGGGCTGGGCGGTGGCGCAAAGTATTGACAATACCTCGCTCGGGCGTCGTACAGCGAGTTCTCGGGGATCTCAAACAGGTCCAACCTGTCCAGCACTGCCGTTAGCAGCGTCAGCATCGCGCCGAGGATCAGCAATTTCGCCGGGAATCGTCGGTTAATCCGCACCTTAACCATAGCAATTGCACCGCCCGGAGGCCTGAGGCGGCCCAGCGTTTCTCTACACTACTCGCGGCTGAACGTGAAGGCTGCCGGAACGACTTGTCAGCGGCCGCGGACCGGTGTGTCGCGGGGCACCGAACTCATCGGCGGTGCCGACGAAGCGGGCACGGGTTTGGCGCTGCCGACGGCCTTGGCCGGTTTGGTCGCATGAGCAACCGACGGCGAGGGGAGAGCCGAATTGTAGCCGAGCGTTTCCCCATTCCCTGGCTTGGCCAGGCCTTCCAGGTACGCGTTGGATGGGTAAAAAACGGTGGCGGCCTCAAGATTATCGTTTATTGTGCCCGTGGCAGTCCCTTTGAGTTCCTTGCTTACCAAAAGCGAAGCGCCCGTGGGGTTGCTGCTGTTGCTGTAACCGAAGTTGAGCGGGACCCCATTAGCAAAAGCATTGATGGTGTAGTTCACCGGCGGGCCGGATTGGTGAATCATCCCGACGCCGAAGATGCCCTGCGGCGCCGCTCCCGGCCAATAGGCGATTTCCATGCCGCCCCGCGGCCCGCCGAGGTTGTTGTAGGGGATGACGCCTCCGGTGGGCGAAATGTTCAACCCATAGCCGGGGAACAGCAATTCCTTGGGCTGAAAGCCTCCCTGGAAATTGAAAGCAAGGGCAATTTGCCCGAGGTTTACGTCGGAGAGCCCGGTGGGCGAGCCTTTGAGCGTCGGCGCCAGCGCGCGGCCCTTTGCGGTATCGGCTGCACTGACCGGCTGATCGTACACCGCCAGGTTCAAATTGGCGTTCCCGCTCCAGCGGAGGATGAAATCGAGCGTTCCCGGCAGATTCTGGAGCAGTTGCGCATCGGTCAGCGGCGTGCTGTCTTTAATGTCAGTGATGTTGGCGCGGTTGTCGAAGGAAACCAACCCGCCCAGGGAGACCTGCTGGGCGATCAATTGCGCATCGGTGGCGGTGCGCGCCAGGGCGGCGGCCGGATCGACGAAGGTTTGATTCAAGGCGGCTTGGGCGGCGTCGCTGTCCTCAGCAGACACGTGGGCATATTTCCCCCCTTTGCTTCCCACGCTGGTGATGCCCCGCGGCGTCTTGAAGATGGCCCGGCCGGTGAAGCTTTCGGCGGTCGGTGCAAAGCCGGGCCGGTCGGTCACCCTGACCACAGTGCCCCGGACCGAAAGCGTGCTGCCGGGGGTGCGGATGGTCGTTTCGTGCTCGGCTCCGCCCGTTTCGATGCTGTAATTGGTGGCGCCATATTTCATGACCAGGTCGGTCTTGAAGTGCTTGCCTTTCTTAATCGCTTCTTCCACGCGCACGGTGCCCAGGCTTTCCAGGGTGAAACCCTGATCGGGTGCGATGCCGCAGGTGACGCTGCTGTGGAAACCGGTCCGGAAGGAGGCGCCCTCGGTGAGATGCATCCCGGGTTTGGCCGGCGTCCAGGTCTTGCCGTCGTCGGTGCTGGCCTGCACGGTGCCCTTGACCTCCAGCACGACGACATCCAATGCGGCGGCGCCTGCGGTTGGCGCAGCGGGTGATGTGGCCGGCGCCGGCTGCGCGGGCGCGGGCAGGACGGTAAACGCCGGCACCAAGCAAAAGGCCATCCCCGCCAAACACAGGCCGACCGATCGAGGGAATTGCCCTGACATAAATTATCTCAGATTGTTGGCAGGGCCCAAGCAGCCACCGCCGGGGTCTCTCCGCGAACTCCTTCAGCCACGCGCTGGAGTATAGACGCGCGCCGGCTCCGCGCGAAGGCCTGATCTCTCATCGGCCGCGAACCGGCATCGCTGTAGGCGCTGGGGCCAGTGGCGTGGCCGAAGCGGACACAGCTTTTGAGTTGTTGCCGGCCTTGGCAGGTTTGCCGGCATGGGCAGCCGACGGCGTCGCGGGATTGGGGACGTAGCCTAGCGTTTCTCCGTTGCCCTGCGGGGTTAAATTTTCCAAATACGGGTTGGGTGGCGAATATACAACGCCACCTCCCAGACCATCGCTGATTTTGCCCGTGGCAGTCCCTTTGAGTTCCTGGGTGCTCATGACAGGAATGCCCGTGGGGCTGTTGCTGTAATTGATGTTGAGCGGGCTCCCATTAAGAAACGCATTGATGGTATAGTCCACCGCTGGGCCCGATTGGTGAATCATCGCAACTCCGAAGAGCCCTTGTGGCGGAGTGCCGGGCCAGTACGCGATTTCCATACCCCCGCTGGGCCCGCCGCGGTTGTCGTATGGGATGACGCCGCCCGTGGGCGAGATATTCAGGCCATATCCCGGGAACAGCAATTCCTTGGGCTGAAAGCCCCCCTGGAAGCCGAGCGTAATGCCTATTTGCCCGAGGTTAACGGGGGACACCCCGGAAGCCGGCGGCGTGAGGGTCGGCGCCCGTGCCGTTCCGGCGGCTATGTCCTGTGCCGTCACCGGCTGGTCGTATACGATGAGGTTCAAGTTGGCGTTCCCGGTCCAGCGGAGGACGAAATCCAGCGTTCCCGGCAGGCTGCTGAGCAGTTGGGCGTCGGAAAGCGGTCCGCTGTCTTTTACAACCGTGATATTGGCGCGGTAGTCAAACGAAACCAGCGCCCCCAGTGAAACCTGCTGCGCGATCAACCGCTGCTCGGAAGCCGTTCGCGCCAGGGCCACGTTGGGGTCGACGACGGTCTGGCTCAGGGCGGTTTGCGCGGCGTCGCCTTCGTCGGCGGCGACGCGGGCATAGCCGCCTCCTTTGCTCCCGACGGTTGTCGTGCCGTGCGCGGTCTTGTAGACGGCCCGGCCGGTAAAACTCTCGGCAGTCGGCGCGAAGCCAACCCGGTCGGTTACCCGGACCACGGTGCCTCTGACAAAAAGTGTGGCGCCCGGGGTGCGGATCGTGGTTACGTGCTCTTCGAGGCCCGTCTCGATGCTGTAGTTGGTGGCCCCGTATTTCATGACCAGGTCAGTCTTGAAGCGACCGCCCTTCTTGACCGCCTCCTCGACGCGGACGGTGCTGAGGCTTTCCAGGGTAAAGCTCTGATCGGGAGCGATGCCGCAGGTGACGCTGCTGCGAAAGCCGGTGCGGAATGAAGCACCCCCGGAGAGATGCAGCCCAGTCTTGGCCGGCGTCCAGCTCTTGCCGTCATCGCGGCTCGCCTGGACCGTCCCCATTACCTCGGTTACGAAGACATCCAGCGCAGCGCCGTCTGCCGGTGAGGTGGCGGGCGGCGGAGCAACGGCAGGCGCGGCCGGTTGGGCTGGAGCCGGCAAGGCGGCCAGGATCGGCGCCAGGCAAAACGCCATCCCTGCTGCAAGCAGCGGGAGCGATGCACGAGGTTTGCCGGGCATATTGTCCTTCGCTGGGAATCAGTTCCACGACCCCGGCCAGCCCGGGCCGACACGGCCCGGCTCCTAGGGGTCTTTTACGACGGCACGGCGGGGGCCGCCTGGGTGCCGTGGTTTTTCTGGTATTCCTCCGCCTTGCTCAGGATCGACAGGAACTCGCTTCCTTTGAAGGTCTGGTTCGGGCTGCTGGCTGGATAGATGTCCAGGTACTGCAACTCGCGCACCGCATAGCGCTGCGTCGGGCCCAGCACGCTCATGGTCAGGCCGCCCTTGATCGACAGGGCCCTGACCAGGGCCACCGCCAAAGTCCCGCGCTCGACGGCGTGATCGGCGCTTTCGGCAAAACCGGCCGGCAGCATGTTGCGGGCGCGCAGCCACGCGACCCGGGCCGGGTAGTCGGCGGCCGGGTCATTGCCCTGCATGAACAGGACCAGGCCGTGGAATGCCTCATCGTTGCTGGCGATGGGACGGTCAGCCAGCGTGTGCAGGAAATCCATCTGCTGGTCGGGGTCGCTGCCGCCCATCGACCGCGTGAGTGGGTCGGCCACGCGTGCCGTCTGACAGCCGGCGATTGCCAGCACCGCGGCAACGAGGACGCGGGAACCGGCGATGAGAAGTGATCTACCGTTAAAAGCCATAGGTCACGCTCGCGTAGAAGAATTGCCGGGCGGCGTCGTGCGTGAAATTCCTGCTGCTGGGAACGAACACCCCGTAGCGCAGGGCGACCGTTACGTCGCTGGTGGCCTGCCAGTTGAGGTAGAAATCGGGCTCGACGCCCAGATAGCGATGGTCGTTAGTGGGCTCGTCGATCGGGGCGTGACGTTCGAGCTTGCCCAGGATGAAGAAATCAGAGCCGAACTGGAAGCGCCGGAAAACGTCCGTTTCGGGGAGAGGGAACGTGCTTCCGCCGAGGCGCAGGGCCAGGATGTTGGACACTTCCGGGGCGAAGGCCAGGCCGGTGTTGAGCAGGCCGAACGCGTTGAAGGAGAAGTCCTTGGTACCGGGAGCGTTGCCGTTGAAAGTGTTCGAGCTGTTGCCGCGGTCGCTGTCGCCGCTGGCCAGGATCAATTCCGCGCCCAGGCGGGACTGGTGGGCGCCGGTGAACGCATAATCGAGGCGGGCGTCGGCGGCATAGGCGTTGATAGGGTCGCGGGTCTGCGCCACCGGCAGCAACCCCCCCACAGAGCTGAGCATGAAGCTGTTGGACAGGGTGTTGCCGCCTTCGTAGGCGGCTTCCACGCTGTAGCGGAGATGGTCGCTCAGCGGCCCGCTGGCTCCGGTGCCGAAGTAATAGCTGTTGTAGCTGAAGCGTGTGTCGATGGGGCCCTGGGACAGATTGTTGTCCGTGTTGTAATCGCGCTGGACCAGGCCGTAGAAAAACGGCTTCACGGTGCCGATCTGCTCGGTGAGCATCCCGCCGAAAAACCCGCGCTTGGTGTTGTAGTAAAAGGCGGGGCGGGAGGTGTCGAAATCAACCGTCCGCACCGGGGTGACGCCGGCAATGATCTGAAAGTCCAGCCCTTGGCGGCTCATGTCCACCATGACGCCGTCGATCACCTCGGCCAGGACCAGGCCGTTGGCCCAATAGACCAGGTCGCGGCCGCCCTCGATCACCACGTTGCCTTCGGTTCCATTCATGCCCAGGACGTTCTTCCCGTACGCGGAGTTGTAGCGGGCCAGGTCCAGGCGGTAATAGCCGCGATCCAGATCGAAGCCGATCGACTGGTAGTTATTCGGGGCGTCGAAGTCGGTGCCGTTGTTGTAGTCCCGGAAGCCGATGCGGGTGCGGACGAAGAATTCCTGTGCCCCGTCGAGATTGGCACGCAGGTAAGCGTAGAGGTCTCCCTCCCGAACGCCGTGGTTCTTGTCGGTGGAGTCGTCGACGCTGAGATAGCTGTAGGTGATGTAGGCGCCGTAGTCGAGCAGGAGGCGCTGGTCGGTGGGGACCGTCACATCGGCGCGATCGCGCATCTCCAGTTGGTATTGTTGCAGATCGTTGGTGCGGAAGTTGCGCTCGAGTTGGGCGGCCGCCCCGCCGGGCGGTTCGACCTGACCCAGGGCGCGATGACCCGAGGACAGGACCACGACAACGATCAGCCAGAACGCGCGATTGCAGCGGCCTGGCGAAAGCGGGAGGCGAGGGCTTATCGGAGAATCCATTCCTGCTGCCGCCAAAATAGGTGATGGGTGCCGAATTCAGACCCCGAACCGCACGGAGTCTCTGCCGGAACGGCCTTTTACCCGCAAGCCACGTCCAGAGGCAAGAACTGCAAGCGCCGGCAACAATAACAGGCCCATCGACGGCTCGGGCAACGCGCCGGCCATCATTGCCGGCTTGATATCGGTGATCTCTTCGTTTGGCTCGCTCGCATCGGTAATGTAATCCGTCGGGCTGGTGGTGCCCGTTCCGCCCATGACCGGGTATCCGGTCGTTTCGGCGTAAACCATGTACGGCACAGGCATAAAGTTGGATGTCGGAAGATAATTGAATTCCAATCCAAATGTATTGGAGCCTGCAGGCCCGGTCGTGCCATCGAAGGCAAGGCCTGAGAAGGTCAGCGTCGTGCCGGTCGTCGTCGCGTTGGCAGTGTTTGAGACCACAATCGAATTACTGCCGACCGAGGTGATGACGGTTCCGGCAACGAATTGTGCGCCGGTAACGCCCTCGCCCGTGAAATACGCGGTCGTGCTCCCAAGGCCGCTGATGGTAGCGCTGCCCTGCACGGTATTTGCAGCCACCATGGTCGCTTGAATCGGCGTGCCGCCTACGACTTCGGTCCCTGGCGAAGCTGAACTGGGGCCGGTCCAGCCGACCTGAACGTATCCCCATGGCGTCAGGGGTGTTGAAGTACCTTGAGCGGCAAAAAACTGAGCGGCCGATACCACCTCCTTTGTTGTTCCGACCATGACCCCGACGTTTTCGAATGAAAGGTCGTAACCCGCTGTATTGTAGATCGAGTAAAGACTGGTCATGCTGGGGTCGTAGGTCACGCTGGCCGATCCCGTGCCCGATGTCGGGTCGCAGATGAGCTGCTGGTGCCGTATGGCAAGATTATGCGACAGATCGCCGCTATACCCCGAGCCTCCGGCCAATTCCGCATAGGCGGCATTGGCAGGGCGAGGAACGAACAAAAGCAGGGAGCCACAGGCGAATGCCCATTTGGTTAAGTGCGCCAACCGCCTCCAGGACATCCGCGCGGTCCTCATTTGGGTCGATTCAAGCATTTTCAATCCTGTCCGTGGCCGGAGTTCGAGATGAGTTGGCCGGCGGTCAGCCAACACCGCAGGCCGGAAAGAAGAAGATGCTCGGCAACGAATGCATGATAATGCCGCTATTGTCAGAAATAAACAAAAAAACCTTCAAGTTATTCCGCCGGCAACGCTTCCAATGCCTTCTGCGCCTGCTGGGCAAAGCTGGTGCCTGGGAACTGATCTACCACTTCCTGGTATTTCCGGCGGGCCAGATCGTTGCGCCCGGCGCTGGCATAGCTCTGTGCGAGCTTGAGCATCGAGGTCGCCCGGGTTGCCGCCGCGGATTCGCTGATCCGCCGGATAAATGCCGTATCCTTCTCATAAGTCTTTACGACATCGGCGGCTATGGCCCCCGCGGGCGTTTCCGGGTAATCGGTCGCCACTGTCTTGAATTGTGGATAGGCCTGGTCGTCCTTCTTCGCGTCTTTGAGCTTCTGGGCGGCGTCGAGAAGGCCTTGGGCGGTGTTGGCGCGGGCGGCTCTGGTCAAGGCCGATTTGACTTCGGGCAGGGCCTGGAGATCTGCAAGTTTCTTCTGTGCCTGCGTCCCGGCAGGCAAGCCGGTCAGACCAGCGCTGAGTTCCTTCAGCTTGGCGACGGCCAAGTCGTACTGTTTGGCTTCGATCAGGGGGTCGACCTCCGCCAGCATCTTGGTGCCGGCCGCTTCCAGGTCGTTTCGGACGGCGTCGGCATCGGCGGCGAACGCCTTGTCCGCGCGGGCCTCGGGCGGGACCTTGGCCATGGATGCCATGGCGGCCTTGGCATCGCCCGCCGTCAACGCCGATCGTGCCGCCGCCAGTCTCGCCTTCGCGTCTGCCAGCACCTTCGGATCGACCAGGACCGGTGGATGTTCCTTAAAGGCCTTTTCCAACGGTTGGTCGAGGTTGCCAGGATGTCCCGTCCAAAGCACGGTCCCCTCCGGGCCGATCAAGAACGTGCAAGGGATGCCGCTCACGCCCCACACGCCAGCCAGCTTGTTCTGCCAAACCAGACCATCGAAATACTGCGGCCAGACGAACCCCTTTTCCTTGGCCACGGCCTTCATTTTGGCTTGGTCCTGGTCAAGGCTGATGCCGATGATTTGCAGGCCCTGCGGTGCGTACTTGGTGTTTATGGCAACCATATGGCCGGCCTCGGCCATGCACGGCCCGCACCAAGTGGCCCAGAAGTCGACCACGACCATCTTGCCCTTCAATTTTTCCAGGCTGATCGGCGTGCCGTCCGCCGCCTTGAAGTCCAGCTTGGGACTGTCGCCGACGTTCACGGCGGCACGCACCGTATGACCCGCCGCGATGACCATCGCGATGCTGAGAAGAATTGCCGCAGTTCGCTTATTACTGATCATGTCGATCCCCGGGATTAGTGCCAAATGGGAGGAATATGACTGCGCCACCGATTGGCGCAGGCGTTAGGGTACGAACGCGAACGCTGGCGGTCAATGCAATTCCGCCAGTATCCGCTGTCCTCCACGAATCCGGTCGAACCCGGTTTAGCTACTGCGTCTTGGTCAAAACGAAATGTTCGCCCGAGCCTTCCACGCCGTCCAGGTGCATCTGGCCGTCGGCGATCTTCATCTCAAACTCCCTTTTCTGCTGGCCGGGGCCGAGCGTCATCCAAATCCTGGTGCTGCTGAACCCGTAGGCGCCCGTGACGCGGCGATCGCCTTGGATGACCTCCAGCTTTCCCCCTTTGAAGAACTGTATTGGCGTGCCCGGCGCGAGGTCCCCATTCCAGACGCCGGTGATCTCGTCCACGGTTGGAGGCTGGGCGCTGGGTGTCGCATCGTTTCGGGAACCGCAACCAGGGACCATGGGCGCTGCCCAGGCGATCCCGATCACGAGTACGGCCGCTCGAACGAATTTGCAAATGGTCTTCATGGCTTATACTGCCTCCGCTCAAGACTCTCCAACGCGATATGATCACTGCCGTAGCGCCGCCGCCCCGTCGTCGTTTTGTCGAAGCCCCCAACCCGTCGGACCCAAGGTCGAACCGGTTGGATCAGTTGACCTTTGGCGAGGACGGGAGCAAGTGTAACCGCCGGAGGTAAAATGGCAAAACGCAGCGAACCCATGTTGAAGACAATGTCCCATCGACCGTGAGTGCTTCCCGCGGCCTTCCGGCCGCGGCTATTAAGGGAATCGATCGCGTGAGAATTCGATAGGGAAGCCGCCCTGAGGCGGGATCAAGCGACCTCCTCGAAATGGGCCGCGCGGATGGCCAGGCGGACTTCCTGGATGTGCCCGGCGTCGCGGGTCTCCATGACTACCGACACGGCCACGCGGGCCACGTCGGCCGGGCCGAAGCTGCGGTCGTGCTCGACCTGCTTGATGCTGGCGCCCGTGGTGGCGATCACCCGCAGGAGCTCGGCCAGGGAGCCGGGGCGGTCGCTGATGTAGACGACAGCCCGGCAGAGCCGGCCGTCGGCCGCCAGACCGCGCTCGATGATCCGGCTGATGAGCGTCACGTCGATGTTCCCGCCGCACAGGCAGAGCACGACCTTCTTGCCTTCCAAGCCGAGCGACTTGAACGAGGGCCCCATCGCCGCGGCCAGCGGCGTGGCGCCGGCACCCTCCACCACCGTCTTCTCCCGCTCCAGCAGGCGCAGGATCGCCGCGGCGATTTGCGGCTCGTCCACCATCACCAGGTCGTCCACTACTTTCTGAGCGATATCGAAGCAGAGCGATCCGATCTCGGCAACCGCCAATCCGTCGGCCAGGGTGGGGCGCGTTTCGACGCGCGTCACCCGGCCGGCATCGAGCGAGGCGCGCAACGTCGGGGCGTGGGTCGATTCGACGGCAATCACCCGGGCCGCGGGTAGCAGGGCCTTGATGGCGGTGCCGACGCCGGCAATCAGTCCGCCGCCGCCGACGGGGACAATCACCGCCTCCAGGTCGGGGACCTGCTCGACGATTTCCAGGCCCATGGTTCCCTGCCCATCAATGATGTCCGGGTCGTCGAATCCGGAGACGTAGGTTCGGCCGGCCTGCTCAGCGACGGCCAGCGCCTTCTGCCGCGCCTGATCGTAGGTTTCTCCCTCGAGAATGACCTCGGCCCCGAACGAGCGGCAGTTGCTCACTTTGACCAGCGGCGCAGATTTGGGCATGTAGACGGTCACCGGGATGCCCAGCAACTGGCCGTGGTAGGCCAGCCCCAGGGCGTGGTTGCCCGCTGAGGCGGCCACCACGCCCCGGGTGCGCCGCTCGGGCGGGAGTCGGAGCAGCTTGTTGCGCGCCCCCCGTTCCTTGAACGACCCGGTGACCTGCAGGTTGTCCAGCTTGGAATAGATGGAACATCCGCACAGGCGGCTCAAGCCAAGCGAATAGGCGCAGGGGCTGTAGTAGATTGCGCCGTCGATGCGTTTGCGGGCCGCACGGATTGAATCGAGCGTGACGGGGAGATCGCTCATGTCGGTGGGTCCCAAGGGT
>Ga0182024_10018930_pt1 | contig 12758 bp, 6 predicted proteins | sample P32metaG_FD_120480 | JGI IMG/M metagenome (GOLD analysis project Ga0182024, IMG submission 120480) | Permafrost microbial communities from Stordalen Mire, Sweden - P3-2 metaG (Illumina Assembly) | ecosystem: Environmental > Terrestrial > Soil > Wetlands > Permafrost | place: Sweden: Stordalen... | reverse complement strand
CAGATGGGGTTGCCGCCGCTGAGCCTGCCGTTCGTCGTCGTTCAGCTCGGTCTGGTGTATCTGGCCTTCGCGTTTGCGACGCCGTTTGCCAGCAAGCCACTTTTCATCGCCGTGCCGGAGCTTGCCGGATTGCCGGCCTGGCTGGAGTGCTTTTTTCGTTCGTTCGGCGCGATCGTTTTTTTGCCCCATTCCACGCTCGGATTGGCAATTCTCGTCGGCGTGATTTGCTATTCGCGGCTGGCGATCCTCGGCGCCGCGGTTGGCTATGCGGCCGGCATGGCAACGCTGGCAATTCTGCCGCTGGGAGTTGGCGTCGTCAATCCGCTCTATGTGGCGTTCAATTTTTTGTTTGCCGGGATGGCGCTCGGCGGAGTTTTCTTTGTTCCATCATGGAGCAGCCTGCTGTTGGCCGGGTTCGGAGCGGCGGCCTGCGCGGGAGTCGCCGCGGCCGAGATCATGTTTTTTCGGCCGCTCGGTTTCGCGCCGTTGGCGCTGCCGTTCAACTTCGTCATTCTCACGCTGCTCTACGCGCTGCGGATGCGCTCCACCGCCAATTATCTTCACGCCGGCTCGGCGGCCTTGCGACCGGAAGAAAACTTCCGCCGCTTCCGGCTGAATCGAGCCCGTTTTCCCGACGCCGGGCTCCCGGCGATCTTGTGCCCCTTCTCGGGCCAGCGCGTCGTAACGCAAGGCATTAACGGCGGAATCACGCACCGCGGTCCATGGCGGCATGCACTCGATTTCGAGGTACACGACGATGATGGCCAAATCGCGATTTCTGGCCGTCGGCTGGAAGACAATCCGACGTTCAACACGCCGGTGCTCTCGCCGGGAAACGGTGTCGTCGTCAAAACGGTTTCGGATGTCGAAGATCGACCCCTCGGCTCGAACAATTTCGACGACAACTGGGGCAACCTGACGGTCATCCAACTCGACGGCGGCTTGTATGTGAAGCTCTGCCATCTGAAGCGCAATTCGCTGGTCGTGTCGGAAGGGCAGCGGATCAAGGCCGGTGAATTGATCGGGTATTGCGGCAACTCCGGCCGTTCGCCCGTGCCACACTTGCACATGCAATTGCAAACGAGCCCCGGCGTCGGCGCGACGACAATCCCGTTTCGTATGCGTCACTACATCGAAACACGCGATGGCGAGCGTTGCTATCATTCGGCCGGCATTCCAGCGGAGCGGAGCCGGCTCAAAGGTGCATCGATGAACGATGGCCTCGCGGCCCTGTTCGATAATCTGGCTTACCGTCGCTATAGCTACCGTCTCAGCGTGTCCACCGCAGTATTGGAAGAGAAGGGCTTGGCGGGCAGGGAAAGCGAAGACCACGTCGACTGCTCCGTCGACACTCTGGGAAACTATGTGTTTTGCTCTTCGACCGGCGCAATCCTGACCGCCTGCATCGCCGACAAAGTGTTCCACACGCTTGATTACACCGGCTCTTCCAATAGCGTGCTCTTCTATTTGTGGCTTAGCCTTAGCCGCGTGCCGTTCATCGAGGATTGGGGAGTGCGTTGGATCGACGATGTCGACGCCTGGCCGCTCCTGCGACCATGGGCGGCAGAAGCCGCGACGCTGATCGGACCGTTTTCGACGTATCCGCTCGTCCGAGTTTCGAGTAGCCTCGAACCGGCTCGGAACGACAACGGCGACGGCCAGGCCGATTTATTTGCCAACAGCGAGATCGAGCAAAGCATCCCGCGATTCGCCGTCAGATATTCGATCCCAACGCGGATTCGAGTGGCCATCTCGCGAGCGCGCTGGGTGTTGAATATCCGCGCGGAATCCGACGGCCGAATCGTCACCATCGAGCAGATGGACGAGTGAGTGCCACGCGTTCAGCAAGCCCTAAACGCGGCTAACGCGTCGCCCGGCCCCGCGAGCGCGGAGAACCGGCTCGGGCGGCTGCATCGAGAGCGACATGTCGTAGCCGTCTCGGGTGAGCGAATAGGCCTGCTTGGGGCGCTCCTTCACAACCAGCGAACGCCGCATCAGCGACTGCATGGCATTGCGGAACGGAGCCGGCGGCATCTTGCAATCGGTCGGATTGAAGAACAGCATTTCATCTGGACCCGCTTGATAGCGGCGGAAGAATTCCATAATCGAGCGTTCCGAAGCGGTCATCTGCGGCTCCCGGTTTTGAATCATGGGGCGACCATCATAGGTGGAATCGCGGAATACCAACCAGCAGCAGCGACACGCCATCGCATGCCACCTACGGCAAAAGACAAGCCTCGGCTCGTTCAGGTTCCCCGATTTTAGCAGATTTTGAGCAGATAAATAGGCTCTAAACCGGCGGGAATACAAGAAATGCCGCGATTTCTCACGCGGAGACGTGGCGATGCGGAGGGGGTGAAGAGGGGGCAATTTGCAGCCACTATTGCATGGCCTGGTCGAGATCGGCGATTAGGTCTTGGACGTCTTCGATGCCGACCGACATCCGGATCAGCCCGTCGTCGATGCCGATCGCGGCCCGTTGGGCGGCCGGAATGGAGGCATGGGTCATCAGGCCCGGATGCTCGATCAGGCTTTCGACGCCCCCCAGGCTCTCAGCCAATGAAAAAATTTGGCAGCGCTCCAATAGACGCTTGGCTCGCGACTGCCCGCCGACGACCACGACCGACACCATGCCGCCGAAGGCTCGCATCTGCCGCTTCGCCAGGTCGTGCTGCCGATGCGACCGCAGGCCCGGATAATAGACTTTCACCACGTCCGGCCGTCGCTGGAGCCATTCGGCAATTTGCAGGGCGCTTTCGCAATGCCGCTGCATCCGCAACGCCAGCGTCTTCAGTCCACGAAGCGCCAAGAAGCAATCGAATGGCCCGCTGATCGCCCCGACCGCGTTTTGCAGGAATCGAAGCTGGTCGGCCAAATCCTTTCGATCGCCGACGATCGCCACGCCGCCGATCATGTCGCTATGGCCGTTGAGATATTTCGTCACCGAATGCACGACGATGTCGAATCCCAGCGTCAATGGACATTGGACATACGGGGTCGCAAACGTGTTGTCGGCCACGCTGATCAATTGATGCCGGGCCGCGAGGGCGCCGATTCGTTCCAAGTCGGCCAGCTTCAACAGCGGATTCGACGGCGATTCGATCCAGATCATCCGCGTGTTCGGCAGGATGGCACCTTCCATCGCGGCCAGATCGGTCGGATCAACGTAGGTGAAATCGAGGTTCGCGGTGCGCCGGCGCACCCGTTCGAACAAACGATACGTGCCGCCGTACAAATCATCGCACACGACGACGTGCGATCCATGATCGAGCAATTCAAGCACCGTGGCCGCGGCGGCCAGCCCAGAGGCAAAAGCGAACGCCGACTGCCCATTCTCCAAATCGGCGACGCAGCGCTCGAACGCAAATCGCGTCGGGTTGTGCGAACGGCCGTAATCAAAACCCTTGTGTACGCCGGGCGATTGCTGGATGTAGGTGCTCGTGGCGTAGATCGGCTGCATCACCGCGCCGGTGGTCGGATCGGCGAATTGGCCGGCGTGAACCGTGCGCGTCGTGAATCCCAAGCGGGCCGGCATTGAAGTTGGAACGATCACCGGAGTTGCCGCCGCCGTCGCCGCCATTGCGTCGTTGAGCATGTTTGTTCTCTGAAGTAGTCCGCGACTCCGTCGCGGCAGCCGCCACGGAGTGGCGGGCTACGAGTTACCGGCGTCGCAAATAGTTCAACAAATCGGTCCGGGTGATCAACCCATGAAAGCCCATCTCATCCGCCACGATCACCACCAATCCGCCGGCGAGAATCGATCGCACGTCTTCCATCCGCGCTTGCCGCGGCACGGTCACCAATCGCGAAATCATGTGCCGCTCGACCGGCTGCTGAAAGCCGGCCGGATCGTCGGCCACCGCCAGCAGCAGGTCCGATTCGTCGAGCAGGCCGACGATCTTGTCTTTTTGCATGACCGGCAACTGCGAAATATCGTGCAGCCGCATCCGCGTGTGAGCGACGTAGAGCGGATCGCTCGGCCCGACGGTGACAACCGCCTGATCGGCAAACCGTCGGCTGATCAAATCGCGTAAGTCACCGGTGCTTTCGCGTTTGCCGAATCCTTGGTCGGCGAGCCAATTGTCGTTGTACATCTTCGAGAGATACTTGTTGCCCGAATCGCAGGCGAACGTGACCACTCGTTTCGGCTCGGTCTGCTGCCGGCAATAATGCAGGGCCGCGGCCACCAGCGTGCCAGAAGACGAACCGGCCAACAGCCCCTCGCGGCGCAACAACTCGCGGGCCGTATCAAAGCTTTCGCGATCGGAGATCGTAAACGCCTTCCGCACCCGCGAGAGATCGGCGATCGGCGGCAAAAAATCTTCGCCGATTCCCTCGACCAGCCACGAGCCAGCCGTTCCGATGCGGCCGGTCTGCACATAGTCGGCCAGCACGGAGCCGACCGGATCGGCCAGCACGATCTCGACGTGCGGCGCGACCTTGGCAAAATACCGGCTCAAGCCCGTCAGCGTTCCGCCCGATCCGACGCCGCAAACGACGGCATCGAGCCGGCCATCGCATTGCCGCCAGATTTCGGGGGCCGTAGTGGTTTCATGGGCCGCCGGATTGGCCGGATTGTTGAACTGATTGACGTAGAAGCTGCGCGGCGTTTGCCGGGCGATCTCCTCGGCCATGTCTTGATAATATTCCGGATGACCCCGGCCGACGTCGCTGCGCGTCATCACCACCTCGGCCCCGAGCGCCTTGAGATGGTTCACTTTCTCCTGGCTCATCTTGTCGGGAATGACGAGGATCAGGCGGTAATTCTTCTGGGCCGCAATCAGCGCCAACCCGAGGCCGGTGTTTCCGGCGGTGGCTTCGATCAGCGTCGAACCGGCTTGGATTCGGCCATCCTGCTCGGCCGCTTCGATCATCGACCGCCCGATGCGATCCTTGATCGATCCGCCCGGATTGCAGTTCTCCAGCTTGATGAACAGTTCGCAGAGGCCGGTGTCGAGAGAGCGCACCTGCACTAGCGGCGTATTGCCGATCAGGTCTTGCAGTTGGACGCCGGACGAAATTTGCGCCCCGGCGGGCACACGAACTGGGACGGCGCTGCTAGCAATCAGACCGTCGGACAGAAAGCCGGTGGACATAGTGACCTCGCAAGAAAAATGGGGCCGCAGATCGTACCCGCGCGGGCACATTCGGTCTACGTCAACGTCGGCGATGCTATCAGGCAAGGCTACAGACTACAGACCACAGGCTACAGGGCGGAAAATACGAAGAACGGACGACGCCTAAGCTTGCGCGTCCTGTAGTCTGTAGCCTGCCGCCTGTAGCCTCATGCCAAAATGGCATGCACCACTTCGCCGGCCACGTCGGTCAGCCGATAATCGCGGCCATTGTAACGGAACGTGAGGCGCTTGTGGTCCATGCCCAGGAGATGCAGGATCGTGGCGTGCAGGTCGTTGACGCTGACTTTATCCACGGCCGCCTTGTGGCCGATTTCGTCGGTTTCACCGTGAAACGTGCCGCCGCGGACGCCGCCGCCGGCCATCCAGGTGGTGAAAGCATGCGGATTGTGATCGCGGCCGGGTGTTGCTCCCGGTTGCGCCAGGGGCAAGCGGCCGAATTCGCCGCCCCAGATGACGAGCGTCGAATCCAATAGCCCACGGGCTTGCAGATCGGTCAGCAGGGCCGCGATCGGCTGGTCGGTTTCCGCGGCGAAACCACTGTGATTGCCGCGGATGTCGATGTGGCCATCCCAACTTCGTTGATTCTCCTCTCCGCCGCTATAGATCTGCACGAACCGCACGCCGCGCTCGACCATCCGCCGGGCGATCATGCATTGCCGGGCGAAATGGCCGCACTTCGGATGGTCGAGCCCATACATCTGCTGCGTCGCCGCCGTTTCGCGGTTGAGATCGAGCGCCTCGGGCGCCGCCATTTGCATGCGATATGCCAGTTCGAACGAATCGATTCGCGCCGCCAGATCGCTTTCGCCGGAATGCTGCGCAAGCTCGCGGCGATTGAGCCGGGCGATCAAATCGAGTTGGGCGCGCTGCTGCGAGTCGGTCATCAGCTTGTTGCGATCGAGATTGTCGATCGGCTGGCCTTGGTGCTTCAAGGCCGTGCCTTGGTAGATGCCCGGCAGGAAACCGGCGCCCCAGTTTTGCGAATAACCCTTCGGCATTCCGCGGCCAAGCGTGTCGTACATCACCACGAACGACGGCAAATCTTGCGACTCGGTCCCCAGGCCATACGTCACCCACGAACCGACGCAAGGGAATCCCATCCGGGCCATGCCGGTGTTTATTTTCAATAGCGCAGGAGCGTGGTTGTTCGTGTCCGTCCAGCAGGAATAGAGAAACGCCATCTTGTCGACATGCTTCGCCATGTTCGGAAAGATGCTCGAAACCCAAGCGCCGCATTCGCCATGCTGCTTGAACTCGAACGGCGACCGCATGATCGGCCCGACCTGGTCCTGGAAGAATCCGGTTGTGTTGTCGAAATTCTTGAGCTTCTGGCCGTCGCGTTTGGCCAGCTCGGGCTTGTAGTCCCAGGTGTCGACGTGGCTCGGTCCGCCGTTGATGAACAGCCAAATGACCGATTTCGCCTTGGCCGGGAAATGGGCGATTTTCGGAGCCAGCGGATTCGCGGCCGTCGCGGCGCCGCCGGATGCGTCAGCCGCCAGCAATCGCTGCTCGCCCAACATGGCGGCCAAAGCCAGCATCCCCGCGCCGCTGCCGGCCCGCTGGAGAAACTCGCGCCGATTGGCGTATGCCGGATGCAGGGGGCTGAAGATTTTTTGAAAACCGTCCATCGTTCGGGCCTCCGTCAAATCAAATCGTACGATTGGCTCCGCAAGTGCGTCCGAGCCCGCAGCGCTAGCAAGGGACAGCGCGGTTTGCGTTCAAACGCCACTCCCTTGCTAGCGCTGCGGGCTCGGAGCATCGGCGGCATCAATCAACGTAAACAAACTCATTCAAACACATCAGCGCCTGACAAAAATCGGCCCAGGCGAGTTGCCGCGCGTCGGACTTGCCGGATTGTTGGTACGACGCGATTTGCTGCTTGAGAAAGCTCAGTGAGTCGGCCGCTTCGCCATCGGTCGGCGATCGGCCCAAGGCGACCTGATAGCCCGACGCGACGGCGGTTTCGAGCGACGTCTGCGGCGTCGGCGTGATTCGCACGGCCATCGCTTGCGCACATTGGCGGACTTGCTCGTTGTTCAACAGATACAACGATTGCGGCGCAACGGTGGTTGTTCCACGACTGCCGATTCCGCCAAGCGCGTCGGGGCCGTCGAACACCGTCAACATCGGAATCAGATTGCTTCGCTTGATCGTCAGATAAATGCTGCGGCGACGGCTGTTCAAATCGAGCGTGCTGTGTCCGAACATCGCCGGATCGAGCCGATTGCCGACGGCGAGCAACGAATCGCGGATCACTTCGGCTTCGAGCCGCCGCGTCGGCCGGCGCCAAAAGGTGCGATCGTCGGGATCGGCTTTTGCATCGGCCTCGTTCATGGCCGCGCTTTGCATGTACGCGGCGCTGGTGAGGATCATGCGATGGATCGCCTTCGGCCGCCAGCCTTCGGCGACGAATTGGCTGGCCAGCCAATCGAGCAATCCCGGATGCGTCGGCGGTTCGCCCCGAGCGCCGAAATCGCTCGGAGTTGCCACGATGCCGCGCCCCAGATGGAATTGCCAGAGTCGGTTCACTTCCACGCGCGCCAGCAAATCGCCGGCTCCGTACTTTGTGTCGGTGATCCAATTGGCAAGCGCGCGGCGGCGGTACGACGTGCGCCAACCCGGCGGCGGCGGCGTTTCCCAATGCTTTTCCTTGTCCGGCGCGGTGTCGAGAACCTGCAAGACACCAAGCGGAGCGATGCCGGTTTTTTTGGCCCCGTCTCCGCGGCTGAGGAAAAACGTCTGCTTGAAGAAGAGGTCGCCCTGCGTGCTGCCGGTGTTGAGCGGCGTCAGACCCTCGCTGCATACGAAAGCTCTCGTCAATTGCGGCTTCGGCGCTTTCGCCGAATGCTCTTGAACCGCGTGATTCAATTTCTGCCACTCGGGATCAATCGTGCGATACCACGCCAGCAGCACCGCCGTCTGCCGCGGGCTGCGATTCTCGGCTGGCACAGCCATTGCCGCGACAACCGGCTCCGCGATCGACGGCCCGAGCAATTCCTTCGGCGGCGGACCACGGCGGATCGCGATGCGCAGCCGGCCGATGTTGTGCTGATCATTGCCGTTGAATTGCAGCGTGAAAGCGAGCACGGTTCCGCCGGGAAAGCCGATCGGCGAAGTCGTTTCATAAACGGCCGCCTGGTTGTGGCCAAACTGCGGATCGATGGCCCAACCGGAATGCGGATCGGCATCGATCGTCGCGCGAACCGGCAGGCCCGGCTGCTCGAATGTCGCACGCGGATTGCAAAGGGCAACCTGGGACGACGCGGTCTCGCTGCTTTTCGTCGCGCCGGCAGCCGGTTTCGCCGAATGCTCCTCGGCAGGCACGGCCGTTACGCGGAAATCGGTCAGATCGAAATTTCCGTTGCTGGCCCGGCCCGGTCCACCGTGAACCATCGAAGGATCGGCCATCGCTTCGATGCGGATGCCCGTGATGCCGGAGAGATCGGTGCGAGCGACGAAGGAGTAGGTGTCGAATCGGCCATTCGCGCCGGAAGCGAGCCACGAGCCATCGTCCATCCGTGTGAACGTGGCTTTTTCCCGCGACACAAGGCTCGACGGCTCGAGCACCAGCCACATTCCATCGTCGGTGGGCCGGTTCGCGCAATTCGGCGATTTTTCCCAATCGGTGAATCGGGCCGACAGTTTTTCGGATTCGTACTTACGCAGCGCCGCCACGTAGGATTCATGCTCCCGATCGAACTTCTCTTTCTCGCGCCGATATTGATCGGCGTTTTCGGTCAGATCGACTTCACTGCGGACGGTCGTCGTAAATGCCGAGAGCATTTGATAGTAATCGCGCTGTAGGATCGGATCGTATTTATGGTCGTGGCAGCGGGCGCAGCCGATCGTCAGGCCGAGCATGGCCGTGCCGGTGGTGGCGAGCATGTCGTCCATTTCGTCGTAACGGTGTCGTTCGACTTCGCTTTTGGTGATCTGATCGGAATGGACGCCAGCGCCCAAGAAGCCCGTGGCCTCCATCGCCAGCGGATTTTCGGGCTCGAACTCGTCGCCCGCCAGTTGCCAGCGGACGAACGTGTCGTAGGGGAGATCGTCGTTGATCGCCCGGATGACGAAATCGCGATAGACATACGCATTCGGCCGATCCTGATCGCGCTCGAAACCGCCGCTTTCGGCGAACCGAGCCAGATCGAGCCAGCGCCGCGCCCAGCGTTCGCCGAAATGCGGATTGGCCAGCAGGCGATCGACGAGCTTTTCATAAGCGTCGGGCGCGGAATCGGCGACGAAAGCGGCGATCTCTTCCGGCGTGGGCGGCAGGCCAACGAGATCGAAATAGAGCCTGCGGATCAATTGCGGCTTGCTGGCCTGCGGATTGGGCGTCACGCCGGCCGCTTCCATTTTCGCCAGGATGAAGCGATCGATCGGCGTGCGGCACCATGCGGCGTTTTTCACTGTCGGCGGCTCGACATGACGCAGCGGTCGAAACGACCAAAAACTGCGAGCCTTGGCCGGCAGTTCTTTCTCCGTCCACGAAGGACCGGTCATCGGCTTGAGCGGCCCGTCGTAAGGCGCCCCGAGATCGATCCACTCGGCGATCCGAGCGATGGCCTCCGCGGGCAGCTTCGGCGCTTCCGACGGCATGTGGGGTTTTTTGGAATGGTTGATTAACTTGTAGAGCAAGCTGTCGTGCGACTTGCCGACCGTCACGACCACGCCCGTGTCGCCCCCTTTAAGCAACCCATCGCGGTCGGTCATGTTCAATCCCGACTCAACCGACTCGCCGCCGTGGCATTTGAAGCAGTTTTGCAGCAGCAGCGGCCGCACTTGTTGATGGAAGAGCTCGAGCCCTTGGGCCATCTTCGCGGCATGATCCGGGGTGACGGGCGAATCCGCCCGTGCAATCGCGAGCAGCACCAGTCCGAGCGTCACCCCAATCGAGCAAACCAACAAGCCGGGTCGCAGTTTCGAACGAAGTTCGACCATCGCACGGAATCTCGGGCGCGTTCGTGAAGGTGGGACGGCGCCGCCTGCCGTACCCCGATTCGGCAAGACCGCGCCCGTTCGGTGGGAACCCGATCAGCATCGCACCACCGATTCTAGCTGGCGCGGAAACACGGGGTCAAGTTGCGCGATGAAGCCGGGCCAATTTGCCGCCAGACTTACGAAGGGCTAACCACAGAGCCACAGAGAACACAGAGTACGGCGGAAAATAATCCGATCCGACGAGACGCACACGAAGGATCACATTCCCCTTTAACTCGTCTTTTGTCTTCTCGACGTTCTCTGTGACTCAGTGGTTAGAAAAGAAGTCGGCGAGTCGGGCCTGATATCCCGATCCTCGCCTTAGTTCGTCGCCAGCACCTTCACGTGCGAAAGATGGATATAGTCGGCCGCGATCGCCAATACCTCGTCGGTATAGAAATCGCGCTTCACGACAGGGCGCTTCGCGTTCGAATCGTCGAATTCCTTTTCCTCTTCCTTATCGACATCCATATCGGCCCGATCGGCGAGGAATTTTTCGCGATTCAACGAGACCTTCTTGCGGTCCTTCTGCTTCAAGTAGCGGTCGATGTTCTTCTCCACTTTCGCGAAGTCGGCCGACTTGTCGATGCGGGTCTTCGAGAGGGCTTGAAGTTGCTTGACTAGATCGGGGTCAACCATCCCCACCGGAGTGTACGGGGCCGGGTCGACGTGGTCGAATTTCAACGCGTAATCGAGATCCCCCTCGCCGACCGGCAGATGCGTGCTGAGGGCCGGTAATTCGATATCCGACACCACGCCGCGCATTTGCGTGCTATCGCCGTCGGGACGGTAGAACTGCTGGATCGTGATCTTCAGCGCGCCCAGTGACGGCGCGTTCGGAATAAAGAACAACGACTGGCCGACGTCCAACATGCTTTGCACCGTTCCCTTGCCGTGCGACGAATGATCGCCGATCACCAGCCCGCGGCGATAATCCTGAATCGCTCCCGCGAAAATCTCGCTGGCGCTCGCGCTGAACTTGCTTTGGAGCACCACGAGCGGGCCCTTCCAAGCAACGCCCGGATCCTGGTCGTCGTAATGCTGAACCTGGCCCTTCGAGTCTTTCACTTGCACTACCGGTCCGGTGTCGATGAACAACCCGGTTAGGCTGATGGCTTCGTTCAATGCCCCGCCGCCGTCGCGGCGCAAATCGATAATGACCGCGTCGACCTGTTTTTCGTTGAAGCTATCCAAGATTTTGCGGACATCCCGCGTGCAGCTTTTGAATTCGGGCGTTCCCGAGCGTGCGCCTTCCATGTCCATATAGAAGCCCGGCAGGTCGATGAAACCGATCTTGTAAGGCTTGCCGTTTTCTTTCTGTCCGGCGTCGAGAATTTCCGATCGGGCTTCCGAATTCTTCAATTCGATTTTGGCGCGGGTGATGTTGTAGGTCTTGGGTTCGACCTTACCCACCGGAATCACCTTCAGCCGCACGACCGTGCCGGCCTTGCCGCGAATCAATTTGACCACGTCGTTGAGGCTCATGTCGACCACGTCGACAATATCGCCACTTTCACCCTGTCCGACGCCGATCACGCGGTCTTTCGGCTTGAGTTTGCCGTCCAACTGGGCCGCGCCGCCGTCGACCAATTCGTTGACGATCGTGTTGCCGTCGTCGAATTGCAGCGATGCGCCGATGCCGTCGAGCTCGGCCTTCATCATGATCTGGAAGTTTTCCAGCGTGCTGCCCGACATATAGCTGGTGTGTGGATCGAACGAGGTGGTCAGAGCGTTCAGATACATCTCGAGCAATTCATCGCTGTTGATCTGATGCATCCGCTTGGCGAAGCCGTGGTAGCGACGGGTAAGCTTGTCGCGAATTTCGGCCTTGGGCGTCTTTTCCACGATTTCCTGCTGCAACATGTCGTACTTGATCCGCTTGGTCCACTTGTCTTGCATTTGCTCCGGCGTTTCGGCGTACGTCGTCAAATCCGGATCGGTGACCATTTCGTCGTCGATCGTGAAGTCGAGCTTGTCGCTGTCTTTCAGAATGCTGTCGACCAGCTTCATTCGCTCGTCGATCCGCGTCAGCAGTGTTTCGAACACCTGGAAGGCAAAGCCGATGTCGCCGTTGCGAATCTTGCCGGCAATCTCGTCTTCGGAGAGCTTGAAATTGTCGAAATCGCTCTTCCAGAAATAGAGCTTGTAGGAATCGAGTGTCTTCATGAACTCTTTGAAGCACCGCCGCGAGATTTCCGTGTCCAACGGGTGCCGGGTCAGATGCTCTTCCAAAAGAGTCTTGGTGACAGCGCGGGCAACCGCCCGATCGTTCGCCTGCGGCGCCTTCAGATCGGCCGCGGCATTGACCCGCACGACGGCCACGGCCGTCGCCACGACCAAACCCAAGACGAAAGCGATCCCCAACGGTCGACGGTTGCGGCTGAATTGTGCCATGACGCGTGTCATTCATTTATCCTTCAGAAAAAAGCCCAGCCAAGTCGAAGCGGCATGTCCGCGAAACCCGGCGCTGGATCAACGACGATGTTAGAGCAGTGGAGCCAACCGTCAGGTGTCGAAAACGCGACTTCTAAGTTCCGGCGGGCAAATGCTTTATAGGATGCTACACCGCAGCAAACTCAAAGGCAAGAGAAGATTGTCGTGTCGCGAAGGGCTGGGTATTTGGGGAATCCGTGACGAATT
>Ga0182024_10018929_pt1 | contig 12759 bp, 11 predicted proteins | sample P32metaG_FD_120480 | JGI IMG/M metagenome (GOLD analysis project Ga0182024, IMG submission 120480) | Permafrost microbial communities from Stordalen Mire, Sweden - P3-2 metaG (Illumina Assembly) | ecosystem: Environmental > Terrestrial > Soil > Wetlands > Permafrost | place: Sweden: Stordalen... | reverse complement strand
CCGGATCGATACTGAAAATTGAAGAGGACAACTTCGATCCGAAGACGAGAAAGCAAAGACAACTCTATTGTTTTGCGATTTCGGCGAAACGCTACGCCTTGTTCCTGAAGGACCGAAATGGAGCGCCTAACCTGTTGCGGGAAGGTGTGAACAATTCCGAAGACAGGTGGTCGGAACACGGGCTGGGCCATTTGTCGAATCCGACCGATCTTGAGAGCGAAGACCGCGACTGGATATCGAAGGCTTGGTTAAACATCGTTCGCAGGGCGCTTGGATTTCCAACAGACGGCTTGGGCTTTGAGCACCTCCCCGCAATTGGTCGGATGTCAATCAGCAGTCCGGCAGTCATGAAGCCGCTGGCGAACCTCAACCGAGGGAAAAAATATGCTCAGCACGTCAAACCCTTCAATTTTTTGGTCACTTGCCACGTGAAACAGTTGGGCCAACCGCCGGGGACTGATCCGGAGCACTTTCATCTCATCGCGCCATATGAAATCAATCCGCGAAAATGGTTGAAGATGAATTGGGTCAACCAATACACCGGGGATACTTTTCGAATCACGACCGCGGGCCATCACGGGACTCGATGGTCTGCGCGGGTCAAGACACACGGAGAGGCATTAGAAGAATACGAATTTCACCCGGAATCGAAATGCGCGGACAAAACAGGACGCCCTTGCGATAAACAGACCGTTGGATTGCTAAATCGAAGGCGGATTCGAATTGGCATGATCAAGTTTATTGGAAAAGAATCCAATAGCCTGGAAGATGTCGAAAGCGGGTTGATTCAGTCGGCTCAAAATGTTTACACCGAATACCCTGATCCGAGTCGCGATGAATGGGACACGGTGATTCGCCCGGCGTTGAAGATTCCACCATTGGACTTTCTTGTTAAGGAGAGTGGATTGTCTCGCAGGATGCTGATCGAGGCACGGGCTGGTCGTAGCAGACCGCATCGCAAGAACCGGGAGGTCCTTGCGTTAGTTCTTCGAGGACAGTCACAGCACAGTTAGCTTTAAGCCGCAAATTGGTGTTCGATTAAAAGTGGATAAACAGTTTGCAAAATAACTCGGGGATATTGCTTGGCGTATCTCAGAAGCTTTGACCGGCTAATATTCTGAAATTGAAATTCGTCCAACTCTACTGACAGACCGTCTTTGCGTCGGAGGTAAATCCAGTCTAAAAGCGCCTTCTCACGCTCTGCGAGTTTGTACGTGTTGTACCGAGTCTTTTTCTCTTCAAACCCCCAGAAAAGTGACTTTTTGAGAGTGCGGAATTTTATTTCTGCATTGCGTATCTTTATGGAGGAAATTTGCCTCGGACTTACGCAGGTGAGTGCAATTTGACTCTGACTGGAGATGCCCCACTCGTTAAGGGCGGATTCCAGCGAAACATACGATTCCGAGGATACTTCTGTCGCGAGATCGCGAACATTGAAACCTGATGCCAGTTTATTGATATAGATTTTACGCGTCACTCGCTCCACTAGTCCTCTTTTTTCCTGTCGCCTTAGCGTCACGCGGAGTGTCTGAATTGGCACACTGAGTCTTTTGGCGAGTTCGTCAGAGTGAATGATGTCATTTGTTTTGGCTTCTTCGGCTATGATTTTGGCCCAATCCATAGGTCCTCTTTATATCCAGTTAGCGAATAGCTCCATTAGCGCGTCGCGTAACGGCTGGAACTTTTTGCTTCGAAGCTCCGTCAGCTCTGCTTCTGGTAAAACATTGCCTAACTCAGCATCGCAGCGTTTTTCATCTACCTGTTCGATTCTTTCCAAAATTTGTTCTGCATTTATTTCTTCCCATCGTAGGTCATAGTCCAGGTGTTTTGTGAGATTATCCCCGAGCCTTGCGCCCACCGACACCAACAGCTTGATATCATACGCGTCGCGAACTTTCATTATTTGGCGCAGCAAGAACGCTTCTGCCTTTTGCAGTAAGAGTAGGTCCCGCGAAACTGCTTTCACCATTCCGATGAGATCCGAAGACGCCGATTCAATTTGATGTTCCTCAATTTCCCGCTTAAGTACCGAACCCATTCTTGTTAAATCAACCGTAAATAAGGTCCGACCGTCACTGGACCCGATGCGGAGTTTTTTCAATTCGTTGTCGGAGCGAAGAGTCTCGATTTCTAGAGGAGCCATCCCTAGTAGCTCGCTCAGTGATTTCAGCCCTCCCTGTAGAGTAGCTCTCAATTCGTCAATATGCGGCATTTCGACAGTCATTGACAGGAGGTCCAGGTCCGCAGAGTGTCTAGTACTGTTGTGAAAGAAGATCAAATTGGCACCCCCGTACAACAGAAAAGAGTCGGGAAATGCTCGGAAGAGAGCTACTGCAGCTTCTCGCATCACCAAGATGACCTGAGCGCGTTCTTCGGAGAAGCCCTTTTCTTTAAGGGAAGCTATTTCTCTCGCTAGATTCATTGGACATATCGATCTTATATGTTTAATTACGATTGTCAATTGTTATTTCATATTGATAATTAAACCTTTGTGTTTAATAAGAAATACGAATAATAGCTTCCCGCCATCAACTAAGCTGGTATATATACCAGCTTAGTTGATGGCGGATGAGAACAATCGCCCACATCGCCGAAATTCAGGCCCACTTTGCAGGCGCTAAGAAATCCGTCTACACACCTAAAGAACTCGATTCCTTATTATACGAAAACCGGCAGCAGTGGAACATTCCAAGGTCTTGTGGAGCACGGAAATTTCAGCAGCTGCTGACAGAAAGAATCGGCCTAAAGCAAATACTGCTAATCTCCGATAAATCCAAAGCAATCTCTAGGCTTGTTAGAGGGAAACCCTCCAATCTTGAAATCGGAGCGTCGTTGATCAGCGGCTCCTATTTCAGTCATCAAACAGCCGCATTGATACACTCACTCATCGAAATTACTCCACGCCAGCTCTTTGTGAACAAAGAACAAGGCCCGAAGCCTCGGACCAAGAACAACCTGACGCAAGAAGCTCTAGATCGAGTTTTTTCGAACCATCCAAGGACATCAACATTTAAATATCGTGAATCTGGAGACACAGAAGGCGTCGATTATATTATTCTCAGCGGGAAATTTACACAAAATCGAGGTGTGGAAGTTGTCGATCATTCCAGCGCAGGAGAAATACGAGTCACAAATATCCCGAGAACGCTTATCGATCTAGTAGTTAGGCCCCAATATTTAGGTAGCCCAGCCTTACTGTTGAAGATCTTCAGAAACGCAAAACCTAAAATAGAACCCGAACAAATTGTTTCTCTGCTCAGAGATCTAGACTACGTTTACCCGTATCAGCAGAGCGTCGGGTTCCTGATGCAACGAGCCGATTTTCCGCCCAAAGCCTACAGGAAATTGAAACGTCTCGTAACAAAGTTCGATTTTTACCTTGCTCACCGAATGGACACTCCCCGATACGACCCCGAATGGAAGCTGTTCTATCCGGCCGAGTTTTAACGGAAAACAAGATTCTTAGATAATTTCAATTAAAACGTCAATTGACGGGCAAAAGTCCGACGGGAGTTCGCTTGGCAGCCACGCCGCCCGCCAAGCGCAGCCGTGTTGACTTAACTTCGCAGTGAAGCAATGATGTCATCATAGTAAGTTATTTTCGCGATGACGATCTGCGGTCGAGGAGGTTGTTCGATGGCAGGAAAATTTTTGGGGACAGATGGAAAATATCATGCGGAAGGTTCATTCATCGGCGTCGACGGCGAATATCATCCGAAGGGGTCCTTCCTCGGTACGGATGGGAAATACCATCCTTCTGGTTCGTTTTTGGGATCTGATGGCAAATATCACCGCAGTGGAGAGTTCATCGGGAATGACGGGAAGTACCACCCGTCGGGTCAATTCTTGGGACAGGATGGGTCAATACCATCCTTCAGGTTCATTCTTGGGACAAGATGGGAGATACCATCAACAGGGAGCGTTTCAGGGCCAAGACGGAAAATATCATCCTGAGGAGTGTTTTCTCGGTAATGACGGCGCGTATCACTATGCCGGTTCGTTTCTCGGAACTGATGGAAAATATCACTTGCAGGGAGCGTTCCTGGGAACTGATGGACAGTATCACCCACAAGGTTCGTTTCTCGGCGTAAATGGTCGATATGAGGAACCGGAGCATGCGGCCAAAGAAGAACGTCGAAATCAGAATGGCGTAGATTGTTAGGTTTTGCGAGAAGGTGCCGTGACTCTGCACGCTAGCGAACAGGAATTGTTAGGGCGGATGCGCAATTTTGAGGATCAATTTGTCGAGCGCAAGACGTCGTCGGACGGCAAGGACTGGGTCAAAACTATTGTTGCTTTCGCTAACTCCACTCCTATTGATTCATTCTCAGTTCTTTTTATCGGAGTCCGAAATTCCGGGGAAATTGAACCTGCTAAGACTGACCTTGATCAATTGCAGCGTACCTTGAACCAAAAACTCAAGCATGTTCAACCGACGGTACACTGCATTCAACAGATCATCTCTGAAAACGGCCGCCAGGCCCTCGCCGTCATTGTCCCATATAGCAACAAGCGTCCCCATTTCTCCGGTCCGGCATATGTCCGTCGCGGGTCCGAGAATCTCCTAGCGTTGCCTGAAGACTTAGATTTGTTGACTCAGGCCCAAAATACGAAAGTCGCCCGGATACTGGCGCACAAGGGCGAACAGGTTCACGTCGTCAACTCTCACCGGACGCCCCACGGCGCATCCGAAAGCTACTGGACGGGCACGCCATACATTGCAGATTGCAACCAAGATTTCGTAACAATCGGAAACGGAACCAATCCTTCCGACCGTCAAACCTTTTCCCTAACCAATATCGACATTGGCGTCCACTACCCGTCGAATCGATTCCAAATTACGATTCATCGCTAGCTATAGAAATTTTCCAAAGCGGTCACATCTGAACGGCGCTGCCGCAAAACGTGGCGAGGTCGATTCGCGTTCGTAATTACCAGGGCCATTAAATTGAATTATTGACTGGATTAGGGCAGTTTCGACCCCTCCTATCTCCTATCCCGACGCGGCTTTGACTCCGGCGCTGGCAGCCTTTAGACTTGTGGGCTGTGAGATCTATTTCGCGCGGCGGCGGCGGGTACATGTTTGACATCGGGAGCTATTTCCCGCCGGCGATTAAGCGGATATGCATCATCTGCGTGAGCGTCTTTCTGGCGCAGGAACTTTCGCAACTACTGTTTGGAATGGCCGGCTGGAATTTTTGGCTGGCGTGGTTCGGTCTGGTCCCGCAGGAAGTGACGCACGGCTTCGTATGGCAGCTCTTCACCTATATTTTCCTGCACGGCGGCATCTGGCACATTTTGTTCAATCTGCTGTATCTGTGCATGTTTGGCGCGGATTTGGAGCGGGCGTGGGGCAGCCGCAAGTTTTACACGTACTTTTTTATTTGCGGAGTGGGCGCGGGAGTGATCAACGTAATCGTGAAAACGATCATGGATCCGCACGGGTTGGGCAGCGCGCGGATTCCCACAATTGGAGCTTCAGGGGCGATTTACGGCGTGCTGCTGGCTGTGGCGGTGGTCATGCCGCACCGGCAAGTGTGGGTGTTTCCGCTGCCGGTGACGGTGTCCATGCGGGTGTTTGTGATTGTGATGGGCGCGATTGAATTTTTTGGGACGATCGGGGCGGGCGGCGACAACGTAAGCCATGTGTGCCATCTGGGCGGGATGTTGGTGGGATACATTTATTTGCGGCGCGGGTCTTATGGGTATAGCGTGCGGAATTATTTTTCGGATTGGAAGCGGCGGCGGTTGAAGAGGAAGTTTGAGGTGTATGTGCGGGATCATCAGGATAAGCCGCCTTCGAATCCGGATAATTGGGTGAATTAGGATTTTCGGTGGGACCGCGTCCGTCCGGGTGCGGGGATTCAAGGAAATTTCACGTGGGCGTGGTGGTGTGTTTGGGGAGTTCTAAAGATTTAACACAGAGGGCACAGAGGAAAGGCGGAGGTAAGTCGGAGAAGGCGGGAAGATTTACCGCAGGGACGCGGAGGGCGCAGAGAAAACCTAAGGCAAGAGAGATCCTTCACCCGCTGTCGCGGGTTCAGGATGACGGCGCAAGCGGCAACGGCGACACAGCCTGGGGGCATGCGGTAAGGCGCACAGGCAGATTGCCTGTGCCACGAAAGCAACGGCGACAGCAAAGAGCCGGCGGGACGCCGGCGCTACGAAAACCGAAGAGCACAGCCGGAAGGCTGTGCTACGGAAACCGGGTGCTGCGACGCGCGAAAACTGGTGCGGGTTAGCCGCCGATGCGGAGTAGGCGCATTAAGTTTGTGGAGCCGGTGGTGCCGATGGGAGTGCCGGCTACTACGCCGATGATGTCGCCGCGCTTAACCAGTTTTTCTTCGAGGAGGCGTTTTTCGGCGGTGGCGGCTAGCTTGTCAATATCGTGGACGCTGCCCATGCTGCGCGGGAGTACACCCCAATAGAGCGAAAGGCGGCGGCGCGTTTGCTGGACTGGCGAGAAGGCGACGATGGGCGCGCGCGGTCGGTATTTTGAAACGAGCCCGGCGGACGAACCTTTTTCGGTGAACACCGCGACTACCTTCAGGTTGAGTTCCTCGGCGGCGTGGCAGATGGCTTCGGCGATGACTTCATTGATTTGCAGATTGCCGGAGCGCGCGGGACGCGGCAATTGCGTGACGCTGGCTTCGGCTTCGCGGATGATGCGATCCATCATCATGACGGATTCCAGGGGATACAGGCCCGCAGCGGTTTCACCGGAAAGCATGAGGGCGTCGCTGCCGTCGAAGATGGCGTTGGCGACGTCGGAAGCTTCGGCGCGCGTGGGGCGTGGATTTTTTTGCATGGAATCGAGCATTTGCGTCGCGGTGATCACCGGGATCAACGCGTTGCGAGTTTTCAAGATGATCTGTTTTTGCACCACGGGAACTTTTTCCGGGCTCATTTCCACGCCCAGATCGCCGCGCGCGACCATCACGCCATCGGAGATGGCCAGAATTTCATCGAGATTATCTATGGCTTCCGGCTTTTCGAGCTTGGAGATTACCGGCGTATCTTTTCCGGTGCGGGCAATGGCTTGCTTGGCCGCGCGCACGTCTGCGGCGGTGCGCACGAAACTGATGGCCAAATAATCGGCGCCGATGGCCATGGCCGAAACCAGATCCTTGCGGTCTTTCGGAGTCATCGAGGGAATGTTGAGTTTGACGCCCGGAAGATTGATGCCCTTGTGTTCGCCGATGTCGCCGCCGTTTTCAACCTGAGTGATCACGTCCTGCCCGTGCGTGGAAATGACGCGCAGGGCGACTTCGCCGTCGTTGAGAAGGATGCGGTCGCCCTTATGCACGGATTCGGGCAGAGCGCGGAAGGTGGTGCTGACGCCTTCTTCGGTTCCGAGGATGTTGCGGGTGGTGATGGTGAAGCGCTGGCCGAAGCGCAGGCGCACGGGTTTGCCGGCGACGAGCTTGCCGGTGCGAATTTTTGGTCCCTGCAAATCGGCGAGAACGCCGATGGGCTTCTCGTAGCGGGCGGAAGCACGGCGCACGGCCGCGACCATGCGCGCGCGGTCTTCGTGCGAGCCATGAGAAAAATTCAAGCGGGCGACGTCCATTCCGGCATGCACCAGTTTTTCAATCATGTCGTATGAGGAGGTGGCGGGCCCGAGAGTACAGACTATTTTTGCTCTGCGAGGGTTCGTCATGATTATTTGGTCACGGAGAAATCATTTACGATTGCGAAGAGAAATTCAATGCCCTTGTGAAAAGAATCCAGGGGGATGCGTTCGTTGTCAGCGTGAAAGCGGGAAAGATCGTCGTCGTTGAGCGGGAACGGAATCAGGCCGTAGGCTTGCACGTTGCGCAGGCGCAGCGGAGTGCAATCCGTGAAATAAGTGGACATGAGCGGAACAATTGGCGCGCCCGGGTAGCTCTTGGCGGTGACGCTGGAGATCGTGTTGTAGAAATCGGATGTTAGCGAGGACGATGGGGCTGTTTCGGACAGGGGGAGCTGCGGCTCGAGATGGATGGCGGGATCGTTCACGAGCTGCTGAAGTTTTGCGAGGAGCGGAGCGAGCTGGTTGCCCGGGAGCAGGCGGACGTTGATCGTGGCGCGCGCTTCCGAAGGAATCACATTGGCGCGAATTCCGGCGCGCAACATGGTGGGAGCGGCGGTATCGTGCAACATCGCATTCCACACGGGACTCTGATTGGAAATTACGCGGGCGGCATGTTCGCCGCGGTCGGAGGTGTCGAGCGAGCGCATCCATTTGGCGGTTTCTTCGTCCTGAAGCGGGGCAATGGCCTGGAAATACGCGCGGGTGACGGAGTTAAATTGTACGGGGGCTTCGTAGTTTCCGATTTTTTCGATGGCGGCGGAAAGATGGACGACGGGATTGTCCTTACGGGGCATGGAGGCGTGTCCGGAAGTTCCCTTGGCGATGACGTCCACGTTGGCGGGAACTTTTTCGCTGACCTGGACGCCGATGTACTGCGCCTTGCCGTCTTTGAGAAAAACGCCGCCGCCTTCGTTGATGGCGTAGCCCGCGGCGATTTTGTCCCAATGCTTGTCCACTGCGAAGAGCATGCCGGTGGTGCCGTAGGCTTCTTCGTCGCCTTCGGCGAGGAAGATCACGTCGCGGCTCAGATGCGCGCCGGAGCGCTTCAGCTCGATGAAGACAGCGAGATTCGCGGCGAGCATTCCTTTGTCGTCAATGGCGCCGCGGCCGTAGAGGTAGCCGTCTTTTATGACTGCGCCGAAGGGATCTTCGGTCCATTTGGATTTGTCCACTCCGACGACATCCAAATGCGCCATCAGGAGCAGGGCGCGTGACGGATCTGGAACGGCGTTGGAAGAGAGGCGGGCGACGATGAATCCGCGGCCAGGAGTGCTTTCGAAAATTTCAGAGGGGATGCCTTCCTTAGTGAGAATGGCGGCGATATATTTCGCAGCTACCAGTTCGTTGCCGGGCGGGTTGGTGGTGTCTATGCGCAGGAGGCCTTGCAGCCAGCCGAGCGCGTCTATTTGAATCTCAGAGAGCGACGGGTTGGCAACGGGCGCATATTGCGGCGACGTTGGCACCGACTGCGCTTGAGTTAGTGCGGCAGAAAACAGGAATGCTATAAGGACAAGAATCGAAAACGGAATGCGCGCGCGCGCCATCCTTGATTTCCCCCCAGAAAATGAAATTCATTCGCAAAGCAGAAGACCAATTCATACTATCATGCTGGCAGATGCGGCTCCGGGAGCGAGACGCGGGGCGTTTTCTGAACTGCAATCTTTGCGGAATGGGCCGAGACGGCGGACCATCCCAAAAGGCGCGCGGGCGCATCCAAGTGTCCAAACGGGCGCTGCTGGGCGCATTGCGAAAAGAGGGGAGCACGAAATTGAAGACATGGATGCAAGTGGCGCTGTTGGGAATATTGATTGTGGCGCTGAGTGTGCCGCCGGGGACGTTGACGTCTTACGCGCGGCAACAAGAAGGGCCGGTGACGCCGGCGCCGGCGCAACAGCCGGGCGCAGCACCGAAGCAGCCGAACGGACAGCAGCAGCCGTCGGAAGCGGGGAAACCGCTGGCGCAAGCGCCGCAGGTGACCATCGCGGTGCAATCGAACGTGGTGAATATTGACGCGGTAGTGACGGACCAGGAAGGGAACATCATTACCGGATTACAGAAACAGAATTTCCGCGTGCTGGATGAGAATCAGCCGCAACAGATCAGCAATTTTGGAGCGAGCGAGGCGCCGATCACGATTGTGGTGCTGATGGAGTTCAGCCGGCGCATGGGAAGTTACTTCGGATACCGCGGAAAGATGTGGGCCTATAACTTTCTGGATCATTTGAACGCGAAGGACTGGGTGGCGTTCAAGACGTTCGATTTGAAGACCAACATGATATCGGACTTCACGCAGGATAAGCGGGCCGTGGCACAGTCGGTGGCGTCGCTCTATTTTCCGGATTTCAGCGAGGCGAATTTATTCGATGCGACGCTGGAAACTTTGGACCAGCTTCGCGATGTGAAAGGGAAGCGGTCAATTCTGATCATCGCTTCAGGATACGATACGTTCAGCAAACACACGTTGGACCAGACGTTCAAGCCGCTGAAAGAAACGGATGTGACGATTTTCTGCGTGGGCATGGGCGGGGCGCTGGATGCGATGGGAATTCATGAACGCAGCATGACCGGGCCGGAATTCGCTAGCGTGAATTATTTGCAGGCGGAGAACCAGTTGAAGACGTTTGCGGCGATGACGGGAGGGTGGGCTTGGTTTCCGAGGTTTGAAGGCGAGATGAACGACATCTTCAATTCGGTGGCGGTTTTTCTGCGCAATCAGTACACGATTGGGTTTACGCCTTCGACGCCGCCCGATGGTCGGGTGCACAAGCTGAAGGTGGAAGTGCTGGATAACGAGGGCAATCCGTTTATGACTTTGGATAAGAAGGGGCACAAGAAGAAGATCGTGGTGAATGCGCGGGAGTGGTATACGTCGCCGAAGCCGACGACGGGGAATTAGGTTCGCGGTGGGGTTGGGATCGAAGAGGGATCCTTCGCTACGCTCCCTTCGCAAAATCACTCAGGGCAGGCAGGATGACGAGCAAATCATTTTTGCGGGATGCACAAGTCGCCGAGATCCGGCGCGGAATCGCTGATGTGCGCGCGGGGCGCGTTGTTTCGCACGCGAAAGTGGCGCGGTGGATGCGCTCTTGGGGTAAACGGCGGAAGGTCGCGCCGCCGTCATGCACGGCACCAGATTTCCGCTAGCGATGCTTCCACCAGAGCACCAACCCGACTACGACGCCGAGGCCAAGCGAGCCTAAAAGAAATAATCGCGTTTCGGGGAGCGATTCGTAAACCATTACGCCGAGCCCCAACGCTAGCACCGCGCCAATCCAACTAGCGGTAATCCAGAGAGTCCCCATTTGAACTTCCGGGCGGTCGCGATGTCCGTCGCTCATTTTCCTGCTCCATCAATTACAGCATAACGGCGTGCTTGAGCGTTTGCGCGAAAAGCTGATCCCTCTCTGCGTCCCGCGCCCGCCAAAGTGCGGTGGGACAGAAAAAGCGCGGGGCTCCGTTCCCTTCGCGGGAGTCGCTCAGGGCAAGCGGGATGACACGGGGAATTTATTGTTCGAGGCATATCACGTCGAGCTGGTTCGCGATTTGCGAGGCGGCGCATTTCATTTGTGCGGATCATTTTTGGGGGATGCGGAGGTCGCGGCCGGACATTTCTGGGGGCTCGGGGACTTCCAGGACGCCGAGGAGCGTGGGAGCGATGTCGCGGAGCGAGCCGCCGGGAGTTAATTGGGTGCGGTCGTTTTCGTTGAGCAGGATGAAGGGGACGGGATTGGTGGTGTGGTAGGTGTGTGCGCCGCCGGTGACGGGGTCAATCATGGTTTCGGCGTTGCCGTGGTCGGCGGTGATGATCCAGGCGCCGCCGCGCGGTCGGAGAGATCGAAAAATTCTGCCGAGACATTCGTCCACGGTTTCTACGGCTTTGATGGTGGCTTCGAGCTTGCCGGAATGTCCGACCATGTCCGCATTTGCGAAATTCATGATGATGGCGTCGAAATTTCCTTTTTCGATGGCGTGGATTACGGCGTCGGCGACGCCCGCGGCGGACATTTCCGGTTTTAGATCGTAGGTGGGCACTTTCTGCGACGGAACTACTATGCGCTCTTCCCCTGGAAACGGTTTTTCCACGCCGCCATTAAAGAAATAAGTGACGTGCGCGTATTTTTCGGTTTCGGCGACGCGGAGATTTTTGTAGTCCTGCTCGGCAAAAACGTTGGCGAGAATGTGTTCGAGTTTTTCGGGCGCGATCAGATAGCGCAGCCAGGGCCAAGCTTTGTCGTATTGCGTGGTGGCGACGAACAGGAGATTTTTCGGGCGCACGGGATCGGCGAATTCCTTGAAGCCCGGCTCGACTAAGGCGCGAGTGGTTTCGCGGGCGCGGTCGGCGCGGAAGTTGAAGAAGATCACGGCGTCGTCATCGCGGATCACGCCGCGCGGGACGGCGGGTTTTCCGGGTGCGGGCTCGGTGGTGATGACGGTGGGGACGACGAATTCGTCGGTGACGCCTTTTTCGTAGCTGGAGCGAATGGCGGCGATGGGATCTGGGAATTTGGCATCGGCTTCACCGTGGGTCATGGCGCGATAGGATTTTTCGATGCGGTCCCAGCGATTGTCGCGGTCCATGGCGTAGTAGCGGCCGATGACGGTGGCGATTTGGCCGACGCCGTACTCGAGCATTTTCTGTTCGAGGGCGCGTAGGAAATCAGCGCCGCTGTTGGGCGGGGTATCGCGGCCGTCGGTGAAGCAGTGGACGAAGACGCGGGTGACTTTATTTTCGCGCGCCATGCGCAGCAGGGCGTAGAGATGTTCGATGTGGGAGTGCACGCCGCCGTCGCTGAGGAGGCCGAGCAGGTGCAGCTGGCGGGCGCGGCCGCGTTCCATCGCTTCGAACAGCAGCGGCTGGCGCTGGAATTCGCCGCTGGCGATGAGTTGGTCTATGCGCGTGATGTCCATGTGCACGATGCGGCCGGCGCCGATATTCAAGTGGCCGACTTCGCTATTGCCCATTTGTCCTTCGGGGAGGCCAACGGCGGGGCCGGAGGTGTGGATGAGAGTGTTGGGAAATTCCTGGAGCAAACGATCATAATTTGGTTTGCGCGCGAGGGCGATGGCGTTGCCTTTGGTTTCAGCGCGGTAGCCCCAGCCGTCGAGGACGGTGAGGACGATGGGTTTTGGACGTTTGGATTGTGTGGTCATGTCGCGGGCCAGAATACCTTATCGCGGGCCGGTGT
>Ga0182024_10018928_pt1 | contig 12759 bp, 11 predicted proteins | sample P32metaG_FD_120480 | JGI IMG/M metagenome (GOLD analysis project Ga0182024, IMG submission 120480) | Permafrost microbial communities from Stordalen Mire, Sweden - P3-2 metaG (Illumina Assembly) | ecosystem: Environmental > Terrestrial > Soil > Wetlands > Permafrost | place: Sweden: Stordalen... | reverse complement strand
AGTACTTGATCGAATACACCACCGCTTCCGCGGATTGGGATATTTCGATGAGATCGGTCAGGCCGATGTCGCTGCCCGTGTCCATTCCGTCTGAAAGCACCACGATGGCTTTGCGGCCCGCGACCGGTTTCAGCTCCTTGGCCGTGTAGTACAGGCCGTGCCATAGCGCGGTCCCGCCGCAGCCTCGCCGGATGCCCGTGTTCCTGCAAAGAGGGCCCAGCACCGGCGATTCCTTGCCTTCGCGCGTGCCGACTTTTTCAACCGCCGCGCTGAGATCGTCGAGCGAACCGGTCAGATCTGCAATCACCCGCGCCTGTTGCGCCACCTCGACGATCATCGCGCGGTCGCGCGGGCCGATCACCTGCTTCAGGAATTGCGCGACGGCTTCGCGATGGCCTTTGACGAAGCCTGCCTGGCTGCCGCTGACGTCGGCGACCAGAGCGATGGTGAGCGGCAGGTCGGATTCCTGCCAGAACTCGCGGATCTCGCGCGGCTCGCCATTGTCGCGCAGGCGGAAATCCTCGCGCTTGAGATCCCTGACCGGTGCGCCGTCACGATCGGTGACCGAACACGCGACCGTGACCAGGTCGACGTCGACCCGTATATCCGGAGTGTGGACGTCGGGATTCTGCTGGGCGCTCAACACCGCCGCGGCGATAACCGTCAGGAATTTATTTGCTTTCATTCGCGCTACATCACACGACATGCGCGAGCGCCAGCAGCGCGTAGAGGATCAAAAACCCCGCGAACACCGTGCCCCCGGCCAGCGCCATCAGCGCACCCTGTGTGCGCAGCCGCGGAGGCAGATTCCCCATCCACGTTTCGAACCCCGAGCGCGACCCTGAAGCCGGCGGCCCTGAACCTGACGGCATTGAACCTGACGGCCTTGAACCTGACGGCCTTGAACCTGACGGCCTTGAACCTGACAATGACTCGCGCGCGATCGGATTCGCCCCCCGGTCATGCGCCGCATCTTGCCTCTCCCGCTGCGCCAGCGCCTCGCTCCTCGGCGCGAGCATCCCCTCGATCTCTTCGGCCACCGCGCCCAGCCCCTGCGGCCTTTGCGCGAGCGGCTTTGCCGTGCACCGCTCGATCAGGCCGACCACCGGCTCAGGAGTCGCCATCGCCCGCAGCGGCGTCAGGTCCAGCGGCTGGCTGAGAATGTTTTCGAAAATCTGCTCGACTTTATCGCCGTTCACCGCGCGCACCGCGGTGAGCATCTCGAACAGCATCACCCCGAACGCGTACACGTCGGCCTGCGGTGTCAGCGTTTTTCCCAGCACCTGTTCGGGCGCCATGTAGTACGGCGTCCCCAGCGTGAAGCCCGCGCGCGTCAACTGCATTCCGTCCGCCTTGGCGATTCCGAAATCCATCAGCTTCACTTTGCCGCTTGTGTCGACGTGAATGTTTTCCGGCTTGATGTCGCGATGGATCACCCGTTTCGAGTGGATGTAGTCCACCGCGCGCGCGATTTGCAACGCGATCTTCAGCTTCCGGCCCAGATCGCCGACCCGGCCGTTTCGGATCGCCGAGCGAAGGCTCTCGCCCTCCAGGTACTCCATCACGATGAACGGCCGGCCGTCATCCTCGCCAAAATCATAAATGCTGATGATGTTTTCGTGGACGATGTTGGAGGCCATGCGCGCCTCCAGCAGAAATCGAGCCTTCGATTCTTCGTCGGCCGAGCCGGTCGCCGTCAGAATCTTCAACGCGACGCGCCGCCCGAGCACCGTATCCTTCGCGCAATAAACCTGCGACATTCCGCCGCCGAGGAATTTCTCGATCTCGTATTTCCCGACTCGGGAAGGATGGTCCATTACGGCAATACCTTAGTGTAAACGGAAAGGCGACGTAGCTGGCCGCAGATGAACGCCGATGCACGCGGATAAGACAATTATTTCCGCAAAGCCGGGACAGTCTGTCCCTGTTTCCCCCGGATTCATGCGATAGGATGTTCGGTAATGCCAGGATTTGAGCACTTCGACGATTACCGCCGCTTCACCGAGAGCGTGCTGAAGCGTGCGCGCTACCGTCAGGAGCCCTTCGCGGACGCCTTCATCAAAACTGTGCTGGAGACAAGCAAACCGCGAGCAGACACCATGAAGGAAGGGCAGGTTCTCTTTCGCGCTCAGCGTGGGGCCAGCACAAGAATTGTGGAGTACGGTGACAAAATTGAAATCGACGCCCCACACGACTCGAACCGCATGGTGCCGACACCGGAACGTGCGATTGACGGGCGAGTGAACCCAAGGGGCATTCCATGCTTGTATCTCGCTTCGAACGAAGCGACCGCTGTCGCCGAGGTAAGGCCGTGGGTCGGCTCGTATGTTTCGCTCGCGGAATTCAAGGCGATGAGGGATTGTAAATTGCTTGACTGCACACGTGATAAGGAGCGCCGAATCGCGTTTGTATTGCACGGCTTGTTGACCGGCTCGGTCAACACGAGTCCGGAGAATCGGGAACGTGTCGTCTGGGGTGAAATCGCCTATGCGTTCTCGAAGCCGGTTGCGTCTGATGACCGACATTCTGATTACATCCCAACTCAGATTCTGGCTGAGGCGTTCAAACATTACGGCTATGACGGGATCGCTTACCGAAGTCTGCTCGGCAAGGAGGATGGAAAGAACATCGCTCTCTTCGACATTCCGGCCGCCGACCTCATGAATTGTTGCCTCTACAAAATCAACTCAGTGGATTTCAATTTCAGTCAGTCAGGCGGCCCCTACTACGTCCGCAAGCACTACCCCGAAATCCGAAGCCAGATTGACGCTAGCGAGAGCCGAACGACTGCTGACGAAGCCGACGAATCCGATCCCCCCGCTTAATGAATTCGGCCCTTGATTGGGAAATCGGTGACGTGACGGAAATCGAGAGACGGCTGTCTAGGAGAGCATGAAAACTTCAAACGTGGTTTCTTTTCTGCTTGAACAAAAGAGACATGAACAGATCGGTAAGCGCCCGATCTCCCATGTCAGTGAGGACAACGATTCGATTTGGCGAGCGAACGGCGCACATTTCTCGTATCGCTTGCGGTATCAACTTTCCAAGAGACAGAGCAAAACCAAGGCCGGGGATGTGGAAATTGTACTTGAAGTACTTTCCTTCTGCCTTCGACCCGATAGGGAAGCACGCGCCACGCAGCGGTTTTTCCTCAGATGCGACGAAGATTACGAGTGTGGCGTCTTCAGGAAACGGTCCCTCATCCATCAGGAAATCACGGAGAGTCCCCTCGTAAGGACCAAGTGGAAGGCGGTGTAACGTCCGGCCGCAGACATCCCAATCTGTCGCAGCGGCACGCCAAAACACGCTTACTGCAAAATAGATTAGCTTGTCGATTTCGATTCCTGGTGTATTGATCCCCGAATAAGTAGCAATATGCTCGATCCCGTTCTCCCCGTTTACTTCGGCCCAACCGAGTGGGTTCGCCCTTTGCAGTGCATCTCGGATTAGGAACGACCCTCCAGCAGTAAGGCTATTCGCATGCACCCAATTTTCGCCACGAGCGTTGAAGCGGTCCTCACAGTCGTCGCACAGAAGGTGCTTCTTGACCTGTCTGGTCGTATGCACGGATTCACCGGAGCCGATAAATGCACTCTTGCCGTTTGGTACATCACGAATAATCTTGTAGTGCGCCTTCGGAAGAAAGTGGCTTTTGGCAAGCAACCGCACTCTCTCGCAAAGCGCACAGGGAGCCGTTGGGCGGGACATTGGTTACCGAGTGTCCTTTCAGCCGATCAACTCCCGCAGTGATGTGGCCTTTACTTCCCTGGTTGCCATTCTCTTGCCAGCCGTTGCGCTTCTCCTAGTTGTTGAGCGGTTAGTTTATTCGCAACTGAATCCCGGGGCCTCGGTCCCCCTAAAATCGCTTCTTATCCGCGTGTATCGGCGTGCATCTGCGGCCATTCTCTCGCTACTGCTGCGCCGCTCCGCCCGTAGCAATCGAACGCGTCCCCGCCCGCCCCGCGTCCAGATGCCCGAAATTCAGCATCGCGTTGAACAGCAGAAAATAGCTGCCGTGCGTTTCGCTGCGCCACATCGGGTTGTTGGCGAACATCACCACGTGCCCGCTGCCATGCGGGATGTCGACCACGGCCGCCTTCCCCGCGAGCTCACCTCCGCCCGCGAGCATTCCGGAAACAAACAGACTGCTCTCATCGGCGAAGCGCAAGACCACGCGCGGGCGCTCGGCCGGATTCTGCGCGTTCGCGCCGCCGAATCCTCCTCCACTACCGCCGGCGTCATCGGCAGTCACATCCGCTCCCGTTAATGGACCCGGCGGAACAAAAAACGGACGGCCCTGCGGAATATCCGGATCGTTCGGTGTCCCGCGGCCCGACTCGCGATTCGGTCCCGTCTGACCGACCGGCGCGCCCGCCCCAGCCGCCGCTCCACCGCGCCCACCCCGACCACCACCCCCCCCTCCCGCCCCACCGCCGCCACCAGCCCCGCGACCTCCACGACCTCCGCCGCCACCCCCCGCGCCCGCCACGTTCAGCAACGGCGCCTGATTGAAGTACACCGCGAGATTCTCGCCGTAACCGTATGCGATCGGGCTTTTTCGATCCGCGAATACCGTGTTGATCACGCTCCCGCGCGCGTGCAGATCGCGCGATTCCTGAATGGTCACCCCTTCGACGATTCCGTAATCAATCGGAATCGAAGCGTTCCCGGTAATGGTGATAAACAACCCGCCCTGCGCGATGAATTTCTCGATGTTGGCAATCCCTTGCACGCCCATTCCGCCGCGCATATCGTCAGTCGTGTCCGGAGCGCCCGCGAGATTCGGCGTGATCGCCGACCCCTGGAACGGAATCGGATCGCCGCGCATCGGCAACCCATTCACGATCCTCTGCGCGGTGCCGCCCACCGGTCCGAACAGAATCACGTCGAAACGGTCCCGCAAATTCACGATCGCGCCCAGCTTTTTGTCTGAAATATATTCGTAGGGAATCTTCAACTGATCCATCGCAATGCGATACCAGCCTTCGTTCTGCGTATTGGTCCAGGTATGCACCAGCGCGATCCGCGGAGCCGGAATATCGTGCATCGCAACCTTCGGAAGCTCTGCGACCGCCACCGCCTTAAGCCCCAGATCTCGCGCATTGCTTTCGATGTCGGCGCGCGATGCCGCATCCGGTTTCAGGATGAACGTCCCGGCGCTGAAATTCTGCCCGCCCGCGCTGAACGAATCCTCAGCGGCTGCCATCTTTGCGTTCTTCAATCGAAACCGGAACGTGAACAGCGTGTTGTCGGTGTTGTGGTTGATCAGGTACGCCGCGGGATTCGCCACACCAGTCAACATGCCCGTAGCTTTCGCCGGCGCCGCGACCACCGTCATCGGCACTTTCAGAATCGACGTGTCCGTGACGCGAATGGTCTTGACGTTGTGCAAGGGACCCAGCGTCCAACCCGTGTCGTCGTAAGGCGGTGGATCGTTAATGTTATAGAACTGCGTGTCGAGCAGCATGTCCGCCATGCGGCTGTAAGGCTGATCCATGCGGATCACGTAGCTGCCTGCGGGGATGCCGATCTTGCGGCCTCCGGCCAATTGACGTGATTCCGTGACCTCGGCTTCGTTCGAGGTCTTGCTCACTTCGATGCCCTGAATTTGTAGCAGATCCATCAACGTCGCGGCGGCCACCGGCCGCGGATCGTCGGCCGGAACCACCCACGCTGCCGGGCCCTCGGTGGTTGCCTTGGCCACGCTGCGCTTGCTCTTCAAATAGAAATTCTGGAGGAACTCTTTCTTGTTGTCCGCCGTGTAATTCATCGCGAACAGCAGACCGCTTTGCTGAAGATTGATGTTGTCGCGAATCGACCAGTTCACTCGCGGCAGCGGCGGATTCGGGCGAAACCACGTGCGCGTGGTCGCATTCGCCGGAACGGTCCTTTGACTAGTATCCGCCCCGCCTCCACCGAAAGTTTCATAAAAACGCCCTATCGAGTTGTGCCCATTGGCGATATAAAACATGTAATTGGGCGCCCAGCCATCGTAATAGCCGTGCGTCCACACGCCCGGAACGCCGCGCTTGGTCATCTCCTCGATCTCCAGATACGCCATTTTTTGCCACTCGTCGATCACCAGCGGATCGAGCCACGCGTTGTACGGCCCCATGCCCGTCGAGGTGTAGAGAAACGGCTGCGATTCGTGCAGATCGTGCAGCACCGTGGGGTGCCAGTCGAGAAACGCGCCCATCATGTTGCGCGAAAGCGCCAGCGCCATCGACATGCCGTCGCGATTGTTGTCATGCGCCACGTACTTGCCCCAATAAACCAGATTGGGAGCCTGCTTGCCGGGATTCGCCTTGCGATAGTTGTAAACGTCGACCTCGCGATCGCGGCCGTCGGCCTCGCTGCACGGCGTGATCAGCACGATCTCGTTCTTGCGAATGTTTTGCACGAGAGGCGAGTCTTCAACTGCCAGACGATAAGCCAGTTCCATGAGCATTTCGGGCGATCCTGTCTCGGGCGAATGGATCGAGCCGGAGGCCCAATAAAACGGCAGCGCTTCGTCGATCAACGTGGCCGCCTGCTTGTCGTCGGTCTTGCGCGGATCGGCCAAAGCCGCCGTGATTTGTTTAAAACGGTCGAGCTTGGCTATGTTCGCTTCATCCGACACCGCGACGATGATCATCTCGCGGCCTTCTTCCGATCTGCCGATCGAGAATACGCGCACGCGCTTGGTGGCCTTTTCGAGCTCGCGCATGTAACGGTAGATGTCTTTCGTGTAGGTGAGCTTGTTCGGCGTGCCGATCGCGTATCCGAGGACCTTTTCAGTCGTAGGAACCGTTTCGGAAGCCGGCAAATGATCCACCAGTTCGGTCGAAAAAAACGGCTCGGTGGTGTACTCGCGGATTTTCGCGGTATACGCCTCGTCGTTTTTCTGGACAGCCGGGGCAGCCGTCGCGGGCGTAGCGGGAGCCGCGGGCTTCTTGGTTTTCTGGGCGGAAACCGGCAAAACCAGGGCGAAAGCGAGAGCAAAAACGGTTAAAACGTGTGCGCGCATATTCGACGCTATGATACACCCATGGGTGACGCTTTACGAGTAAGACGACAACTCGAGACCGCGTTTTCAGGACCCTCCTGGCACGGGCCGTCGTTGATGGAGAATCTGGCTGGCGTTTCGGCTGAAACGGCGTCGGTGAAACCGGTCAGTAATGCGCATTCGATCTGGGAAATCGTGAATCATCTGCTCGCGTGGCTGAACGAGGTTACCTCGGAGCTCGAAGGGAAGAAATACGTGACGCTGAAGGGCGACGCAGATTGGCCTCCGGTCACGGATTCGAGCACGGCTGCTTGGGACGCGACGGTGAAGAATTTAGCCGTGTCGCATGCTCGATTGTGCGAGAAAATCGACGCGCTTTCCGACGACCAACTCCGCGCGAAGGTCGAGGGCAAGGACTGGGATTTGCGAACCGTGTTTCGCGGAATAGCGTCGCACAGCCTGTACCACGCGGGTCAGATCGGATTGTTGAAGAAAGCGGCGGCGGCATGAAAACTTTCCTGGCGCTGTTCCTCTGTTCCGCGATGTTCGCAGCCGATCGTCAGGTCGCCATCACCATCGACGATCTGCCGCGCGGTGGCGATGGCGGAGGCACGTCGTTCGAAATGATCCGCACCATGACGGAGAAATTGCTATTCTCAAAGGCGAGTCGGTTCTGCGCGAATCTGTTGAGGCGTGCAGCAAGAAGTTAGAGTTTTTCCGCCATCCATTCCTGCAAGCCGGCCTCGCCACGCACGGCTATCGCAACGCTCCCGTCACTTTCGATAATTCCGACTATATGTTCGCGCGCGCCTATACCGATCCCGCGCAGCGTGAGCGGGTGAACCGCGAATACGCCGAACCGGACGAGCCGGAATGGGTCCGGGACTACTTCACGTTCATTCACGTTAATTAACGGCTTAAGGTTTTTGCACGACCTTCCGCACGCCCGGTGCGATCGCGATCAGCATCTCCGCGTGCGGCTTGGCGAGATCGTCAAGCCTGGCTGGATCCGTTGTTGTCTTGTCCAGCCCGATCGAGCAAACTTCGATCACCGCTTTCGCGACATCGATGTCTTCCGCCAGCAGAGCGTTGCTTTGGAGCAGCGGCAGGACGCGTTGAGCATTATCGCGCCATTCCGTAAGCCGCGCGCGCACGTAATCCAAATCTCCGCGATCGACTGCATCGTTGAATTTGCGAGCGGCTTCGCTTTCGGGCGGAATCGCGTCCACCAGCCGATTGAACGCCGTCAAACTCCCGTACTTCTGCGCGCGATGGCGCGTGTAACCCTTCATCGGTTCAAGCACGGACGCGAGCATCGCGAGCGGCGCCGGATCGAAGTCGCCCGCCAAACGCGCCTGCATCTCTCTAATTTCCGAGAGGTGCTCTATACCCTGGAGATCCAGCCAATGGCTGGTTGCATCGAGACGGCGATACATCGAAGAAACATCGGTTACGTCCTCGGGCGACCAGAAACGTTCGGCGATCGCGGCCAAACGCGGCCACAGCTTCACGTCGATGTTTTCCATGGTCGCAAGCTCTTCCCACATGGCCGCTTCTCCGCCGAGCACTCGCTTTTGTTCTTCGGGCGTCAGCGACGCGGTCTCTCCCGGCGCATTTGAAGTGATGAGTGGATCAACCGCGTAGTGCTGCGCCGCCGGTTGCATCAGGTCGAGATAATAACCCGCGGAAAGAATTCCGCTATAGCCCTCGCGCGCGGCGTCGGCGAGCGATTTTTTCCCGCGCCAGGACTGAATCAGGCTGGACTTCGGCAGATCGGGATGCAGGATTTCGTCCCAACCCTCCATGCGCTTGCCGTGTTTCGAGACGATTTTCAGCACGCGCTGGTTGAAGTACGCCTGAAGCGCCGGAAAGTCGACGAGTTTGTGTTTCTTCATGAACGCGGCGATGTGCGGGTTGTGAAACCACTCGCCGCGCGGCGAAACCTCGTCGCCGCCGATGTGAAAATACACGTCGGGAAACAGCTTGGCCATCTCGCCGATGAATCCGTCGAGGAATTTGTAGGTCGATTCCTTGGTCGGATCCATGGTCGCGGCGAGAACGCCGGGATCGCGGACGATTTCGTACGGGCCTTTGCCGCTGGCGAGCTCCGGATACCCTGGAAACCAACTGGTCGCGTGTCCGGGCATGTCGAATTCCGGGACGACGCGCACGCCGCGATCGCGCGCGTAAGCGACAATCTCGCGCACCTCCGCCTGCGTGTAAAACAGGCCGTCCGAGCCCTTTTCCTGCAACTTGGGATACTTTTTGCTCTCGACGCGAAATCCCTGATCGTCAGAGAGATGCCAGTGCAGGACATTTAACTTAACAGCGGACAACCCATCGATGGTTCGCTTTATCCCATCGACCGGAATGAAATGACGCGACACGTCGAGCGAGAGGCCGCGCCATTCAAAGCGCGGATGATCGTCGATTTCAACGGCTGGCGCAGCGAAGCCCGAAGGGCTGATTCCAACCAGTTGAAGAAAAGTTTCGAGGCCGCGCATCGCGCCGAGCGGCTCGGTCGCGACGATGCGAATGCGATCGGGAGTGATGCTGAGCCGGTACGATTCGTCGTCGCCAAGTTTCTGAATCCCCGGCTTTTTTCGCTCGACGACGATCAGGAAGGACGGTGATGATTTTTCATCCACCAAGTTGAACGAAACCGGAATTCCGGTTTCGCGGAAGAGTCGATAGAGAGCGCGCGTAACGGCATCGCGAACGCGCGTGTCGTCTTTCGTGGCGGACGAACCCGCGCCGCTGATCGCCGCGGTGAAAGTCTGCGTGATAACGAACTGGCCCGAGCCGCGCGCAGCCTGCGAGGGCCACGGCATGAGCGGCAAATCGGGCGCTGGAATTTGCGCGCACAAAATCACGGTAAAACACGCACAAAACACCGTAAAAAGTCGCATGTTTTATACGTCGAAGATTTCCATCGCCTGATTCAGACTTCTGAGCGCGTCATTGCCCTTTGCGGGACTGTATTCATGGGCGATGTAGCCGGTGAATCCGAGATCGGCGATGGATTTCGCGATGAAGCGGTAATTGAGTTCCTGGGTGTCGTCGATTTCGTGGCGGCCGGGATTTCCGCCGGTGTGAAAATGGCCGATCCATTGGATATTGTCGCGGATGGTGCGAACGATATCGCCCTCCATGATCTGCACGTGATAGATGTCGAAGAGCAGTTTCACGCGCGGCGAATTGACGCGCTTCATCACCTCGACGCCCCACGCCGAGTGGTCGCACATGTAGTCTTTGTGATCCACCTTGCTGTTGAGGATCTCCATGCAGATGGTCACGCCCTTATCTTCGGCGTGCGCTTTCACGCGATTGAGGAACGCGACGCAATTGTCGGCGCCTTCGCTATCCGGCATGCCTCGGCGATTGCCGGAGAACGTGATCAGATTGGGCGCGCCATGGACCGCGCAGAGATCCAGCGCCTCGTGCGTGGCCTTTTCCAAACGCTCGTGATTTTCGGTTCGATTGAGCGCGTCGCGAATGGTGCCGCCGGGACCGGGAGGGTACATGGTCGGGATGAGGCCGTATTTCTTGAGCAGCGGCCAGTCCGCGGGCTCGATGAGATCGAAGCCTTTGCACCCGAGACGCGCGGCTTGATGGGCCATTTCCTCAAGCGGGGTGTTCGGAGCGAAAACTCCCTTGGTGACGGACTGTTTCAAGCGGCCCTTGCGCTCGGCGTTTTGCGCGGGTTGGGAGCGTAAGGCGCCCGCGGCTGCGAGGGCGGTCACAAACTGGCGGCGGCGCATAATCGTTTATCGTACACGGAGTTGGCGATATAGAACGGCGGACGGTTTGGCACGGGCGGTTTACAATCCTGGCATGACGAGCGAAGAAATTCTGATACTGCTCAACCAAGAGGCCTGGCGCAACGCGCCGGAGGAGACCGATCCGCTGTATTTCAGGACGTGGCACCGCGTATCGATCGCGCTGCAAAGGTCGCTGCGCCGGTGGACTTCGGAAATCAACTTTCGGGATGCGACGCGATTCGAGGATCGCGCGGAGGCGTTTCCGGTGGTGGTGTACGCGGGCGCCCGTGTGTTTTACGGGCGCGCGAAAACCGAATTCACTTACGATGTGGCCGATCCGAGAACGCTGGTGATCGCGTTGCGGGCGATCGGGCGGCCGATTCAAAATATTTTGGGACCGATGGCCGAGCGCCTGAAGGAAATCGGGCGGCCGGAGCTGGCGCGGCGCTACGCGCCGGTGTGGCATCACGACGTTCTCGCGGCGGTGAAGAAGAAACCTAGGCGGTTGGTGGCGCTTCTGGCGCGAGAGGCGAAAATCATCGATGCGGTGATCGATCTGGGGACCGCGCACGACGCAGCCGCGGCGTACCGCTGCGCGAAAATCTCGAACGCGACGCTGCGCAACATGCTGCTGCCGGGCGTGGGCGACGACATGCGCGAGCTGCTGCCGGCGATTCTCGACGAGGCGTCGAAAGTGTTAGCGGCGAATGGCGCGCACGGCGTCGATCACCTGCGTGACGGTCGGATTTTCGAGAACGGCGACGCGATCGCCGCGCGGCGACCAGACGCAGGGATCGGTGACCAGGAAAATCGCGACCACGGGGACTCCGAGGGCGGCGGCGAGATGGGTGATGCCGGAGTCGTTGCCAAGGTACACGCGGGCGGCCGCGAGCCAACCGGCCAGTTGGGATAGATCGGCGATGCGAACGGCGCCGTCGAGAGAGTCGTCAGGACCGGCGATCCAGGTGACCGGCAGGTCGAGAGCCTGGGCGAGCTCGCGATAAAGATTGAGCGGCCAGTTCTTTTTCGCGCTGCCGGAAAAGGGATGAATGACCGCGAAATGTTCGATCGGGACGGCGGGAACTTTGATGCTGGGAACGCCGATGACGTTGATCGGGAGCGCGGGGAAAAACGTGAACGGGAGATGGCGCACGGCGTCGCGAAATTCGGGGCGATTGGCGCCGTACCAGGAATAGATCGAGTGGAAGGATTCGAGTTCGGGAACACGCGCGTCGTCGACGACGCCGAGAAGTTCGAGGCCGGTATCGGCGATGGCTCGGACGCGATCGGCGAACTGAATGAGCGGAACGATCGGCCGCGGGACCCAGACTTCGGTGTAATCCGCGCGGGCGGATTCGAGCTCGGGAAGGGAGAGGATGCAATCGCCGATGGCGCCGGGACGGATGAGTAGTCTGCGCACCGGGCCGGCTACCTCAGGTTATAGAGCTTGCGGGCGTTGTCGCGCAGGGCCATGCGGGCGAGCTCGAGCGCGCGGTCGCGGGTGATTTCGTTGTCGCGCAACATATCGGTGAGCGCGATTCCCAGCGCTTCGCGGCCGGTTTCATTCGCGACATAACCCATTTCTTCCCAACCCGCTTCGGGCGGCGCAAACGGATATGCGTCGGTGGCGAACATGACCTTTTCGGGCACGTATTCGAGCCAGGCGCGGATCGCCTGTGCGACTTCGTGCGGCGTGTTCATGGCGGTTTGCGCGGAAAAATCGAAATAGACGTTCGGCTTGGTGAGCAGGCCGGTGAGCTGATGCTCGAAGGGCCAGCCACCATGCAACAGGACGAAGTCGGTTTTGCGCAGTGCGGGATCGTTGAACACAGGCTCGAGCAGCATCGGATTGGACCCGGAGACGTTGAAATATCCGCCGCCGCCGGCGCCGGTGTGGAAGTGAACGGCCATGCCGAGACGCCCGCATTCAGTCGCGATGAAGCGGAAAATATAATCCTGAAGGGCTTTGTAATCGCCAGAACCGGAAGCGTAGAATTTTTCCGCGTCGGCTTT
>Ga0182024_10018927_pt1 | contig 12760 bp, 12 predicted proteins | sample P32metaG_FD_120480 | JGI IMG/M metagenome (GOLD analysis project Ga0182024, IMG submission 120480) | Permafrost microbial communities from Stordalen Mire, Sweden - P3-2 metaG (Illumina Assembly) | ecosystem: Environmental > Terrestrial > Soil > Wetlands > Permafrost | place: Sweden: Stordalen... | reverse complement strand
GGATCGCGGAAGTTGTCGTTGCACAATTGCGCGAAGGGAACGCCCAGGAAATGCACGTCGTCGCGCAGCAGCTCGGGATCGAGCGGCCAGGAAGAATCGTAAAGCAAATAGCCGCCCTCGCGGACTTCCTGGATGTCGCGCGCATAGGTCTGCGAGTTCATCGCCACCATGAGGTCGTAATCGAGGGAACGAGCGGTGTACCCGTTCTTATTGACACGAATCTCATACCAGGTGGGCAGGCCCTGGATGTTGGACGGGAAAAGATTCTTGCCGGATACGGGAATGCCCATGCGAAAAATAGCCTGCATGAGCAGAGCGTTGGCGCTGGCCGATCCGGTTCCATTAACATTTGCCAGCTTCAAAGCGAAATCGTTTACGCGGTCAGGCATGACTCGGTGCTTACCGGCCTCCCGGCATAAGAAATGAGCAGCTCAAACTTCTGCATGTCCCAAGCCGCCGTGGGGCAGCGCTCGGCGCAGAGGCCGCAATGCACGCATAGGTCTTCGTCCTTGGCCATGATGCGCGCGGTTTGCGGGAGTGGAGCTGAGGCGTAGAGATCTTGCGTCAGATTGAGCGCGGGGGCCGAGAGGCGCTGGCGCAGGTCGTCCTCTTCGCCATCGCGCGTGATGGTGAGGCATTGCACCGGGCAGATATCGATGCAGGCGTCGCATTCGATGCAGCGCGGGGCGACGAACGCGGTCTCGATGTCGCAGTTCATGCAGCGCAGCACTTCGCGCGCGGTTTGCTCGGCGGAAAAGCCCAACTCCACTTCGATGTTCATCTGCTGGAAGCGCCGCGTCAGATCGACATGCTGCATCTTCTGGCGCTTCGAGGGATTGTAGTCGTTGTGGTAGCTCCACTCGCTGATGCCCATCTTCTGGCTGATAAGGTTCATGCCTTGCGGCAGCCGCTGGGTGACAGGAACAGCCTCACAGTAATTGTGGATGGAGATGGCGGCTTGATGGCCGTGTTCGGCGGCCCAGATGATATTCTTTGGCCCCCACGCGGCGTCTCCACCGAAGAAGATTCCCTCGCGCGAACACTGCATGGTTTTCTCGTCCACCACCGGCATGTCCCATTTGTCGAATTCGATTCCGATGTCGCGCTCGATCCAGGGGAACGAGTTTTCCTGCCCGATGGCGAGGATGACATCGTTGGCGGGCAGAAAAACAGTGTCGATCGTTTTCGATTTCTTGGCCTGAGCGTCCCATTCCAGACGCTCGAACTCCATGCCAGTGAGCTTTCCGTTCTCAATGACGAAGCGCGTGGGCGCGTGATTAATGAGGATCTCCACGCCTTCTTCCTCGGCGTCCTCCAGTTCCCAAGGCGAAGCTTTGAAAAAGCCACGCGGTCGGCGCGCCATCACCTTGATGTCTTTACCACCCAGGCGGCAGCTCGACCGGCAACAATCCATCGCGGTGTTGCCCACGCCGATGATCAGAACTTTTTCGCCTATCGAATCGGTGTGCCCGAAGGCGATGGATTCCAGCCAATCAATGCCAATGTGGATGCGATCGGTGTCGTGACGGCCGGGGATGTCCAGCTCCTTACCACGCGGCGCGCCGGTACCGACGAAGATGGCGTCGAAGCCTTCGGCCAGCAGCGCTTTCATGCTGGTGATGTCCGAGTTGTAGCGAATCTCGACGCCCATGTCGAGGATCTGGTTGATCTCGTCCATTAGAACTGCTTCAGGCAGCCGAAAAGCGGGGATGTTCGTACGCATCAGTCCGCCGGGACGATCGTACTTTTCGAACATCACCACTTCGTAGCCCAGGGGCATCAGGTCGTTGGCCACAGTGAGCGAGGCGGGTCCAGCGCCGATACATGCGATACGCTTTCCGTTCTTTTGGCTCGGGATCTTCGGCAGGCGATCCGTGATGTCGTCGCGTAGATCGGCCGCTACGCGCTTGAGACGGCAGATGGCGACGGGTTTGCCATCCACGCGGCCACGGCGGCAGGCCGGCTCGCAAGGCCGATCGCAAGTGCGGCCCAGAATGGCGGGGAACACATTCGACTCCCGGTTCAGCATGTAGGCGTCGGTATAGCGGCCTTGCGCGATGAGGCGAATGTACTCGGGAACGTTGGTATGGGCCGGACAGGCCCACTGACAGTCCACCACTTTGTGGAAGTAGTTCGGATTAGTGACGTCCGTGGCTTTCAAACGTGGATCCTTTCGATCTCAACCACAGTCCTCGACCCCAGTAAATCGGTGCGTCAATCAGAGAGATATTGGATTTAACCTGACTTATTGTACATCTGGGGGCCTGGAAGAGTGGATGGCCAATCTGAGCCAGGGTCACCAAGCCAGGATTCTAAGACCATGCACGGCTCGAAAGTGGGTGTCGCGCGTGACCAACGGCCGACGATGATGCCGTGCGAGGGCGGCGATCCAGAGGTCGTTACTCGGAATTGGGGTTCCGCCGGTCTTCAACTCATTACGAATCTGGGAGTAGTGCTCCGCAGTTTCGCGAAGCACTGGGAGCAGAGTGAAAAAGGGAAGATTTGTTTTCACCCAGGTTTCGTAGGAAACCCGCTGTTTCGATTGGCGGATGCCATAGAGGTATTCGCCGAGAACGATAGTCGGGAGCGCCAACTCGTGTTCATGTTCTAAGGTCCGTAACAGTTTCTTATCGCCGTCGGCGAACGCCGATAAAGCGTTGGTGTCGAAGATTACCGCCACTCGGCCTCTTCAATTTGCTCGAACTCTCGTTCCAGGATCTGATTGATCCGGCTGGTTTCCTTGTGCAGCCTGCGGAGTCCACCGAACGCGCTCATCCAGGCAGGCGAGGACGGCTGGTTCTTGGCGGCATCGCGGGTGTCGCGCTGCAGGTACTCTCGCACTGCCTCTGTCAAGAACAACTTCAGTGAGACACCCCGTTCCGCGGCTGTGGCCTTGGCCTTCCGGAAAAGCGTGTCGGGCAACTCGACCGTGGTTTTCATTGCCTACCATTTTCCCATAAATATGGAAAAGTTGGACCGGCAACAGCCTCGTCGTCTGGCGGCTCCGATGTTAGCCTGAAAGGCATGCTGGCCCGGAATGCGATGGCGACCCAGGCGACGCGGTGCGACATACAGCAATTGAGCCGTTCGGGCTGGTATCACAGCCTGGAATTGCCGGACGGAACCGTCATTGAGGGCGTGGTTTCCCTCGAGCGGCTAAAGTGGCGCATTGCGCAATTTCCGATTGCCCAGGACCTGAACGGCAAGCGCGTGCTCGACATCGGAGCTTGGGACGGGTGGTTCAGCTTCGAAATGGAGCGGCGCGGGGCGGAAGTGGTGGCCGTGGATTCCACCGACCAAACGCGCTTTCCGGCCGCCCGCAAACTCATGGGGTCGAAAGTAGAGCACGTGGTGGAAGACATCTGCCGCTTGACTCCGGAACGAGTCGGCTATTTCGACATCGTCCTTTTTTTTGGCGTCCTCTATCACGTGAAGCATCCCTTGCTGGCGTTGGAGCGAGTATGCGAATTGTGCCGGGAGGAGGCGTACGTTGAATCGTTTGTCACAGATCCCAGCGGCGACGTGGCGGCGGTGCCCGCGATGGAGTTTTATGAAACCACCGAGCTGCGCGGGCAGTTCGACAATTGGATTGGTCCCAATACAGCATGCTTAATGGCGCTGTGCCGCGCTGCCGGCTTCGCTCGCGTGCAACTGGAAAGCGTGGACCAGAGCCGGGCGCACGTAAGCTGCTTTCGCCAATGGCGGGACGAGCCTGGGACGGGAGCAGGGAAGCCGCTCATTTTATCCGTCGAGAACAGCGTCACAATGGACCATCGTTTTTCCCCGGCCCGCGATGATTACATGAATATCTGGATTCGTACGGAGGAAGGCCGCGAGCTGACCCTCGACAACGTGTTCGCACAAGTGGGCCCGTTTGCGGCGCGTCCGGTAATGGTACAGAAAACGAGCCCGACGCAGTGGCAAGTTTGCTCGAAAGTGCCGTTGGGGCTCACGGCTGGTTGGTACGACGTGAAGCTTCGCGTTGACGATAGCGCTTGGAGCAATCCCTTGCAGATTGGAGTGGATGTATCAATTGGAGTGAATGCATCAGAGGGGGTGCGGCAAAACCTGTCCAGCCCTACCGAGAGCGAGGAGTTAAGAATCGGCGAGGCGACCGATGGAAAAACCTGGGAGCCATTCGCTGTGCGGCTGGGTCCCGATAGCTGGATTTCGGTTTGGGTGCATGGGTTACCTGACGCGGCCCGGATGGAGGATGTGCGCCTGCGGCTGAATGGCTTCGATTTGCAAGCGGCATTCTTGTCGCCGCGGGATGCACAGGGCCGTCGCCAGGTAAACGCCAAGCTGCCGAGTGGTCTGAAGGCGGGACAGGCCAGCGTGGCAGTGATTTTCGAAGATCATAAGTCGCGCGACGTAGAAGTTCGGCTGGTGCGGGAGGTGGAATAGGCCGCGCATGGCTGTTTCAGATTGGGCGATTCGTGGGGTGGACGAGCTGCACGGGACGCAAATCCCGATCGAGCGCCGGGAATGGCTCCGCGCCCTCGCTTACGCCGTGGCGTTGCTCTGGATCAACGCATACATCTGTCGCGATCTGTTCCGGAACCCGACCGCGCACATGAACTCGATGCACGGGTTTTGGATCGCCCTGGCAAAACACGCCGGGAACAACTGGCTCCAGTCGAATTAGTGGCCGTCTATCGGGTTCCGCGGCGTTCTGCGTTCCCCCTAAAAGTGGCGCTCGGCTTTCTGCTGCTCGCCATAGCGGCAGAGCAGATCGTGAGCGATCCCCATCAGCGGACCCAGCCGGACGGCCTGGGATTATTGTGGCTGGCTCCCGATTGCCAGGGCCCTTGCGAGCTCAAATTGGATTATGACGGAGGTTGCCGCCGTTGCCGTTCTGCTGACGCTGACTGTCTTCGCAATCATGAAGCGTCGCCATGCGTCGCTGGCATAAATGGCTGATACCATAGCAACGTCGAAATGCTATCGTGGCGCTCGCGATTTAACAGGCGGATGATCCGCTTTTTGAAAAACCATCCAGGGCAGGTTGTCGTTCCAGCCGCTGAGCCTTTCGATCAGGAGCGTCTTAAGACGGCAGAGACGGCGTTGCGCCAGATGCCGGTGGAGCATCCCGGTGCGCAGGCTTACCTGGAAAAGCACATTCCACGCTTGGCGCGCACGCTGGCTTTAGTGCCGCCGCCGGCCGACACCGGGCGCGTGCTGGAACTGGGTTGTTATATGCAGATCACGCCGCTGCTCCAGCGGGTTTGCGGTTATCCCGAGGTACGAGGCGCTTACTACGGGCCGGCAGGCCGCACGGACCGGAAAACGATGCAATTTCCGGATGGCGAATTCTCCTGCCAGGTGGATTTGTTTGACGCCGATCGCGATCCGTTTCCTTATCCGGATGAATATTTTGATTTAGTGGTTGCCGGAGAGGTGATCGAGCATTTGACGTACGATCCGATGCACATGCTTCTGGAATCGAACCGCGTGCTGCGGGAGGGCGGTTTCTTGTTAATAACGACGCCCAACGTGGGAAGCATCACCAGCGTAGCGAAGACGCTGGGTGGGCGGGATAATCCGCAAATCTATTTTCTATACACTCGGCCCGTGCCAGGAGAGCCCCCGGAAATCGGACATGTTCGGGAGTACACCATCCATGAGCTGGGAGCGGCTGTCCGCGCTGCCGGTTTTGAAGTGCGCCAACTGTTCACCACGTTCATTTCTGAATACCGATCGCACTTGCCATTGCTGGATTTCCTGGCAGCGAATGACTACCAGACGGAGAATCGCGGCGAGCAATCCTGGTGTCTGGCGGTGAAACGGGCCGGATTGCCGGTAGATCGGTATCCATTCTTTCTTTACGCCGAGTGACCCATGCCGGCGCCGGCGCAACCTGCTTCGTTCGGCAGAAAGGCGGAAATGGGAGTATCATTCTCAGAAGATTCTGTGAGGAGGTGACTCGTGGCCTTGACCATCGGAGTGCCGCGCGAGACCTTTCCCGGTGAACGCCGCGTAGCGCTGACGCCGCGCGCGTGCGAGTCATTGGGGAAGCTGGGTGCCGGGGTGATCATTGAAGAGTCGGCTGGCGTTGCCGCCGGCTTTCCCGATCCCCTCTATGTCGCCCGTGCGGCGCGTCTTGGCACGCGCGCCCAGGTTTTCGAGCAAGCGGACATTATCGTTCAAGTGCGCTCACTGGGCGCCAATCCCACGGAAGGGCTCGCCGATCTGCCGCTGCTGCGCGCCGGCCAAATCGTAATTGGCTTCGGCGAACCCCTGACAGCAGCAGAAGAAGCGGTGTCGCTCGCTCGAGCGGGTGTTTCGTTTTTCGCCATGGAACTGATGCCGCGCATCACGCGGGCGCAGAGCATGGACGCTTTGTCATCTATGGCAACCATCGCAGGATATCGGGGAGTGCTGCTGGGGGCCCAGGCTCTGCCCAAGATTTTTCCGATGCTCATGACAGCGGCGGGCACCATCACGGCGGCCCGTGTGCTGATTCTCGGCGCCGGTGTTGCGGGCCTGCAAGCCATTGCGACCGCGCGGCGGATGGGCGCGGTTGTTTCGGCCTACGACGTGCGTAGCGCGGTGAAGGAACAGATTGAAAGCCTGGGCGCGAAGTTCGTGGTGCTGAACGTAGAATCAAGCGCGGCGGAAGGGCAGGGCGGCTACGCCAAGGCGATGGACGAAGAGTTCTACCGTCGCCAGCGCGCGGCGCTCCAAGAGGTAATTCGCGAACAGGACGTAGTGATCACGACGGCGGCCGTGCCAGGCAAGAAAGCCCCCATCCTGGTGACCGCGGAGATGGCGAGTGCGATGGCCCCGGGCTCTGTGATCGTGGATATCGCGGCGGAACGCGGTGGCAACTGCGAGCTGACACGGCCCGGCGAGACGGTGGTGCATCAAGGCATTTCGATTCTGGGTCCGCTGAACCTGGCCGCCACGGCGCCCTATCACGCCAGCCAGATGTATGGATCGAACATCGCAGCGTTCCTGAAACTGATGGTGAAGAACGGCGAGCTAACTATGAATCGCGAGGATGAGATTATCCGCGAGACGTTGGTTACTCACGGGGGAGAAGTGGTGAATTCGCGCGTGAACGAACTCTTGGGCTTGGCAAATGCGGCTCCGGCCGGAGAAAGGCGATAAGAATGGGCGCATACGAATTCGATTTGTGGGTATTCATGCTGGCGGCGTTCCTGGGCTTCCAGCTCATTCGCGGCGTCTCGCCGCTGCTGCACACGCCCTTGATGTCCCTGACCAATGCCATCTCGGCCATCACGGTTGTCGGCGCCATCCTGCTGACGGGTGAAAAAGACGCGAGCAATCTCTCGCGCATCTTAGGATTTTCGGCCGTGTTCCTGGCGGTGCTCAACGTGGTGAGCGGGTTTCTGATCACCGATCGCATGCTCAAGATGTTTAAGAGACGGGAGCCGGATAAGAAATGAAACTCGACGATACTCTCCTTCCGCTTCTATACATGTTGGCGGCCATTGGATTCATCCTGGCCATCAAATGGCTGAATTCTCCGGCGACGGCGCGGCGCGGCGTGATTGTCGGCGAGATCGCGATGGTTTTGGCGGTGGTCGGCACGCTGCTGCGCTTCGAGGTGGTCCAGTATCAGTGGATTCTGGTGGCGTTTGTGCTCGGCTCGGCTGTGGGCGTTCCCATTGCGTACATCATGCCCATGACGGCTGTGCCGCAGCGGACCGCATTTTCCCACGCGTGCGGCGCACTGGCGTCGGCATTAATTGGAACCGCGGAGTATTACAAAGGCCTGGACCAAGGCGCAGGGTTTTCCAAAGTTGTGATGGTGGCGCTGGTCATCGAAACGCTGCTGGGCTTTCTGACATTTACGGCCAGTATGATGGCGTTCGGAAAATTGCAGGAGTTGCTGGCCCAGCGGCCGATCACTTATAAAGGCCAAAACCTGGTGAACCTGGGAGTTTTCGCTGCAGCGGCCGGCGTGGGGCTGGCGTTGATCGTTTCGCCGGAGCGCAGCGTGCTCTTCCCAGTGTTCACCGCGCTAGCGCTGCTGTTCGGCGTGCTACTCATCATTCCCATTGGCGGAGCGGATATGCCGACGGTGATCGCGCTGCTGAACTCCTACGCGGGCTTATCGGCCAGCGCCATGGGATTCGTGCTGAACAACAAGCTGCTGATTGTGGCGGGAGCACTGGACGGATCGTCGGGGTTCATTCTTTCCATCATCATGTGCCGGGCCATGAATCGGTCGTTCACTAATGTGCTCTTTGGGGCATTCGGCCAGCTGCAAACCAGCTCCGCCGCGGCGGGTGAGGCCAAGCCCGTGCATTCGGCTACGCCTGAAGACGCGGCGCAAATTCTCGATTCGGCGCGCAGCGTCGTGGTGATTCCGGGCTACGGAATGGCCGTCGCGCAAGCACAACACAAGCTGCGGGAAATGTTCGATATGTTAACGCGCCGGGGAGTGGAAGTGCGGTTTGCGATTCATCCCGTGGCGGGACGTATGCCGGGGCACATGAACGTGTTGCTGGCCGAAGCCGACATCCCGTACGACAAGCTGTTTGAGATGGACGATATTAATCCCGAAATGGCGAACGAGGATGTGGCGTTGATCATCGGTGCCAACGACGTGGTGAATCCGGGCGCCGAAACGGATCCGCATAGCCCGATCGCGGGGATGCCGATCATTCAAGCTTACAAAGCGCGGACCGTAATGGTGATCAAGCGCAGCATGAACCCCGGATTCGCGGGTATCGACAACGATCTTTATTATCGGGACAACACGCTGATGCTGTTCGGCGACGCGAAATCGTTCTTGTCGAGCATCGTGAAGGAACTGGGCGCATTGGCGAAGGTGTAAGCCCCGCTCGCGATCGAGATTCAGTAGCCGGAAGCACGACGTTGACGGTGGGCGCGGCCGACGGCATTTCGATCTTCGCTTCTTCGAATCGTTTGATGATCCTGCGATTCATTTCGCGGCCCACCATCCACTGCTGGTTCGGCACGGTCTTGAAGCGAGCTTTAATCACTGCCCCGGAGTCGGCCAATTTGTCGACGCCCAGAATTTCGATCGGCGCGAGCACTACAGCTCGATAAGGCTCTTCCTGGCTCAGCTCTTCGGCGATCGATTGCAGCACCGAAACAACGTGGTCTGTGTCTTGGCTGTAGGTGACAGAAAGATTGAAGACGTAATACGAGTATTCGCGCGTGAGGTTCGACAGGCCCTGAATGATTCCGTTGGGAAAAATATGCACCGCGCCATCCTCGCCGCGCAGCACGGTGGTGCGAAGATTGATCTCTTCCACCAGGCCCGTTTTTCCATTGATTACTGCCACATCATTCACGCGGATCTGGTTTTCCATCATCAGGAACATTCCAGCCAGGACGTCTTTGATGATGTTCTGCGCGCCGAAGCCGATGGCTACGCCCGCCACACCCGCGCCCGCGAGCAGCGGCCGGACGTCGAAATTAAGTTCCTTGAGGATCATGAGGCCGGCTACGATCCAGATGAGTATGAAAAGCGCCTTGCCTAAAAGGCTCTCGATAGTTTCAACTCGCTTTTCCACTTCGTATTCGTGGCCGCCGCCGCTTTTGAGCATCATCCTGACCGTGTAGCCGCGCAGGCCGCGCATCAATCGGACGATGGCGCGCGTCGCGATGTAGGCGAATACCAGGATTGCGACGATGCGCAGGGCATTGGACAAGACGGGCGCGTAGTAATCCGGGTTGAGCAGCTGGCTGCGAGTCGGCATTTACTACATGATACGCAGGGCGTGCTAAAAGATCGGGTACACTAAAAATAATGGCAACAAACGTAAAAGCGCAGGCTGCGGCCCCGCCCGCGCGCGGATGGTATGGTCCGGTTTTCCTTGCCTGGCTGGTGCCAGGAGGCGGTCACTTCCTGCTGAAGCGGCCCGGGCGCGGTGCATTGTTGCTGGCTTCAGTCGCGATCCTGTTCCTTCTGGGCTTGATGATGCGCGGCGCTATGTTTCAGCCGCAGACTGGCGACGTGCTCACTACGATCATTTATTGCGGCGGATTTTTGGGCGATCTGGCGTCGGGCCTGTTTTATTTGCTCACGGTTTGGCTGGGATATGCGCAGCCGGATATGGCCGGACATGTCCACGATTACGGGACCAAGTTTCTGGTAGCGGCCGGCTTGTTGAACGTTCTGGCCATGGTGGATGCGTACGAAATTGCGACGGGCGAGAAGGAATAAAACAGAGCCTAATGCCGAAAATGAATCTCTCGCACTTTGAAGCGGCGATATTGTTTGCGCTGTTTTCTTCGGTGGTGCTGGGCGTGATCACCAAGCGCACCGATGCCGACCGGTTACGCTACGGCGTTCGCTGTTTCGCTTACTTCGTGATTGCGTTGATCGGCCTGGGCTGGCTCATGAAGCTAGGCCACGGCTAGCAGCGCCACTTGCTTCGGCGAGCAACCCTGGCACGGTTCGCGAGAGCGTACTCACGCGCGGGCCTGGCAAAATAATTCCAGCGAGATTCAATGGATCGGCATTAGCGACATCCAGTAACTCGTCAGTCTCGGACGCGGAGCGCCGGATTGCGCGCAATAGATCGAGCGCTTCCGGACGCGCGAACTGCTCACCGCTGAATCCAGAAACGAAGCGGCCGCCCCGAATCTCTCCTTGCGCTTCCTTGCGACGCAGCACCGGCAGCAGATCGCGCCACGGCGGCGCCAGGCTTTCCCTAGCCAGCAGATCGCGAAACAGCACGCCCCACCGCGCCAATAACTGATCGGCGAACGCCAGTGCCCGTGCGTCATTCGTTGTGGCATTGGCCAGATGCCGGACTAGCGCCCATCGTCCCGCGGCATGCCGTGGTCGTGCCAGCCTGCCCCGGCCTTCACCGCGCCGTCGCTTCGGATCCACCAATGACCGCAGATTCTCAAAACCGTCGGCGGTCACTAAGCCGGCAGCCACCAATTCCCACAGGCCATCTTCCACTTCGCTGGCAAGGCGTCCAGTGGCGCGCACCAGATCGGCGAAAAACGATGCACCGCGCTGCTCAATCTGCGCCAGAACTTCGCGCGCGGCGTGAGACAGCATTGGCGTCTTGAATTCGGGATTGGCAGGTGCCAACCACTCCGCACTTTCGCGCAGGAAGATGGCGATGGGCGCGGTGCGTGTGGGCCTGACGCGGCGCGGCTCGGCAGCTTCGAAGGCGGGATGGGGCGATAGGCGCGCCCACATCACTTCACCCGACAGGCACAGTTGATCCAAGAACTCGGGTTCATAGCGCGCCACGCGGCGCGATAGCACCTCGGCCTCCCAAGCCGCAGCCGAGATCTCATAACCTTGCAATTGCTTGACGATTTGCAGCGTGCCATCCAGGCCGTGCAGACGGCTGCGTGGATTGAGATGCTGCCATTGAAACAGAAAGCGCTGAAATTGTGCGGCGGTTACCGGCTCGATTTCGCGGCGTAGCTGGCCGAGCGTCAAGCGATGGATGCGGGCCAGAACGCGCCGGTTGCACCATTCCGTTTCGCCTTCTGGCAGTTCGGGTGAGAAGCGCCCACGCATTACCTGGCCTTCCGATTCCATCTTGAACAGGGCTGCTTCAATTTCGTCCGGCGGAAATGCCAGGGTTGCTGCGAGCGACGCCAACGTCACTGGCCCGAGCGACTCCATCCAGCCCCGTACCGTCAATAGAACGTCGCCTGCCAAGTGCAACCGTTCCGTTGCGATCCAAAAGCGTTTGCCGTTCCGTTCCATCACGCTGGCACGGCCGGTGACGGTGAGTTGCATGAAGAACTCCCGCCACTCGTCACCCCACACACCATCTGGCGGAAGGGTAATCAAACTGAGCAGAGCGTCGTGTAATTCGTCCGCATCGCGGACATCGGGCCATGATTCGGCGGCCACAGTCGCGATGGCGGCCGGGTCAAGGATGCCCGCGCCTCCGGAAAGATCGGTGCGCAAAGTGCGCCGCAACTGGACCGCTCGTGCGCGGCGTTCTTCCAGTGGCGCGTCGTCCAGATAGGCGTATGGGTTGGCATTCAGGATCTCATGCGAGAAAGGCGACGGCTCCGCATTGTCGATGGCGACTTTCCGAATTGCGCCCGATTCCAAATCTTCCAGGACGCGCGTCAGGCCATCCAAATCCATGGCTTCGTGCAGGCAATTATCGATAGTCTCTTCGACCAAAGGATGATCGGGGATACAAACTTCGCCGGTCAGGTTCTCGGCGCAGGCCACCTGATCGGGAAAAACGGACGCCAATAAATCTTCCGCGCGCATGCGCTGGATGGGAGGCGGAACCCGCCGCCCGCCCCGGAAGCGCGGAATGGCCAGCGCCCGAGACGCGTTCCAACGCCAACGCGCGCTGAACATTGGCGCGTCCAGCATGGCGTGCGTGAGGACGTGTTCCACCGTCTGCGGCTTCAGGAACTCGAAGACCAGTTCGAGCGGAAAGGCGTGCTGCTCGGTGAGCGAAATATTGATGCCATTGTCAGTGGCCGCGGCTTGCAGCTCGAAATTGAACGACCGGCAGAAACGCTTGCGCAGCGCCAATCCCCAAGCCCGATTGATTCGCGATCCGAACGGCGCGTGGATCACCAGCTGCATCCCTCCGCCTTCGTCGAAGAAACGCTCGGCCACCACGGTCTTTTGAGTTGGCAAAGCGTTCAGCGAAGCCTGGCCCGCGAGCACATAAGCGACGGCTTGCTTGGCTCCGCCTTCGTCCAGCCCGCACTCATCGATCAAAAACTGCATCGCGCCGTCGGCGTTGCCCGCAATCGCTTCCCGCACGCCGCCCACCGCTTCCGACAGCTCCAATGTCCGCCCCGGCGCTTC